>WNFV01000426.1_pt1 | contig 56380 bp, 49 predicted proteins | sample 5400101 | NCBI WGS metagenome assembly WNFV01 (sample SAMN13153361, study PRJNA577476) | soil metagenome | isolation source: 115 cm soil or saprolite under grassland replicate 1 | place: USA:California | collected 2016-06-15
CGATCAGCAAGCTGACGATCTCGCTCACCGGGGTATCCGGCTCAACGTGCGCGACGTCGCGGGTCATCACATCGGCGACGGTCAGGTGCGCCGGAAACGGGCCAGGTGTGCGGTGGCTGGTCTGAATGATGTTCACCGGTGTCGTGCTGATCAGGCCAACCTGCACCATCGCCGCGAGCTGGGGCATGACGCGCTCGACGCGGTCAGCTCGATCGACGAAGATAATCACCACCGGCAATTCACTTCCCAACTCCACTAAGGTAGCGGTGTGGACATGGCCACGCGCGCCGAAGCCGGCGAGGCCACGCAGCACCGTCGCTCCGGCGACCCCTTCACGCCGCAGCAGATCGAGGATCGCCAGGAACAGTGGCCGGTGATGCCACTGGTCGTTCTCCTTCACGAAGATCCAGACCTGCTGCGCCGTATCGGTGCGTTCCATAGCGTCCTCCTCTTGCACGCCAGTGTGCGATGGATCCTTTAGGGCATGACCCGGGCGAGCATGGCGCCCAGGAACACGCCGATCATGCCAAGGCCGACACTCCCCAGGGTGTTCAGACCGGCTGCGAGCCAGCTCCCGGTGACCAGGAGGCCATACGTTTCGTAGCTAAAGGTCGAGAAAGTCGTGAAACCGCCGAGCAACCCGGTGACGATCAGCAGCCGCCAGACATCGCTGACGGCCAGGCGTGTCGTCAGCAGCACCATCACCAGGCCAATCGCGAAGCTGCCGAGCACATTAATCAGCAGCGTGCCATACGGAAACGCGGCCCCCATTGTTGGGCTGCCCAGATCGAGAGCCCATAGCGCAGGTTGGCCCCGACCGCCGCGCCCAGGGCGATCACCAGGATGGTCGTCACCGATCTCCTCCTCAAGATTGCGCTCCGCATCCGTGCGAAGCCGGCGGCGATCATGCGAGGCTGCCGCGATGTGGGAACGGTCCGCCCGCGCGGTCGCATATCTTCGCGCATGATCCTCTCTTCGTTCATCCGTTCTTCCGATACCTCTGCTTGCACACAAAAGCCTCCACGGACGCACGCCGCCGATGCAGTCCGTAGAGGCTATCAGCCAACCGGTAGTGTAACGCGAGCCTCATCGCGTTCAGTTTGCGACTGATATTATAGTGGCCCGCACGAAAACGCAAACCAGGTCCATTCACTCATCGCTGGCCATCGTTCCTTGTCTCCGGTTATCATACCGCGACAAGATAGCCGCTATGGAGAAGGTCTCTGCGTTGTACGAGAAGATTTCTTCGCCACCTACCGCACCACCGCCTCAGCCGATGAGGTTTGGCGCTTCTTCGAGAGCGCATTTTCCCAGAACGGGTGGACGGGTGCTACGGAGCCACAGGTACGCTACACTGGCGCGGCCGTGCTGCATCGCATACAATAGCGGGTGTGCACGAAGTCAAGCGTGACGGGTATGCCATGACCGAGATGTCTACCAAGCAGGACGAGTCTCAGCTCCCCCTCCAACTGCGCTACTGGTATCTTGGTATTCTGGCCCTCTCGGGTTTTGTTACCTCGTTCGGTGCCCACATTGTCGCGACCAATCTGCCTGCCTATGCCCAAGCCGCCGGCGTCGGCGCCTTCGTGATTGGCCTGCTCATTGGCGTCTATGACTTTGCCGAGCTGTTTGCCAAGCCAGTCGCCGGTTTCATTGCGGATCGGCGCGGGATGAAGCTGACACTCTTGGTCGGTCTTGGTATCTTTATCTTCGGCTCAGTGCTGTTTCTTGTCATTAGCCCGACGCTGCTACTACTGGTTCGGTTCATCCAGGGTTTAGGCGCCGCGGCGCTCTCCACTGTATCCATTACGCTGGTGGCCAAATACTTCTCGAGTGGGCGCGGCCAAGCCTTTGGCATCTACAACGCCATCAAAGGTGCGGGGTATGTGATTGCCCCGGCCCTCGGTGGCTATCTGGTGCATACCAGCGGCTTTGTCATGCTCTTCGTCGTCTCAGCCGCCGTTGGGGTCGTCGCACTGCTGCTCAGCTTGTTCCTGCCCGGCGATCGCGGCGAGCACGCAGAACTTGCTGATGACGATGATGATATCTCGCTTCGGCAGTTTTTTGTCATTTTTACCGAGCGGCGTTTGCTCCCGGTCTATGCAGTGATCGTCATCAATATGTTCCTGGTCGGGATTCTGTTTGGGTTCCTTCCAGTCTATCTGTATGCGATTGGCTATACACCGCTTGAATCCGGAACGGTCGTGAGCATCGCGACCGTGAGTTATTTGCTGGTGCAACCGCTGGCTGGGAACCTTGCCGATCGTGTCGCTGTTCAAACGACGGTGATCATCGGATTGCTATTGGCCGCCCTGGCAATCATCGCGGTTACATTCACGACCGGTGTTCCTCTGCTCATCACTGTAATTGTGGCGGGTATCGGGATTGGCACTGTCTGGACGAACAGCGATACAATGGTCAGCAAGCTTGCAACCCAGAACCAGTTAGGCGCAAGTATCGGCGCGGCGCAATCATTCAAGGAATTTGGCGATATGATCGGCCCGCTGCTGATTGGCGCTTTGACCGAGTTCTTTGGGGTGCGTGTTGGGTTTGTCAGCTGCGGTGTACTGGCCGTGCTGTTTCTGATTGCGCTGGCGCGCTCGCGGACGCTCACGACACTGCCACAACGCTGACGATATGCCGGCGCCGCTCGATTTGACAGCGGCGGAACCCTCGCCTATGCTCTGGCACGGTCGCACTTTACTGGGCGCAGGTTATTGATCCAAAGCTTTCTCATCCTCGCCAGTCTCCCGGTGATGGCGTATATTATTCCACTGAACGATACGCTGCAACGGCTCCATCTCACCGACACCTTCGCGGGCGTCGCGTTGGCGGGCACCGCCGTCTATACCCCACTGGCGGTTTACATCCTGTACGGCTATCTGACAGAGAGTGGCCGTGATCGGAAGAAGCTGCCCATCTCGATGGTGCGACGGCCGCGCAGATTCTGTGGTGGATCGTCCGGCCGGTCGTCGCACCAGGACTTATTGCGACGGCGTGTGCTGACGCTCAGCCACATTAAAACAATTCCCGTGGCGATGAGCGACTTTTTCACCTTTGAGCGCGAGTTGGAATGGCCGACCGCAGCCGCGGCGCTGATCGGCTCACTCCTGCCGCTCGTCGTCTTTGTGACACTTTCGCACCGGGCGCTGGAGCAATTCAGTTTGGAACCAACCCAGCGAACCAGGTGAGACAGGAGCGACGACTGCATTTGCTTCTATCTCTGGAACCGATAAAACGCTTCAGCTCCGTGACGGGAGAACTCTCGGATATGCTCAATATGGCATTTCAACTTTAAGTGCACCGGCGCCGCGACCGAACAGCTCAAAACGGTGCAGACCGATGACAATACGGTTGTAATGTTCGCTGACTTTTACCGGCAAGGGGATGGGGTTGACGAGTCGTTCACCGCCCACATGTTCGTCTCCGCGGTCGATGAGGCCCCCGACCTGCCAGGCATCCAGAACGTCTGGATCGAGGGCGTGGGCTGCGGTACGGCGATTGCCAATCTCGGCTAGTGGCGAGATCACGCCGCAGATGCAAATGTCGGGCGTCCTCGTTGAGGCGCCCGACGATGGGCCGGCCACGATTGCTGCGCTGGCCACTCGCAGACTGGGTTACCCCCAATCACTAAGATATCGCGCGTGCGCCGTATACACCGCTGTTCGCTTCCAGCCTCACCAATGACGATATCGCATGTTGTGTTGCAGCATGCGCTGAGTTGGCGGCCTTGTTTAGGTATGGCCATGCCCGCTTTTCGACTTTTCAGGATTCTTGACATCTCTGGCACCCTACGTTATACTCCCGAAAGCCCTATGAGACGCGCGATACATTTCAAGAGAGCAGAGCCGTTCCGGCATCCTGAGCGCATCCGAGCTTAATACACTGCAAAGCGTGGCCATGCATACCAGCGACGCGGGCATCGGCGGAAAGTCGAGTGTCCGCGTTTTCGATCCCGAGATTTAGGCTGAGTTACGCGACCCACTGATTGTCGATAGAGGTCCAAATCAGATTCACAAGGAGAGGAACCATGCGAACAAGCCCATTCTTGCGGTGGTCCGGCCTGCTGATTGCGCTGGCTATGCTGCTGACCGCTTGTGGCGGCGCGACCGCGCCAGCAGCGGCGCCCGCACCTACTACGAGCGCACCGGCGGCCGAAGCAACCGCAGCCCCCGCAGCCGAAGCCACAGCGGCGCCAGCGGCCGGCGGCGAAACCGCGGGCAACTTTCAGATTCCCGCCGTCGAAGACGGCAAATTCAATGTCGGCATGATCTTGATCGGACCGCACGACGATGGCGGCTGGTCGCAAGCGCATTACGAGGGCCTGCAGTATATCGAGAAGAACGTTCCGAACACCCACGTCGCGTATATCGAGAACGTACCTGAGGGCGCCGACTCCGAGCAGGTCATCCGCAGCTTAGCGCGCAAGGGTTTCAACCTGATCTTCACCACCTCGTTCGGCTATATGGATCCAACCGCGACGATCGCCGACGAGTTCCCCGACAAGACCTTCATTCACATTAGCGGCTTCAAGACCAATAACAAGAACTTTGGCAATCTGTTCGGCGCAATGGAGAGCATGAAGTATCTTGCCGGCATGCTCGCCGGCGCGCGGGCCAAGAAAGACGGCAATCCGAAGCTTGGCTACATGGCCACGTTCCCGATCCCCGAGGAGCTGCGCCTGGGCAATGCTTTCGCACTCGGCATGCGCAAGACCTGCCCTGAATGTACGCTCGACGTGCGCTGGATCAACACCTGGCACGACCCGGTCAAAGAGAAAGAGGGCGCCGCCTCATTGTTCGACGCGGGCGCGCAGGTGGTCTTCACCGGCGCCGACACGCCGGCCTCGGCCGATGTGGCCCAGCAGAAGGGCAAGTGGGGCATCACCTACGACTGGGTAGGCAGCTGCAAGGTGGATCGCTGCCTGACCGCACCATACTGGAACTGGGGCCCGATCTACGCCAAGATCACCAAGGCCGTGCAGGATGGCAGCTACAAGCCGGGCTTCGATTACTTCGACGCCGATAGCGGGGCGCTGGGCTTGTATGGCTTTATGGAGGGCCAGACGCCAACTAAGGGCGTGGCCGAACTGCCGCCGGAAGTGCTTCAGCAAGTCCAGGATACGCTGGCCAAGATGCAGAAGGGCGAGTTCACCCGCTTCGATGTGTTTGCCGGACCGATCAAGGATAATACCGGTAAGGAGATCGTCCCCGCCGGCCAGAAGCTGCAGCAGGCCGACCTGGATCAGTTCGACCCCAAGTCGGGCTGCACATTCTGTATGCATTGGTGGGCCGAGGGTATTACCGCGGAATTGCCTGCGGCCAGCTAGCGACTGACACGATGACAAGGTGACAGGGTGACACTAAGCGCAAGCTGAAGATAGAAGACAGAGGATGGAAGATAGAGGATGGCCTAGCCATCTTCTATCCTCTATCCTCTATCCTCACCCCGTCACCTTGTCACACACAAGACAGCGATGCAACCATGACCGATACGCCCAACGTCGTAAGCATGCGCGGCATTGTCAAACGCTTCCCTGGCGTGCTCGCCAACGACCATGTCGATTTCGAGCTGCGGCGTGGCGAGATCCACGCGCTGCTGGGCGAAAACGGCGCCGGCAAGAGCACGCTAATGAATATGCTGGCCGGGCTCTACCAGCCCGATGCCGGCTCGATCGAGGTCCATGGCAAGCCGGCCACGCTCGGCTCGCCGCGCCAGGCGATTCAGGCCGGCATCGGCATGATTCACCAGCACTTTATGCTGGTGCCCTCGCAATCGGTGACCGAGAATATTTTGCTGGGGCTGCGTCACCCGCGCTTCCGGCTGCGCCTGGCGGAAAACGAGCGCCGGGTCGCCGAGCTGGGCGAACAGTTCGGCTTGAAAGTCGACCCCAGGGCCAAGATCTGGCAGCTCTCAGTCGGTGAGCAGCAGCGCGTCGAGATCCTCAAGATGCTCTATCGCGGCGCCGACATCCTCATTCTCGACGAGCCGACCGCTGTGCTGGGGCCAAATGAGACCGAGCAGCTGTTCAAGACACTGCGCGACATGACCACGCAGGGCAAGTCGGTCGTCTTCATCAGCCACAAGCTCCAGGAGGTCAAGGCGATCGCCGATCGCGTGACCGTGCTGCGGCGCGGGCGGGTCACGGCCGCCGATGTGCCGGCGAGCGGCACCAGCACTGCCGAGCTGGCGCGCCTGATGGTCGGGCGCAATGTATTGTTCCTGGTGGAGCGCGAACCTCAGCAGGCCGGCGAGGTCGTGCTAGGCGTGGACGATCTCTACGCCGAAAACGATCGCGGCCTGCCGGCACTCCAGGGTGTCACGCTACAGGTTCGCGCGGGCGAGATCGTCGGTATCGCAGGCGTCGCCGGCAACGGCCAGCGCGAGCTGGCCGAAGTGATCACCGGGCTGCGGCGCAGCACGCGCGGCCAGGTGCGGCTGAATGGCGAAAATCTGGCCAACCAGCCGGTGCGCCGCGCGATCGAGCGCGGTCTGGCGCATGTGCCCGAAGATCGCACCCATGTTGGCAGCGCGCCCGGCCTGAGCTTGACCGATAATCTGATTATGAAGCAGTATCAGCAGGCGCCGATCGGCCGCGGCTGGCGGCTCGACGCCCGCGAGGCCGAAGTATTTGCCAACCGGCTCAAGCAGACGTTCGAGATTCGCGCGCCCTCGGTCGACATACAGGCGCGGCTGCTTTCGGGCGGTAACCTTCAGCGGCTGATCCTAGCGCGCGAGATCGCCGCGCGGCCAAAATGTATGGTCGCGATGCAGCCAACTCAGGGGCTCGACGTGGGCGCGGTCGAGACGGTACACAAGCTGCTGCTGGAGCAGCGCAAGCAGGGCGTCGCGATTCTGCTGATCTCGGAAGAGCTGGATGAACTGCTGGGGCTCAGCGACCGGATCTATGTCATGTACGACGGCAAGATCGTCGGCGAGGTCGACGACGGCGATATCGATCGGATTGCTCAATTGATGACGGGAAGCGTTTGATTGGCAGTGATTCCCAAGGCACCTTCGCGGTCTTTGCAGTAGATGTAGAATACTATGAGTGCAAACAACGCTGCCTACTCTAAAAACAGATTGCCATTCACTCTGACAATCGTACCGCGCGAGCGCATCCCGCGCTGGCTGCCGGCGGCGATCTCAGCCGGCGCGATCGCGCTGGCGCTGGTGATCGGCGGCATCATTCTGGCGCTGGTCGGCGGCAACCCGATCGCGGCCTATCGACAGATCGCGCGATCGTCGTTTGGCAGCCTGGATGTCTTCTCCGACACGATGGTCAAGGCGATTCCGCTAATCCTGGTCGGCCTGGCATGCGCGCTAGCCTTTCGGATGCGGCTGTGGAATATCGGCGCCGAGGGCCAGTTCTTTATGGGCGCGTGGGGCGCCAGCGCCGTGGTGCTGATTCCGCTGGTTTCCGATACGACCCCGGCGTGGATCGTGATCACATTGATGCTGATCGCGGGAATGCTGGCCGGGGCGCTGTGGGGCTTCATCCCCGGCATGCTCAAGGCGCGCTTCAATGTCAACGAGATCATCTCCACGCTGATGCTGAATTATATCGCGATTGCCTGGAACGACTTCTTCATCTTTGGCGTCTGGAGCGAGAGCGGATTTCAGATGAGCAGGACCTTCCCGCGCAACGCCTGGCTGCCGCGCCTGGCCGACTACGCCGCGCAGGTGCGGGCTTTCAGCGGTCTGACAACTCATCTGGGGTTGCTGTTCGCGCTCGTCGCCACAATCGTGGTCTGGCTGATCCTCGAGCATAGCCGCTGGGGCTATGAGATCCGGCTGATTGGCGACAATCCGCGCGCCGCGGAGTATGCCGGCGTGCCGATCGCGCGCCACACCGTGTTGGTGCTGATGCTCTCGGGCGCGCTGGCCGGCCTGGCAGGAATGTCGGAGATCAGCGGTGTGGTGCATCGCCTGCAAGGCGCGATTTCGCCGGGCTATGGATTCACCGGCATCATTGTGGCCTGGCTGGCCAAGCTCAACCCGTTTGCGATCATCTTGGTGTCGATTCTGTTCGGCGCATTGATTCTGGCCGGGCGCGAAATCCAGCCCTCCGGCATCCCAAAGATGATCCAGGGCATCATCCTGGTCTGCCTGATCGCCAGCGACTTTCTGCTGCGCTACCGCGTGCGTATCCGCCGGCGTGCCGAGGATAGAGGATAGAGGATGGCCCGACCATCTTCTATCCTCTATCTTCCATCCTCAATCTTCGGTTTGTGTGACCTTGTCATCTTGTCAAAGGTAAACAGATGGACCTGATCATCATCCTGCAGGCCGGTGTCGCGAGCGGCACGGTCTTATTATTCGCGACCATCGGCGAAATCTTTGCCGAGCGCGCCGGTGTGCTGAATCTGGGCGTCGAGGGCATGATGCTGATGGGCGCGATGAGCGGCTTTAGCGTGGCGCTCGCAACCGGTAACGCCTGGCTCGGCGTGCTGGCGGCGATGCTGGTCGGCGGGCTGATCAGCCAGCTGCATGCTGTGATCTCGATCCACCTCCAGGCCGATCAGGTCGTCAGCGGCCTAGCGCTGACGTTTGTGGGCACCGGCCTGAGCCTGGTGCTGGGCGAAGGACTCAGCAAGGCCGGCGCGGGCGCGCTGCTGCCAGTGTTTTCGATTCCCGGCCTCGCCGCGATCCCGTTCTTGGGGCCAATCTTCTTCGGCAACCAGAGCGTGCTGGTGTACATGGGCTATCTGCTGGCCCCGGCGACATGGTATTACATCTATCAGACCCGCCCGGGCATGAATCTGCGCGCCGTCGGCGAATACCCTGCCGCCGCCGATTCGATGGGCGTGAATATCTACCGTCTGCGCTACCTGTACGTGTTTGTCGGCGGTGTGCTGGCCGGCTTGGCCGGCGCCGCGATCAGCCTGGCCGTCTCGCCCGGCTGGTTTAGCGAGCTCACCACCAGCGGCCAGGGCTGGATCGCGATTGGCCTGGTGATCTTCGCTCAGTGGAACCCGCTGCGCGCGGCGTTCGGCGCATATGCCTTCGGGGCGCTACGCCGGCTGATTTTGGATATCCAGGGCCCAACTGAAATCTTTGGCCTGCGCAACGCATTCCATTTTAATACCTACCTGGGTTTTTTCTTGCAGATGCTGCCGTACGCCTTTACGATCCTGATCTTGATCCTCGGCTCGCGCGAGGCGGCGCGCAAGCGCCTGGGCGCGCCGGCCGCGCTGGGGCTGCCGTACGTTCGCGGCGCGCGCGGCTTATAATTCAATCTTTGCTCGACGAGAGGGAATCGTCTTGGCCGCGTTCAGCGGCGTGCCATCGCAAAGGCAATACTGCCCTGGAGCGTGCTGTGCGTGACAACACCGCCGAGATCGACCTGAAGCCCGACCAGGATCTGTGCGACCTCCGGGCGAATGCCGCTGAGCACGACCTGCGCTCCCAGTAGCTTCGCCGCCTGCGCAGCGCGCACCAGCGCGTCGGCTACATGCGTGTCGACCACGGCCACGCCGGTAATATCGAGGATCGCCATCTGGGCACGATGCTCGCGATACCGTGCAGGAGAGTTTCCATCACCTGCTGGGCCCGGCGCGAGTCCACCGTGCCGATCAACGGCATCACCATCACCTTGTCGCTGATCGGGATCAGCGGCGTGGATAGCTCGCACAGCATCGCCTCCTGCATGCCGATGAGCTCCTCCTGCCGCCGCTGCTGCTCGCGCGCCGCTTCGGCGCGCTTGCGTTCGGTGTTGTCGGTGGCAATACCATCGACACGAATCGGGGCGCCGGTTGCGTCGCGAATCAGGCGTCCGCGATCGTGAAGCCAGCGCACTTCGCCATCTTGGCGCACAATCCGGTATTCGACTTCGGCCCAACCAGCGCTGAGGATGGTGGTGAAGAAGCGCGCGGCCAACCCGGCATCGTCTGGATGCAGCACCTGCATCCAGAGATCGGAGTCTGCGAAGAAATCGGCGGCTGGGCGCCCATAGATCGACTCGGCCGCCGGATTCAGGAATAAGACCTCGCCGGTTGTCGGCGACTGAGACCAGACGATGTCTTCGAGCGATTCAAGGATGCTGTTGAGCCGCTCCTCGCTCTCGCTGCGCATGGCCTTCTCAGCATGCTCACGCTCAACCAGCGCCTGCTCTAGCTCCGCGACGCGCTGGTGCAACAGCGCCAGCGCGTTATCTATGGGCTCTGAAGCCATGATACCGTTCACCATCAGTTGTACTTTCAGTCAGTTTAAAAACGAGAATCCGCGCCGCGCGGCGCCTGCCCCCGCCGCGCTACGCTTACATGTCGAGGCTCACGACATCGTGGGCATTGTTTAAGGCATATCAACGGCTTAGATGATGCCTGCGATGTCGTGAGCCCTGACACTTACACACTAGGGGGGCCCCGGCGAATAATCTTGTAAGCCTGAGCCAGCGAGACCTCCCAGGGCATCATATCCCGCAGTAGCCAGGTCACGCCTGCCTCGGCATAGGCCGCGACAAGGGCCGCTGTCTGCTCAGGATCGTCGTGCGGTAGAGCGCGGCTAATAATCATATCGAACGGCGCGTTACTGGTGCGGTGCTCATCGACATAGGCGGCGATGGTTCGCGCTGTTTGCGGCGATGTCTGCAAGATCGTCAGGCTGCCATCGTTATGCGCTTCTACCTCGGCTGGGCAGACGCCATCCCAGCGCGCGGCGCGGCGGAACGGACGCTTGTTCGGCCAGTAGCCCGCGACCCAGATCGGCACGCGCGGCTGCTGGATCGGGCACGGCAAAAAGATCGTTTCCTTGACGTGATAGTACTCGCCGCTGTAGCTGAACGGCTCACCGCTGCAGAGCCCCACAAGCACGTCCAGGCACTCGTCGAGTTTATTGGCGCGCACCCTGGCATCGCCTTCCTCCCCGAATTGCTCGAACTCGGCCGCGGCTGAAAAGCCCAGCCCGACGCCAAGGATCATCCGCCCTGCGGAGAGATGGTCGAGCGTGACGACTTCCCGCGCAACTTTCCAGGGGCGCCGGCGCGCCAATTGCGCTATCATCGTGCCGATCTTGATACGGCTGGTGCTGGCGGCGATCCCCGCGAGCGCGATCCAGGGGTCGGCGATCGGCGGCATCATCTTGTTGTCGAACAATAGCGAGTCCCAGACGAAGACCGCGTCCCAGTTTGCGGCCTCAGCCTCCCGCGCTAGGTCAACCAGTGCTCGCGGATTGCTGAACTCGCCCAGGATTGGAAGATTGACGGCGTAACGCATTCACTTACTCCTTGTTGCTGAAATCTGGCGAGATCGTCACCTGTGCAGCGCTCTAACAGCGCCCGATCGTGCGCCAACCCCGTGTGCGACCAACCCACTACCCCTAGCTGTCCCTCCAGCCGGCGCCTCTTTCCTATCGCACATTTCATAACCACATATTAACGTTTCGACCTAAGCGGGTCAACGTCAAAATTGCTCCGAATGAGTGATAAATCTGTACACTCACAGTATACGTACGACCCGTTATGAATATTCGATGGTCGCAGTAGGCCGCGCCAAGGGGCTTGTTAAAATCAAAATTTTAGGTGCACTTTTTATTCTCGAAACTCGCTAGTAGGCCTACATCCAGATTCGGACTTGACAACCGCGCTGCCGCCGAGTATACTGAGTTTCATATATACACATATGTGCATAAACAACTGGAGGTCATTATGACGCTTGTTTTTTTTGAACTGGCATCTCCTGATCCGCTGCATATGCATATTGGGCTAGAGCCGATTCACAACATACTGAACAGCGTTGCGTTGCTCAATAGTGCCGAAAACTTGCCCGCGCTGGATAGCTGGGTTCATCGTACTGCGGCCGCGCTCACGCCAGTGGAGCGTCACACGAACCGGCTGATCTTCACCGGCCTGAGCTTGGCGCTATTGTCGCATGCGCAGGCTCACGACTTCGAAACCTATCTCGACGCGCTAACAACGCAACATCCTGAAGCCTTGCGCAATCAGGTGCTGGAACAACTGCGTGTTGCTAGGCCCGAAAGCGATGCTGCCGGGCCACTAAGCGCCGATCGCTTGCTGGCGGATGCCGGCGCCTACATCGCGCAGGTGGCGCGCGTCTCAAACGGCGCAGCCATCGATGCAGCGCTTCACGCCGAAGTCCATGCGCTGCTCAACGAGCCGTTTCGCATGCACGACCTGATCGTGACGCACCTGCGGGCGATCTGGGAGCGCTGGCTCGCCGCTGAGTGGGCGCGCATACAGCGCTCGCTCGAAAACCAAGTTCGGCTGCTACAGCACTCGGTTCCGAACTCAGGTATCACGCCGGAGATTATCGCCGAAAAGCTTCAAGCCTTTATCGCGCGCCCGAACGGCGCCGCTGGTGCCGATCAGCTGATCTTCGTCCCGTCGGCGCATACCAATCGCTACACCACTGAGCTGCGCTTTGGTGCGACGCGTTGGCTGTTTTTCGACGCCCAGCTGAATTTTTCGGTGCTGCTACGCGACTCGCCAGTTGGCGAGCCCGAGCTGGTCGGGCGGCTCAGCGCGCTCACTGAGCCGATGCGACTACGTGTCTTAGAGCTGCTGGCAGCCAGCGACGAACTGACAATGCAAGATATTATGGAGCAGCTCGATATCAGTCAGCCGAACGCCTCGCGCTATCTCAAATCGCTGAGCGTGTATGTAGCCGAGCGCCGCGCCAAAGATGGCAAGAAGCACTACCGCCTGATACCGGCGCAGCTCGATCTGACCTTCCAGGCGCTGAAGCAGCGCGTACTGAACGCCGGAACGCAGGTCGTGCAGCAGCCGGTCAACGAAGAGCTACGACCGGAAGGCGTGGCGCGCTGGCTCAACGCGCAGGGCATTCTAGCGGCGTGGCCTGGGCGCGAGCGCGATCGGCTGACCGTGCTGGAGCATCTAGCGAGTTTCTTTGAGGTTGGGTCAATGTATACCGAACAAGAGGTCAACGCGATCATTACCGCGCGGGTCTTTCCGTACGTCCGCGATCACGTGACGATCCGGCGCGACCTGGTCGACTTCCAGTTTTTGCGCCGCGTGGCTGATGGATCGCGCTACTGGCGCAATACCGAGCCGGCTGCGCAGCCGCCTCAGCATAGCTCGGAGCCAGGGACGTAGCCATAACACTACTGTGACATCAATAATGGAGAACCAGATCATGGGAAAGCAAAAATTCGAGCGCACCAAACCACATATCAACGTCGGCACGATTGGGCATGTCGACCATGGCAAGACGACACTGACCGCCGCGATTACAAAAGTGCTCGCGCTCAGAGGCGCAGCCAAATATACCTCCTACGACCAGATCGACAACGCGCCCGAGGAGCGCGCGCGTGGCATCACGATCGCCATCCGTCATGTCGAGTATGAGACCGAGTGCCGCCACTACGCGCATGTCGACTGCCCTGGCCATGCCGACTATATCAAGAATATGATTACCGGCGCAGCCCAGATGGACGGCGCCATCCTGGTCGTTTCTGCCCCCGATGGCCCCATGCCCCAGACCCACGAGCACTTGCTGCTTGCCTATCAGGTGCAGGTGCCGGCCATGGTGGTGTTTTTAAACAAAGCCGATCTCATCGACGACGAGGAGCTGCTTGAGCTGGTCGAGCTCGAGCTGCGCGACCTGCTGACGCGCAATCATTTTCCGGGCGACGACGTGCCAATCATCCGCGGCAGCGCGCTCGCCGCGTTGTCGTCGACTTCACAGGATATCAATGCGCCGGAGTACCGACCGATTCTCGAGCTTATGGCGGCGGTGGATGAGTTCATCCCCACGCCACAGCGGGCGGTCGACCAGCCGTTCCTGATGCCGATCGAGGACGTGTTCGGCATCAAGGGGCGCGGCACGGTGGTGACCGGGCGGATCGATCGTGGCAAGGTCAAGATGGGCGACACAATCGAGATCGTGGGCATGAGCGACGAGGCGCCGCGCAAGACGGTGGTGACGGGGGTGGAGATGTTCCAGAAGACGCTGGACGAAGGCGTCGCGGGCGATAACGTTGGGGTGCTGCTGCGCGGGATCGAGCGCACCGATGTGCAGCGCGGGCAGGTGCTGAACGCGCCGGGGTCGATCAAGCCGCATCCGTCGTTCAAGGCGCAGGTGTACGTCCTCAAGAAGGAAGAGGGTGGCCGCCACAAGCCGTTCTTCCCAGGATACCGGCCACAATTCTACGTGCGCACGACCGATGTGACCGGCGTGATCAGCTTACCGGAAGGCATCGAAATGGTGATGCCGGGCGACAACGTGGAGATGCGGGTGGAGCTGATTGTGCCGGTAGCGATCGAGGAAGGGTTGCGGTTCGCGATCCGCGAGGGCGGCCGCACGGTGGGATCGGGCGTGGTGACCGCGGTTGAACGATAGGAACCGGCCGCGAGGCGGGAAACTACCGCTACCCCGATCGCAGCTCGCGGGCATTGTCGATAATAATCACCAGTCCTGTCAGCAGCGCCAGCGCCACAATCACCGGCGCGAAGAACTCGTACAACAGCACCAGCAAGGTCAACAGCGCCAGGCCAATCACAAACGTATTGATGAAGTTCTGCATCCGGCGCTTGAACAGCGCTTCCAGGAAAGCAAAGATGCCCAGCATGGTCAACAGTCCAATCCACCACTGCCGCGAGATCAGCCCGACGATAATCGTAGTAATCAGCAGCAGCCCGACGCTGATCGCGCTCCAGATCTCGGCAAAGCGGCTGAGGCGCATATCGTCGGAGCTGGTCGGCAGCTGCGGCACGCGCAGGTGGGCATGCGGCGAGCCAAAATCGCCGGCGGCCAGCCGCGCGGCCTTAGCCGGGAATTGCGCTAGCGACTGCTCGTTGACCGCCCGGCGGGCGCGCAGCTGGCCGCACTCGATCGCCACGGCGCGGGCCTTACGCACAAGCTCGGCGGTGCGGCGGCGCATGTGCGGCAGGTGCTGAATCGCCTCGATCTCGGCCTCAAGGCCAATTGCCAGCGCCACGCGGTCCTCGATCTTGCGCGACAGCTCGGCCTGCTCTGCGAACAAGCGCTGGCGCTGCGCGACCAGCGCCGACAGCGCCTGCCCGGGCGGGGGCACCTTGTCGAGCCCGCACCAGCCGACCGGATTGTGCCATAAGCTAAACACCGTACCGTCGCGATTGAACTTCGGGCGGGCCGGGGCATCCTCGCCCTCAAGCGGGTCGCCGGTATGCAGGCCCCATAAGCCGCGGAAACCATCGACCCAGGCCGGTGGCGGCGCGGTGGCGGTGCCCTGGAGCAGGCGCATGTCCCAGGCTCGCTCCTGGCCCACCCCAATCCGCAAGCCATCGCCGCGGGCATAATCGACGAAGGGAATCCGGATTGCGCCGGTTTCGCGCCACTCGATCGGCTCGCCGCTTTGCCGCAGCCGTACACGCCAGAACAGCCGTAGCCGCCGCCAAACATTGATCAGCGGCGCGCTGTATGGCACCTCAGCGGTCGGCAGATATTCGCCGGCGAAGAAATAGTTGGCGTGCGCGCCGGCCGAGACATACACCACCGGATGTTCGCCAACCTTGTCCAGATCGGGGTCATCCCAGCGCCGGCGCATATCATCGCCCTGAAATTCGTGCGAGGAACACGCCAGCCAGCATGGCTGCACCGTGCCGTCCGGCTCCTCCACCAGATAGACCATCACCGGCTCCCAATCGCCCTCATGGTCGTTCACGCCATTGAAGGATGAGCGCCAGTCGTTGAATGCGTAGAAGAACCAATATTGCAGTACGGTGTAGCCATGCTCGCGCACCACGCGCCCATAGTAGCAGTAACGCTCATCACGCCCACGGATGGCCTGGTAGCACAGCGACGCGGCGGCGGCGGCGCCGCCGGGCACCTTGCCGCGCAGCAGCAGCGAGAGCGAAAAGAGCAGGTCGCCAAGCCGCGCCAAGATGCCGACGCGCGCCAGTCGGCCGCGGCCGGGCCGGAACTCGCGCAGCGTCGACGTTTGGTAGAAATGCGGAAGTTCCTGCGGCGGCAGCGGGTCGACAAAATGCAAATAGTAGATTGCACCTGGCACATCGGGCCAGGGTTGCGTCAGCTTCTCAAGCGTCAGTTTGCCGCGCGGCACCAGCACACGCGCCGGCGCATTCGGGCGCTTCACACACAGGGCGCATGCGGCAATATAGTGCTCAACATCCATCGGGTAGAACTGCTCGCCCTTGGTATAGCAGGTAATCGGCTCGAAGCGCCCCAGCAGCTCGATATCGGCGTCGGTGATGAGCTCCATAGTTTTTTCTGATTCGCCAGCTTAAGACGACGACGAGCGTTTAGCCACAGAGAATAGAGGATAGAGGATAGAGGATAGCACTTATCTTGCAACAACCGGCTATCTTCTGTCTTCTATCCTCATATCTTCTATCTTCGGTAATACATCTCTATATCCGCTGTGATCTCCCTGACAAGCAAAATCTTATTGTAGCATCAGTTCCGGCGCGAGAGCAGCGACCGCGGCTCGTGCGCATCCGACGGCTCTTCCCAGGTTTCGGTCGGATGGGTCGACTCGGTTGGGTCGTCGACCAGACCGAGCGTCTGATGCACTTCTTGCAGGTTGACCAAAAAGATCATTGTCGCCGAGACTAGCATCTCCCAGTATGATGGCGTGCCGCGCACATAGTTGATCAGCAAAATCAACAGGTGCACCCCCAACGCGATAATTGCGATCAGCCAGGCCCAGCCGCGCATCCGCAGCACTCCAATGCCGCCGATCGTCATAAACCCGCCCATCAGCAACTGGCCGCCCAGCAGCACGACATCAAAATCGCTGATGTGCGAGAGAATATTCTTGAGCGCGAGCGGGTTCTCGCCGGCCACATCCGGCTGCAAGAGCACAACCATCACTAGCCCGGCCAGGAACACCAGCGCCAAACCATAGAGACCGAGCAGAATCCCGACGAATGTGACACTGCGTGGCCTGCGCATCGTACCTCCCGATTGCAGATTGCAAATTGGACTCTGCACTTTCTAATATAGCGATTCTACGTGATTTGTAAAACGGACTTGGCACTCTGCTGCTGCAGAGGTTGCCATTTTGTTTACAAATTTGGTAGGGATGCTATAGAATAGTGCATATATTGATTCTGCTTACCCCTACTGGCTCCTGACTACTAGCTACTAGCTACTGGCTCCTGCCCCGGCTTTTCCACCACGATAAAGTACGAGCCCGAGCGCAGCTTGCCGAACAGCCATAGATCCAGCTCCATCATCAGCGTCACCGCCATCAGCGCGTAGTAGGCCGGCCCGCGGCGCTCTAAACGCGTGCGGATGCGCTGGCGCGCGCGGATCTCGCGATCGGTGCCGTCAGTTGTCGGATGTCGGTTGTCGGTTGTTCGTTGCAACTGACCACCGACAACTGACATCCGACTTCTCTCGGTTCTCCGCCCAAGCACCGCCTCGCCAAGCTTCATCAGCACATGCTCGACAAAGCTGGTGAATACACTATTCCAGAACACAATCCTCACCGGCCGTAGCCCGGCCTGACTCATCGCGTCGAGCACGTCGTCCCAGGTGCGCAGCGCCTTGATGTGATCGGACTTGCGGCGCGCCTGGCGTTGAAAGTCGTAGACCCCGGCGCGCACGAACAGCCGGCCCAGCTTGCGGCTGGCGTCGGTCAGCGGCTGGAGCGCGGATGGATCGCTGGTATTCGAGAACACAAACAGCCGCCCGCCCGGCCGCAAGATGCGCGCCGTCTCGGCCAGGTAGGCGTCGATGACGTCGCGCGGGAAATGCTCCAAGACGTCGATCGAGAACGACTTATCGAAGCTGTTGTCGGCGAATGGCATGCGGCGCGAGTCGGCCTTGACCAGCGCCACCTGCTCGACCGCCGCGTCGGCGAACATTGTCGCCGGGTCGGAACCGACCATCAAGCGCACCTTATCGGCGTTCCAGACCGCGTGCTTGGCGGTGCCGCAGCCATTATCGAGCACAACATCGCTTGGCTGGAAATCGAGCAGGCGGGCCAGCGCGCGATTGCGCACGCCGGCGGCCAGCAGCGGCGGCGCGAGATCGCGGTAGTCGAGCTCCTCGGCGAGCTCGGCTTCCTCGGCGACATACTTCGACACATAGCCGAACTCAACCGCGCGCGGCATCAGATCGATATAGCCGTCGTGAATTGGGTAGCCATTCTCACAGCCGGCGCAGCGGACCTCGGCGGCGTGCACCACCAAGTTGCGCGAGCCGCAGGTCGGGCACTGGAGCAGCCGGTACAAATCGTAGGGAACCATAGATTGTTACTCAATACTAAGATTTACGCAGTGGGCGCGAATATTGGACCACCACGGATTACAAAACTCCTCGTATCGAACGTTTTTTCGTTCTGCGAACGAAAAAAGTTCGATATGAAGAAGAAAAATCCGTGTGCATGGCAGAGGCATTCTACCATAGGTTGTTGCCATGGTCTGTTTTGGAATTTTGTGGACAGAGTGGGGGAAATAATACTTTTGTGAGCCCTTAGATCCCGATAGTCTTCGTCTGGAGCTGCGGCCGATCATGGGCAATCAGGAGTGCTTCCAGTTCCGTCAGATCAATCGGCTTCTGAAGGCAGGCCACAACGGATGGCTCCACTTCCTGGTGATCAATCGGCCCCAGCGCCGTCATCACGACAACCGGAATCGCGTCGAGCCGCGCATCGCGTTGCTGAGCGCGCAAAAACTCCCAGCCCGTCATTCTCGGCATGGCCACATCCAGCAGGATCAGACTTGGAAGATCCGAAGTCTCGCGCAGGTAGGTCAATGCCTCGTGCCCATTACTGGCCGTGACCACCGCATAGCCCGCGCCTTCCAAGAACGTCGTGAGAAGCAAGAGCAGACTCTTTTGATCGTCGACAATAAGAATGCACATAGCTGTCCCAGTCTTTCTGTGGTGTCAGTCATTGGTCGCTTGCTTCTACATAACTGCAACTCTTGGGCCGCCAGTGTGCGCCATGCGCGGATCGCTGGTAGAGTGTGAACAGATTGTCATCGCTGCATGGATGGGGAATGATGACCCAATCGTGGTATGGCATGTGCTTTGACAAACTGCCGTTCGCCTGCTACGCTCTCGCGTCGACACACGCTGCTTATCGGAGTAGAACACCATGCTGGCAATCTGGCAGTGGGGCCTCGCCGCCCTAGCCGCGTATCTGGTTGGATTATCGAAGACCGGAATCGCCGGGCTTGGAATCCTATCGGTCGCAATCTTCGCAAACGCGCTGCCCGCGCGCGATTCGGTCGGGATCGTGCTGGTCGTATTGATCGCCGGCGATATCGTCGCCGTGAGCGCTTACCGCTCCGAGGCGAGCTGGCCGCACCTGCTGCGCCTGTTCCCTTGGGCCGCAATCGGCGTGGTGCTGGGCGCCTTGGTGGTGGGGCGTATCGACGACTACGCCATCCGCCTGCTGATCGGCGGAATTCTGGTATTTCTGGTATTCCTCCACTTTATTCGCCGGCTCAGCGGCCAGGTGAGCGACATGGCCGAGCAAACTGCGCCGCGCCCAGCGGTCGCGATCATCACCGGGTTGAGCGCCGGATTTACCACCATGGTCGCCAATGCCGCCGGCCCAATCATGGTGATGTACCTGCTGGCCATGCGCCTGCCCAAAATGATCTTTATCGGCACGGCGGCCTGGTACTTTTTTGCACTAAACCTATTCAAGCTGCCGTTCAGCTATGGCCTCGGCCTGATCAACGCCAATTCACTGCCGATTAGCCTGGCGCTGATCCCGTTCGCGATTCTCGGCGCGCTGTCGGGCCGGCTGATCATTCGGTTTATCGACCAAACGTTCTTCGAGACGCTGGCGATCGGCCTGACCCTGATCGCCGGGCTGCGCTTGCTGCTGCTGTAAACTCGGGCCGAGCGTCCGGGAACCTACACAACTGGTGCAGTCTGCTGATCACGCTTGCGCCGCCTCCGCCGGGCGCGCGGCCCCCAGCGACAGATACCACGCCAGCGCCAGCATCGCGCCCGCGGCGACAATGCCAAACGCCGCGGCATAGGCGATCGCCGGGTAGCGACCCTGCGCGTCGGGCGCGAACGCGCCGATGATCAGGCCCATCCACCACTGCAGCAGCGCCGTGCCGGTGAAGCCAAACAGGTTCACTGCGGTCACGGCGCGGCCGCTCATGTGCGCGGGGAATAGCGCGCGAATCTGCGCCAGTTCGATGATATTGAACGCGCCGCTAAAGCCCAAGGCGAAGTAGATCAGGCCAAGCAGCGGCGGCGGCAGCCGCGCCGGCAGCATCAGACACACCAGGCACAGCACCAACGCGGCCATACTGATGCTGATTGCGCGCTGCATCCCATAGCGGTCGGCCAGCCAGCCGCAGATAAAAAAACCCAGCACCACGCCCGCGCCCATGGCCAGCAGCAGATTGCCGACCGCCAGCTTCGAGAGGCCGACGACATCCAGGAGGTACGGCCCACCCCACAGCCCCTGCACCGCCAGCACGATGCCCAAATGAAAAAAGTTCACCAGCGCGATCCGCCAAAAGCGCGTGTCGCGAAACACGTGGCCAAAGCCCACGCCGCCCGCGCCGCCGGCATGCCAGGCCACGCCCGGCGGCGTATTGCGCACGCCGAACATCAGCGCCAGCGCGATCAGCAAGATCACCAGCGCGCCCCAGCCAAAGATCACCCGCCAGCCAAACGTCGCGTTCAGCCAAGCCAGCGGTGTGGCCGCGAACGGCCCGCCGAGCGCGCCCAGCCCGACCAACAAGCCGGCGACGGTCGCGATGCGCGCCGGCGGATACCACGCGCCAAATGCCTTGTAGGTGCCCATCAGCACGCCAGCCATGCCGACGCCGATCAGCGTCCGCCCAAGCGCCAGCACCCAAAACGCCTGCGCCGCCGCAAAGATCAGACAGCCCACCACGCTCGCGAACATGAGCAGCGGCGTGACCCAGCGCGCGCCATAGCGATCGAGCCCGGTGCCGAGCGGTAGTTGGATCGCCGCGAACCCGGCGTAGAACAGGCTGGTCATAAGCCCAAGCTGCTCGGGAGTCAGCCCCAGGTCGCGCCGCAGGTCGCCGGCGATCACCGCATTGGCCGAACGAAAAAAGTACGACAGAAAATACGCGACCGCGAAAAGCCCAAATATCAACGGGCGTCGTTTCATTTTACTGTGCTCTTGGCGACTCGATGATCTCATCCGAACTCGGGTGGGAAAGCCACTCATCGCGCAGCAAGCCGTACAGATACATATCATAGCGCTTTCCATCGCGCTGGAGGTACTCGCGGTAGGCGCCCTCGCGCACGAAGCCGAGCTTCTCGTAGAGCACGATTGCCGGTTCATTATAGCTAAACACGGTCAGCTGCACGCGATGTAGATTCAGCTCCTGAAACGCGAACCGTAGCGCCAACCGCAGCGCCTCGCCGCCGTAGCCGCGGCCCCGCTGCGCCACGTCGCCGATTGCAATGCTGATCCAGGCGTGCTGATGCGCCCACAGGATGCCTTCGAGCTCGATGAACCCGATCAGCTTCTCATCGCCAAGCGGGCGAATGGCAAATACAAAGCCATTGTTCGCGCGACTGTACTCATACAGCCAGTTTTCTAGCGCCGAGGCAGTCTTGGGCGCGGCCGGCCGCGCGTCGAACAGCCGCGCAAACGCGGCATCATCGTGCCAGCTCGCAATGACCGGTAGGTCGTCGTTAGTCAGCGCAGTCAAGCGCACGCGCGAGCCGTGAAGCAGGTTGGATGCGAGCATATAGGAGGACTTTCGAACAATCAACTGGTAATAACTCGTACTGCGTAATGCGTATCGCGGGCACCCCTAGGTGCTGCGCAATACGGATGGGAGGCTTTTTTCTTTGCGAGTCCCTGACGGATTACAATCACTTTTTTCAATTGTAGCATACCACCAATCTAGGCGCACCGTGCCAGTGCTATACTACGCCAAACCCGTTCTAAAAAAAGGAGTCCGCCATGCGCCAGATGACTGCCGACGAGTACCGTGCGTTCCTACGCGAACGCCCGCGCACCGCCAAGCTCGCCACGGTGCGGGCCGACGGCCGGCCGCATATCGCGCCGATCTGGTTCGATCTCGACGGCGACGCGCTGGTTTTCACCACATGGCACACGACCGTCAAGGCCGCGAATATCAGGCGCGATCCGCGCGTGTCGCTCTGCGTCGACGAAGACGCGCCACCGTTTTCATTTGTCATCCTCGAAGGCGCCGCCACGTTAAGTGAGGAACCAGCCGCGCTGCTGCACTGGGCTACACGCATTGCAGGGCGCTACATGGGCAGCGCGCAGGCCGAGGCCTACGGCCGGCGCAACGGCGTGCCCGGCGAGCTGCTGGTCCGCGTCACACCGACACGCGTCGTCGCTCAGGCAAATATCGCCGACTGAAGCAATCTCGTACACATTGGCGGAAATGGGTATCGGGTTGGGAAGAAACCGGAATTTCCTTCAGTTCCTTGCGTTCAAAGGAACTGAGGGAAATGAAGGAATTTCTGCCGAGCCATACTACTCATCCTTCAGATCGGGCGGATAAAGAAAGTAGTTCGCCGCCGAAGCCGCTTGCCCGCCCTCGTGCACCGCCGTGCTGACCTGATGCGCAAACAGCCGCGTCACATCGCCAGCAGCGTACACGCCGGGAACATTGGTCTTTTGCTCGGTATCGGTCATGATATAGCTCTGCTGGCTCAGCTCCACGCCCAGATCTTCGGCCAGCTTTGTCTGCGGCGTAGCGCCCTGCTGGCTGAACAGCTGATCGAGCTCGATTCGCCGGCCGCTCTTGGTGCAGATCGCCTCGAACCGCCCGTCGTGGCCCTCGACCGAAGCGATTTTATCGTGGATGAGCGGGATGCCGGCGCGCTTGAGACGCTCCTGGAATGCCTGGCTGATCTCACACTCCTGGCTGTCGGTCAGCACCGTCAGCCGATCGGTGAAGCGCTGGAGCTGCAACGCCTCGGCAGCGGTTTCGTTGGTATTGCCGGCCACCACCACGCGCTCGCCTTTACAGCTATATCCATCGCAGGTAATACACCAGAACATACTGCGGCCAACATAGGCGTCCCAGCCATCGAAGTGCGGGTAGTGATCGAGCACGCCAGTGCAGAGAATCACCGCGCTGCCCAACCACTCGCCGGACTGCGCCTGAGCGACAAATCGGTCGCCGTCATGCCGCAGCGCCTCGATTTTGCGCTCGAGCATGGTCACCTGCGGATAATCGGCGAGCTGGGTGCGGCCAAGCTCGCGCAACTTGCGCGCCGGAATACCGCCAGGGAAGCCCAGGTAATTGTAATTGGTCTGGTGCCAGGTCGAGCGCCCCTGGCCGGCGTCGAATAGCGCCAGCCGCCGATCGTAGCGCGCCAGATACAGCGCCGCCGACAGCCCGGCCGGCCCGCCACCGATGATCAGTACCTCAAAAGATTGATCTGCCATGTGCCGTTGCTCCACGTCATCTTGTCAACTGGTTATGATGTGTTCTTTTCTATCATTCGTTTTTGCGCTCTGCGAGCGCAAAAACGAATAACAATATCCGATTTACAATTTGCAATTCATGAGCGGCTGCCATAGCGTTGCGCGAAGACATAGCTGAACTCGCCGCCGAAGAACAGCACCTGCGACGAAAGATACACCCAGGCGACCAGCGCCAGAATCGCGCCGACCGCACCATAATCCTTGTAGCTGCTCAGTGCGATATAGTATGCAATCGCGCTCTGCAAGAGCGTCCAAAGCACCGCCGTCAGCGTGGCGCCCAGCCAGACATCGCCCCAGGCAACCTGCGTCTGCGGCAAATACTTGAGCAGCAGCGCAAAAATCAACGTCAGCACACCAAGATTGATCGTGGCGCTCACCACGCCCCACAGGAGCGCTCCGCCGGGGAGCTGTTTCAGCACCGCGCCAAGCGCCGCCAGCACCGCGCTGATAATCATCGCGGCCAGCAGCAGAAAGGCGACAGACAGCACTAACGCGAATGAAAAGACCGTCGCGCGCAGAAACTCAAACGGCCCGCCGCGCTCGGGCGCCTCGAGCCGCCAGATAATATTAAACGCGCTGACCAACTCGCCGAAGACCCACGACGCACCGAGGAACAACATGATTGCGCCGATTGCGCCGGAGGCTCGCCGGGACTGCTGGGCCGCTTCGAGCGCGCTCAGGAACTCATCGCGAAAGCCGCCGGTTACCTGCATCAGCGCATCGAGAATGGCATCGCGCGCGGACTCGGAGTTCTTCAACAACAACTGCACAATCGCCAGGATCACCAGGATGAGCGGGAACAGCGAGAAGATCGTGTAGTAGGAGAGCGAGGCGCCCAGTCGCAGACAGTTATCCGCATTCCATTTCAGGGCGGCATCTTTAAGCAGCGCAAAAAACGCGGCGTAGCGGGCGCGCATCACCTCTCCTCCAGGTAGGCAGCCGCTATCGCGCGATAGCGGCGATCATAGCGCAAACATAGCAAGTTGTGTGCGCGCAGTAAAACGACATGTAGAAGATCGGTACACAATCCACAGAGGCACACGAAGTGATACAAAAGGGGAGATAATTTTGTGTCACTTCGTGTATCTTCGTGGATCATGCGGATTCTTGACCGGCGTCTAGGCTGCTCCCGCTAATGAACTTTTATTATTAAATCGGGCATTTCGCACCGCCGCACGTGCGGGGCTAAAGCGCCCGCGCTAACAGCCCAAGCCCGCTGAAGCGGGCTACCCGATTAATTTCTTCATCTTCATTAGCGGCGAGCAGAAGCATTGAGCCAATAGATCAGAACAAGATGGCTTTCCAATACGATATGTCTACCTGCGGACTGGCTCCTGCATACTGCTCACTGCTATAGGTGCGCGCGCAGGTATTGGCCAGTGTACGAGCGCGGGTTGCGGGCTACCTCTTCTGGCGTGCCGAGTGCGACGATCTCGCCGCCCTGCTGCCCGCCCTCCGGACCTAGATCGATCACGTAGTCGGCGGTTTTGATCACATCGAGATGGTGTTCGATCACGATCACTGTGTTGCCGGCGTTGACGAGCCGGTTGAGGCTGTCGAGCAGCTTCTGGATGTCGGCTAGGTGCAGGCCGGTGGTCGGCTCGTCGAGAATATACAAATTGTGGTTACCGCGCTTGATCTTGCCCAGCTCGCTCGCCAGCTTGATTCGCTGCGCCTCGCCGCCCGAAAGCGTGGTCGACGACTGGCCCAGCCGCAGGTAGCCGAGGCCCAGCGCATGCAGCATGCCGATTTTATGGGCGATACCGGGCCGATTGGCGAAGAACTGCACGCCTTCTTCGACAGTCAGATCGAGAATCTCGGCGATATTTCTGTCCTGGTAGGTCACCTCCAGCGTCTCGGCGTTGTAGCGCGCGCCCTTGCACACCGGGCAAGGCGACTCAACGTCGGGGAGGAAGTGCAGGCTGGTCGTAATCAGCCCCGCGCCGGCACACTCTTCGCAGCGGCCGCCCTTGACGTTGAAGCTGAAGCGCGCCGCGCTATAGTCGCGCTCTTTGGCCGCCGGCGTGGCGGCGAACAGCTTGCGGATGTCGTCGTAGAAGCCGATGTAGGTGGCCGGGTTCGAGCGCGGCGTGCGGCCGATCGGCGTCTGGTCGATGTCGATCACGTCGGTAAGCTGCTCCAGTCCCTCGATTCGCGTATGTTTCCCGGCCAGCACCCGGCTGTCGTGAAACACGGCGTAGAGCTGCTTATACAGAATCTCGTTGATCAGGCTGCTCTTCCCCGAGCCGGACGCGCCGGTGACACAGACAAACGCGCCCAGCGGGATGCCGACGTCGATGTTCTTCAGGTTGTTCTCGCGCGCCCCCACGATCTTCAGCCAGCCGCCCCTCACCCCCCGGCCCCCTCTCCCACTCGGGGAGAGGGGGAGAATTTCATGCTCAAGCCGATCTTGCTCCCTTTCCCCCGCGGCTGGGGGCAGCGCCCGCCGTCGCTCGGGCACTGGAATCACCACACGCCCACTGAGGTACGCGCCGGTCGGCGAGGATGGGCTGGCCAGCAGGTCGTCGAGCGTGCCCTGGGCCACGACTTCGCCGCCATGCACGCCTGGCCCGGGGCCGATCTCGAGCACATGGTCGGCGGCGCGAATGGTGTCCTCGTCGTGCTCGACCACAATCACCGAGTTGCCGATGTCGCGCAACCGCTGCAGCGTGCGGATCATCTTGACATTGTCTTTCGGGTGCAGGCCGATGCTCGGCTCGTCGAGCACGTACAGCATGCCCATCAGCCCCGAGCCAATCTGGGTCGAGAGCCGAATGCGCTGCGACTCGCCGCCCGAGAGTGTGCTGGCCCGCCGGTTTAGGTTCAGATAGTCGACGCCAATGCCCAGCAGCAGGTCGAGCCGCGCGTTGATCTCGGCGACGATCTGCTCGCCGGCCTGCTGTTGGCGCGGTGTCAGCGGGATGTCGCTGAGGAATGCGCGTAGATCAGCCAGCGATAGCTCGCCAAGGTCGTGGATGTGGCGGCCTTTAATCGTCACCAGCAGGCGCTGGCGCTTGAGCTTGGTGCCGCGGCAATCCGGGCAAACATGCTCGACCATGACTTTGCGCAGATATGCCTCCATCTCGGTGTGCGCGGTCTGCTGCTGGCGATAATGCTTGTAGCGCCGTTCGATGTTATTGATAATTCCCTCGAAGCGCCCCATCCGGTCGCTCACGTCGGCGCCGCGCGCGCCCTCGGGCATGAGCATTGGGAAGCGCTCGCCGCGCGTGCCGTACAGCACCATGTCCACGATCTCCGGTGGCAGCTCGCGGAACGGCGTGTCGAGGCTGAAGCCATAATGCACGGCCATGCTGTAGAGCAGCTTGGTCCACCAGGTATGCTTGTCGTAGCTGAACGCCTCGGGCACGAAGCAGCCGCCCTTGATACTACGCGACGGATCGGGCACCAGCAGCTGCGGATGCACCTTCATGTAGGTGCCCAGGCCCATACAGGTCGGGCAGGCGCTGTCGGGTTCGTTAAACGCGAAGTAATACGACTTCAGCTCGCCCATGACGATCTGGTGATCGGGGCAGGCGAAACCGGATGAGGCTAGGGGCTTGAGGCCTGAGGCTGGCTCCACACCGCTCTCCACAAGCCTCAAGTCTCCAGTCTCTAGCCTCCCGTAGCGGAAGCGTAGAAACCCCTCGCCCATCCGCAGCCCGTGCTCCACCGCCGTGACCACCTGTTGCTCGATATCGTTGCGAATGTCGCGCTGACCGCCACGCGGCGGGACCGGCTTGACCACAAACTTGTCGATCACCGCCTCCAGCGTATATATGCGCCCTTCGTCCAGCTCCAGCTCATCGCTGATCTCATGCGGCGCGCCGTCGATATACAGCCGTCGGTAGCCGCGCGTGCGGATCTCGGCAAACAGATAGGGGTAGTCTTCGCCATAGATCTTGAACACTGGAGCGCAGATCTCAACCGCTGTGCCGGCCGGCAGCGCTAGCAGATGCTCAGCGATCTGGTGCGGCGTCTTGATCGGCACCTCTGCGTAGCAATACGGGCAATGCGCCACGCCGGCAGTGGCAAACAAGATCCGCATATAGTCGTAGATATCGGTCATCGTGCCGATCGTCGAGCGTGGGTTGCGGCCGACACTCTTCTGCTCGATCGAGACCACTGGCGAGAGCCCGTACACAAAGTCGACATCAGGCTTCTTGACCTGCTCGACACGCCGGCGCGCATAGGCCGAGAGCGACTCCAAAAAGCGGCGCTGGCCCTCGGCATAGATCGTCTCAAACGCCAGCGACGACTTGCCAGAGCCAGAAAGCCCGGTAATCACCACCAACTGCTCGCGCGGAATTTCGACGTCGATGTTCTTCAAATTGTTCTCGCGCGCGCCCTTGATCACCAGCGACTTGCTGCGTGTGGTCGGTATGCTCATCGAATCGTCCTTTCGGCGGAAACCACGCCGCTTGAGCGGCAGTGGGGGAGCCGAAAGCGCGCCGCAAGGATGAGTTCCACATTGGGGATCGGCGGCGCGATATTCGGCTTTCTATTACCACAAATCACTATTTGTGGCACAATACGTACAGATGTGCGAGGGGTGCCCTCTGGGCCCCACTCTACCGGACGCCGTAGAGAGAACGGTTTGCACATTGACATTCAGCATTCGGGCGGTTCCGGCAGATAATCCGCTGCCGGGTAAAATGTTGACGGTTGGTGCGTCCTTCGTTGCCATAGCTCCGTGCGAAGCAACAGGGTTGCAGTCAATCAACCTATGGTGCACGGCCTTCGGGCTGAGACACAAGCTACAGATCTTTAAACCCTGTAGTAGTTGACAGATGCCTCCCTCTAGGCAGAACAGAGAACAAGCTTATCAAGTCCTTTTGTTCATTGTTCATTGTTCTCCTCGCCATCGTAGTAATACGTCGCCTCGTCGACCGTCACGCGGCTCTTCTCGACCAGCCGCAGCGGCGTGGCGACCTGCTGGATCACGCCCTTTTCGGCCAGCCACTCATACGCCGCGCCAATTGTGTCGACTTGGAGCTTCTTCCGAAAGTAGGTATCGAGCTCGGTCGCGGTGCGCGCGCCGCCCGCGGCGCCAAGATATTCGAGAATCGGCTTAAACAACATCGGCAGGCGCGTTTCGAGATACTCGTTGATCAGCCGCAGCGCCCGCGCCACCGCCGCTTCGTCGACCGGCTGAGCGATCAGGTCGAAGTAGATCGCTTCAAAGAATGCCGGGTTATGCTGCATGGCTTGCTGCACCACCTCGCGGCCGGTGATCGCGCCGGCAGCGATCACTTCGATCGACGCCAGTCCGCTGACCATGTACATCAGCCACAGAAAACTGTAGGCCGGGTCGCGCTTGACATACAGCCACTTTTCGGCTTTTGTCAGAATTGGCAGCACCTCGCTGGCGGCCTTGAGCAGCTGCAGCTCGCGATCGCGGGCGCCGAGCCGTTGGATGTTCGCGTAGTATTCGGCGATCGTCTCGTCGGTCGCGAACAGCAGCGTACTCTTCGAGAAATATGAGTGGAAGAACGAGCTCTGCAGCGCCCGCTCGATCTGCTCGCGGAAGCGGCTGCGCGAAATGAGCCAGGCGTGAATATTGATGCCGTCTTCGACCAGGTAGTAGAAGCGCTCAGCGGCCTTCTCGCTCCGGCCGATCAGCAGCATATCGATATCGGACTTCTCCCAGACCTGATCGTACGACAGGCTGCCGCCCAGTATTGCGGCGATGATGTAGCCATCCTGCCGCACCTTGGCGACGAATGAGTTGAGCGCGGCCTGGTAGCGCGCCCGTATGGCCGCTTGCGAATCGTCCATATCTTGCTCCTTGTAGCGATAGGCAGACGGTTTAGCCACAGAGAACACCGAGAACATCGAGATAGTAGATTATTACAGCTCTGTGATCTCTGTGAACTCTGTGGCTCAAGTGTAATTAGCGCAAAAACGCCATCACGACGGTTCGACCGCATCAGCAATCCGATGCACCCGATCGACCAGATCGCTGTGCCAGCCGATCGTGATGAAGGCCCGCGTAGCGCCGCCCGCCTGCCAGGTCGCCAACTCGGCATTCATGTCGTCGGGCCACTTGCCCCAATCGAGAAACACCGACAGATCGACCGCGCGGCCGGACTGCGCGACCTGCTCGTGCGCAAAGCGCCAGACCTGTTCGTCGGCATACACATTCAGCTCGTCGGCATACGCCACTGCGCTTGCGATCAGCCGGCGCGAGCCGCCGACACCCACGACCACGCGCGGCGCGACCGGCGGCACTGGCGTGCAGGCGGCGTTAGTCAGCTGCACATGCTCGCCGCTATAGGTCACCGCGCCGCCGCGCCAGAGCTCGCGCAGCGCGGCGATTGTCTCGCCCAGCGCGCCGATCCGCTCACTCGCATCGGGGAACGGCTGGTGCCAAGCAGTGTACTCGGCCGGGTAGTCGCCCGCGCCGATACTCAGCTCGAAGCGCCCGCCGCTGGCGATCGACAGCACAGCCGACTCTTTGGCAAGCACACCCAGCGTGTAGTTCAGCCGGCACAGCACCATCGGAACCAGACCGATACGCTCGGTGGAAGCCGCGATCGCGCCATAGGCCGACCAGCCGCACACATACGCCCACTCGGGCTGCTCGGAGTGATAGTGGTCCCAGAAGCCGACCGCCGCCAGGCCGCGCTGATCGGCGGCCCGCGCCGCCGCGAGAATCGCCGGCCAATCGCCGGTGGGGCTGAGGACAACACCAATGTCCATGGGGTACCTCCCTCGCTCATGCACGATTGTCGCACCCGGCCGTGTCAACCACTGTCACACGGCGGCTACGACCACTACAGGGCGCGACGAAGCGCGGCGAACAGGCTTGCACCTGCACCTTCATTCGGCGCTTGACATTACGGGGAGCGGCGCGTATCATGTGAAGCACGACGATACGCACGAGCGCCCCGTGTATAGGGGTGTCGCGTCCTTTCACTCGCCGACCGGTCGCGCTCGCCAGGCAGTTGAACCGGCCAGTTGTGTCAACAGTTATACCACAGGTTGGAGGAAAGGTCAACCACTAAATTTTACGATTCCAAAAGGCAATTAACGCCTTAGATAGGGATCTGGGAATTGGGCGTTAATGCTTTACACAGTATTATAAGTTCAGCATTTATCAAATTTCGCGAAACCTCGCCAGCAATCCAGCACAATGGCGAATAGCGTCACTCCTCTGAAGCCTCGACTCCGACAAGCCAATAAAGACAATTGCTAACGCAACTCACACTGATCTTGCTATCCGCCACCGCGCTGTGCCTGTATACGGGCTGGGGCGCGGCGCGCCTGGCGTTGCCCGCATCGCTGCAGCCGCAGGCGGCGTTGTTCGTGCCGCTGATTGGCTATGCGATCACGATCTATCTCGGCTACCTGGGCGTCAGCAGCGTACTAAACCTGCGCTGGTCGCTGGCGCTGCTGCTGCTCATCGCGACGGCGCTGAACCTGCTGGCATGGCGGCGCACCGGGCGACCGCGCCCGATTGCCGCGCTGCGGGAGCAGGCCGCGCCGATCGCGCTTGGCATAGCGACACTGCTTGTCGGCGTGCTGCCGCTGTTGCATTATGGGTATTTCACCACGATCGGCCAGGGCTGGGACACCGAAAGCTACTTGCCGCTGGCCCAGCACCTGAACGACTACACGCTGGCGCGGATCTCCGATGCGCCAGTCAGCCCGCTGCGCGATCTGGTGCGCGACCCGCCGCACATCAGCGTGACGCCGGGCTTCTCGGTCTTCCAGGGCATGATCATGGCGCTGAGCGGCCAGAGCGCGCTGGCGACATTCGCGCCGCTGCTGGCGCTGTTGCGGGCGCTGGGTGTACTGGCGATCTATGTCTGGCTGCGCGCGACGATGGGCCTGGGCCGGCCCGCCGCACTGCTGGGCGCGGCCGGCGCATCTGCCGGCGCGCTGCTCCTGTGGGTCAGCTATTTCAACTTTGGCATGCAGATGGCCGCCTGGCCGCTGCTGGCGCTCGGCCTGACCCTCGGCGTCGCGGCGGTCGAGGCGCTGGCGCTCCCTGAAACGATGAACGAAGAACGAAGAACGATGAACAGCGCGCATCCTTTAGCGTTCATCGCTTATCGTTCGTCGTTACAGGTGAACCGAAGCAAGCTGGGCGTGGCCCTGCTGACCGGCGTGGCGCTGGCGGCGCTGCCGGCGACCTTCTATCCGGCGCTGACGATCTGGCTGCCGATGGCGCTGGCGCTCGGCGTGGCGCGCCTGTTGGAGGCTGGTTTTCTTACCGCGGAGCACGCGGAGAACGCAGAGAGTTTAGAGAATAGACCAGCTCCGCGTGCTCCGCGGTTCGGCCGGGCTGGCGTTCGGGAGGCCGGCCGGCTGGCGCTGGCGGCGCTCGCGCTTGGCCTGGTCGCGCTGGCACTGGCCGCGCCGACGATCGCGGATTACTACGAGGGCTTCAGCGCCCTCTCGTTGCTGGCCCAGCACATCGGCCCCGATCGCTTTATCGCGCCGGCCGAGACGCTCGGGTTGCTGGCGTTCCGACTGCCGAACGACGGCCCACAGCCGCCGGCCGCGCTCGTGCTGGCCGGGACGGCGCTGTTGGGGCTGCTGGCGCTGGCCGGGCTGATCATTCCAGAAACGAAGAACGAAGAACGAAGAACGATGAATAGCACCTCATCATTCATCGTTCATCGTTCATCGTTCAATGCACGGCTGCGCTGGCTTGCAGTTGCTATAGTGGTGCTGATCTACCTGGCCTGGCTGCGCTTTGGCCGGCCATACGAGTACGGCTATATGAAGGGCAGCGCCTACGCCGGGTTTGTGGCGTGGGGGCTGGCCGCGCTGGGCTGGCAGTCACTGCGCGCGTGGCTGCACCGCCCCGGCGACACGCCGCAGGCAGCCACCCATTCTCCATTCTTCATTCTCCATTCTCCATTTCAAGCTCGCGCCGCTCTGCTCGCAATTCTGGCGCTGGCGCCGCTGCTACTGGCCGGCTGGGCGCAGGCCCTGACCGTTGCCGACCACTGGCACGGGCCGGCGATCTTTAACCGCGACATCGCGGCCTTCGACGCCGCCGCCGCGCAGATCCCGGCCGGCGCGGCGGTCGCCGTCACAAGCGACGCCGCGTTTGCCGGCCCGATCAGCGGCCAGCTCAGCGCGTCGCTGTACGGGCGCGAGATCTGGGGCCATCTCTCGACCGCCTACACCAACTTCGACCACTGGCCCACCGGGCGCAGCCCGCAGTACGCTGTGCTGGCCGCCGACGAGCACCCCTGGCCGCTTGACTATGGCGGGCAGGAGCTGTGGCGTAGCGGCGCGGTAGCGCTCTACCGTCTAGACGACGGGGCGCACGTGCTTCAGGGGCGCAGCGAGTTCTACAGCCCGGCGCCGCCGGCCGACCGCGGCTCGCCGGCCGCGCTGGCGATCTGGCGGCGCGGCGGGGCCTACTGCCAGGCCAGTCAGGACGCGCCGCTGACGATCGCCGTCGGCGAGACGCTTGGCTTTGGCCGCGGGCCGGCCAGCGGCCAGCCGCGCGAGCAGCAAGTGCGACTGACGGTCGCCTCGCTCGTCGCGCAAAACGTGCTGCTGGACTACGGCGAGCGCCACGATCATGTCGCGCTCGCGCCAGGCGTCAGCCATATCGCGCTACAGCTGGCCACCCCCACCGAGCTGACGATCGCGCCGGATGAGCGGCTGGCGCTGATCGACGTGGTCGCGCGCGACACACCCGGCGCCGCGGCGCCGATCGTTCAGCTCGACGACCAACAGATCGCCTGGGGCCCCGCCGTCGAGCAAAAAGGGCCGCTGATCCAACTGCGCGTGCCAATCGCCAATCCCGGCCGGCAGGCGCTGCGAATCGGGCTGACCATTGTCGAAGACACTTTCGATCGCCCGCACACACTGGTGGATCTGCTGGCGGCGGCGCCCACCAACGGCACCTGGCAGCTCAATCTCGACCCGGCGCGCGGCGCGACCGAGGCGCTGGTCGACTCAACGCCAACGCCAATGCTCCAGGCCAAAACCGTGCCCAACCCGTCCAACGGCAGCTATTTCGCCATCCTGACAATCTACGACGGCGCGCAGATCGTCGCGCACGCCCCGGTCTTTACGCTCAGCATGAGCGGCGGCAAGCTCGCCGCGGTCACATCGCTGCCATTCACCGTCGAGGCCACGCCGGTCGGGCTGCCGGCCGCACCGCTGCCCGGCAATGTGCGCGCGCTGCTGGGCGACAACCCCCGCACGCTCGACGGCCAACAGGCCGATCTTGCGGGCGCGCTGCTGACGCGCAAGCCGGCTTGGCCTGGCGCACCCGGCGACGCGCCGTTCGCGCCAGGAACACCGTTCACCGTGCAGCTCTTCTGGCAGGCGCGAACGCCAACCGGGCAGCCGCTCATGATCTCGATCCAGGCACTCGGCCCCGATAATCGTAAGTGGGCGCAGTGGGACGGGGCGCTCGGCGACGACTGGCGGCCGATCCAGGGCTGGCAGGCCGGTGATCGCGTCCGCCAGGATGTGCCGCTCCGCCTCGATCCCGCTACGCCGCCTGGCAGTTACCGGCTGGCGCTGGTGGCCTACGACCCGGCAAGTGGGCAGCCGCAGCCGTTCGGCGGTGAGAACATGCTTCAACTGGGCGAACTGCAAGTCCAGAAGTAAGAAGTCGGAAGCCAGAAGCCAGAAGATGATTGGCATCAGAGTACGATCGTATTCGCGCACTAACTGGCTCAACTGTTTTGCAAACTGTTAGCAAGCTTCACCAGCAATTGAGATTATTGTGAACGTTCTATCCGCGTTCGTCCGCGTTCGTCTGCGTCCGTTTATCCTAACCGTGAGCACATTCGAAGATGGACTGCTTTGCCCAATCGCCAAATCTATGTTAGACTCGCGCCGCTGGAACGCGAAGGAACGGCATGCGGCGCGATTCGACAACCTATTCGGCCAAGCAACCGAACACTCCCACCCCCGAGTCCCTGTCGCCCCAGGCGATTCGCCTTCGCGGGGTCCCGATCCGAACTGCGGTGCGGCTGCTTGCGGCCATGGCGCTTGGCGCGCTGCTCCTAGCGCTCGCGCATCAGATCCCCGTCACTCATAGCGTCGATATCGGCGGCTACGACTCGGCTTACGTCCAGGGGTTCTACGACCCCGAGCGCGCCCTGCCGGGCCAGCAGCGGCCTGAGCTGGCCGGCTCCGACGGCGGCGCGCGCTGGACGCGCGAACGCTCGTTTCTGGTGTTCCCACAGGCTGGGCTGCCTGCTCAGATTACCCTCAGGCTGCGCGGCTGGCGCCTGATTGGCGCGCCACCCCAAGTGACGGTGCTGCTCAACGGCACGCGCGAGCTCGGGCGCTTCACGGCCAGCAGCGATTGGCACGACTACACCTTTACAATTGATAGCGGCCTGTTGAAGCCAAACGACGTCGTAATCGAGATCCGCTCCGACACAACCCAACTCGCGCCTGGCGACCCACGCAGCGTCGGCGTGCTGCTCGACCGCGCGACCTACCGCGTCGGGCCGGCGCCGATCGTGCCGTATCCATCACAGCTGCTCTATGGCGCGCTGGCCGCGGGGATGCTGTGGCTGCTGTTCCAGAACAGAGAACAGAGAACAAAGAACAAACGGACACTCTCTTTGTTCTTTGTTCTTTGTTTGTTTGTTTTTTGCGCGTTGTTCTTTGTTTTCTACCGTGCCCAACTGCCCTATCCATACCCGCTGCTGCGCCTGCTGCCGGCGCTCGACGGCGCGTTGGCGGCGCTGCTGGCGCTGCGCTATGGCCCGGCGCTGGCCCGCCGCGCGCCGGCGCTGCTCGACGCCGCGGCGATCGGTGCGATCGCGATCTGGCTGGCGGCCGTGCTGATCGCGGCGCAGGGGCATGTGACACTTTCGGTGCCGAGCGCCGAGAACGATTTCCGTGTGTTTGCGCTGCGCTCGGCGCGCCTGGCCGGCAGCTTTCCAGCCGGTACCAACAACCCCGAGCTCGACGGGGTGTTCCGCGCCGATGGCTTCTACAACCTCGGCTACCCGCTGCTGCTCTGGCTGGCGCGGCTGTTCACCGGCGATAATCCATTCCTGGCGGCGCGGCTGGTCGCGGCGCTCAGCGGAGCGCTGCTGCTCGGCGCGGCCTGGTGGCTGGCGCGCCGAATGCTCGGCCGCGGCCCAGGACTCCTGGCACTGCTGATGCTCGCGCTCAGCCCGCTGGTCGTCGAGTATTCGCTGTACCTCGGCACGGATATGCCGTTCGCCGCGCTGTGCGCGCTGGCGGTGGCGCTGCTCGTTCCGATTGCAAATTGTAAATTGCAGATTGCAGAGCAAGAGCACAAGCAATCTGCAATCTGCAATCTGCAATCTGCAATGGTAGTCGCCGCAGGCGTAGCCGCTGGCGCCGCCTTTCTGATCCGCCACCCTGGTCTGCTGCTCGTACCGTTCGGTTATCTGAGCATTTGGCTGCAGCGCGACAGAAATGCCGAATTGGGAATCCAACCTGGTTGGCAACGGCTCTCCTACGCACGACGCACTACGCACTACGCCTGGTTGCTCTTCACCATTGCCTTTGTGCTGACAATCTCCCCGCAGCTCTACGTCAACCTGCGCGACACCGGGGCGCCGCTCTACAACCAGCAGGCGAAAAATGTCTGGCAGGCGGTGTTCGGCGACGGCGACTGGGGGCGCTGGGGCGAGGCCAATAACGACATCGGCCTTGGCCAGGTGATCGCACAAGACCCACAGCGCTTCCTGCTGAACTGGTGGAGCAACCTGCGTGGCTTCGTCGGCACCGGCGGCGAGGACACCCGCGAGTTTGGCCAGGCGGCCCAATTGCGGCTACTGACTTTCCCGGCCAACTGGCTGGCGATCGCTGGGCTGCTCGGCTGGCTCGTCAACGAAGGCAAAAGGCAAAAGGCAAAAGGCAAAAGCGCAGAGCCGCAACTGTTTACCTTTTACCTTTTACCTTCTACCTTGTTATTGATCTGGATCGCGCTCTACGTCGCGGCGATCAGCATTGGGCTGGCTCTGCAGGGTCGCTTCCTGCTGCCGCTCGCACCGACCTACGCCGTCGCCGCGGCCTGGGCCATAACACGCATACAAGTGGCGATCAACGTTCAACAAACAGTGGACGATGCAAGCACACCAGGCACTACGCACTACGCACTACGCAATCCAACGCTCCTGTCCGGCATCGTGCTGCTTGCGCTGCTGTGGGGCGGCTTCGCGACCGGCGCCAACTATGTTGTGCGCCCACAGCCCAGCGCCGTAACGCCTGGGCAACCTGCCGATACACTGGGCGCGGCGCGATTGGTGCTAGCGACACTCCAGCCAGGCGACCGACTCATACTGCGTATCGCGCCCGGCGACGAAGCCGGCCTAGCGCTCGGCAAATACTCCGCGATCGCCCACCTGGTTGTGCCCGCGCCCGTCAGCGACGACCCGACGGCGCTGCGTGCCACCGGCGCGCGCTACCTGATCTGGTCTAGCACGCTTGGTCCCGCGCCCAGCGTTGGCCAGCAGCTCGACGCCGCCGGGATTTATAGACTGTATCGAATCGAATGATCAAGGTCAAAGCACAAACGAGACCATCAACAATCGATGATCGACGACTACGATTCGGGTATTTCGTCGATCGTCTTTCGTCGATCGTCAGTCTGAACTGGCCGCTGCTGCTAATCGTAGTGTTAGGCGTGGCGCTGCGGCTGTGGATGATTGGCGTGAGCCCGCTCGACCCGCGCTTCTCGACCGCCGACGACGGCGACTACTACAAGCGGGCCCTGCGCCTTGCGGTGACGGGACAGTACGTCGACGACAGTTGGCTGATTCGCCCGCCGCTGCACGTTTTTTTCTTTGCCCTCTGGATCAAACTTGCACTATTGATCGGCCGCCCCACGCTCGGCATTTTGCTGATCGAGCTGGCACAGACCGCGATCAGTGCGCTAACGATCGTGCTGGGCTACGCCAGCGCGCGGCGGCTGTTTGCCAATGATCGAGCTGGGCTGCTTTTCGCTGCATTTCTGGCGCTCTGGTACTCGTTTGTCGAGCAGCCCACCGTGCTGTTCAGCGAACTACTGTATCTGTTCCTGTTTCTGCTGCACTTCTGGCTGCTGCTGCGTTTCGACGCGAGTGAACGCATGCGCGACCTTGCGCTCGCGGGCGTGGCGCTGGGCGCCGCCGCGCTGACGCGCTCGCCGGCGCTGTACTCGATCGCGTTCGTGGTGCTCTGGCTACTGATACGATATTGGAGAACAAAGAATAAAGAACAAAGAACAAACAGGCGACAATCAGACGCTTCGTCTTTGTTTTCAGTTCTTTATTCTTTGTTCGTGGTGGTGGCCTGCTGCCTGGCGGTGGTGCTGCCGTGGACCGCGCGCAACTACGTGGTGTATCGTCGAATCATTCCGGTCGACACGCTCGGCCAGATCAACCTCTGGCTCGATTTGGATCGGGTCGATCAGCGCGAGGCGCATATCAACACGCTGCGCCAAATGCCGCAGGCCGACCGGGCGCCCTACGCGCTGGCCCACGCGCGCGCGATCCTGGCCGGCGACCCGCTGCGGCCATTTCGGCCCATGTGGGAGACGTTCCAGCATATCTGGAAGGCCCAGTATATCGAGGACTATTTCGTCAAACGCAGCTTCTTCACCCGCGCGCTGCGCGCGACCGCTCTGTTGGGCCTGGCTGGCGACCTGATCTGGCTGGTCTATACCATTGGCGGGTTGGTCGGGCTGGCGATGCCGGCGCGTGAAGGTCTGCATAATCGATTATTTATGCTCGCCTGGCTAGGCTACTCGTTCTTGACGGTGCTGATCTTCCATGTCGAGCCGCGTTATCTGCTGCCGATCTGGACGCTGATCGGACTCTATGGTGCCTGGACATTATCAAAGGCAACAGGCAACAGGCAACCGGCAAAAAAGACGCCGCGAACGTTTTTATCTTTTACCTTTTACCTTTTACCTTCGCTTCTGGTGATCGCCTTCCTGGCGCTGGTGCTCAGCTACCGCAACTATGGCGCGATCATCGCCAGCGGCGTGGCCCGCGAGCGCGGCATGAGCGCCGGCGAACGCGCCTATGCCAGCGGCGATTACCCAGCCGCCGAACGCGCCTTTCGCGCCGCACTGGCGGCCCAGCCCGACTTCATCGACGGGCAGCTCGACCTAGCGCTGGCGCTGGCCGCGCAGGGACGCCGCGAGCAGGCGCGCGCCCTGCTTCACCCCGGCGACTCGCGCCGCAGCGACTTGGCGATCGGCGCACTGGCGCGCGACATGGGCGACATTGCTGCCGCCCGCGAGCCACTGGCACGGGCGGAAGGGCGCGCCGGTGAAGATATCCAGCGCTGGGCGCTCGAATGGCTGCGCCCGCCGCCAACCGACACGCTCGCGCTGAGCGATGGGATGGATCTGGGCTACATCAGTGGCTTCTCCGGCGGCGAAAGCGATCCGACCGGCAGCTTCCGCTGGCTATCCGGCGATGGGCGCGTGGTTCTGCCCTTGCCCACATCGCTGACCGAGCACAGCACGTTGCTGCTGCGCTTGACCAGCGGCCGGCCAAATACCGTGCCGCTCGATATCTGGATCGGCGACCGCTGGGTTGGCCGAGTGCCAGTGGCGGGCGGGCAGTGGCGCGTGTATCGCCTGCCCGTGCCACCCGAACTGGCAGGGCAGCGGCGAGTCGATATCCGTCTGCGCGCGCCGACCTTCGTCCCGGCGCGCGAGACACCCGCCAGCGACGACGCGCGCATGCTCAGCTTGATGATCAGCCAGGTTCGGGTACAGTGACAACTCCGTCCCTAATGAAGATTAAGAAATGAATCGGGTAGCCCGCTTCAGCGGGCTTGGGCTGTTAGCGCGGGTGCTTTAGCCCCGCGCGTGTGACGGTGCGAAATGCCCGATTTAATAATAAAAGTTCATAAGGGAGCGGCTTCTCGGTTCAACCACCAGCCCATCGGCCAGCGTCCCCGAAGGCGGTGCCCCCGCCTGTAAGATATTCTTGGCGGCGTTCACGTCGCGATCGGCAACATATCCACAGGATGGACAGATATGCGTCCTCACCGACAACGATTTCCGCACACGTTCGCCGCACTTCGAGCATGTTTGCGTCGTGAAGCGTGGACCCACTCTGATCACCTGACCGCCAGCACTTGCAGCCTTGCAACTCAGGATCGTCAGAAACGCGCCCCACGCGGCATCAAGAATGCTCTTTGCCAATCGACTGCGGGCCAAACCACGAATGTTCAAGTCTTCGACAACAATCGTTTGGTACGCATCCGCGTACTGCTTCGCGATCTTGAAATGAAAGTCGCGGCGCTGGCGTTCGATTTTCAGATGCGTCTGCGCCACGCTGCGCGCCATCTTGCGACGGCGGTGGCTGCCTGTTTTGCGGGCGCTCAGGCGGCGCTGCTTGCGGCGCAAGGTCGCTTGGCTTGTCCGAAAGAAGCACGGGTTTTCGACGGTATGCCCATCGCTATCAGCAAGAAAGACCTTCAATCCCACGTCGATGCCAATCGGCGGTCGGACATCAGCAGGATGCGACAGATCACCAGAATCCGGCACCGCGCACACGATCAGCGCATACCAGTGTCTATCGGCCCGCTTCACCAGGTAGCAGGTCTTTGGCGTCCCCTCGATTTCACGGTGGCGCCTGATCTTGATCGCTGTACCGAGCTTGCCTGGAACACGGAGCAGCCGACCATCAAGCCATACGTCCTTGCCTTTGCCAAACTGACGCAAATGGATGCTGTGCCACTGGTTGCCGCTTTTGAAACGCGGGAAGCCCCACCCATCGTCCTTGTGCTTCAGAAAGTTCTGAAGGGCTTTGGTGAGGCGATCGGACAGACATTGTACCGTGGCCGCTGGAACAGATGCGCCGCCACGACCTTTGAATCGCTTATTCAAATCATATCGGCTCAAAAACGCGCCGGTTTCCTGGTAGTGCTGCTTCTCGCACACCAGCATTTCGTTGTACAATTGGCGCGATTCAGAGAGACACGCCTCCAGGCGGCGGCGCTGTTCTCGATAGGGGTACAGGCGAAAGGCATATGTTCTCATACCCCTAATTATATCCCATTAGGAACGGGGTATCAAACAGATGTTCGCATTGCGCGGCACGCGGGATGGATGTGCGAGTCTAAGGCCCAGAGGGCACTCCTGGCACACGCCATTCACCTGCCGCCGGGTATCCTCTGAGTGAGTCGGCAGTCGTCTGGCGCAATTTTGATAGGGCGCCTGCGGCAGGCCAAGACATATTGGAGATAAACAAATGCCAACCCAGCCAACCTTGCTAGCAACCGACCTTGAGGGCGTCCTTATGCCGGAAATATGGATCGCCGTCGCCGAGCGCACCGGTATCGAGCGGCTGCGCCTGACGACGCGCGACATCCCCGACTACGACGAGCTGATGCGCGGACGCATCGCCATTCTGCGTGAGCATCGGCTGACCCTGGCCGACATCCAGGCGGTGATCGCGACGATCGACCCGCTGCCCGGCGCGCGCGAGTTTCTCGACTGGGCGCGCGCTCAGACACAGGTCATCATTCTCTCAGATACGTTCTATGAATTTGCCGCGCCGTTAATGGTAAAGTTAGGTCAGCCAACGCTGTTCTGTAATACGCTCGACATCGATGCGGCCAACACCATCACAGGCTACCACCTGCGCCAGAACGACGGCAAGCGCGAGGCCGTCGCAGCGCTGCGATCGCTCAACTTTCGCGTGATTGCTATGGGTGATTCATACAACGACACCACGATGCTAGCTGCAGCCGATCAGGGCCTGCTGTTCCGCCCGCCCGCGAATGTGATCGCCGAGTTTCCGCAGTTTCCAGTGCTGACCGAGTACGATGAGTTGAAGCAGAAACTTATGTCGATCTATTCATCCTAGTATGATTGTGTCCAGCGAAGGCCGATATAATCAAAGATAAATAAAACACGGAGCATATATTATGTCAATTGCCGAAGCCGACCGGCCGCGCACCGAGCCGGCGCCGATCCCCGCCACACAGCGCTGGCCTTTTAGTGTCAGTATTGTCATTCCAGCGATGAACGAGGGGCACACAATCGGCCGGGTGATTCGCGCTGTGCAGGCGCAATGCCCCGACGCCGAGATCGTGGTCGTGGACGACGCCTCGCGCGACAACACTGCCGACGAGGCCGCGGCGGCTGGCGCGCGAGTGATCCGCCGGCCCTACAACATCGGCAATGGTGCGGGCGTGAAGACCGGCGTGCGCGCGGCCACCGGCGATGTGGTAGTGGTGATCGACGCCGACGGCCAGCACGACCCAGCCGATATCCCACGCCTGCTGCAATACATCGATCGCTATGACATGGTGATCGCGACCCGCCCGGACCGAACCAGCCAGCAAAATGCCATTCGCTGGCTAGGTAACAATGCCTTGAATATCTTCGGCAGCTACTTAGTTCAGATGGAACTGAAAGATCTGACATCCGGCTTCCGCGCAATCCGGCGGTCGGTCCTACTCGATCTGCTGCATCTGCTCCCAAACAGATTCGGCTGGCCGGTGACAACTGCGCTGGCCTTCGCCACGGCGGGCTATCATATTCGCTTCGAACCGATTGCAATGCATAAACGCGCGGCGGGTAAAAGCACGCACAAGCTGTTTCGCAATGGCATCAGCAAGGGCTTGATCATCTTGCGGATGGTCACGCTGTTCAGCCCGCTGCGCGTCTTCTTCCCGATTTTTCTTGTGCTCGAACTGCTTGCACTGGCGGCTTACGTCTGGTCGATTGTGAATAATGAGCGCTGGCTGCATATTCCGCCTTCGACGGGTATCTTTTTCCTCGGCGGGATCATCATTTTCTTGTTTGGGCTGATCTCTGAGCAGATCGCCAGCCTGCGCTTTAAGGGGCCGGAACAATAAAAAGAACAAACAACAAAGGACAAAGAACAAGGAATTGCTCACGTTTGTTCTCTGTTCTCTGTTCTTTGTTCTAGGGTATTGATATGAACAAATACGCGCGCTGGGCGATCCGCCTGATCGGCCCGGCGCTCCTGATCATCTTTCTCTGGCGCAGCGATTTTAGCCTGCTGCTGGCGGGGCTCAGCCAGGTCAAGATCTTGCCACTGCTGCTTTCGCTGGCGCTGTTCCTGCCGTTTATCGCAATCAAAGCCTGGCGCTGGAATATGCTGATGCGCGAGCTCGACATGCCGCCGCCGCCGCTGGGCTTCTCAATGGTGCTCTACCAGATCGGCCTGTTTCTCGGCGGCACCACCCCTGGGCAATCCGGCGATTTCATCAAAGCATGGTATTTGCGCGAGCGCGGGCTGCCGCTGGCGCCGGCGCTGTTTAGTATCGTGCTCGATCGCCTATTCGATTTCCTTGTCATGGCGCTGCTGGCCTTGCTCGCGCTAGTGGCGTTTATCGACATCCTACCCGGCACGCTCAGAATCGCGACCGTTGCATTCGCCGCGGTGGTGTTCTTCACGACCCCGCTGCTCATGGCCCGCCGCCCGCGCGAGTGGCTGATCAACCGCATGCTGCCGCTGGCACCCAAGCGCATTCGTGCGGTTATCACACGCTGGCGCGATCAGTTCGCCGCGCTCAGCCTGCGCCCCGCGCCGCTGGCGCGGCTGCTGCTTGCATCGGCCGGATCGGCCACATCCACGATCGTCCGGATCTACTTGCTGTTCCTGGCGCTTCAGCTCGACCGCGTGCCGGCAACCGCGATCATCTCATCCACCGCGCTGATCTCCATCCTCCAGGCCCTACCAATCAGCTTCTCGGGCATCGGCGTGCGCGATGCGGTGCTGATCGCGGTACTGGGTTATTACGGTTACCCAAAAGAGCTGGCGCTGATCCTGTCGGCACTGTTTCTCGTGCTGAATATCGAGCATATGCTGATCGGCTTCATCTACTCGCTACGCTACCCGCTTGGCTCAGCGCCACCGGCGGATCTGCAAGGCGAGCAGGCGAACGGGTGACAAGATGACAAGAAGACAGGGTGACAAGGTGATTTTTCCAAGACTACGCATTACGCACTACGCAGTCTTCTTAGCGCTGGTTTTCACTCTTGTGGCGTGCGGCGGCGGGCGCGCGGGCTATAGCGCCGAGCAGCAAACGGTCAACGGTATCACGATCAAACTCGAACACCCGCAACAACTGGCGCTGCTGCAACAATACGAGCTTTTTGTGACGCTGACCGGCGCAGATGGCAGGCCGATCGACGGGGCGACTGTTTTCATGGCACAAGACATGCCGGCCATGCCAATGAACTCGAACCAACCTATTGGCGAGCCGCTGGGGAACGGGCAGTACCGTATCACCGGGGTGTTTAGCATGGATGGGGATTGGCGGCTAGTCATTCATGCCAGGGTGGCGGGGCAGGAGTACGCCGCAACCTTCAACCAAAGCGTCACACCGGCTCAATGACAAGATGACAAGATGACACTCTCAATATCGGCGTCACCTTATCACCTCGTCACCTTGCCAGGTCTATGCTGCGGGGATGATAAACGAGAACGTGCTACCCTCGTTGAGCGTGCTCTGCACCCACACCCGGCCGCCGAACAGCTCAATTAATGGGTGCACCAGCGACAAGCCCAAACCGGTGCCGCCGGCCTCGACTTTGAGTGGATTCTCGGTCCGATAAAACCGGTCGAAAATGCGATCGAGCTCTTCTGCGGCAATACCGACGCCTGTATCACGTATCTCGATCAATGCGTAGCGGCTCTTTACCTTCAGGCCCTCACGCAAATGTTCCGGCACCACCTCGATATCGACCTCGCGCGCCTCCAGCGCGATCGAGCCGCCGCGCGGCGTGTATTTCACCGCATTCGAGAGCATGTTCGCCAGAATCTGGTTCAGACGCCTGGCATCGGCGCGCACCAGCGGCAAGCCGGGTGGGATGCTAATGGTAAGTGTGTGCTCGCGCGCGCGGATGCTCGGCTGCAGCTCGATCACCACAGTGCTGAGCGCTTCGGCCATGTGCAGCGGGCGCATATCCAGCTCGACGCTGCCGGTTTCGATCTTCGTGATATCAAGCAGATCGTTGATGATCGAGATCATCCGCTCGGCGTTCATCTGAATGATTTGTAAAAACTCTTTCTGTGTATCGTTGACCGGGCCAAGGCTGCCCATCGACAGCAGCTGCGTAAACCCCTTGATTGAAGTCATCGGCGTGCGCAGTTCGTGCGAGACTGTGCCGATAAATTCAGTCTTGAGCCGGTCGGATGCGATCTCGCGCGTGATATCGCGGAACACCGCCACCGCGCCCATCAGCGCTTCTTTGCTATTCAACACCGGGCCAAGCGTAATACTAATCATCCGCGTGCCGGTTTGATAGACGGTCGAAAAGGTACGCGGGCGGTGATGCTCGTCGGTCGGCTGGGCGAGCAACGCTTCTACCGGCACCTCGTCGGCGCGGCGGCCCAACAGGCGGCGGAACAACTCGGGCAAATTCCAGATCACCAGTTCTTCGATCGAGCGTTCGAGAATGAGCTCGCAGGCCATATTCGCCGCCAGCACCGACCCATCCTCGCCACAAACGATCACACCATCCGAGAGGCTTTGCAGAATCGCCTGACTCTGGCTGGCTTCCACTTCCTGGCGTTGAAACATCTCGCTGCGGTGCATCAATTCTTTTTCAAGCTCGGTATACAGCTGTGCATTATTGATGCCAATCGCAATCTGGCCGGCCGAGGCATTCAGCAGCCGCAGATGATCCTCATTAAAATAGCCATTATCGTCGTGTGAGAGCAGCAGCACGCCAAGCATTTGGTGATGCGCAATCAACGGCACGGCGATCATCGACCCAACTTGCTTATGTATACCATCTGCGTCCGGCGGGTCGACCCAGCGCGGATCTTTGGTAATATCGGCGATCACCGCCGGCTTCTTATGCTGCGCGACCCAACCCACGATCCCCTGACCGATCGCGAAGCGCCTGAAGCCGATGTCGCCTGGGCGATCGAGCACCGCACAATCGACCAAATGCTCGGTCTCGGGCTCGACCAGCATGATCGAGCCATGGGTGACGCCAGCTAGCTTTGCCAGCGCATTCAGCGATACCTGGAGCAGCGAATCGCGATCGAGCGTGCTGCTAATCTCCATCGCGATCTCATGGACGGTCTCCAGCGTGTCGCGCTCGATCTGCAGTTGGCGGGTGCGCTCGGTAATGCGCTGTTCAAGCACCGAATTAAAGCTCAACACCTCATCGTAAAGCCGGGCGTTTTCGATAGCGATCGCCGCTTGGCTCGCCGCCGACTTTACGAAATCTTGCTGGGAGCGATCCATGATTGTTTGAACTGACGGATCTTGGATCACGATCACGCCAATCACCTGGCGCTGCGCGATCATCGGCACGCTCAACACGGCGAAGCCAGGCATGTGCCAAGGTCCTTGCAGCGCGGCATCGACATCGGATTCAGCCACAGCCTCGCCCAGTTGAAATGCCCGCGCTGTTAAATCGCCGGCATCGGCGATATCGACGCGCATGTCGGCGGGCGGCGCGGTCGCCGGCCCCCACGAGCGCGCCAGCGCCAGCGTTTGGCTCTGCGCATCGAACAGCCAGATCGAAAGCAGCGCGACCTCTAGCGCGGCTTGCAGCTTCGCGCCGACAATCTCCAACTGCTGCGCGCGGTCCATGCTGGCCGAAAGCCCCTGAGCGATCTGGTTCAGGTTTGAAACCTGCAAAGTGGTGCGGTCGGTCGCCTCGGTGTCGTGATACAGGCTCTCGACCAGCAGCCGGGTCTCGTTCAGCTCGCGTTGAACCACCTCGGCGGCCGAGAGCCACTGGTTCACGGTCGCGACGGCAACATAATCCAGCAGCTGATCAAATTCCTCAACCAGCTGATTCCATTCGTGCGGCGCATGCCCATTTGGCGGCTGGCCCGGCTTGAAGATCATTTCCCAAGCCGCGCGGCGAAGCTGAAAGGTCAGCGCCAGCTGTTGCGGCAGCTCATCCTCGCCAGGATGCGTGCGCAGTGCCCGCAGCAGCCGCAAGCATTCGTCTAACGGCATGTAATCGCCGGCTGCCGCACTCACCAGCCCATCATAGATCGATCTCAGCAGCACATTGCGCTCATCGGGATGCGCAATCTGATCGCCCGAATTGTGTGCGACCGCTCCATTACCGGCAAATACACGCTGATCCAACAACGTGAGCCAGCGGGTTAGCAACAGATCGCGGTTGTCGCGTAGCCAGTGTGCCAGCGGAGTGCTCATACAGATGCCGTTGTCTTTATGACGACCACCGTTGCGTCATCGATAAACTTGCCATACTTACTCAGAATCTGCTCAGCCATGCGCTGCGGCGGTCCCTTGAGATCAATCGTGGTGTCTTGCGCGAAATGCGCTGATACACCATCACTATAGAGAACGAACACATCTCCCGGGTCATACACATAACGTAGTTCGAGTAAGGTAGGCAGCCGGAATCCTAGGATACCATTCTTGGAGATTGGCTTGATCGGTTGGCGGCTATAAACTTGCAGGCCGATATTGCCGACGCCGACATATGATGCGCTGCATCCGATCAGATCTAGGCGTAGCAGCCCAATCACCGCGCCGCGCGTGGAATGTAATGCGGCATGCGAACGCCGAATGAGTTCCTGCAATGGATATTCGGGATATTGCTCGATTATTTCCGCGGCTAGTCGCGCGGCGCGCTCAGCTTCCGCTCCACCGCCAAGGCCGTCGATCACCGTGGTCAGCACGCTATTGTCGCTATACTCGGACACCAGATACACATCGCCAGAGACCATTTGGCCTTGCTTGGCCCGGCAGACGGCGCCCCAAGAAATTGTCACGATTGGCGCCCTCCGCTATAGCCGATTGGCCGCTTCCCCAACCATTTCACGGCCCGTACCTTGGTGCCGACGCCAAGTTGCGACTCGATTGCGAAATCGTCCATGAGGCGCCGCACGCCTGGCAGCCCAGCGCCCAATGTTTGAGCGGTGCTATAGCCATCGCGCAGCGCCAGCTCGATATCCGCAATGCCGCCGCCGCTATCTTGCGCCTCGACCGCAATGCCGCGCCGGCCCGCCTGCTCAATCAGTTCCAAGCGCAGTTCGCCGCGCCCCGCATGAGCTAAAATATTGCGAGTAAGCTCGAGGATGACGATCTCGATGCGCGTGCGATCGATTTCATCGAAACCGAGCGATGTCGCCATTTCGCGGCCGCGCCCGATCGCCACATAAACATCAACCTCGCGGCCGATCGTGCAAGCTACTACTGCCATGCAGTGTACCCCCAGATACCAATCGAAACTAGCCGATCGAATTACAGTTCGCTAACACAGCACACCCCGAATCGCTGATTGTAGTGTACGCTGGGCTCGACAGCGCCACTTGATCAAAATAGCAGCGAAGTCGGTACGGTTCGATGGAGAGTTTGCATCATACATAGTACAGGCTACTACAAAAGCGATCGGAGTATGGGTAGTTCCTTCAGAAACCGAAAGTTCCTGCGCTAGGAACTGGAAGGAACTAAGGGAACTTGGAATAGGTTTGCGATAGACTGCAGTTGTGGCGCACAACCAGTTACGCCTGCGCGCTACGCCAGTGCGACCAGCGCTGCCGCAGCTGTTCGGCCGGCCAACTCGACGGTAAAAACAGACCATCGTCCGTCACAACCACGGCGCGGACATTAGCAGGCACACGACCATACGCACTCATGATACGGGCGTCGAGTGAGGCGTGATACAACAGCACCGCCGCCACATCGCCGTAACGAACAGAGAGATCATCGTATCCCAGCCAGAGCAGATCCATTGCAAATTGCAAATTGCAGATTGCAGATTGCAGATTGCGTGATATCAATCTGCAATCTGCAATCTGCAATCTACAATTTCTAGTCGCCAAAGCTTATACCGAGGCCGCGCGATGTACGCACGAGGTCGCTATGCGGCCGCACGGTCTTGAGGTGGCCACACGCCTCTTCGAGCGGCACAGTGATGATATCCTGCGCTCGAAGTGCGACCATCTCGCCAGTGATATTATCACTCAGCGCGGTGACTGCCGCGGCGCCAAAGCGCGTAGCGAGAATACGGTCGTAGGGGGTTGGTGGGCCGCCACGCTGCAGGTGCCCGAGCACCACCGCGCGGCAATCTTTGCCCGTAATCTGCGCGAGTTGCTCGGTGAGCGCCACGCCCACGCCGCCAAGCCGCCCAGGCGCCATGTAGAACGCGGTTCCACCCTTGGGCGTGGCGCCCTCGGCTACGACCACGATGCTAAACGTGCTGCCTTGCCGCTCGCGCTCCATAATTTTCTCGGCGACCTTATGAACATCGAAGGGGATCTCGGGTATCAAGATCACATCAGAGCCGCCGGCGATACCCGAGTGCAGCGCGATCCACCCGGCATGGCGCCCCATCACCTCGAGCACCATCACGCGGTTGTGGCTCGCCGCGGTGGTATGCAGGCGGTCAATTGCGTCGGTAGCCACTTGTAGCGCGGTATCAAAGCCGAATGTGCGGTCGGTGCCGGCCAGGTCGTTATCAATCGTCTTTGGCACGCCAATCACCGGCGCGCCCATGCGCGAAAGCTCCAAGGCGATTGACTGCGTGCCCTCGCCGCCGATCGTGATCAGGCCGTTGATTCCCAGCTTCTGCATGTTTTCATATGCCTCGAGATACGGATCATGTTCGGCGCCGACCACGCGCTTGCCGCCAAAATGGCCCTTGTTGGTCGTGTGGAGTATTGTGCCGCCCATTGGCAGCAGCCCACGGACATCCGCACCGGTCAAAACATGGTAATCTGGCTCGCCAATCAACCCTTCAAAGCCTTGCTGGATCCCGAGCACTTCGTAGCCAAGCCCGTTCGCAGTCTTCACAACAGCGCGAATCACGGCGTTGAGGCCAGGGGCGTCACCGCCACTGGTCAGTACGGCAATACGACGTCCCTTTTTGCTGCTCATAAAATCGTGCGCGCGGAGACCATCGCGTTACGCGATGGAGGAAGCGCGCTCCTCCTTTCGCTTGCAACCTATCCGCTTTCGTGATATACTGCGCACAGATGTGCTAAGGCACTCCGTCGCGCAATCGGAGCAACGGTTTGCACGTTGACATTCAGCATTCAGGAGTTCCGGCAAAGAATCCGTTGCCGGGTAAAATGTTGACGGTCTGCGCCGCTGCCATAGTCGCGTGCGAAGCAGCAGGTCCACAGTCAACTGGCCTATTGTGCTGCGCCACCTTCGGGTGGAGGAGCAAGCACAAGCTGTCAGCTTCGGCTGGCAGTTGTTGACTACCTGCCTCCATGTACCCACTGCTCCTTCTGGCGTACTTGATCGCTGCGGCAGCTCGGCCTGATCGGCCAAGCCGGAAACACCGGTGTCTCTCCTGATGAGCCGCGCACGAGCAATCTGCGCATCATTATACATCAGTATATGCCGCCGAATGGCAGCCGGGCGCACGTGCATCATCCATTGAATTGCTCTAGCCGCACTTTGAGATCGTGCAGAAAAGCATCGGCATGGCATTGGTCGAGTACGCGCGCGTCGTATGCCAGCGACAGGAGCAGCGAACGTTGCACGGCAATGCGCTCGATACCATTGTGGGTAACAACCGCCGGGCGCGCGCGCGCCGTGCCGATGCCAAGCGCGGCGCTATGCTGTGCGGCGGGCCCCGGCACGGCCCACCAGACTGGACCGTCATATTCCACAATCGTGAATGTACTATCATTCATCGCATACACTGGCGGGCGCTGCAGCGCGCGCGCCAGTCCGCGCGTATTCAGGTCTTGCACATCGGGCACCAGCGTATGATGCATGCCAACCACCAGCGCCAGATTGATCCGCCGCCGGAGCAGAATGCCATCCGCATGCCACGAGCTGTTGAGGAGTGGATGCCGCACCAGCGTGGCGGCGACGGTCGCCATCACACAGATGGTGTCGGTCAGCAGCAGACCGCGGCGCATAAAGTCGGCGCTCAGCCGGGCGCGCGCCGCGATCACCTGTTCCAAATCGACGTCGATCGCGGTGAGCACATGCGTTTGCGAACTAGGCTGAATCAACGTGGGGCCGCGTGCGTGGGGTGCCGCGTGCGACACTGGCGGCGCTTCGGGGCTTGGATGTGCCGCGGCATCGCCGGCAGAGGCGAGCGCGGTCAGCACATCGGCTTTGGTCACGCGGCTGGACGCGCCGGTACCCGCCAGACCGAGCGGATCGAGCCCGCCGGCCATGGCGATCCGCCGCGCGACCGGCGTGATCCGGTTTGGCGGCTCAGTCGAGCGCCGATCTGCGGCGAGCGACGCGGGAGATTCGGCCGGCGCGGCCTGCTCAGCGGGCACGAAGGCCGCGACCGGTACCCCAACAGCAGCGGTGGCGCCTTCGGCGAGCAAGTGTTGGCTGAGAACACCGGCGAGGGTAGCCGGTAGCGCCACTTCGGCGCGGTCGTTAACGACGATCACCAGGGGATCGCCCACCGCCACCTGATCGCCCGGCTGTTTCAGCCAGCGCAGGATGGTGGTTTCCGAACCACCGAACGGTAATGCAGGCAGCCGATACTCGGACGACGGCATCGTCTTCCTTTCGAACAGCCGGCCCGCGAGCAGAGTGAACAGTTCGCGCCGGCGCGTGGCGCCATTATACCATTTTGAATGACCGCCGCGCCTCAAGGGCCGATCATGCTGTATCGCCAACGCCAACTATCGATTACAGCAAAGCGATAATGATTGACGGTGTGAGCTACGACATGACCAACGTGAAAGCATTGGTCGAGAAACCAGCATCTTGATCAAAGATCAATGGTACGTCATTGGTATATTGAACCAAGCCGATACTGAGTTAGGGGAGTTCAACGGTTAGAAATGGGCATGATCAAAACCGTGATAGCGAGGGGAAGAGCCTAGCAGCTTCAAAAAATTGGGCCGCTTTTCACGGGGTCCAGGCCCCTGTGATCGTCGCAAATGAAAAACGAAGAAAAATAAAAAACGGCACGCATTGGAAGAGCTACCGATAAATGATGGCAAGTTTGCCGCGGAAGCGCAGCGCTTGCACAGCCTATGCGCTTGGTGATGCGCGAACGAGCAAGGTCGCGGCTGATATAGATAGAAAACATCTGCTTTTGACTCGCTGTACGGTTTTCGCTAGAATAGATCAGTAAACAATGCTTCATACACACGAGGTAACACCGCAGGAGCACGTGGAGTGAGGTTGACTGACGGGTGCAGTGATGGTATCTGGGATGTATGCTCAGTACAACCCTTCCGCCACTGCGCCCGGAGTTGGCAGTATGCCCCAACTCCGCTTGTGGCGCAAGCGATTACATCGGCGTCCATTCGCACAAAGAACGCCGCTACATCTGCCACACCTGTGGCAAGACGTTCGCGGAAACGGTCGGCACCCCATTGTTCGGACTCAAACATCCGACCTGGTTGGTCGTGGTCGTCTTGGCCTTGCTCGCCCATGGCTGCCCGATCCCGGCGATTGTCTTCGCCTTTGGGCTGGACGAGCGCACGGTCACCGATTGGCATCTCAAAGCCGGTCGGCACGCTCAGCAGGTCCAGAACCAAGTCGTCTGCCAGCGGCAGGTCGACCTCGGCCAGGTCCAAGGCGACCAGTTGTATGGCAAAACTCAGTATGGCACGGTCTCTCTGGCCACTGCCATGACGGTCTTCTCGCGCTTGTTCGTGTGGGGCGCGATCGCGCCCACGCGCGACACGGCGTTGATCACGCAGGTGGTCCAGCACGTGCGGGCCACCGCGCGCGTGGGCCAACCGATCCTGTGGGCGGTGGATGGGTTCGCGGCATGGCCCAAGGCGATCCTGAGGGTGTTTCGCGATCCGCAGCGGAGTGGCAAACGCGGGCGGCCACCCTTGGTCGTCTGGACAGATCTGCACATTGTCCAAGTCGTCAAACAGTACACCAAGCGGCGCGTGACTGCGGTGCGGCGTCGGCTGGCGCACGGCTGCCTGCAGGCAGCGGAAGCGATCATGCAGGCCAGTCAAGTCGGCCTGGGCGTGATCAACACGGCCTCCATCGAACGGTTGAACGCGACGTTTCGAACCTGGTTGCCCGCCTTGACCCGACGGAGTCGGACGCCCGCGCGCCAGGCGGCGCACCTGGATGCGGCCATGTTCTGGATGGGTGTAGTGTACAACTTCTGTTGGACCCATACGACCCTCGCTGGCACACCGGCGATGGCGGCTGATCTGACCGATCATGGCTGGACTGTGGAGGAGCTATTGCGCTACCGTGTCAAGCGTGAGTAGCTCCACGCTATTCTGTGGTGCTACCACACACGAATAGCTTGAAAGATTCTGCCTACTCAGAGTTCGGCGTCCGGGGAATGTGATTGGCACTCCTTTTTGATGTGATGCGGCGAATGGCGCTTCCTGAAGGCTCGTTATGCCGGCTCCGTCGTGCAAGCGCCCGTTATGCAGAGTGTGGTACGAAGGCTCGTTATGCCGGAAGCCCGTTGTGCCGGGCGTGGTACGGAAGCCCGTTATGCTGGTTGCCCGTTATGGGCAGCGTGATTCCAGATGTGCGTGGTTCCGATGGACGCCCGTTGTGGATGGCGTGATTCCAGATATGCGTGGTTCCAATTAAGGCCCGTTATGCTGGCGTGGTTCTCGGATGGTGTGATCGGCACATGCGAGTGGCAGCCCAAGCGACGGCGACCGGGACGCCGAACACGCCCATGCAGCCGACCGCTTCGCGCGCGAGATCGTTGGCTTTTTGACCGTTTTGGCGGTGCGCTCGCGGCAGCTGATGGGCAGGCCGTTGGACGGCGCTCTGTCTCATCTTATTCACACCTTGTCGAAACTGTCTCTATGCCGTATCCACTGTGGTGGCTGTCAGGCAACACGCACAAGGAGTCATCTGTGCCAGTACATATTGGTCCATCCTACTGCCAGCACGACATTTGCATCGGTCCGCCCGACCTTGCACAGATCGCCGCTGTGCCAATTGCCTCAGACATTCGCGATTCGGTCTCCTTCTACTTGGATGCTGCGCCGCTCCGCTCGGATATCTACTACTTTTGCATTTATCACCACGCGACGCCGGTCGGCCAAATCATTCTGCACGATATTGACTGGCAAACTGGCGAAAGCCTGATCGGTTATCATATGTTTCTGCCAGAGTATCGTGGCCGTGGAGTTGGAACCAGCGCCCTCGCGCTGCTCCAGAGATATGTGCGCTCCATGAGGAACTTGACACGACTGTTCATCATTACCAGCCGTGACAATCAGGCATCCCAGCGCGTCGCAATCAAATGCGGGTTTGAATTGATTGGCCCGGCACGTGAAGATCCGGATCAATTGCTGGTGTTTGCCTGGGATGTGCCACACATCATTACAGGCTAGTGGCGTGGGTAAAGCTGGTAAGGCTCTAGCGTAGATAGGCTTACTGCTACAAGTCGCGCCGTCCAACAGGCGCTTGCAGCTGACCGCCTTCGGCGCGCGAGATCGGAGCTATTTTGGCGCATTCTGATGCAGCGCGCCTCGGCGGCAGCTGAAGCGCAGGCCGTTGGGCCGCCCTTGAGATACTCCCTACCAAATGCTCAATGTGGTGGTATACTTCTCAACGTGCTCGACAGACGGAGGTCGCCTGATGCGCTATAGTATTCTGATCTGCTGCCTTTTGGCGCTTGTCAGCTGTGCAAGTCTCAGGAGTCAAGCGTCGCAGGGAGCGCAAGCCGTGAATACACCAAGCAGAACTGTATTACCACTGAGCAAGCAAGCAGCCGTTGATCGAGCCATCGCACTTGCCTCCCAGCCCCAGCCTGAACTCAATGCTGCTCAGGCGCCACCTCGGCTTGTGCAGGCTGAGCAGATGACCTTGGTCGCCGCGTTCCAACGATTTCTGAATGGTGACAGCGTTGCGGCGGGCAACGATCCGAACCTTAGTGTTTGGGTGATCAAGCTGGAAGGTGTCTGGACATCTGGTATGCCAGCCCCACCCGACGTTCCGGCGCCGGAACCCTACCGTCACTATATTGTCATCCTGAATGTCATCACTGGCGACGATATAGCAATCGCAGCACAGCCCTAATGGCTTTGGGAACGATTCTGCTTTTCTGCTGTCTCACCACAGACGCCACACACTGCTGTGGCGAACTATACAGCCAGAATGACATTACGGATTGGAATGGCCTACAGCGATGATTCGGGCGGCCCAACCGGCGCTTGCAGCGGACGCGCTTCGCTTAGCGAGATCGTTGGCATTTTAGAAACAGATTTCGTGCTGACCGCCTTCTCGCTCTCGATCGCGCGCCGCTGAAGCGCAATACGTTCGGCGGCGCATCAACGCCAGTCTCATGCTACAATGTTGATGTTATTCCGCTACTCTCATACGACCAAGTCTTACTGCTATGAGCAACGATGTTCCGTGGTTTGAGCGAATCCGCAAACGGCCAGGCATGTATGTCGGGCCAACCGACCAATCTGCCGTGTGCCGACTCATTTGGGACGCGACCGATGAAGCGGTCGATACGGCTATCAATGGCTCATGTCGTCGGATAAGCGTCACTATTCATCCTGATTGCTCGCTTACCATTGCCTATGATGGCATCTATCCAGAAACACTCGCTCCAGATCCACGCACTGCTCTGACCGACATGGCAACCCAGTATGGCTGGCAACCACATTGGCGACTGGCACCCATCCCTGTTATCAACGCACTCGCGGAGCATCTCACGCTTGATGTATTCACCGGAACGCATCACTTGCACCAGCGCTTTCGCGGTGGTCAGCCGATAAGCCGGGTTGAAGATGCTGGCTTGACCAGCATACATGGGCGACGGCTCCATTTCGTTCCCGATCGCACCTTCTTCAGCAACCTCCACGAGCTGTCGGCCTACGCGGTGCTGGGCCATCTACGGACGGTTGCGGCACTCGCCCCACCTGTCCGCACACAATTCAGTGACGAACGTATGCCTTTGGTGAGTGAGACTCACCTATCATGAGGGCATTCGGAGCTATCTGATCGAGCGGGATTATGAGCGGGACTGCCACCCACAGCGACCACTCTACTGTAGCAAAGCTGATAAACATATCGCTGCGGAAGTTGCGTTCCATTGGTGCAATCGCGGAGTGATAAGCATTTCCAGCTATGTCAACTGGCGGGCGACACCCGAGGGAGGCAGCCATGTTGCGGGCTTCTGGCGTGGGCTGGCGCCCAGCCTTGACCACTATGCGCGGCAGCAGGAATTGTTTCAGGCTGACATCCCGCCGCTGCATCACCGCCAGATCCCACAACCATTGACTGCGATCATTGCAGTCCGCGTCGATCCGCCAAAATATCGTGACGCCTCACGGAACATCTTGCACGACCTGTTGGTGAAGGCCTTCGTCGCTCAAATGCTTCAGGAGCAATTACCAGCACAATTTGCAGCTGATCCAAGCTTTGTGGCGCAGTGGGCCGAACGACATGCTTGGTTCATACGAGACAAATACAGCTGACCATACTCTAAGCGACGCCGCCGAACAGGCGCTTGCAGCTGACCGCCTTCGGCGCGCGAGATCCGAGCTATTTTGACACTTTTCGCAGCGCCTCGGCGGCAGCTGAAGCGCAATCCGTTGGACGGCGGCCCATCATACGCCACCTCACTGGAATAGTCCTGTGATATACTCCTTATCTATCTCGATTACCCGTTGATCGTATCAGTAGACACTCTCGATGACGCACACATATTATCAGCTCAGCTATCGGCTCGATGGCATGCACGCCTACCTGATCTGGTTCTCGAATGACCAGGACGGCATTAGTATCGAGCCAGATGGGACTGTGCCGAGCTTCCCTGACCACGCCGGTCTCTTGACCTATGCCAGCGCTCATCAGCTGACGATCGACCCGACGCCCTCGGTGCTGCATGATCTGGATGCGATCATCAGCTGGTTGCGTCGCCCGCTCTTGGCAGATATCGACTGTGATAGCGTGCTCAACATCTGGAATCTGTTTGGCGATCTGGCTACATCGGTTGGTCAAAGCTTTAATTCTGACCGCAAGCGCAGCCGTCGTATTTATGAAAAACTGTTCTGGGGAAACAATCTACCAGCGGTGACGCCGCCAGGGAAGCACTATACGCCGATATGGAGTGACGAGGAACGACTGATACTACAGGAAATCCTGAGCGAGGGCTTGATGCTATTCCGGCGCCACGTCAAGTTCCGCTAATTGGAAGCCAACACGTGGCCGCCGTCCAACAGGCGCTTGCAGCTGACCGCCTTCGGCG
>WNFV01001207.1_pt1 | contig 56288 bp, 53 predicted proteins | sample 5400101 | NCBI WGS metagenome assembly WNFV01 (sample SAMN13153361, study PRJNA577476) | soil metagenome | isolation source: 115 cm soil or saprolite under grassland replicate 1 | place: USA:California | collected 2016-06-15
GACAGAATTATGTCGATCTCACAGAGCAGGAAACGCGACGGCTTCGTCTCGCACACTCTTCGTTTTATGTTTTCGGCGGTGAAGAGAGTTATGGCTACAGTGGCGCCGATTTTGTTCGCGACAAGGACGGCAATGGCGCAGTAATCATGTTTTGCGAAGTAGCCGCCTACGCAAAGGCGCTCAGGCAAACAGTCGATCAATTACTCGACGAAATCTTCGCGACATTCGGGTATTTTGCGGAAAAAAACGGCTCGCTCGTTTTCGAAGGAGCAGAAGGCGCAAAAAAAATTGCGCGCCTGGCTGACTCGTACAGCACCAAGCCATTTTCCGACGTGCTCGGATCGAGAGTGGTCGAAATCAAGAATTTCGAAACGAACATGATCGAAGACATCGAAGGCGATCTGATTCCCAAAGAGAAGATGTCGATATTTGCGTTGGAAGATGGAACGCGCATCGCGATACGCCCGTCGGGAACAGAGCCGAAGATCAAGTACTACCTCTTCGCGCAGCGCCGGCCGGAGAATGGCAAATTTGATTTTGCTCAACTCAGTCGAATCAAGGTGCAAGTCGAAGAAAAGCTCGATCGTCTCTGGGATTGGCTGCAAAAGGATGCCGAGTCACGCCTGAGCAAATATGAGCGTCAGAAACAATTTCATAGCTGAATTCACCGCACAATTTTCTGACGAAGAGGGTCGGCTTGCTGTAACGGAGGACTATTCCCTTCGCCTGAGCCGGTCCGCCTCTCTCCTTGCCTGGGGAGAGGATTGAGGTGAGGGGGATTGACACCGCGCTTCTCACAATTGATGAACCCTCACCCTGCCCTCTCCCTTGTGAAAGGGAGAGGCGACAAACGGGCTGAACGCATGCGAGGAAGAGTGAATCATCGCTCCGTCTGAAGGAAAGTTTGAGGTTTATCGGTTTATGAAACCACTCGACAAAGTACTGCGGTTTTGGCCATGGCTGGCAGCGATTTGTAGCGGGCTTCTCTACACCGGCTGTTTTGCGCCGTTTAATCTCACGTGGCTCTGCTGGATCGCGCTTATGCCGCTAATCGCCGTCGTTTGGTTTTCCGGCGAGGAATCGCGACATCGCTGGCTTCGGAATCTTGGGCTGGGGTACGTCGCGGGACTAGCATTTTTCTGGACCGCTCTCTCGTGGCTCACAACTGTCACGGTCCTCGGCTGGTTTGTTCTCCAATTTTATATGGCGATTTATGTCGCATTGTGGGCGTGCTTTTGCGGATTGGTCCGGCCGAGAGAAAAAAAGAAGGAATCGAGCGCGACAAAATGGGATCAGATGCTGGCCCAGGCTCGCAGCACGGCAGCGCCACCGCGATCGGTATGGACAAAATCGACCAACAACTTGGTGGTTGCTTTTATTCTCGCGGCTGGATGGACAACGCTCGAATGGTTACGCGGCTGGGTTTTCTCCGGATGGGGCTGGAATGGCCTGGGTGTGGCGCTGCATGGCAACTGGCCCCTTATCCAAATCGCAGAGTTCACTGGCGTCGCCGGCTTATCGTTCATGGTCGCTTTTGCCAACGCGATCTTAGTTACAACTGTGCGCCGATTGATTCTTGAGGCGAGCACGCATACGACGCGACCACATTTTGACATGACGCTCACAATGGCGGCCATTGTGGGAGTTCTGACCTTTGGGCTTCGTGCAGGTCAGATCTCGCCGCCCACAAAACCCCTTCGCGTTGCTGCTGTGCAATCGAATGTCCCTCAACATCAAAAGTTCGACCCGCAGTTTACGACAAAGATTTTCGATCAATTTCGGCGCCTGAGCGAAATTGCGCTGCGTTCAAATCCTCCGCCTGACTTATTGATCTGGCCAGAAAGTTCGATGCCAGGACCGGTCCTTGCAGAGCAGGAAAGCAACAAATTTGTGATGGATCTGGCCGCTTCGGCGGAGACCGACCTTCTCCTAGGAACGATCGACGAACAAAACCACGATGTTTACAATGCCGCGCTGCTCATTTCCGACGGCGGCGAAAGAGTGCAGGTCTATCGGAAAGTTCACCTGGTGCCGTTCGGCGAATTTGTCCCCGGTCGGCATTCGGTGCCGGTGCTCGCACTAATTGTAGGCGACCAGGTACCTGGTGATTTTAAAGCTGGAAACGAATTTACAGTCTTCAGTCTGACCAACAGCGACGTCCAGGTGGCGCCGTTAATCTGTTTTGAAGATACCATAGGCGAACTTGTGAGAAGATTCGTGCTCCCTTCGGAAACAAGCCTCGGTGCGAATTTGCTTGTAGACATAACGAATGACGGCTGGTTTTTGCATTCAGCCGGATCACACCAGCATTTGGCGAACGCAATTTTTCGGTGCGTAGAAACACGTCGCCCGATGGTTCGGGCCGCCAACACCGGAGTCACCTGTTTTGTAAACCAATTCGGCCGTGTAACTCAGGTGTTACTGGATGACACAGGCAGCACATTCACTGAAGGCGTGCTGACTGGCGAGATCAACGTTCCAACCGAACACGAGTTAACGTTTTACACACGACATGGCGAGCTGTTCGCGAAGATGTGCGCAGCGATAACGCTAATCGCACTTGTCATTGGCATTCTACGACAGAAATGGATGCAGCGGCGTTTACGTGAAACGCCTAAATGATTACGGGCCGCTGACACAGCCAGTATGCGTTTAGCGCCAACGGCGCAGCGTTCATTGGCAGCCTGGGGCAGCGCCCCAGGAAAATAGTACGTCCCAATCCAGCGCTGAAAGCGTGATTCATCTCTCTTCAGCCCGTTATTGTCACCGTGTCGCATTGAGTCGCGCTTTCAGCGCTCGTTTCGGAAATATGACTGGCGCCTGGGGGCGATGCCCCAGGCTGACATGAGAGAGAGCGCCATTGGCGCTAATACAAAACAGCGTCCTAACGACGTGCTACACACACACCACAGCCGCTACAACGGCATCGTCGCGCGATTTGGCCGTACGTGCTAAAAGTTTGCTCGTGGCGGTCCTGCTCCCAATCGATCATCTGAGCGAATTTTGGCCAAAAAAACTTCGCGGCGCGCGCGTCGGCGCATTGCTTCATCCGGCATCGGTTTCATTAGCACTTGAACACGCGTCCCGAATTCTGGAGAGACAAAACAATAATGTCTTTCGTCTCGCTGCGTTTTTTGGTCCACAACACGGATTCCTCGGCCAAACGCAGGACAACATGGTGGAGTGGAAAGGCTACGAGCATCCGCGTCTCCGCATTCCTGTTTACAGTCTGTACGGTGAACATCGCGAGCCGAGTCCGGGGATGCTGGAGGATATCGACGTTTTGCTTATTGATCTCCAAGACGTCGGTGCACGCTACTACACTTTCATCTGGACCATGTACCTTTGCATGCGCGCTTGCGAACAACGCGGCGTCGCAGTCGTTGTGCTCGATCGACCGAACCCGATCAACGGCGTGATGACAGAAGGGCCTGTGCTAAATGCCGATTACAAATCGTTTGTCGGGATGCATGCCATTCCTGTTCGGCACGGCCGCACCATCGGCGAGCTGGCGCAGCAATTTCGAGACGAAGCGTTTCCAAAATGTGGGTTATCGGTTTTGCCGATGAAGAATTGGAACCGCGAAATGTGGCTAGATCAGACAAGTCTGCCATGGGTCATGCCATCACCGAACATGCCGACACTCGACACGGCCACGGTTTATCCAGGCATGTGTCTGCTTGAAGGGACAAATATTTCTGAGGGACGCGGCACGACGCGGCCGTTCGAAATCTTTGGCGCGCCGTTCATTGATGCGGAGAAGCTTTGCGGCGAATTGAATGCGTTAAAGTTGCCAGGCGTTTTCTTTCGTGAAAATTATTTTCAACCGACGTTTCAGAAATTCGCGGACCAGCTTTGCGCCGGCGCGCAGATTCACGTGCTTGATCGGAATGAATTCCGGCCTTTTCTCAGCGGAGTGGAAATTATCAGGCACATCCGCAAGACTTACCCGGAGCAATTTCAATGGAAACAACCTCCTTATGAATACGAATGGAAACGACTCCCCATCGAAATTCTAATCGGCGGACCAGTCGAACCGGTTTTCGGCGACTGATCGCGAGCTTCGCTATCTTAACAGCGAGCTGTTCGCAGCTTCGCGCAGACATTCCATGGCCTGAGGTAGTGCAGCGGCTTGCCTACGAGAACGAAAAATTAGCCCGGCGTCCACAAGGACATAACGGCGAATACTTCGTGGTATGCACACTCTATTACACACCAAAAGAATCCGGTTTCACTTTTGAGCGTGGCTTTGATGCAACGCCGACCACAAAGCCCGGGTTACATGGACGAACGTATCCGCGTGATTTTCTTCGCTCCGTAAAAAAGGAGGGCTTCGGCCAAATCAGTACGCCGGTGAATGGAAAGCACTACATTAGCTATAGCGGTGGTGGTTCTTATGCGTTCGCTTCCCACCCCACAGGCGGTGGCGGGGTTCTGGTGGCGCGTTACTCCGCCGCCGTAAAGTCAAGCCAGGGAAGCCTACGTCACGGAGCCATCGTCGAGACATCCTCTCCCGAAGTGCAAAAGGTGTTTCGCAGTAATCGCTGGAGGATTATGGATACAGGCGGCGGCCTACGCCGGTGGCAAATTGACTGCTACTTCGGCGAAGATGAACCTCTTGGTCCGGGCAAATTACAAGGTCGACCGCGTGCAACCACCTTTGAGTACGCTTACGCCAATGCGCGAATCGTGAAGTAACGTGAAGCCGTTCACAGTCCGGCTTAACTTTCACGCTGACCTCAATTTTTTCCTCGGCTCCAGAGTAGGCCATGGAGTTATTGAGCGCACTCTAACGGAAAAGACATCCGTAAAAGATGTGATCGAATCCTGCGGCGTACCGCATCCAGAAGTCGACTTGATTCTGCTGAATCGACAGCCGATCGATTTCGCTTATACGGTCGCGGGCGATGTGGAAATTGAGGTTTTTCCAGTCGGAGCGGGTCCACCGCAAATAAAGGAAAAACGATTGCAATTCAGTGATAGTCTTCGATTTATCGCAGATGGCCACCTGGGTAAACTCACCCGCAACCTTCGCCTGCTCGGGTTTGATGTTGCCTACGACCGACAGGCTGATGACGAACAGTTGCTAAACGTCATGGAGCGCGAAAACCGGGCGCTTTTGACGCGTGACCGGCGCCTGCTCATGCATGCGATTGTCCGGCACGGATATTATCCGCGTTCCCAAAATGCCGATGAACAAACAATTGAAGTGATCCGCCGCTTTGACCTTTTTGAATCGATTGCTCCGTTTACGCGATGCCTTCGCTGCAATGAGAGACTGCGAGAGGTTGCCAAGACCGAGGTGATTGAGAAGCTTGAGCCGCTTACCAAGATCTATTACGAGCAATTCCGGCGTTGCACAGGCTGCGGCCAGATTTATTGGACCGGATCGCACTTCGAAAAATTGCAAAAGCGGATCGAAATAATTCAATCACGCCTCATGGGGAAGAGGGACGTGTAAATCACGATCTTGTCAGCCGCAGCACAACTGGCACACTGGCTTTCAATGCAAAGAGCCATTCTTGGCTGCCATTTGGCTGCAATGCTGGGCTGGACGCTGATAAGTGTGGTACAGGCTCAGGGACCAGCGCCATCGCCGCTAATATTGGGGCCTTCACCGCCGCCAGCGCAAGTTCCTGTAGTCGCGCCCGAGACAAGTCCGGGGCCTGAATTGACGAAAGCCGATTTCGAAACTTTTCTCGATGCGCTGATTCCCTCGCAATTGCGAAACCGAAACATTGCCGGCGCTGTCGTCTCAGTTGTGAAAGACGGGCAGGTGTTATTTCAAAAAGGTTACGGCTACGCTGATTTCGGAGCGAAGAAGCCGGTGCTCCCCGATCAGACTCTGTTTCGTCCAGGATCGATCTCGAAATTATTCACTGCCACAGCCGTGATGCAGTTGATCGAACAAGGCAAACTCGATCTCGACGGCGACGTTAGCGGTTACCTCGATTTTGCAATTCCGAAAACATATCCGGAGCCTGTCACGCTGCGGCAATTGCTCACCCACACGGCCGGATTCGAGGACACATTGAAGAATTTGTTCGTGGCCCACGAGAGTGACCTGAAACTGCTGCGTGCCTACCTCGTGAACCAAATGCCAGCCCGTATTTTTCCTCCGGGCAAACTCCCTTCCTATTCCAATTATGGATTCACGCTGTCTGGATACATCGTTGAGCGTGTGAGCGGCGAAAAATTCGAACGGTATATCGACAATCACATTTTAAAGCCGCTAAGGATGACCAACTCGACCTTCGACCAACCGTTGCCACCGGAGCTCGCGGCCCAAATGTCAAAAGGTTATCTCAACGCCGCGAAGAAGCCGCGTGATTTCGAATTCGTCCAAGCCGCGCCCGCCGGCTCACTCTCAACTACCGCCGCGGATATGACACGTTTCATGCTCGCCTTTCTTCAGGGTGGCAGCGTCGATGGAGTCGCTATTTTGAAACCTGAAACCGTGCGGCAAATGGAGACGCGCCAGTTTGAATTCCATCCGATGATCAACGGCTTGGGCCTCACTTTCATGGAATATTGCATGAACCCGGTGCGCGTTATCGCTCACGGCGGCGACACAGTTTATTTCCACAGCGACATGGTCCTCGTACCCGATGCGCACGTTGGTTATTTTATTTCCTACAACAGTCTCGGTAAGAATGTTGGCGGCGGCCGGGGCGAAGTCTGGCGCACTTTTGTGAATCGCTATTTCCCGATTCCAGGCGAACCGAAGGTGGAAGTCGATCCAAACACCTCGAAATCGGATGGACACGCCGTGAGCGGCGTTTATGACGGAACGCGTCGTGGAGAAACAACATTACTAAAAATTCTGGCATTGCTGGGTCAGGTTCGCGTTAGCAGCGATAAGGACGGCGTTCTTACTGTCGGAGGAGACAAGAATCAGCGTGGCGAATTAAAAAAATGGAAAGAGATAGCGCCGCTCGTTTATAGCGAGGTCGACGGATTGGAAAGAATCGCGTTTCGTCGCGACGCGTCCGGCACTGTGCGCGAAATGCTCCCCTTCCCTGCGATTTACGAGGGTCAGCGCGTTCCGTGGTACGCGAGTAAGATCTTTGTCGGCTTGGTGATTGGTGGAAGTTTGGTGCTCGCGCTTTTGACCGTTGTACTCTGGCCCGTCGCAGTTTTGATCCGTAGGAAATATGAACGCCCATTGTTCAGCGCGAAAAGAGATCGCGTTCTATATTTTCTTTCGCGGATCGTTTGTCTTGGCGAATTGATCTTTATTCTGACGCCCGTGATTGCCTTTAGCCAGGGGTTGAAACACATCGTGATCCTCGGCGACGCCATCAATCCGTGGTTACAGGCATTCCATTTCTTCGGGTGGCTTTTGATGATAGGCGTCGTTGTTTTGATCGTAGCCGCTGCTCGCTTTGTCAGGCTTCCGGGGCACGGACTCTGGTTTCGCGTTCATGCTATTCTCCTAGCGATCGGCGGAATCGCGTTTGGGTTGTTCGCCTGGCAATACCATCTGCTGGATACGTCGCTAAGGTTCTAATCGGCCTGCTTCATTAATGAATTTTAGGCGTCGAGGAGTGTTAATTGCGTTTGCTGTCCTCGCGCTCCGGGCTTCGACTCTTGCTTACGGTCCACTGGGTCATGAGATCGTCGGCGCGATCGCAGATGAACGCCTGGCGAATACACCTACGGCTGCGAAAATTCGCGCGTTGCTCGACGGACTAACGCTGGAAAAAGCTGCGGTAATTGTGGACGAGATCAAAGGCTGGGACAAAAAGGGAGTGGACGATCCGAAGTCATTCCATTTCTCGGCACATTGGAAAATTGACAGGCAACTGCGTGATTTCTGGCGCGCGAATCAGCCGACGCACGAGATGAATTCGGCTGCGCCTTCGCATCATTGGTTTCACTACACTGACGTCCCGGTAGTGCCGCCACAAGCTTACCACGAAGGGGCGGCCGGTCGCAGCAAATGGGACATCGTCCATATGATTCCCTATTGCGTCGAGGTTCTTCAGGGGCGAGTGCCCGAACAAAACGAGCGCAAGATCGCCAAAGCTGTGGCGCTTCTTCTATTGGCTCATTTGCTCGCCGACATCCACCAGCCACTGCACGTAGGCGCGGAATATTTCGATGAGCAGGGCCAGGTCACCGATCCGGAGAAAAATAGATCAGCCCTCGGAGACGAAGGTGGAAATACATTCACTTTGGAACTAAACGACGAGCCGCCCCGTCGTCGCGGTATTCACAAGAAACAATTACACGGTTTTTGGGACTACGACGCAGTGAACGCGCTGTTCCCTCAAGTGATCGGCAGGCTGCCGAAGAGCGAGTTACAGGCACAGATCGAACCACTAAAGAGAGAGCTTGTCCACGAAATGGCGACCCACGAACCGAAAAATTGGCGAATGCCGTCAAACATCGCCATCGATAATTATGCTGAAATGTGGGCCGACGAAATCTTGCCGATGGCGCGCGAGGCGCATACGCGTTTAGAATTTCGGAATGTGAAGCCGTTACTGGACGGCGACCGTATCGTTGCAGCAGGTGAGGCAATCGAGAAATCAGTCAGGGATCACTCGTTTTATCGCGAATGGGCAACCAAGATCGTGCTTGATGAGCTGCACAAAGCTGGTTGGCGTCTTGCTGATCTTCTGGAGAAAATTCTGTAGCGATAATGCGAGCTGTTATCCAGCGTGTGAGCCGCGCGCGTGTAATCGTGCAGGGCGATGTCGCGGGAGAAATTGGGCGAGGTCTGGTGGTGCTGCTTGGCGTCGGTCGCAGTGATACGTCCTCTGTCGCGCTCGGCATGGGTGAGAAGATCGCAAACCTGAGGATCTTCGATGACGATCAAGGGAAAATGAACCTCTCGCTGCTAGACGTAAAGGGTAGCGCGCTGATTGTCTCTCAGTTTACCCTGTACGGTGACGCGCGCGGTCAACGCCGACCAAGCTTCATTGCCGCCGCACCGCCCGAAGAGGCGAAGCAGCTCTACGAAGAATTGAGCGAAGCGCTGCGCAAGTTAGGAGTGACCGTGGCTACAGGAGTTTTCCAAGCCATGATGTCAGTGGAATTGGTAAATGAAGGTCCGGTGACAATCCTCCTCGATTCTGAGAAAACGTTCTAGCCAGCGGCGTCGCGTTTCAGAAGTTCTTCAGTGCGTAGCCTTTGTTCTGATACTGCATCAGGACGAGCAAAGCGTCGGCGGCGAGTTGCACATCAGGTGTCAAAGTCTTCGGATCGATCTTCTCGGCGACTAAGTACTGTCCGCAAACGAAAAATTCGACGCCACGTTTCTTCATTTCAGCGATTGGCTTCAAGTTTGGGTTTGTTGTTCCAAACTTCGCCTTGTAAGGCTGGTCATCGAGAATGCCATCGACGGCTGGTCCATGGAATACGATTGCGAACTTTGCGTTCCCAAGTGGAGCGTTGACCGCCGCCAACGCATTCAGTTCTGAGCCGGCCATGTTCAGCGCCGGAAGAAGTGCAGTGGGTTTCTCAGCGGGCCGGGTTGCATCGAACACCGCGCGGTACGTGCTGTTCTTCATCGGCGCAGCGGCGGCGTTGGGAATTTCAACATAGCCGCCAGCTTCGGGAACGGCCGGCGCTTTCGGAGCAGGCCATTGGGCTGAGACAGCAGCTGCGGTCGCGAGCAAAATGATTAGCAGTTTCATAGTAACCACAGGCTAATCCCAAACCAACCCGTGCAGCGCAATCCAAAAAAACGCGCCGGAATTTCTTCCGGCGCGAGTCTGAGTAAAACGGTTGGAAAAAACCGCAGTGCATCAGGTTTGAGTCTTACTCGCGCCTGCGGTCTTTTTGCACTGCGCTTGTAATTGAGCGAATTGCTCTGCAGAAAGAATACCTTTCGCTCGGCTCAAAAACGTCTGCCTGCTTTCCTTCGTGCAGCCTGCCTTCATGCATTCGGCCTGCCACGATTCGATCTTCGCTTTTTGATCGGCTGTAAGATTGAGCGCTGCTAAATTAGCGCACGACATTGAGCTCTTATTTGACGCTCCTTTAGCGCAACACGCTTTGTCTCCTGCAAATGCGGCGGACGCGGTAAGTATCGCAGCCGCAACTAAAACGATGGTAGTAATTTTGATCATGGTGAATGCTCAGAAAGCCGGATTGTAGAAAGCGTTCAAATTTTTTTTCTCCGGCCAGCACGACCATTGCGTAAGATTGCAGCCGACACCGCTGCCTCTACAGTGGACCAATGATTCTCGAACCTGTCAGATCGATTGAACTGGCTGAAATACGCGCTGCGCGTAGGCGAATCGCAAACACCATTGTTCGCACGCCACTGATTCGTCTCCAACTAGGACCCGAATATCCCGACATTCGACTCAAGCTGGAGAATCTTCAGCCGATCAACGCATACAAGTTGCGTGGCGCCGCCAATGCCGTCGCTCTGCTCTCTGAGGGGGAGCGAGAGCGCGGAGTTTGGACGATTAGCGCGGGAAATGCCGGTCAGGGGGTTGCCTATGCGGCAAGGGAAGCGGGCGTGCCGTGTGCGGTCGTCGTTGTTGAGACGGCGCCGCAATCAAAGCTGGAGCGGATGAAAGCGCTCGGCGCAAAACTTATTCCAGTGCCGTACGAGATCGCTTGGAAAGCGCTAGATGAAAGATCGTTTCCAGGAGCGGACGGAACATTCATTCACCCTTTCGATGATGACGATTTCATCGCTGGTCATGGCACAATGGGGTTGGAAATTCTCGAAGACGCGCCGGACATGACCGCTGTGATTGCCAGCATCGGCGGCGGCGGACTGATCACGGGCGTGGGCAGCGCAATCAAGGCGCTGAAACCGCAGGTAAAAATCTTCGGAGTTGAACCGGAGACAGCCGCGCCCGCCGCGCTTTCATTCGAGAAAGGTTCGCCGCAAGCGTTCACAAACTGGAAAGCTTCGTTCGTGGACGGCGCTGGCGGCCAAAGCATGTTTCCCAGGATGTGGGAACGGATGAAACCAGTGGTCGACGGTTGTTTCGTCGTCACTCTCGCGGAAACGAAAAAAGCCATGCGGCTCATGGCAGAAAAAACGCGCATCATCTCGGAGGGCGCCGGCGCGCTGCCGCTCGCTGCTGCGCTAAATCGAGGAGCCGGCAGAGGCCCGATTGTCGCCATCGTTTCGGGTGGCAACATTGATCTGAACAAGTTTTGCGAGTTAATCTCGCAACCGGATTGACTTTCGCCTCAGAATTTGAAATAACCGCATGCAAAAAAGGAGGAAGAACCATGAAGATTGGTGACACAGCACCAGATTTTGAGGCGGAAACTACCCAGGGCCGAATTCGATTTCACGATTGGGTCGGCGACTCCTGGGCCATTCTGTTTTCACATCCGAAAGACTTCACCCCGGTCTGCACAACCGAGCTCGGTTACATGGCGAAAATAAAACCAGAATTCGAGCGCAGAAATGTGAAGATCATGGGACTGTCGGTCGATTCGACCGGCGATCACGAGGGATGGGCGAAAGATATTGAAGAGACGCAGGGACACGCGCCTAATTATCCAATTGTCGGCGATGCTGATTTCAAGGTCGCCAAACTTTACGGGATGCTTCCAGCCGATACCGCAGGCGAGGCGAAGAAGCGTACGCCCGCGGATAATGCCACGGTGCGCAACGTTTACGTCGTCGGGCCTGACAAAAAAATTAAGCTGATCCTCGTCTACCCAATGACAACAGGCCGCAACTTCGATGAAGTGTTGCGCGTGATCGATTCCTTACAGCTGACCGCGCAACACCAGGTAGCAACACCAGTGAACTGGAAACCTGGAGACGATGTGATCATCGCCGGCTCGGTCTCTAACGAGGAAGCAAAGAAACGTTATCCGCAAGGCTGGAAGGCGCCGAAGCCGTATCTCCGAATCGTTCCGCAGCCGCAATAAAGGCGCTGTCAGATCACGTTCGACTTCCCTGCTCTGAGAGAGGCTCGGCGGAATATTCGACCGGGTCTTGCTGAAAATACTTTCGCAGTTCTGCGTACAGCTTTGGGTGACGAGCGCGCAGCGCGTGCGGTTGTTCAAAGAAAGCTTCGACCGATACCGCGAAAAATTCAGCGGGTTCGGTGGCTCCATAAGTATTCAGCAACGTCGGTATCCCGCTCTCATCGGCCGCACGCAACGAGGCAAACTCGGATCTCATAACTTCGCTCCAAGCCAGTTGCTGTTCGCGCGTAGCCAGTCTCGGCACTCCGTCGGCTGCATGATTTTCGAAGTCGAGTTGGTGAGCAAATTCATGAAGAACAACATTCTTACCATCGGAGGGATCAGCCGCGCCATGTTTGACGGCGCCCCAGGAAAGGACCAATGAGCCCATTCTACGACCGGTCTCGCCAAGACGGCTGACAGTCCCCTCTTCCCAAACGTGCTCACCAACCTGCCGTTTTTCTTCCACCATGTACGTCAATGGATAAACAAGAATCGTAAGCAGACCGGGAAAATAATCCGTCCTACGATGCAACAATAGAAGACAAGCTTGCGCCGCTATAGTCACGCGGACCTCATCGGTGATCGCGAAACCACCACATCCCTCGAATCGTTTTTCGGCAAGGAATACTTGAATGTGACCAAGTAGTTCCGCGCGGTCGCTCGCGTTCAGTTTGTGAAAAAACACAACGTGACGCTGAGTTAACTTCAGCCATTCTTTAGGAAACGACCGCGCTCGCAGGCGACGTCGCCTTTGCTGCTTCACGAACTCAAAAATCATATGAAAATGGTTAGCAAAAAGTTTTCACCACGTTCGCTTCAGCGGGTGCGCTTCGGTATTAAAGGTGACTTTATCGAACGCCAAGGTTTCAGGCGATGCGAAGAGCAGATAGAAATATTTGAAAGTCTCTGCCAGGACGAAGCTGTCCATCTCGTCGAGCTGTTGTTTACTGGTCACGTCGGCAAGCGCAGCGTAGCCGAATTCCGTGCGGCAATATTTAACAAAGTCATTGAACATTTTCTCGCCCATCTGCCGGTACGCCGAGTCACCTGTGTAATGGTAAAGATAATAAGTCGATTCAATGATCTCGGGCCGCAGACGATAAGTTCCAGCGACCACGTGCATCGTCCTGTAATCGAGAATTTCCGGCCCAACGCCGTGCAGGTTCCACATCTTGAATGATGAAGCTTGCAGGCGACGCGCCCGTTCAAAATCGCCTGACAAAGCAAGCAATGCAGGAAAGAAAGCGTCTAGTGCCCCGTAGGTTGTCTTTGTTCGCTTACCTGTCTGCATATCGGCGTGTCCGTACCACAATTCGCCGCGGGTTTCGTCCGCAAGATATTTGTGAACAGCCGGAATGTTGGCGTTCCACATGTCGCGACAATCCTTATCGCCGAACAGACGCCAGCATTTCCAGAGATACTCGTAGTACGAGTCAATGCCGCCGCTGATGTGACTGTCAGTGCTCGTCCACGCGCCTGTCTCGACATTAATGCTTTCCCCGACGAGGCCGAGCGGCGATCGGCGTTTGAAGGTTTCCACTAAAGCGCGCTTCGCTTTCTCATAGAAAACGGACCTGCCGGTCAGTTTACTCAAAGTGCCGAATTCCAGTAGCAGCGTGCCGGTTTCAGCCGGATTTGTCACCGCATCGCGCGTGTGACCAGTGCGGAGATTGACATACACATAAGGCAGGCGTGTTGGTGAATTGAAGATCGGGAGCAGTCGGTTGCCCAAATCTTCTGCCAGGCTCAAGAGGCGCTTGTCTCCAGTGAGTTGGTAACTGGACAGAAGACCGCCAAGCAAGCGTATCGTGATCTCGAAGTTTTTGACGGAAATATCGCGGTCGAATGATAGATCACGCACAATGAGCGATTGCGCCCTTGCAGCTTCGGCATCGAGATGCATCAGGATGAGCGTGTCGAGTGCATCGACCGGCGTCATTAAGAGCGACCCTCCGTACCAGTCGTGGGCCGTTTTGCTTAAAGGCCGCAACGCGTCGTGACCCCACGCATAACGTTCGTAAGCATTCCAGGCATGCAGAAATTCAGTTCGCACATGGGCAGCGAGCTGCCGCGCGTGCTCGTCCTCACGTGGCCTCGCGCATCCATTCGTTGCAAGCGCGGCGAACGCAGCCAGCAAAAACGCAGTTGGCGCAATTCGGTCTGGCATTCGGTTCAGATCAGCCTAACAATCGACGGCAAGGAGCGTTTAAGAAAATGAATACGATATCCGTTTCTCGACGTAAATTTGCGCAGCTGTTAGGCGCTGGCGCTGCAGCGGCTCTCGTTAGACCGCCGCTTTCTTTCGCAAAGCTAACTCAGCCTGGTGCCACTTCTTCAACAGCAGGCGGCACCATCGTCCGTTTGAGCGCGAATGAAAATCCGTATGGGCCTTCACCGAACGCGCTGAAGGCGATGACGGACTCATTTGGCCTCGCCTGCCGTTACCCGGATGAATACAACAACGTGTTAATCGACAAACTCGCCAGGCTGAATCGCGTTAACCACGATGAAATCTTGTTGGGCGATGGCTCCGGCGAGATTCTGAAGCTCTGCGCCGAGACATTCACCGGACCTCAGAAAGGCAAGCTCGTCGCAGCTGATCCGACGTTTGAAGCAATTCTCAATAATGCCAAAGCTAATGGCGCCGAGGTGGTGAAGGTGCCTTTAAACAGCACTTTTGCCCACGATCTTCCAAAGATGCATGCTGCTACGAAGAGTGGGTTGATTTACATCTGCAATCCGAACAATCCGACCGCCAGTATTACGCCCAAGGACGAGCTCCGCGATTTTATCGCTAAGACGCCGCGCGAGACCATGATTCTGGTGGACGAAGCGTACTTTCATTACGCCGATAGCCCCGATTATGTGAGCGTCATTCCATTGGTGAAAGAGCATCCGAACCTGGTCGTCTCGCGCACGTTCTCAAAAATCTACGGCATGGCCGGACTCCGTTGCGGCTACTGTGTCGCGCAAAAAGAAGCGGTTGATCGTATGCGTTCCAACCAGATGTGGGACAGCGTCAACATCATGGCATTGGCCGCTGCAAGCGCGAGTCTCGACGATACGGATCAAGTTCCAAACGGTCAGCGCCTAAACAGCGAAACGAAAACGTTCGTGATCTCGGAGCTCCAAAGGATGGGCCACAAGACAATTCCATCGCAGGCCAACTTCATTATGTTCGACTGCAAGAAACCGGTCGTTCCGCTGATAAAGACGTTGAAGGAGCGGAGCGTCCATGTCGGCCGGTTATTCCCCGCACTGCCAAATCATATGCGTCTCACCATCGGCAAAAAATCCGAAATGGAAATCTTCTTGGAAACCTTTCGAGAATTGATGATATAACATTCGTCTTCCGGAGGTGTAGCGGCGGTTGTCTCAACCGCCGAATCAAAATCATGAGCAAGGCCTCGCCATTCCGAGCGCCTTTCCAGCTGAGAGTCTCAGCCGAACAAGCCGTGCAGCCAGAGGTAAACAGCTCCAGCAAGCAAGCTAACGATGGCCACCACTAGCAACACTTTTTTTGTCTGAATCCCGACTGGACGGCAAGGACTTCGACTTCCTTTGCCGATACCGCAATGTTTGGCGGGAATACGGACTCGAGCGCTTTGTGGTACAGGTGTCGATCATCCACCGACATTTCCCCTGCGTGATTGAACTCGGTGTCGTTCGATGATCTTCGCTTTAAGTTTTGCAGCCAGTCGCGCTCCGGAATGAAGCACAGGCGTTTCGTGAACGGCGCGCTCATATGCCGCCCTGACGCTCACAGGCATCTCGTCAACACTGGCCTACTCGCAGCCGTTGAACTGGATCTTGGTTTGGGACTTCGTGCTCACTAAGAGGACGAGAACCAAACTTCAATGCGGCGCTTTTGACAACTATTTTTCCTGAAACTCCAGCGCGCCGTCTTTTGCATTGACGTAGACAGTCTGACCTTCGCGGACTTTGCCTTCGAGAATATCTATGCTCAGCGGATCGAGAATTTCTCTTTGAATGGTGCGCCGTAGCGGCCGCGCGCCATAAACCGGATCGTATCCTTCGCGCGCCAACAGTTCCTTTGCAGAATCGGAAAGCTTGAGCGTGATCTTTTGTTGCTCGAGGCGTTTCGACAAACGGCGAAGCTGAATTTCCACGATTTTCTTCAAGTCATCTTCCGTGAGCCTGTCGAAAATGATGATCTCATCAACGCGATTGAGGAACTCTGGACGGAAATGCGCGCGCAATGCGTCCATGACGAGTCGCCGGCGCGCTTCGCGTGACTCTTCTTCGGTAATATATTGCGACCCGATGTTTGAAGTCATGATGATGACCGTGTTCTTGAAATCGACGGTTCTCCCCTGCCCGTCCGTGATTCGCCCGTCATCGAGCACTTGCAATAAAACGTTGAACACATCGGGGTGCGCTTTTTCGATTTCGTCGAAGAGCACCACTGAGTATGGCCTGCGTCGAACGGCCTCAGAAAGTTGACCGCCTTCTTCATAGCCGACATATCCCGGCGGCGCACCGATCAACCGCGCGACAGTGTGTTTTTCCATGTACTCGCTCATGTCGATCCGGATCATCGCGTTCTCGTCATCGAACAGAAATTCGGCGAGTGCGCGGGACAATTCCGTTTTGCCGACACCAGTGGGTCCGAGAAAAATGAAGGAACCAAGCGGACGATTTGGGTCCTGTAATCCAGCACGGGCGCGACGCACCGCGTTGGCGACGGCTTTGATGGCTTCTTCTTGATCGACGACGCGCTCGTGCAAATGCGCTTCCAGTTTGACCAGCTTCTCTCTTTCTCCCTCCTGCAAGCGCGAGACCGGAATCCCCGTCCAGCTCGAAACCACTTGGGCAATGTCCTCCTCAGTCACCTCTTCACGCAGCAAACGTTTTTTGGTCTTTGCCGATTGCGCCATAAGATCGGCCAATTTCTTTTCCAATTCAGGAATGCGCCCATATTGAATTTCGCTCGCCTTGCCCAATTCACCGCGACGCTGCGCCCGCTCCAGTTCGGTCCGCAATCGATCGAGCTCTTCTTTCAATTTTCGCTGTTCGTCGATCAGCGCTTTCTCTTTTTGCCACTCGGCCTTGAGCGCATTCGATTTTTCTTTGAGCTCTGCCAACTCTTTCTCGAGCTTCTTCAAGCGCTCCTTGCTCGCCGGGTCTTTCTCTTTCTTGAGCGCCTGGCGTTCCATTTCATGCTGCATGATCTCGCGCTCGATGACATCGATCTCCGTCGGCATCGAATCGAGCTCGATCTTCAAACGTGACGCCGCTTCATCGACGAGATCGATCGCCTTGTCCGGCAAAAAGCGGTCCGTGATATAGCGCTGCGACAGCATTGCCGCTGCGACGAGCGCCCCATCGGTAATGCGCACACCGTGGTGGACTTCGTAGCGTTCCTTTAACCCGCGCAGGATTGCGATCGTGTCTTCGACGCTTGGTTCGTTGACCAAGACCGGCTGGAAACGCCGCTCCAGCGCCGCGTCCTTTTCGATGTATTTGCGGTATTCATCGATCGTGGTCGCACCGATCGTCCGCAATTCGCCGCGCGCGAGCATCGGCTTAAGCATGTTCGATGCGTCAACCGAGCCTTCTGCTGCGCCCGCGCCAACGATGGTGTGCAGTTCGTCGATGAACAGGATGATCTGTCCCTGCGCATCGGTCACTTCTTTCAAGAAGGCTTTGAGACGATCTTCGAATTCGCCACGAAACTTTGCACCCGCGACCATGGCGCCGATGTCCATGGCGATGATTCGTTTGTTCTTTAATGACTCCGGCACATCGCCGCTGATGATTCGCCGCGCCAGACCTTCGACGATCGCTGTTTTGCCCACGCCGGGATCGCCGATGAGCACCGGATTATTTTTTGTCCGGCGCGACAATACCTGCATGACTCGTCGGATTTCATTGTCGCGTCCAATCACGGGATCGATCTTGCCGCGTCGCGCCAGTTCGGTCAGATCGCGTCCGTATTTCTCCAGGGCCTGATATTTGCCTTCGGGATTTTGATCGGTCACCCGCTGTGAGCCGCGCACCTGCTGAAGACCCTGCATGAGCTTGTCGCGGGTGACGCCAAGGTCTTTCAGTAATCTCGCCGCGGGGACACTCGCACCAGCCAAAGCGAGCAAATAATGCTCCGCGCTGGTAAATTCGTCCTTCAGCTTCGACATCTCCTTTTCAGCATTGTCCAGGACACTGCGGAGTTCGTTCGACAGCCGCAGATCGGTGGCGGCGCCCTGGATTTTCGGGCGACGCTCCAATTCCGCGCGCAGCCGCTCACGCAACTGATCTATACGATTGTAGAAAAGCGGCATGCGCCGATCGCAGCTTCACCACCACGCGTTTGACACAAACGCCTCTACACGGATGAGTGTTTGCGATGAGCTCGGAAGTGAAGTTGAGCACTCGACATGCATTGCGTGTTCTGCGCCCTGGACCGTTTCGCCGCTACATCATCGGCAGTGCGATCTCCGACACAGGAACATGGATGCAGGTAATGGCTCAGGGTTACGTGATGAGCACGCTCACGGACAAAGCGCTCCTGCTTGGAATGGCCAATCTCGCTGCCGGTCTGCCGATGCTCCTTTTGACAATGGCCGGCGGTTCGGCGGCCGATCGTTTCGATAAGCGAAAAATTCTTCTCGCGACTCAGTATGTCCAAATCGCACTGGCAATTTCCATCGGGTTCTTGATCATGAGCGGCAAGATCCAGATCTGGCATATCCTGGCGTTTGCCGGCGTGCTGGGAATTTCGAACTCATTTGAAATGCCGACACTCAATGCGTTGGTGCCCGAGCTGGTGACGCGCGACGAAATTCAAAGCGCGATTGCCGTCGACCGCGCGGTCTTTCACGGCTCACGCGTAGTCGGTCCGTCGCTCGCGGGAATTTTTATCAGCGCGTGGGGAGCGGCTTCAGCTTTTTTTTTCAATGCACTTTCGTTCGTGTCACTGATCATCGCCCTGTTAACGATCCCGCCGCGACCGCGTGGCACTGCCGAGGAGGAACACAAACGCGCCAGTGGAATCAAGGACGGTTTTCGGTACGTCGCGAAAGATAAGCCGAGTCTCGCGATGATCGGCCTTATCGCTGCGACCACCGTTTTCATTTTCCCGATTATCACCGTGATGATGCCATTGTACGTGCGACTCGTGCTCGGGCTGGGGGCGGATCGACTGGGCTTTTTGATGGGCGCTTCGGCTGTCGGCTCGGTAATCGGCGCAATTTTCTTGATCAGCATCCCGCGCAGGAAACGGGTGCCGTTTATGATGGTGAACGTCGGCATCGTCGCATGCGCAATTTTCAGTTTATCGCGCGCGCCAACTTTTTACCTGGCGACAGCGCTGCTCATTTTCAACTCACTCGGGTTGGCGATGAACTTCGGGTTGGCGAACACGATTGTGCAGGAAAGGGCACCCGATTATCTGCGTGGTCGCGTCTCGGCTGTATTCATGTTGAGCTTTGTTGGTCTCATGCCGGTCGCGGGCTTGGGGATCACCGGACTGTCCGATCTCATAGGAATGCGCACCGCCCTGGCCATCGCGGCGGTTTGCTACGCTGCGATCGCGTTAACTGTGCTTGCTCGCGTGCGGCGAAAATGTGCGGAGCCTGCAGTCACAGAAACCCCCAGTGCCGAAACGCCGGCACCGCCCGTCGCCGCTGCTGTTTAGCGTGATCGCGTTTTCCACCTGCTGGAACTCCGGACGCCATACTGACGGAGAAGAAATGCTGCGCGACATCAAAACCAAACTAGGGTTCGACTTAATCGAGCTGGGACACGGCATTCGCCTATCGTTGATGCCCGGAATTCAGAAAATGTTTGACGCGGGGGAAGTCCGATTCAGCAGTTTGCATAATTTTTGTCCTTTGCCCGTCGAAGTGATGATGGCTTCGCCGGACTGCTACAAATTTTCTGTTGTCTCTTCCGAAGAACGAGAGCGTGCCGTCAAGCAAACGTTCCAGACCATTGATTTCGCGGCGCGATTGAACGCGCCGTTTATCGTATTGCACCTGGGCGAGGTGAACATGCGACCGATCACCGATCGGTTGATCGAGCTGGCCAAGACCGGGCGATACCTGTCGCGCAAATACGTAAAGTTAAAGATAGGAGCCGTGCAGAAACGGGAAAAAATCGCGCCGCCTTATTTGGAGCGCGTAAAAGATTGTCTGCGCCGCATCATTGATTACGCCGCTTTAAAAAACGTCAGGATCGCTTTGGAAAGCCGACGCGGTTACGAAGAAATCCCAACTGAGCGGGAATTACCAGCGTTGCTTGACGAGATGCACTGCGCGGACCTCGGTTACTGGCACGATTTCGGTCACTCACAAATCAAAGAGAATTTGGGGTTCATTGATCACGCCGAATGGCTGCGTGTGATTGGCCCGCGCGCGTTTGGCTCGCACGTGCAGGACTGCGTCTGGCCTGCAAAAGATCATGAAGCGCCCTTTACCGGCACCGTGAATTTCGAGAAACTTGTTCCGCTTCTTCCGACAAACTGCTTATTTGTCTGGGAGATGAGCCCAAACAAAACGGCCGCTGCAATTCGCCAATCGGTCCAAACCTGGAAGGAACGCTTTGGGGAATGAAAAAAATTCTCGTCACAGCTTTTCAGCTAAGCGTCACCGTCGGGGTGCTTTACTGGGTTTATCACGATCCCATCCGACGCGCTCAGATGGTTGAGGCGATCCGGAACGCCGAGTATCGCTGGGTTGCCATGGGCATTTTGGCCTACGTGGTTGTGGAAATCGCCGCTGCATTTCGCTGGCATGTTTTGCTGAAGGTCCAAAAAATTCATCTGAGTCTCCCGCGCCTGTCCGGCCTGTTTTTTATCGGAATGTTTTACAACCAATTTCTGCCCGGCGGCACCGGAGGCGATATCATGAAAAGCTATTACCTGCTGAAGGAAACGCCTGATAAGAAAGCGGGTGCGCTGCTCGCAGTAGTCTTCGACCGCTTCATCGGCCTTGTCGCGTTGGTTGCCATCACTGCGACGCTAATCGCCTTGCGTTACGATTTCCTTTCGCAAAAACCCGAGACACGAAACTTACTTTGGCTCTTACTCGTGCTTCTTGGCGCCTCGGTTGCTTTCTTACTTGCGACCTTTGTCATCAGTGGATTCAAGCTGTTGCACTCTTTACCGGCACGGTTTCCAGGCCGCGACAGGTTGATCGAGATCTCCGCAGCGTATCATCTGTATGCGCATCATTGGCGCGCAACGCTCGTGGCTTTTGTTGCATCAGTCGTAGCGCATCTTGCCACGTTCACCACTTTTCTATTTGCGGCCTATGCGTTGGGTGCACCGGTGCCCCTAGTGAATTTCTTTGCTGTGATGCCAGTCGAACGCACAATCTCGGCGTTGCCAATCAGTTTTGCCGGAATTGGACTTCGGGAGAAAGTTTTGCAGATCATGCTGAACGGCCTCTGCGGCGTGCCGGAAGCAAAAGCTATCCTAATCGGGTCGCTGAGTTTTCTCATTATTTTGGTTTGCTGCCTTCCCGGCGCCCTGGTCTATCTGTTTTACAGACCGAGTGGTGCCGCAGCACGCGTGAGATTGCGTGAGATGGAACAGGAAGTGGTGACTCTTGAACACGAGATCGGCGAAACAGAGTGAAATGTGGGAGGGACCTTAGTGTCCCGATCCGGCACAACATCGCGGCGCAAGGGCCGCTCCCACGTTCTGAGACGTCCCTTCGTCGTCGCCACCTTTGCCATGACTGCCGACGGCAAGGTGACGACGCGAACTTTGGCGCCGATTGATTTCACCTCACGTGAAGACAAGCTGCATTTATTTCGCCAGCGCGCTCTGGCTGATGCGGTTCTGCTTGGGCATACCAGTTTGAAACGCGACAACGTCCGGCTCGGCATACCGAGTGACTTACAGCAAGCGAGAATCAACCGAAAGAAACCCCCAGCCCCACTGCGCGTAATCATCTCCAACAAAGGCAGGATCGCCAGCCGATTGAATATTTTCCAATCCAGGATTTCGCCGATCCTCATTTTTTCCACGAAGCGCATGCCAAAGAAAACTCAAGCGGCGCTCAAAACGAAAGCCACGTTGCATCTCACTAAATCTGGCGAGATCGACCTTGCCGTCATGCTGAAAGCATTGCGCAGTAAATACAATGTCCGCAGGCTTGCATGCGAAGGCGGACCAACGCTTTTTCGCGCGTTATTGGAACGAGGCTTCGTCGATCAGCTCAATCTCACGATCGCGCCGTACATGTTCGGCGGAGCCAAAGCCCCTACGTTGACCGGGCTGAGCAAGGAATTCCTGCCAGCAAGTGTGCATTGCTCGTTAGTCGACATGCGCACGATCGGTGACGAGTGTTTTCTCAGTTATCGAATCAGGCATTCACGGCGCCGCCGGCATTAGGCGGCTCTCTGCGGCGCGGCCGTCGCACAAGTTCACCTTCGCAGTTTGGACAAACGAACTTCACCTGCTCGGCGCAACCAGCGCAAAAGGTGCATTCGTAACTACAAATGTAAGCTACTCCGCTTGGTATCAGCGCCCGCCCGCATTTTTCGCAGCTTGTTTTCAGTTCTAAAGCCATTTTCTGCCGTCCGATAGTGGTTAGAATCAGCTTTCGTAACAACAGCTGCAGGAGCTATTCAACTGTTCTCGAGGGTTTGTCTTTTTGCGCGACGACAATCTGGAAGTTGGTGTGACTCTGCGTGGTTGGATCCACTGGTTTATCAGTAAAGATGATTGTCGTGCCCGGCGTTATGACTTCCCTCGCCTTGGCCAAAAACTGGGTCGGCAGCCCGCTTTTCTGCGCCGCCAGGAAGAGGCTTTCATTCGAGCTGTCCTTTGCCGCAGCCATTACTTGCACCCAGCGAAGATGTCCGTCTGCATCCGTCCCTTGGAGAGCGCTGAAAACACGATCGTTCAATGGCGCAACGACGTCGGAATTCGGAATCCCCGCGCGGCCGATCTCTACACCGTTACGATAAACATAAACTGTTTTGTCTGCGCTGCTGACGATCAGAGCGACTGGGCCACTGGGAGATTTATCAGGATTCCATTCAAATTGGCCCGCAGCCTCCGGTTCGCTCTCCTCGCCGCTTCGTGCGAAGAAGAGGCCCGGATGCACGGTTTCAGCCGGCGCTGAATGCGTGTCGGCAATGATTACTGTCGCGCCTTTCATCGTGACGCCAAAGAGCAGTTTGGAAAATTCCAATGGCAGGCGGACGCATCCATGTGAATCGGGGTAACCCGGCAGATCACCCGCGTGCAGTGCGATTCCACCCCAAGTCACACGCTCCATGTAAGGCATCTCGGCGCCTTTGTAGATGCTCGAGGTATGATGAACTTCCTTTTCCAAGATCGTGAAGACACCCGTCGGGGTCGGATGACCTGGTCTTCCTGTGCTGACACTAGACCGCGCGATTCGGATCCCGTTGCGATAGACGTATGCCACCTGTTCGGTAATACTCGCGAGAATAAGTAGAGGTCCTTCTGGCGCACGCTCTGGTTCCCAAACATATTCGCCGGGCTTTAGCGTGATAGTGTCCGGAGAAACGCGAACGCCCTCGGTAAATATCTCCGCAGAAAGAAGAACGTATTCGAGAGATACGAGACCGGCAGCCAATGTTACGAATCCGCGAAACAAAGCCCTCATCACACTAAACTTAATTAGCCAGTCCGCGCGATGATTCGACCTAGGCTCCGGTTAGTCAATCTTTTTTGCCGCTAAAGAGTCAAGAGCCGTTTTATTCAAATCTTTGGCGTCAACCCGAACACTGCAGAATTAGAGCTACGATCTACCAACCCGGTTTCCGTGCTATTTCGCTAAGTGGTAGCGCTGGAAGTAATAAACGATAGTTATACTGCCCTGAAACTTCTTTGCGGTATTGCTGAGCGGCTTTTCCAGGCTAGCGCTGAGGACAACTGGAACCTTTGAGAGACGTTTGGCAACGCCTGCGCTTACGGTGTGGCCCCAGCGCCCGCCATTTTGAAAATCAACTGTCGCTTTGTATCTGGTGCCTATCGACCACTTGTCTGGAAGAATGAATGTGCTCGGTAGCGATAGCTCAAAATACCTCTGCGGCCGAACATCATGTGTTTCGGCGATGGAATGGTTGTAGTCAGCATTGAACGTTAACGTGAGCCAGTCAGTGACGTCATGCGAGACTCCCCAACCCGGCTTTAAACGCCACACGCTTTCAGCAAGAGCGCGATCTGAAGCCGTATCGGCGTGCAACTCGATGCCGCCACCAGTGCGCCACGTGTCGGTCAAACGAAACGCCGGACCTGTCCCTATCTCAATATCTCCCAGACCGCCTACCTCCGCGTGACCGGATGCTTCATCGCTTCGGTAATAAGCAAAGGGCAACTTGAAACGTATGCCCCAGTCCTGCGAGTCACTGACACGCCAGCCCCACAATGCCGCTAGAGTCCACGTTGCCTTTTCCTCGCCATGTTTGAACTGGCCCCAGTCGTAACCCAATGAGATTCGATTCCCGATGATAGTCTGATCGTTTAGCTGTTTCAGTTGCTCTGCCGATGTCGAATCGATTGTCGGTTCAACTGCGTGTGAGTAATCGGATACAAGTAACATCAGCGTAACAAGTAGGAACGGCCCAAAGCATTTCGAGAATTCAGCAAAAGAGCACTCGAGCGTCCAACGAAGGTGGTTAACAGCCACGAGCTATGACCAGGATCAGAAGTTGGACGCAGCCCGCGTTTAGGTGTCTTTGGCTAGATGTGCCAACGTGTTTACCATCGGGTCGCTCGGAATTCGGATAATGCCGGCAAATGGGTAGTCGAGCTCCAGGATTATCAAAACTGCGCAGGCCACCGAGAACGCGCCGGCGACGAGAGCCAGAGTGTTCGTAGCGTTTGCCGGTGCGAGCAGGCTGAAGCCAAAGAAGATCACTACAAGCCATATTGCTAAGGCGATCAGCAACGGCTTCGAAACCGACGAGACCGCCTGCGCTTGCACCAACGCGCGAACCTCGGCGAGTTGCACCATAAGAGTCATCGCCTCCGCCTTAAGCGCTCGCTGCGCTTCATCGCGCGGGGCGAGATGACTAATGGCCGCATACACGGCGTCACCAGCCTGCTCGTTTGGATCTAATCGAGCCGGGTAACTTCGTCCCGCTGGCCAGGTCCGCCGCACTCCATCAGCGGTGGCGTCGCGAAGGGCATGGCGCGCGTCCATTGCCTCCGGTCCGTAAAGCTTTAACACTCGATCGAGCAAGGCGACCTTCGCCGCCATCTGCATAACTTCGGTTCGCGCGGTGTCGAAGGCGCCTTTGGACGAACTGATCAGCAGCCCCAGGAGTATGGCGGTCATGGTAGCGACAAGGCCCAAGGCGAGCTTCACCGCGTCTTTCGACTCAACACTCAGCTGCTCCGAGGGAACGAACCGACGTAGACGTCCACCCAGTAATGTGACGCCGACGAGGCCGATGAACAAACTCAGCGCAATACCAGATATAATCATTGTGGCATTTTTTCGGATACGTCCTTCCCGAGTCCCTTAAGTGGGAATTGGCCTTACGTCGCAGCTACTTTGTAGAGGTAAACGCAGAATTCATTTAACTTTGGCGATCCTTTCACCACCGCGACGAGTCGAACCAAAATCGATCCTAACAAATATTCAGAAATCAGCAGATCAAGGTTTATTTCTACGAAAAAATTGAAGCCCACTACAAAACAATAGTTTCACCATCGCTCCTGAACCTGCTCTGCCTGATTCCACTTGACTTGCCATCGCCTTCTAACCACGATGCCGCCGAACAAAACAAGGAAAAACAAATGAACAACTACACCCGGATAATCGCGGTGGCTCTATGCTTTGGCATGCCTGTGCTGCTGGCACAACCGTCGTCTGCTCAAGGAAAAGTTGCGAAGCTTGAGGCGATATCACAACAGCTTAATCTTACGCCGCAACAAAAGGCCAAGATTCTGCCGATTCTGGCCGACGAAGGGCCAAAAGTACAGAAAATCAAAAACGACAATTCGCTCACGAGATTGCAAAAAATGCAACAGATTAAAGCCATCCATCAGCAAACCGATCCTCAGATGAAGGCGATTCTTTCACCTGCCCAGTACCAGAAACTACAGGCGATTCGGCAACAGGCGATTCGGGACGCTGTGCAGGGGCGATTCTGACCGCTCCGTTTAAGTTCAGCTACGCGGGCGCGCGGCCGCTGATTGCCTGATTAATTGGTCTGAGGAGAGCCGCCCAGCCGAGGTCGGCTTCCAAAACTACGGCCTAATTCCGCACGGCACTCGCGAAGCGCTCTAGATTACTGCGCTGCAGATCCTCGGCGCTAACCTTGGCCGGTCCAACATCGAATTCAACCTTCTGGATGTTGCCTCTGAAATTCGTCGGTAATATTTTAGCGTAGACCAGCGTAGGGACCACCGGAAGACCATTGTCGGTCCCAATGTCCATGCCCTCGTAAGCAGTAAACCGAAGCGGCACCGTGTGCTCGATCTTACCTTCGGCTTGTTGTTTACCATTGATGAAAAGCCGACTTGTGCCGCTCGTCGCGAACTCACCGGGGTTGTCGGCGGTAAACTCATAGCGGACGTTCGCTTTGCCCTTGGGCAACTCATCACGCGAGGTAATGGTGTCCAATTTTAAACCAAGGAAACTATAGGTGTGTTTCAGTCGGCCTTCCTCGACATAAAGGGAGAAGCCGCCAAGGAAACTGCCCTCCGCGACGATTACCCCTGCTATACCGGGACGCAGCCCAAGTCCTGTTCGGCCTGGAGTATCCAGATCTGCGCTGATGCTATATGAGCGATTGTAAATCGGCGGAATCATGCCGGAAGAGATGTTCTCGGTTCCGTTGTAATAGATGAATTTCGTCTGATCGGTCGAGTCTTTGGGAAAACCCCACAAAAACGCGACTTCGGCAAATAGCGGCAGCACCTGATTTTTCTCAGCCTCAGCCCAAAACAAGGCCGTTAGTTCGCGCACCTTATCCGGATTTTTGTTCGCGATATCTTCAGCCTGCGAGAAGTCTTCATCGAGATTATACAACTCGCACTTATCCTGGTCTGGATTCCATTTGCCTGGTGCGAATCGCCCGAGTGCCGCGGGATCAAACTTCCACGGAATTCGGTCTGGTCGCCAACATGCGATCCAGCCGTCTTTGTACATGGCGCGGTTCCCCAAAATCTCGAAATACTGCTGCGTGTGTCGCGAGGGCGCATTCGCATCATCGAACGTGGAGAGAAAACTTACGCCCTGCATCGGCATCTGTGCGACGCCGTTCACTTGCTTTGGCTCCGGCAGGCCAGCGGCTTCCAAGATCGTCGGTGCAATGTCGGTGCAGTGAGTGAATTGACTGCGCAGGCCGCCTTTGTTCTTGATCCGTTTTGGCCAGGCAATGACCATAGGGTTACGAATACCGCCTAGATGTGAGGCGACCTGCTTACCCCATTTGAATGGCGTATTGCCAGCCCACGCCCACGCCGCTGCGTAATGCGGAGCCATGCGAGGGCCACCCCACTTGTCCAAGCCGCCGTACGCTTTGATTGCTTTCAATTGCTGATTGCTCGTAAGCGGGACGCCGTTGAGGGTAGTCATTTCATTGAACGTCCCATTCTCCGTTCCTTCCATGCTCGCGCCGTTGTCACCAAAGATGTAAATAATCAGGGTGTTGTCGGCGAGGCCCATGTCCTCGATCGCCTGCACGACGCGTCCAACGCCGTGGTCGGTGTTTTCCTGGAAACCGGCATAAACTTCCATCTGACGCGCATACACCTTCTTAACGTCCGCTGGTACGCTGTCCCAAGCGGGAAATACCGGATCACGAGGAGTGAGTTTGGCGTTGGCCGGAATCACTCCGAGTTGCTTCTGTCGTGCAAACGTCTCCTCGCGCAACTTGTCCCAGCCCTGATCGAACTTGCCTTTGTATTTGTCGCTCCATTCCTTCGGCACCTGGTGCGGGGCATGGCTTGCACCAGTCGAAAAATAAAGAAAGAAAGGTTTGTCCGGCGCCTGCGCTTTCTGATCACGAATCCAGGTGATCGAGTGGTCGACCATCGCATCATTGAGATAAAAGTTTTTGTCCTTCGGCACGCCGATGATGTTGTTGTTCTCGGCAAGCATCGGATCGAACTGACTGTCTTCTCCTCCAAGAAATCCCCAGAAGTAGTCGAAGCCGAGCCCGTTCGGCCAGCGATCAAACGGACCGGCCGGCCCCTGCTGCGCATCGGGTGTGAGATGCCATTTGCCGATCGCAGCAGTGTTGTAGCCATTGGCCCGAAGAATCTGCGCGATGGACGCAGCGCTAGTCGGCCAATTCGTGCTGTAGCCTAGCCAACCACCGATCAATTCAGAGATCGAGCCGAATCCCACCGCATGATGGTTCCGTCCTGATAGCAAGGCCGCGCGCGTGGGAGAACAAAGCGCCGTGACGTGAAATCGATTGTAACGCAGTCCCTCCGCCGCGAGTTTATCGAGCGTCGGCGTAGCGACGGGACCGCCGAATGTCGATGGATTACCGAATCCTGCGTCATCAATCAGCACGAGCAGAATGTTCGGCGCATTCGGCGGAGCTTTCACTGGTTGGATAAAAGCCGCTTTGGATCCCTCCAGCGTACGATCCGCGACGCCTTGGAATGGCTGGGCTGGACGCGGCAGCACCGTTCGATCCCACTCCGCATCCGCAGCGAGCGATCGAGGTATTTGAGTTCCGGCCGCAAATGCGATCGCAATAAAAAATATTCGTTTGCACATAATGCTTTGCGTCACGCTGTGTATTCCCAGGCCACAAGGCTGGTCAAGAAAGGAATACTTCGCGGTTCTGCGAATCGGCTTCGATTCATCAGCCGAATGACCGATGCATTACAGCCTAAGAAACCCGAGCAACAATTGAAATCCCCGAGCGATTGGCGAGATCGACGATCGCATCGCGCTCGAGCAGCAAAGTTTTTCCAGCTTCGACGGCAATCACGCGCAATCGTGCTTCGGCAGCAATGCGAATTGTTTCGACGCCAATTACCGGCACATCGAAACGCATGTCTTGGCTTGGCTTCGCGACTTTGACCATGACCGCGCCGTCGCGCGCAAGCGCGCCGCCACGCTTGATCGCGTCGTTCGTTCCTTCAATAGCTTCAACCGCAACGACAGTGCCATTCTTAACGATGACCGTCTGCCCAATGTCGAGTCGCGCGATTTCTTTGGCGACTCTCCAGCCGAGATCGATGTCGTCTTCTTCGTGCCGCGATAACTTAGGTCCGGCAATTAATCCACGAGGCGCGAGAGAGTGCTCGAGAAAGGTTGTCGCTGGCAAAAGGTCTACATCCGCGTTGGTCAATTCGTCCGCGATCGCCGCGAACATTGATTCCGCGTTGCGCTCTTTCAGTTTGCCCAGCAACATCAAGGCTTTCCAGTCAGGGCGCAGATCGAAAAGATTTTTCGGCGCGATTTGTCCAGCCATGATTGCGTGATGAATGTGTTGCGTGCGAAAAAACCTTAGAAGTCGATTCAACTGCCCGACGCGCATCCATTCGAGCAGATCGACATGTTGCTCGAGCACTGGATCTGTCTCGCCCGTGAATGCGGCGGCAACTATCTTTCTTACGCCAGCTTTTCGCGCTGCGTTGGCGAGCAATCGAGGATACACGCCGTTTCCGGCGATGATTCCCAACGTTTGTGGAGGTGCTTGCGGCAAGCACCGAATTTGAAATAGACAGGCGCTTGACACAAGCGCCTCTACAAATTGCTACCCGTGATGGCGACGGCGTTTGACGTGCAACTGGGCAAGCGCTTTCTGCAGCGATGCCTGAATGGCGGCCACCTGTTCGGGGGTGTGATCTTCTTTCATCGCCGCCTTGGCGCGCTCAACCGCTGCCTCGGCCGCAGCGATATCGATCTTCTCCGATTCGAGCGCCATGTCGGTCAATACTGAAACGCCATCTGCCTTGATTTCCACAAAGCCTTCACCGATCGCTAATGCACTTTCGCGGCCATTCTTTAACACACGAAGTTCCCCCGGCTTCAATGTAGTCAACAGCGGGACATGTTTGGGGTAGACGCCGAGCTCACCCTCCGAGCCGGGCAACGTGACCATCTCCACGTCTTCGGAATAAATTTTTTCCTCCGGCGTTACGATCTCGAGTTTCAGTGTAGCCATGGATAGAAGTTAAAATAGTTACAAAGTTACAAGAGTTACAAAGGCATCCGTGTTCGAGACCATTTTAACAATGTAACAATGTAACCTTTAACTTTCCTTGATCATATCGATGTTGCCCTTCATGTAGAAATTTTGCTCGGGCACATCGTCATGTTTGCCCTCGAGAATTTCCTTAAAACCACGGACCGTCTCTTCGATCGAGACGTATTGACCTTTGTGGCCGGTGAAAACTTCGGCCACGTGAAATGGCTGGCTGAGGAAACGTTGAATCTTTCGTGCCCGGTAAACGGTCAGTTTGTCTTCTGGACTCAACTCGTCCATTCCAAGAATCGCGATGATGTCCTGGAGATCCTTGTATCGCTGCAACACTCGCTGTACACCTCGAGCGACGTCGTAATGCTCTTCGCCCACGATCTCCGGCGCGAGTGATTTCGATGTCGATGCCAGCGGATCAACCGCGGGGTAAATCCCCAGCTCAGCGATGGAACGCTCAAGCACAATCGTTGAATCAAGATGGGCGAATGTGTTTGCCGGCGCTGGGTCCGTGAGATCGTCGGCTGGAACGTAAACTGCCTGAAACGAAGTGATCGATCCTTTGTTTGTGGATGTGATTCTCTCTTGCAAGTCGCCCATTTCAGCGGCGAGCGTCGGTTGGTAACCAACTGCGGATGGCGTGCGGCCGAGTAGCGCCGACACTTCAGAACCGGCTTGGGAAAATCGGAAGATATTATCGATAAACAGAAGAACGTCCTGGTTGCGTTCGTCACGAAAATATTCTGTCATCGCCAGCGCCGAAAGCCCTACGCGCAAGCGCGCGCCGGGCGGCTCATTCATCTGGCCGAAGACCATCCCCACCTTTGACTTCGACAAATCTTTTTGATCAATCACACCCGCCTCGCTCATTTCCTTGTAAAGATCGTTGCCCTCGCGGCTGCGTTCGCCCACTCCGGCGAACATGGAAACACCACCGTGTTTCATGGCGATGTTGTTAATCAACTCCTGAATGATGACAGTTTTTCCAACGCCGGCGCCCCCAAATGCGCCCACTTTGCCTCCCTTTGAAAACGGGCAAACGAGATCAATAACCTTAATTCCTGTTTCGAGGATCTGCGCTTTTGTATCCTGTTCGGTGAGCGCCGGCGCAGGGCGATGGATCGGGTAGCGCTTTTCAAAATTCACCGGACCGCGATCATCGACGGGATCCCCGGTGACATTAAACAGACGACCGAGCACGCCTTCGCCTACTGGAACCGTGATCGGTCCGCCGGTGTCTGTCACATCCATGCCGCGTTTAAGTCCTTCTGTGGAAGACATCGCAACTGAGCGCACCCAATTCTCGCCAAGGTGCTGCTGCACTTCGAGCGTCAGTTTTGTTGGGTTGCCATTCACTTCGTATTCAATTTCGAGAGCGTTGTAGATTTTCGGCAGCGCCTTCTCGTCCGGAAATTCCACGTCTACAACGGGACCGATTACCTGAACAATGTTTCCCTTATTCATAAAACTTTACTAGCCGCCGAGCGCCATTTGCGCGGTGGCGATCTCGAGCAACTCGGTAGTGATGCTCGCTTGGCGCATCTTATTGTATTCCAACGTAAGATCCTTGATAAATTGATTCGCGTTATCCGTCGCATTCTTCATTGCGACCATTCGCGCACTATGCTCAGATGCGCGCGCGTCGAGGATCATCTGGAAAACTTGGAAGGAGATATAGTAAGGCAGCATTGAGTCGAGGACGACCTCGGCGTTGGGCTCGAATACGTAGCCTATCATCGGATCGACACCTTCACTTTCAGCCTGTGGTGCTTCGCTCTTCAGCAAATCAAAACTACTGATCGGCAGAAGCGTCTGCACCACGGGACGCTGATTGATCGTGTTGATGAAGTGCGTGTAGAGCACTGAGACTTTGTCTGCCTCGCGCCTCAGAAATTTTTCCAGGCAAAATTTCGAGATCGGTTTGGTTTCAACGAAGCTCGGCGAATCCTTTAGTTCGAAATCGGCCAGCAGTTCCCGTTTCGTCCGCGCAATAAATTGTCGCGCCTTCTTTCCAGTAACCACGAAAACTGTTTTGGTCTGGTCGAAGTTCGCGGTCTCGCGAAACAAATTTGTGTTTAGCGCGCCGCACAGCCCTTTGTCGGTGCTGATGATCAGGACCAGTTCCTTTTTAAGCGGCCGGATTTCCAAAAGCGGATGCAACTTCGGATCGGTTCGCTTTTGTAACGAGACGAAAACCCTATTCATCAATGTAGCGTAAGGCCGTCCGGCGAGTGCATGCTGCTGCGCCTTGCGCATCTTTGAAGCAGCCACCATTTGCATCGCTTTGGTGATCTGCGCGGTGTTGCGGATCGATTTGATCCGCCGCCGTATGTCCTGCGTGTTCGCCATCTATGACATTTTCGAATTCAAATTTTCGATTTTCGATTTGTTGCTGGTCTCCGATACCGCGCGGGCGTTTTTCAGATCATCGCCAGGTCGCCTTGAATTCGTCGAGCGCCGCTTTCAGTTGCGACTCGAGGTCTTTATCTAGTTCTTTTTTCTCTCGAATCGCTCGAAGCAATCCTTCTTTCCGCGTTTCCAGCCAATCCTGAAGTTTAAGTTGGTAATCCTTGACGCGCTCGACTGGAACAGGATCGAGGTACCCATTTTGCATCGCCCACATCACCGCTACCTGTTGTTCGACCGGGATTGGGTTGTACTGTTTTTGTTTAAAAAGCTCGACAATCCGTTGACCGCGATCGAGTCGCGCTCTTGTCGTCGCGTCCAAATCGGAACCAAATTGCGCAAACGCAGCCAGCTCGCGGAATTGCGCCAGATCGAGTTTTACCTTGCCGGCCACCTGCTTGATCGCCTTAATCTGCGCCGCCGAGCCAACGCGGCTTACGGATAACCCGACCGAAATGGCTGGTCGAATTCCTTGATAAAACAGATCGGTCTCTAGATAAATCTGGCCGTCCGTGATCGAGATCACGTTTGTCGGAATATAAGCGGAAACATCGCCAGCTTGGGTCTCGATGATCGGTAATGCAGTTAATGAGCCGCCGCCGAAATCCTCGGCCATGCGTGCGCTGCGTTCGAGCAAACGTGAATGCAAATAAAACACGTCGCCTGGATAGGCTTCACGCCCCGACGGCCGCTTCAGCACGAGCGAAACCTGCCGATAGGCGACCGCATGCTTCGACAGATCGTCGAAAACGATGAGAGCATCCATTCCGTTATCCATGAACCACTCGCCCATGGCCGCCCCGGCGAATGGTGCCAGATACTGGTTGGTAGCCGTGTCCGACGCAGGTGCTGAGATGATCGTCGTGTATGGCATTGCACCCTCTTTTTCGAGCACCGCAAAGGCGCGCGCGACATTGGAATTTTTCTGACCGATCGCAACGTAAATGCAGTAGAGCGGCCGATAGTTCTTGTCGCCCTGATCTTCAGCTGCCTTGTTCAAGCGCGCCTGGCTGATGATCGTGTCGATGGCAATCGTCGTTTTGCCAGTTGCGCGGTCACCGATGATCAGCTCGCGTTGACCACGACCGATGGGAATCATCGCGTCAATGGCCATGATGCCGGTTTGCACCGGTTGATTCACGCTGCGCCGCTTGATCACGCCCGGCGCAATTTTCTCAAGAGGATAAAAGGTTTCGCTTTTGATCGCTCCTTTGTCGTCGAGTGGCTGGCCAAGTGTGTTCACAACGCGGCCCAGGAGCGCTTTGCCCACGGGAACGGAAAGGAGTCGGCCGGTCGTTTTAACTTCGTCGCCCTCGGAAACCTTCGTCGTTTCGCCCATCAAAATCGCGCCGACCTCAGTTTCTTCGAGATTTAACGCGAGACCGAACACTCCGTTTGGAAATTCGATCATCTCGTTGAGCATGACGTCGCTCAGCCCCTCGATGCGCGCTACTCCATCGCCTGTTTCGCGCACAACGCCCACATTGCTTTTGGTTGTCGATGTTTTGAGTCCTTCAATTTTAGCTTCGATTTCTTCGAGTATGCTACTCATGATTTTTCGATTGATTAGAGTTGCTGCTGGAGGCGTTCGAGCCGAGTGCGCACAGTTCCGTCCCAAACGTCGCTCCCCACGCGAACCCGCAGTCCGCCAAGAAGCTCAGGGTCGACGATAAACTCAGTCGTCAGGTCATGGCCGTATTTCTTTTTCAGATTGGCGGCGAGTTCCGAACTTATCGCCAGATCCACTTCGCTCGCCGTCTCGACCCGGGCTCGACGCTTTTCCAACTCGAGTCGAAGCAAACGCCTGTAGTTTTTCAGGACGTCGATGTAATGACGCGATTTTCTCTGTATCAGTGAATCGACCAGCGACGCGATTCTGTCCGGATTGAGCTGGCCATCAGTGAAACTTGCTCGAAGCATTTCACGCGATAGCCGGCGAATTTCCTTATTGATCTTCATGCCGCCAGTTGACGCGCTGCTTCCTCCTGCAAGCGCCGTTGATCTTCCGGAGTCAACACCTTCCCAGCGACTTTTTCGGTAGTCTCCACTACGAGCCGTCCAAGCTCGTGCTTCAAAGATTCCATTGTGCGCTCGTGTTCAAGCGCCGCCGCTTCGCGCGCCTTGGTAATGATCTGCTCTGCTGCCGCGATCGCTTCCTGCTGCTTACGTTCGGATAAATGCGCAGCGCTCTCGCGAGCTTCGTCGATCATTCTCTGCGCGTCCGCGTTAGCCTTCGCGAGGATTTCCTGGTAACGCTTCTCTGCTTCGGCAAGTTCTTTCTTGATTTTCTCAGCATTAAGCTGACCCTCCTCGATCTTGCGCTGGCGCTCCTCCAGCACCGCAAGGATTGGCTTATAGGCGAAGCGCCGCAAAAGGAACGCCACGATTAAAAAGCTGATCACTTGCGATAGGAACAGCCACGGATTCCAGCCGAAGGTCTCGGCTGTCTCGTGTAACGTTTCACTAAGACCACCGGCTGCAGCGGCAAGGATCAGACTCATAATTCAAGCTTCAGGATTCTCACGGTCTGGATGGCAGCAATCTCAGTGAGCGAGAAGGAACAACGCATAGAAAACGATCGCCTCCGTAAAAGCGATCGCCAGAATTCCATGCACGAGGATTTGCGTAAAGGCACCCGGATTGCGTCCGACTGCTGTCGCCATTCCTAAACCCGTTAGTCCTACGCCGATGCCGACCCCCATCGCGGCCAAACCGACATGTATGCTTCCGCTCAATTCTGCAAGTAATGGTAGTATCATAGTTTTTTTGTTGGTTTGATGGACCCGTCATGAGTCCACCGAAATTTATACGGGCGCTTGGTCCGGACCATGGTCATGCTGTGCAATTAGCATGGTGAAAACCGCCGTGAGTAGCATGAACACGAGCGCCTGCACAACGCCCACGAGTATCTCCATAAAATAAAATGGAATCGGCGGCAGCCAGGCCAGCCATAACGGTACCATCGTGGACATCGCTTCCAAAATGCTTTCGCCGGCATAGATGTTCCCGTAAAGCCGAAAGCTCAGCGAAACCGGGCGGAACAAGATCGAAATGACTTCGAGCCAGCCAACCATGAAAAAGATTACGGCCATCAGCACCTTGAGAACGCCTGTCGTTTCGCCTTTCGGCGCGAAGAGATGTTTTAAAAATCCGCCAACCCCCTGCGCTTGAATTGCCCAGACCAGCCATAGCGCAAAGAAAACTGCCGCCATCGCGGTAGTCATGTTGAGATCTGCATTGCCGCCCCGCAGAAGCGGCCGATCAACGTGAAAGCCAGTATTTGGATCGTAATGACCCCAGCCGATGGTCCCGACGCCTGGGATTAAACCAAACCAATTTACGAACAAGATGAAGATGAAAATCGTCGCGAAGAACCAGAATGTTTTGCGCACCAATTCGCGCCCGATAATTGATTCGAGAAAATTGTGCAGCCCTTCGACCAACCATTCCCAGAAATTTTGAATACCGCTTGGAATCGGCTTGATGTTTCGTGTGGCGATCTGAGCAAAAACGATTATGCCTGCCGCCACAATCCAAGTCAGCAGCATCGAGTTCGTGATTGCAAACTTGCCGATCTGAACGAGCGTGATCGGCTTCAACGATAGCGCCGGCTCGTGCTGGCCCTCGCCAGGTACAGCTTCTGCAGCAAGCGTCGTCGTTGCGAGGGCAAACCCGCAAAGCAACATCACTACTGCCAAAAGGAAACAACGGTTGCGCATTTTTACGATACAGCTGTAGCCGCCATGGGTAATGCCGGCCTGCCGAGGTCATCCGCCTTTGCAAATGCTACGGCGGCAAGGCCGCCCCGGCTACAACTCGAACGCGCATATGAAAGCGCGTTTTGCGCCGGATGACAAACAAATTCTTGAACGTTGGCCTATTTCGCGGGCAATTCCTCGGCGAATTGCGGAGCTATCCGGACAATTGACTTTGGTTTCACAGGCTCAGCTGCGCCGTTCATTGTAATCGCTTCTTCGTAGAATGATTCTAGCTGATCAATTTGGGCGTCCTGTCCGAATCGTTCGACCACGGCTGCATGGGTACGTTCTCCCATTTGCTTCAACAAGCCGGGCGAACTTGTGATTAGCTGCATGGCATTCGCTAATCCGACGTGATCCTCCTCCGCAACCAGCAACCCGGTGCGACCGTGATCAATCGCTTCCGGGATTCCGCCATGACGCGTTGCCACCACTGGCAATCCGGTCGCCATTGCTTCCAAAACCGAGTTCGGCACGCCCTCCTGGTCTTGGTTTGGGGATATTTCGCTTGGATGCAAAAACAGGTGCGAACTCGCATAAAGCTGGAGCAGCTTCAGTTGCGAAAGAAATCCAACAAAATGCACGTCTCTGAGTATGCCAAGTCCCCCAGCAAGCATCTCTAGCTCCGGCTGCAATGGCCCTTTCCCAGCGATAAAAAATTCCGCACCAGGGTTGTCCTTCTTAAAAATCGCAAAAGCACGCAAGCTCGTTGCAACGCCTTTCTTCGGGATCAACCGGCACGCCTGGACCACTCGCCATTTGCCATCTCGCGGCGGTTCTCGATCTACGAATTGAAATTCATTCAGCGGGATGCCGGTGCGATTGATGCGCAGTTTCTCCGGCGGACAGCCCAAATGAACCAACCGATCAGCGAGCGATTGGGAACGCGCGAACACGAGTGGAACCGCACTAAAAAGACGCCGCAATTTTGCCGGATAATCCCTGATCTCGGGTTTGTGCGCAACGTCAGCGCCATGGAAAGAGACCACGCATGGCTTGTCCCACTGCTCGATAAAAGGAAGCAAGTGCACGCCGGTATGGCCAAAATAGATATGCATAAGATCGGCGCCGTGCCGCTCCAATAATGAGTCAAGCGTTTGATACTCCCCTCGGTAAACGATTGGGGGCCGGCGTTCCACGAATTTCAACCAGCCGTGCACGAGCAGGTTTGTGCGCCGCTTCGGGATAATTTCGATGTTATCAAACGGAAACCGCTCCGCATTCTGCACCTCCTTCGTGACTACGAACGTATCGACGCCGCGCAACGCTTTTACCTGCCGGTAGATGTGCAACATCTCCGACTTAAGAAAGCTGGAGCAATAGCTTGCGACAACTCGTTTTCCCATACGACAGCGCCAAGTTTCGTTACGGATTGTTGCCTTGTCCATCTCAAATTACCTCTGACACGACATCTTTGTCGTTCGTCATTATCGCTGCCAACGTGTCCTTTAACTCAGCGATCCCCTCTCCTTTTGCGGCTGAGGTGGGAATGATCTTGATTTTGGAAAATCTCTCCCGTAGCGCCCTGAGATTCGTCTCTGCACCCGGCAAATCCATTTTGTTCGCAACAACCAGCCATGGGCGGGATGAAAGCGCCGGATCATGGAGACCAATTTCCCGCCGAAGATTCTGCAAATCTTCTATGGGATTGCGACCCTCGCTTCCGGCCACATCGACCACGAATATCAAAATCCGGCAGCGTGTGATGTGCCGCAGGAATTCGTGCCCCAACCCAAGTCCCCGGTGCGCCCCTTCAATTAAACCGGGAATATCGGCAATTGCTGCCCGCCGGTAACCTGGCAATTCCATCACGCCGACGATCGGATGCAACGTCGTGAATGGATATGCCGCCACCTTTGGCCGCGCGGCAGAGATTTTTCGCAAGAGTGTCGATTTGCCTGCATTGGGGTAGCCAACCAACCCTGCGTCGGCGATCGTCCGCAGCTCGAACAGGAAATGTCCTTGCTCACCTTCCTCCCCCTCGGTGTATTGCCGCGGTGCGCGGTTGCGCGAGCTTTTGAAATGAACGTTCCCTTTGCCCCCTGCTCCGCCGCGGCAAAGCACAAATTCCTGGCGATCGCGGACGAGATCAACAAGAGGCTCGATTACGGATTGATCTGATTTGGGTGTTGAGCTTTGCAGGTTAGACGTTCCATGTTTGCTCTCATCAGCCGACCAAACAACCGTGCCCACCGGAACCTTCACGATTTTCTCGGCGCCTGCACGTCCCGCCATTTTCTTACCCATGCCGTGGCCGCCACTTTTGGCCTTAACGATAGGTTCGTAAAAAAGGTTGGCTAAATTATCGACGTGCCGGTCCGCCCGCAGAATCACATCGCCACCGCGTCCGCCATCGCCACCATCCGGTCCGCCTTTCGGCACAAATTTTTCCCGTCGAAAACTGACGCACCCGCGCCCACCCTTTCCTGCTTGTGCAAAAACTTTGACCCGATCGACAAACATGGGTTCGCGGCGTTACACCGTTAAAGCGACATCGCGCGCATTCTAATACGCTTCAGCGCTTCAACGTCTCGTACAATTTCTTCGTTTTTATCGCAATTGCAGCCCAACTAAAGTTCTCTTCCGCGCGTTTGCGGCCGGCCTTGCCAAATCGTTCGCGCAATCGCCGATCTTTCATTAACCGATTAATACGCTCTGCGATGTCTCGTGCGAATTTTTCGGGATTTGTCGCTTCGAATGGACTCTCTTTCATTTGTTCGAGTGGAACCAGGAATCCGGTCTCGCCATCTACAACGACTTCTTTGATTCCGCCCACGGCGCTCGCCACAACCGCAGTCTCACAAGCCATCGCTTCAAGATTTATAATGCCGAATGGTTCATAGATTGACGGACAAACGAACACCGCGGCGTGCGAGTAAAGTTCGCAGGCGGTCTTTTGGTCTACCATTTCATTAATCCAGATGATTCCGGGCCGCTCAGCTTTCGCCCGTTCCACTGCGGTTTTCATTTCCTCGGCCATGCCCAGCGTGTCCGGCGCGGCGGCGCAAAGGACGATTTGAAAATCGCGATCCATAAATTGGATTGCGTGCATGAGATGCTGAAAACCTTTTTGACGAGTGATCCGACCGACAAAAAGGACATATGGCTTATCTGGATCGATGCCGTATCGTTTGAGCGCATCAGTTGAACCGACTTTCCGGTATTGGTCCAGATCGATTCCATTATGGATCACATGAACGCGCGTTGAATCGACATTGAATAGGCGTTCGATGTCGCGCCTGGTTTCGCCGGAGACAGCGACGACCGCATCCGCCATTTCCAGCGCGGTTTTCTCTATCCAAAGAGAGAAATCGTACCCACCGCCGAGCTGTTCCCGTTTCCAGGGACGAAGCGGCTCGAGTGAATGGACGGTAATGACAAGCGGAATTCCGTAAGTCTTCTTTGCGAGAACCCCGCCAAAGTGAGTATACCAAGTGTGACAATGGACGACATCGGCATCGATGTTCGTAGTGTTGAAATCAACACACCGCCGCACGGCGCCGAAAACAGAGCGCAATGGCTTTGGACAGGTAAAATTGCTCGTGTCCAGTTCGAAGCCGATGACCTTGAGGTTACCTTCTTCGAGACGTTGGTCGGCAAAGCAACGCACTTCCACCGGCATCACCTTCGCCAACTCACGCGAGAGATAGCCCACATGCACGCCAGCGCCGCCGTAAATGTGCGGCGGATACTCGTTAGTCAAAAAGAGGACTTCCACGAGCGTCCATAGAATGACGAAATATGAATGTCGAATGACTTCGTCATTTTCTCCAGCAGCGTCTCGAATAGCCGAAGCGGCTGAAATTAACGTTTCACTTTCAACAACAACACCGGCACATCCACTTCGTGGCGAACTTTGTCTGCAGTTGCGCCGTAGAGTAGGTCGCTAATGAAGCGGTGACCGTGCGTGGTCATCGCGATCAGATCGACCGGCTCCGCGCGCGCCAATTTGATGATCTCGGTGGAAGGTTCGCCCATCGCCAGGACGGAGCTAACTTCAAAGCCCTCCGCCTGCAGCTCTTGTTCCAGATTGGCAAGGTATTCACGGTCTTGTTTCATCTCTTCACTCTCCTGTAATTTCAGCTGTTCATAATTGCGCGCCACCCAACCGTCTGCGACATGAACCAGCATCAGCTTCGCATGTGTCAGGCGTGCGAGCGGGCGGATGTGCTGGAGGATTGTTTGATCAGTTTCACGATTCTCGACCGGGACAAGAATGGTTTTATACATGGCGATGGTTTTTAGGATAACCAGCTTCGGAAGGTTTGGACAAGCAGCCATGCATTGAGGGACGCGATGATGACGGCAATCAGCCAGGCAAGCATTTTAATCCAAAGCGGATTCACAAACTCCCCCATCTTAAGTTTGTCGCTCGTGAACATGACGAGTGGGAATACGGCGAAGCTGAGCTGCAGGCTCAGGATTACCTGGCTCAGCACCAGCAGTTTTGCCGTGCCGCTTTCGCCCGAAACAGCCGTCACAATCACGGCCGGAATGATGGCAATCAAGCGGGTGATCAACCGGCGTAGCCACGGTTTTAGACGAATGTTGAGAAATCCTTCCATCACGATCTGGCCAGCGAGAGTGCCGGTGAGCGTAGAATTTTGGCCGGAAGCCAGCAGCGCGATCGCGAAGAGAGTGCTCGCGCCGGTGACACCGAGTAGCGGCGAGAGAAGTTTGTAGGCATCGCCGATCTCGGCAACCTCGCTGTGGCCGCTGCGATAGAACGTCGCCGCCGAAACAATCAGAATCGCGGCATTGATGAAGAGGGCGAACATGAGCGCGAACGTCGAGTCGATCGTCGCGAACTTGATCGCTTCCCGTCTGCCGCGCGGATTGAGTTCGTAGTTGCGCGTCTGCACGATCGAGGAATGCAGATAGAGATTGTGTGGCATCACCGTCGCGCCGAGGATGCCGATCGCTATATAGAGCATCTCGGGATTGACCAGGATTTGTGGCGATGGGAGAAAGCCTTTGGCGATTCCAACGACGTCCGGCCGGGAAAAAATAATTTCCAACCCGAAGCAGACGCCGATTGTGCCGACGAGCGCGATGACCAGTGCCTCGGTGTAGCGAAAACCTTTGTTTTGAAGCAGGAGGATCACCAGCACATCGAGCGCGGTGATGCAAACTCCCCAGATGAGGGGAATGCCAAAAAGCAAATTAAATGCGATCGCCGAGCCGATCACTTCGGCGAGGTCGCACGCCGCGATGGCCAGTTCGCATATGATCCAAAGGCAAAAGGAGACGGGCTTACTGTAATGGTCGCGGCAGGCTTGGGCGAGGTCGCGCCCGGTCGCGATCCCCAGTTTGAGGGAGAGGCTCTGGAGCAGGATCGCCATGAAGTTTGAAATCATGATGACCGAGAGCAGCGTGTAGTTGAACTTGGAGCCACCCGCTAGATCCGTGGCCCAGTTACCCGGGTCCATGTAGCCGACGGCAACTAAGAAACCCGGCCCGGCAAAAGCGAGGAGCTTGCGGTAAAACCTCGCGGGATGAGGAACAACCAGGGTGCGGTGGACCTCCGAAAGACTCCGGAGCATGGGCTGTGAACGCCAGCCCGATTTTCCGTAGAAGCTCTCCTCGTCCCGAGAATTAGCCATGTCTAAATTAGTTCTATCTTGCTATGAATTTGTCAACCGACAAATAATGTTGCCTTGATCAAACGCCGTGCTATCGTCAATTTCTTACCATGCCTGGCAAAACCAATCCATCTCGCAATTCGGCTGCGGTCGAGGATTACCTCGAACGCATCCTCGAACTGATTAATTCCAAGGGCTATGCTCGCGTGGTCGATATCGCGGCCGCGCTGAAAATTTCGCAGGCCAGCGTGACGAACATGGTACAGCGGCTCGATGCGGATGGGCTTCTGAAATACGAGAAATATCGCGGGCTCATTTTGACCGCAGCAGGCAAGAACCTGGCTCGCAAGATTGCACACCGGCACAAACTTCTCACCGATTTTCTGAGACTGCTCGGCCTGGATGACCGCGTCATTTATCATGACGTGGAAGGAATGGAACATCACATCAGCCCGCCAACCTTGCGCGCAATCCAGGCTCTGACCGCGCAATTACGGCGGCGCCCGGCGCTACGCGCCAAATTGGAAGCGGCAATCGCCTAGAGTAGTGGCACAGGCGCCGCTACAGACTACAGTTAAGCTCGACAATCGCTCCGGGACGACAACGAATCGTCAGCGTAATTGGGCGGCAACAGACGGCGCAATCCTCGATCAGGGTTTGTTCCGGCTGCGAAGTATCGATCTGGATCGGAAAAATTTCGCCGCAGTGTGGGCAGGTGATTTCGGTCTTCGTGATAAGGTCCATGTTGTAGCCACGTCCCCGCGACCCTAACAGCGCGCAGCGCCATATCTACTGGGCACTCGATTTTGTCACGGAAAGAGATTCTTCGTCGGCAACGTCGCTCAATTTCTTAAAGTGGAGCTGATTCACGCGGCGGCCATCCGTTTGCGAGACCGTGACGAGGTAGTTGCCAATCTTAACCTGTTCACCTTGTTTTGGCAGATGACCGAGCAAATGGGTGACGTACCCTCCGATAGTACTTACGTCCGCGCTCTCCAGCTCAAGCTTGGCGAGCTCGTTGAGCTCATAAAGTCCGAGCGCACCGTCCACACTGAATTCGTTCGCGTTGATCTTTCGAAATTCTTCCTTTTCGAAATCGAATTCGTCCTGAATATCGCCGACCAACTCCTCAAGAACGTTCTCCAGTGTCACCATGCCGACGGTTCCGCCAAACTCATCCACCACGAGTGCAAGATGCGCATGCTTACCCAGGAATAGTTTGAGCAATTTTTCGAGGGGCATCATCTCCGGCACGGGAACCAAGTCGCGTTTGATCTTTAATAAGTCGGGATGCGGGTCGCGCATCATCGGCAACAATTCCTTGATGTGAATGAGACCGATCGTGTTATCGAGATTCTCCCGACACAGCGGAAAACGTGTGTGCTTGGATTCGATGGCCTTTTTCACGTTCGTCTCGACGTCGTCTTCCAAGTCAAAATAAACGATTTCACCGCGCGGGGTCATGATATCGCGCACGACGCGGTCGCGAAGATCGAGCACGTTAAAGACAAGTTCACGGCCGAGAGGCGTAACCTCCGCGGACTTTTCGCTTTCCCGAACAATCAATCGCAGTTCTTCCTCGCTATGGGCCAGCTCTCCTTCGGCGATTGGTTCTACATGGAGAACGTGACTAAGGACCCAGTTGCTCGCGGCGTTTAGGAACGAGATCGCTGGCTTAAAAATCGCGTAAAACCATCGTAGCGGCGCGCTCACAAATAACGCAGCAGGCATGGCCTTACGGATGGCGAGAATTTTGGGGGCCTGTTCTCCCAGAACAATGTGCAAAAACGTGATGGCCGAAAATGCCAGTGCGAAGGAGATCGATTTAATCACCGCCGTCGATTCGATTCCTGCGAAAACGAAAAATGGTTGAAGCATCCGCGCGAGGAAAGGTTCTCCCAGCCAACCAAGCCCGAGACTTGCTGCAGTAATCCCAACCTGACAGGCGGAGAGATAGGCATTTAAGTTGTTCTTAACTTGTTTTACCAGTGCAGCTCGCTTGATACCTTCAGCAGCCAGCGTGTTGAGCTGAGAATCGCGGATTTTGACAAGCGCAAATTCGGCTACAACGAAGAATGCGTTCAGCAATACCAACGCCATCACTACCGCCAACTTGGCGACGAGCAGTATGATCGGGTCCCACTGCCGCGCGATCACGTCAGCCAGCTGTAATAGAAGGAATAGTGAGGGAAAGTTCATTCAGCGGATTCACATACTAGCCGGCTTGTGACTGGCCGAATCGCACGCCGCACAGCCGTATGCCGAGGCTAGAAAACTTTACCAACTGGACTTGGTCACGCCGGGGATGAGCCCTTGCGAAGCCAATTCACGAAAAGTAAGGCGCGACATTTTGAACCGGCGAATAAAAGCGCGCCGGCGACCGGTGACTTCGCACCGATTCACCACACGCGTGGGGCTGGCGTTACGCGGCAACTGCGCGAGCGCTGCATAGTCTTTTTTCGCCTTTAGCTCCGCGCGGCGCGCGGCGTATTTTTTCACCGTTGCGCGCTTTCGCTCATTGCGATTAATCCAGGAAGTCTTGGCCATAAAGAAGTGCTGACTATAATGCCGGCCTTACAGTTTGCAACGGGCGTGCAGCCGGTTTTATCCCAGAGCGCCTGCTCGGCGCCTTTGTTTGACGAGAGCGCTCGTCGATCGGCGGGCACCGGGTCGGCCAGCACCGCGTTTTTGCTTGAGGGATTGCGTCCGGTTCAGGCTGTCCTGCAATACCTTAACCAAATCAACAACGTTGGTTGGCGCTGGAGGGGCTGGCGCTTTCGCAGTGATTTCCTTGTGCTGCGCCTTTTGCTCGATGATTTCCATTAACGCCGTCCGGTATTCGTCTCGATATTTTTCCGGCTCCCAGGGAACGTTCATGCTCTCGATGAGCGCCTGCGCCATTTTCAATTCCCTGTCGCTGACGGCTGTGCTGGAACCGTTCTTCAAGATCTCGGCGCTCAAAATTTCGCTGGCAAAGTGCATCAGCTCCAAAATTAGGAACAACCCATCCGGTTTCACGGCCGCCAGATGTTCACGGTTGCTGATGACAACCTTGGCAATACCGATCTTGCCCGTCCCGCTGAGTGCCTTATGCAAAACTGCGTAGGCTTTTTCCCCACCCTTTTGCGGCTCCAGGAAATATGGTCTGTAGAAGAACTTGGGATCGACCTGTTCCAAGTCAACGAAGTCGGTGATGTCAATGGAATGCGTCGACTCGATTCGCACTTTTTCAAAGTCCTCATCCTTCATCACAACATAATTGCCGCGCTCATATTCGAAGCCTTTTACGATTTGATCGGCGGGGACTTCCTTCGAGTCGGCCTCCGCGATCTTTTTATATCTGATTGGGCTGAGATCGCTGGAACGAAGCTGCCGGAAGCTAAGCTTTTCCTCGCGTGTCGCCGGATAAACCGCCACCGGAATGTAAACCAGTCCGAAGCTGATGCTGCCTTTCCAGATAGGTCGCATATGGGTTAAAGGAATGTCTTTCCCATAGCAGGCCAGTCCTGTCAATCACGTAGCCCTCGTTATCGCCCAACGGAATTGCCTTGCAACTTATCGAAACAGCTTGATCTTTGGGGCAGCGTATGAGCTTCCTCGCCAGCTTCATGAACTTGGCAGGGCCGGACCTAATTGTCATTCTGCTGATTATTCTGGTCCTATTCGGAGCCAAGAAGCTGCCGGAACTCGCCCGCGGAATGGGCCAGGCGGTAAAGGAGTTTCAAAAAGCAAAGGACGAGTTCAGCGACGAGCTGCACAAGGCGGGAAAATCTGACACCGAAGTCGCGAAATCTGATGTGAAACCAGCGCAAGCGACCGTGGCGAGAACCGACACCCAAACTGCGACCACCGCGGCGCGGCCAGATCCAAATCAGGCAATTACTCCCGGAGACAAAGCCGATCAGGTTTAGCCGAAACCGAGGCGTCAAAAGCCAGTTATTGTGCGCCGACAGGTTGACCGGGTGCGCTATTTACGGCAAAATCGCGGCTCATTTATGTCTGAGGAGGATTTGCGCACCCAAATCAAGGAAATGCTTGTGAAAAATCTGATGCTGCAAGTTACTCCTGAGCAGATCGGTGACGACCTCCCACTTTTCGGTCCAGACGGACTTGGCTTGGATTCAATCGACGCGCTCGAACTGGTGGTAAGCATGGAAAAAACATTTGGAGTCGGCGTGCCTAGCTCGGACGTGGCGGGGAAAGCGCTTCGGACCGTAAACACGATTCACGATTACATTCTCGAAAAACGAGCGGCAGCGGCGTAGGCTGTGGTGGCGACGCGAAGGCGTCATCGATTCGACGTGAACATTCTCTACGTAGAGAGTAGCCGCAGCTGGGGCGGCCAGGAGTATCGCACCTGCCTGGAGATTAACTGGCTCAATGCGCATGGGCATCAGGCGTGGTTGGTGTGCAATCCAGGAAGTCAGGTTCACTCTAAAGCATCGGAACTCGGCACAAGAGTGGTAACGATGCCACTTCGGAGCCGCGTTGACCCGCTGTGTTCATGGCGGCTCTGGAGATTTTGCCGGCGAAACAAAATTGATCTGCTCAAAACTTACAGCTCGAAAGATCATTGGCTCTGTCTACCCCTGTACCTTTGTGGCATTCCGCTCAGCCGCGCGCGCTGTATCACGGACCCAATCGGCAGCAAAGGTCGCGCATTTGTGTTCAAACACGGCTGTTCGCAAATCGTCGCCGACGCATCGGTGATCAAACGCCAACTGGTAGAGGAACATGGGGTTGATCCCGCCAAGATTAAGGTCATCGGTTCCGCTGTCGATTTGGAAAAATTCAAGCCTCCTCGCCACGGGACGAAATTCCGGCATGAAATCGGCGTCGCCAACGACACTCCGCTTATTGGAAACGTGGGCATGATTCGGCCAGATAAAGGCCAGCTCGTTCTGGTCGAAGCGGCCGGCGTTGTTTTGCAGAATCGCCCCGATGCCCGCTTCGTCATCGTAGGTCAGGGCACCGGGATTTTGAAACGCGGCATCAACGTAAGGAATGCGATCGATCAGGCTGGATTGGCCGACAAAATCATTATGGCGGGATATCGCTGGGACACGCCCGACGTTTACGCGGCGTGCGACATGATTGTGATTGCTTCGCTACGCACCGAAGCATCTCCGATCGTCCTGCGTGAAGCCTTCGCCAGCGGTCGTCCCGTGATTGCGACAAACGTAGGAGATATTCCAGAGATAATTCAGAATCGCCAAAATGGTCTGCTCATTGAGCCGGGTGACAGTCAGGCGATGGCGGCCGCGATCATGGAGTTTATTGATGATCCAAGACTGGCCGCGTACTGCGCAGCAAACGGTCTTCGCTACGCAACCGAGCATTTTTCATTTGACCAAATGATGGAGGCAAAGCTGCGCGCCGATCTTGCGCTGAGTCGAACAAATGCTGAAAGCAATCCGGCCGCTGGATGTATCAAGCCGCAAGCTTCGTCGCGACAATCGGCACCGGAGCTCCGCGGCTAGAAAGATATCAGGTCCTCGAGGATCTCGCGCATGTGCCGAATAGGCAGCGAATAATGCCCTGCGTCCGCAATGAAACGCGCATTGCAGTTTGGCAATCGCTTTACGAGTTCTTCCGCCAAACGAACTGAAAAAGCTCGATCTTGGTTTCCGTGCCACAATCGAACCGGGACGCGCACATCTTCAAGGGCGAACCCCCACGGCTGCGCGTAAATCTGGGCGTCAGCGATTACTCCTTTAGCCGAAGCTCGCCATGCGCGCCGCTGGCTTTCGAAGATAGCTTCGAACGCCGCCGCGTCCCGTAAGCTTTCTGCGTCACACGGCCGCAGCAATAGCATTTTTAAAAGCAGCGGACGAAGACGAACGGGAGGCCGTAACGAGAGGACCGGCCGCGCCAGGTAAAACAACGTTCGCAACAGCCGCGGTCGGGTTCGGTAGAATGCCAGCATCCAGCGGTAAAGCGGGAGCAATTCGTCGAAGTCCCCAAGTTCCGCGATGGGAGGAGCGCCACCGACGATTGCGATCGCACGCACGCGCTCCGGCAGTGCCACGGCAGTCGCATAAGCGTAGGGCGCGCCGCCGGAGATCCCTAGCATTCGAAAGTCGTGGATACCGAGATGGTCAGCCATTCGTTCCACAAGACGGGGCCAATCGGTCAACTTGCGATCGGGCTGCAAGCTCGAGGCACTAATGCCCGGTCGATCAGGTGAAACGATGCGAATACCGAGCTTGCGCGCTGGTTCGTCTGTCAGGCGCGCCATAGTGCGTGAGCTGGGCCACCCGTGGCAAAATATCACCGGCACTCCATTCGCGTCGCCATATTCTTCAACAGCAATGACCGCGTTGTTTTCGAGTTCAATCAAATTTTCCCGATGCATATCTCCAAAGATGAATCCCGGTTTTTTGCTGCTTGTATTGCAAGCGTCCAATGTGTAGTCCAAAGTGTAATGCGAACAAGACGCCATCATCTTTCGAAGATTGGTTATGAATGATCACTCACAACCTCCCCCGGGAAAAATCTCGGTGCATGGCAACGGACTCGGCGCGCCGTCTCCGGAGGAGGTCGAAAAACGCGCAAGGGAAATTGCAATGATCGACGAGCGCAACCCTGATGAATTTACTGAGGCTGACTGGAAGCAGGCTCGCCGGGAATTGATGGGCGAAGAAAACCATACGCCTCCTGAGGAGACTCCCGATAATGCCGAGTTGACGGAAGAGTGGGCCGTGGTCGCTAGCTCCAAAGGTCACCGAATGCCGCGGCCCGGTACCGAGGAAGAGGAAACTGTTGGGGAGCATTGTGTGATCGATGGCCTCGAGGAGGCTGCACACGACCAGATGCTCGAAGCGCGCCGGGAAGAAATCGAACAAGAAGGAGAGATTCTTTGAGCCTGGCCTCAACAGAGGCCGCCACTGAAATCATCGCGGCCAAGCCATCTGATTCTTATGCAAGCACAGCGCGTGTTGAACGCTTGCTTGCTCGTTTCCATCAAATCAGAAATTTCACGAACGTTCTGTGCGTGGGGCTCGAACCAGAAGATTACGTCGTGCAATCGATGCCCGACGTTAGCCCGACCAAGTGGCACCTCGCTCATACCACCTGGTTCTTCGAGACATTTATTCTAAAAAAATTCCTCCCGGGATATCGCGCTGAAGTTCCAGATTACGCTTATCTTTTCAATTCCTACTACAACGCTGCCGGCGATATGCACCGGCGCGATCTACGTGGATTAATTTCGCGCCCGACAGTAAAGGAGGCACAGCGTTACCGCGCATCGATCGACTCTCACATCGACGCCCTGCTTTCCGACATTGACGAAAAGTTACTGGATCAAGTTGAGCCAATTCTTGTTCTCGGGATTCATCATGAACAGCAACATCAGGAACTGCTCGTTACGGACATCAAGCACGTATTCGCACAAAATCCGCTCTACCCCGTTTTTCGAAAGCCGAAGATTTCGGCGGAAAGCTCGGCGATTCCTCCCCAGCGCTTCATTGAGTTCGAACAGGCAACTGTCGCGATTGGCCACGACGGCCGCGGATTCGCTTATGACAACGAAGGACCACGACATCAAGCGCTGGTTCCCGCATTTTCAATCGCTTCACGGCCCGTGACGAACGGCGAATACATCGCGTTCATCGAAGACAATGGTTACACGCGGTCGGAATTTTGGTTGTCACTAGGATGGATGACAGTGAACGAGCAACGCTGGCAAGCGCCGCTTTATTGGACGAAACGCGACGGTGTTTGGTGGAATTTCACATTATCAGGTTTTTGCCCCGTCAATAAATCCGAGCCGGTGACGCACGTGAGTTATTTCGAAGCCGATGCGTATGCGAACTGGGCGCGCGTGCGCCTACCGACAGAGTTCGAATGGGAACGCGCTGCATCGGAGTGCCCAATGGAAGGAAATTTTGTCGAGGGCGAAATCTTTCATCCCAGGCCCGTAGCTGTAGCGTCCTCCGTTTCAGCGGACAGACCGGCGCAGAATCAGCACCTTGACCAAATCTTTGGCGATGTCTGGGAATGGACGCGCAGCGCCTACTCGCCGTATCCAGGTTATCGCGTGGCGTCGGGGGCGCTCGGCGAATACAACGGCAAGTTCATGTGTAATCAGTACGTTTTGCGCGGCGGTTCCTGTGCTACATCGCGTAGCCACATTCGGCGCACGTATCGCAATTTTTTTCAACCGGAAAAACGCTGGCAGTTTACAGGCATCAGACTCGCACGCGATCCACAATGATCTGGTAGGGCGCGACCGCCGGGCGCGCCGCTTTCAAAGCGAAAATGACCGGAGATTCCTTAACCGCTCCGCAGCAAATTTCCACGGCTGAATCGTCTGATTTTGTCGCAGACGTTGTTGCTGGTCTTTCATCGAATCCGCGTGCGTTGCCGTGTAAATATTTTTACGATGAGCGCGGAGCGGCGTTGTTCCAAAAGATTTGCGAGCTGCCAGAGTATTACATTACCCGGACCGAGATCGATATCCTGGATCGAAATCGCGCGGAGATTGCATCGCAGCTCGGACCGAACATTCAGCTGATCGGGCTTGGCACCGGCGCCGGCACCAAGACTCGTATTCTGATTGAAGCGCTCACAAATCCCGCCGTTTATGTTCCGGTCGACATTTCGGAAACGCAATTGCGTGAATCGACCGCACTTTTCCAGAAAATTTTTCCCGAGCTGGAGATCCTGCCGGTTTGCGCGGACTACTTGCAACCCGTGGTGCTGCCTCAAGCGCGTCACAAAGCTGCGCGTAACATCGTTTATTTTCCCGGATCAACCATCGGCAACTTCGGACCCGATGAAGCGATCGAATTCCTCCGCCGAGCAGCCAATGTTTGTCAGGAAAATGGAGGGCTGCTCCTTGGCGTTGATTTGAAAAAGGATGCAGGTGTGATCGAAGCCGCTTACAACGACAGCGCCGGTATCACTGCGCGATTTAATTTGAACTTGTTAGAACGCGTCAATCGTGATCTGGGCGCAGATTTCGATATCGACCAATGGCAGCATCGCGCGATCTACAATTCGAACGCCGGCCGCATCGAAATGTATCTCATCAGCGAAGTCGATCAGTTTGTTCATGCTGCCGAACACAAATTCCATTTCCGGCGAGGCGAAAAGATCACCACCGAGTATTCCTACAAGTACGCGCCGGAAGAATTTGCGGCGCTCGCCGGCAAAGCCGGATTCGAGTTTGCTCACATGTGGAGTGACGATGCGCGCTTGTTTGGCGTTTTCTATTTCACCTGTAGCCGGAGTCGCTGACCCCGGCCGCGGTCAACGCCTGCGGCTACAGAATGAGCGCTCTTGTTAGACTCGTTGACGTGAGCAAACGCTATGCGGATGCAGCCGCGCTGCACCCCACGAATCTCTCAATTGAGTACGGCAAAACCACTGTTCTTATCGGTCCGAGCGGGTGTGGCAAATCAACTTTGCTGAGGCTGATTATTCGTCTGATCCAGCCGGATTCTGGGTCCATCACGTTCGAGGGTGAACCGATTACGCCCGATAATATCGACACGCTACGCCGCCGGATTGGTTACGTGATCCAGGAGGGTGGGCTGTTTCCGCATCTGACCGCGCGCGCCAATGTCGTCTTGATGGCGCGCCACGTCGGAAGATCTCAGGAGGAAATGCAGCCCAGACTCCAGGAATTATGCGATCTGACGCGGTTTTCCGAAAATCTCCTCTCGCGATATCCTGTCGAGCTTTCCGGTGGGCAGAGACAGCGCGTCAGTTTGATGCGCGCTTTAATGCTTTCTCCGGAGCTACTGTTGCTCGACGAACCGCTAGGCGCGCTGGATCCGTTGGTACGCGCTTCTTTGCAAAAAGATCTTAAGGAAATTTTCGCGCGATTACAGCAGACGGTAGTCTTCGTCACTCACGATCTGGCCGAAGCGATTTATTTCGGCGACGAAATCGTGCTCATGAATGAAGGCCGCGTCATGCAAAAAGGTGCGGTGACCGATCTACGCGACAACCCAGCCGATCCTTTTGTCTCAGAATTCATCAACGCGCAGCGCGGGCTCGTGAGTCTATGAATCGAATCAGCAAAGCAGGAACGGAACAAACAGGTGAGTCTGGAAACCAGGAATCCGGGAATAGGGATTCAAGAATTCCGTTCATTCTTGTTTCCCGGCTCCCAGATTTTCTCCTAATTTTTTCCTGCCTTCCTATTTTCCTGATTCATTCTGCCTCTGCTGCGCCGGTCGTAATCGGCTCTAAGAAATTCACAGAGTCGTACGTGCTTGGGGAAATCGCCAAACGCGCATTAACCGACGGCGGACTCCCAGTGGAACATCGCCAGGGCATGGGCGGCACGATAATTCTCTGGCAAGCGCTGCGCGGCGGACAAATCAATGCCTACCCGGAATATACCGGGACAATTGTGCAGGAGATTCTAAAGAGCGATCGCCCGTTGTCGCTCGACGAAATTCGCGACTCGCTCGCAAAATCTGGCATAGGAATTACAGCGCCGCTTGGCTTCAACAATACCTATGCGCTGGTGATGCGACGCAGCGAAGCGCAACGACTCGGCGTTCGCACAATCAGTGATCTGCAAAAACATCCCGAGCTTAAGATCGGGCTCACCCACGAATTTCTAGACCGGCAAGATGGCTGGCAGCCGTTGCGCCAGCGGTACGTCCTTCCCCAGCAGAACGTGATCGGCATCGACCACGCGCTCGGTTACAGCGCGCTCGCCAACGGTTCAATTAACATAAAGGACGCGTACTCGACCGATGCGAAAATTGAACAAAACAATCTAGTTGTCCTGGAAGACGACCTTCAATTCTTCCCAAAATATGAGGCGGTGTTTCTGTTTCGACTGTCCATGCCCACGGATGCAATTGCTGTACTGCGTCGTTTGCACGGAACGCTGGATGAGCAACGCATGATTCGCCTGAATGCAGAAGCGGAGCGCACAAAAAACTACACGAGAGCGGCAGACTCATATTTTGAACACCACGCAGGATCGGCAAGTGCCGTCGGCGAATCCTTTTCGCACAAGCTCGCGCGCTGGACACTCCGCCATCTTCAATTAGCCGGATTTTCTCTACTGCTTTCGGTGATCGTCGGTATTCCGCTTGGAATCGTCGCCAGTCGCGGCGGACCGGTTGGCCAGGGTATTCTCGGTTTTGCGAGCATTGTGCAAACAATTCCATCGCTCGCTTTGCTGGCTTTGCTTGTTCCCCTTCCCTTTTTCGGAATTAGCGTCCGCACCGCCATCGCCGCGCTTTTTCTTTACGGCTTGCTGCCGATCGTCCGCAACACCGCAAGCGGCCTGCAGGATATTCCCCGATCGCTGCGTGAATCCGCCATTGCCTTGGGACTTAATCCAATGACGCGGCTATGGGAAATTTATCTCCCGATGGCGTCGCGCTCGATTCTCTCCGGAATTAAAACCAGTGCTGTCATCAATATCGGCACTGCCACGCTGGCGGCGTTGATCGGAGCCGGAGGTCTGGGCGAACCAATCTTGAGCGGCCTCAACTTGAACGATCATGTGACGATTTTGGAAGGCGCGATTCCGGCGGCTGTCCTGGCGTTGCTGGTGCAATGGTTTTTCGATTTGCTCGATCGCGTCTTAATATTCCGAAAGGTCTGCGTTTGTAGGTGGATCGGCTTGTCCTCAAGACGATGGCCGTCGCCGAAGGCGCAAGATAAAGAATTAGGCGGCAAAGCCGCATTCTGCCAACGCGTTGAGGACAACGCGTTCCACCTTTGCTCATTGCCGTAGCCACGCTTATTTAGATAAATGGCTATCGCGTCAATCAATCCAGCCACAGGCGAAAAACTAAAAGAGTTTTCGCCTTTCGACGATGCAGAAATCGCGAAACGGCTCAAGCTCGCCGAAAACGCAAGCAGCAAATATCGCCGAACCAGATTCATCGACCGGTCGGTGCTTTTGGAAGCTGTGGCAGAGTTGCTATTCCAGGAAAAGAAAAAATTCGCTGAGATCATCACCTTGGAGATGGGGAAATTGTTGCGCGCTTCAGTGGAAGAAATTGAAAAGTGCGCCCGCGGTTGCCGATTTTACGCGGAGAATGGCGAGCGATTTTTGGAGGACGAACCGGCGCAGACCGATGCCGCTGAAAGTTACGTGCAGTATCAACCGCTCGGACCCGTGCTCGCCATCATGCCGTGGAATTTTCCGTTCTGGCAGGTATTTCGATTCGCTGCGCCGGCGCTCATGGCGGGCAATGTCGGACTGCTGAAGCACGCATCCAATGTCCCGCAATGCGCGCTTGCCATTGAAGAAATCTTTTGCCGCGCTGGATTCGCTGACGGCGTTTTCCAAACGCTGCTGATCGAGCCGGAACAGGTGGAAAAGGTAATCGCCAATCCACGCGTCAAAGCGGTAACGCTTACCGGTAGCGAAAAAGCCGGGAGCGCAGTGGCGGGCATGGCCGCGCACGAGATCAAAAAAAGCGTGCTAGAGCTTGGCGGCAGCGACCCGTTCATCGTTATGCCCAGCGCAGATTTCGAGAGCGCATTGAACATTGCTGTCAAAGCGCGCACCATCAACACCGGTCAATCGTGCATCGCGGCAAAACGACTTCTCATCGCAGATAAAATTTACGATGAGTTTCTTGAGCAGTTCGTTGCGCGGATGCGTGCGCTCAAGCTCGGCAATCCCATGGATCCGGCTACTGAGATCGGTCCACTCGCGACAGAGAAAATCCTGCAAGGCGTGCACGATCAGGTGCAGAAATCGATCGCATCCGGCGCAAAATTATTGACCGGCGGTAACCGGATCCATGGCCCTGGATTTTTCTACGAGCCAACTGTTCTTGTTGATGTGCCGAAAGAATCGCCAGCCTATCGCGAAGAGGTTTTCGGCCCGGTCGCATCTATTTTCCGCGTGCGCGATGCCGGCGACGCAATCGAGCTGGCAAACGACACGACATTCGGTCTCGCCGCCAGCGCGTGGACAAATGATCCCAAAGAACAAAAACTTTTCACTTCTGAGTTGGAAACCGGAATGGTCTTCATCAATGCAATGGTCGCTTCTGATCCGCGTCTGCCGTTTGGCGGTGTAAAACGCTCCGGTTTCGGCCGCGAGCTCGGCGCCGTAGGAATTCGCGAATTCACAAACGCGAAAACAATTTGGATCTCGTGAACTTATATCAGGCGTGAGTCCGTGACAGCTTCTTCCTGTTCCGTCAATTGTATTTCGACCGTCCGCCCCTTCCAAACTCTGAAAAGTCGAGCCTTTTTCCTAGACAAGAGTTTTTGCAAAACGGAAGCCTGTTTTCGAGTAACCAAGTGCCTCGTAAAATTCGTGCGCCTGTTCACGGGTAAATCGAGTCGTTAGGCTCACTCGCATAACTTTTTGTTTTGCGAAGTTTTTCTCCGCTGCGGCGATGAGTGCGCGCCCGATGCCGCTGCGTCGCTGTTTTCTTGGTACGACCAGTGCAATAATTTTTCCCGAAAGATCGTTATGCTCGTGGCTAGGGTGCACCAACGTTCCGATCATTCCGCAAACCTTGTGATCGATGTCGGCGACAAATGTGCGGTAGCGCGCATCGCTGGGGATTGATTCCAAACGTTGACGCATTTCCTCCGTGGTTGTTTCGTAACCGAGCTCACACATCAGCTTGGCAAGGGCCCGCGCATCGCTCAATTTAGCGTTGCGAATTTTGATCGGCTTTGCTGTGGTAGCAGCCGTGCCGGCTGCAAGCTTCATTGCCATGCAGGTGACAGGCCTGCCTCTACAGTGCCACTGAGACCACGGCCACTACTCATCATTTCGGTAGTCCCGCAAACGGGGTAACAACTGCTCAAGAATCGTCGCGACCGATTCATCGACAGTTTGCTCGTCCGTGTGGACGACGATCTCGGGGTCGTCTGGCGCCTCGTAAGGGGCATCAATTCCAGTGAACTCCCGGATTTCACCTGCGCGCGCTTTCTTGTAGAGATTCTTGGGATCGCGCGCTTCGCAAACTTCCAACGGCGCGTCGACAAAAACTTCGATGAACTCGGCGTTACCCTCCAGCGCAATTTCTCGCGCGCGCCGGCGATCCATTCGGTAGGGCGAGATGAACGCGGTGATCACCACCGTGCCTGCGTCCGCCATGAGTTTTGCCACTTCGCTTACGCGGCGAATGTTCTCCACACGATCGTCTGGCGAAAACCCGAGATTCGAGTTCAAGCCGTGCCGGATGTTGTCGCCGTCGAGCACGTAAGTGTGCATGCCGCGCTGAAACAGGTCGCGTTCGAGTGACTGCGCGATGGTCGATTTCCCAGCGCCGGAAAGACCTGTCAACCAAACAACCGCTCCCCGATGACCGCTGCGCATTGCCCGTGTGCACGGCGTAATTTTTCCCTCAGTCCAGAAGATGTTCTTGCTCTTTGCGACAGTCCGGTCCGTATAAACGCCGCCGAAAATCGTGCCGCCACCGCAGATTTGCCCGTCGTCTATGATAACGAAGCGACCGAGATTCGGAACACGCTCGTGGTTATCAACAACGAGTGGGCTGCGGGTTTGAATCGTAAGTCTGCCAATCTCGTTTCGCTCCAGTTGTTCGCGTCTGTCGGTTTT
>WNFV01001852.1_pt1 | contig 56198 bp, 34 predicted proteins | sample 5400101 | NCBI WGS metagenome assembly WNFV01 (sample SAMN13153361, study PRJNA577476) | soil metagenome | isolation source: 115 cm soil or saprolite under grassland replicate 1 | place: USA:California | collected 2016-06-15
TCGATCATCAGGATCGGTAAAGCGGGCCGGTTTGACGAAGAACCAATCGAGCTTAAAGGGAATGTCGATCTTTCCCTTCAGTTCCAAAGTGTCGACAAAACCTTTGGAGCCGCGCTCATTGGAATCCGATAACGTCTCACTGCTGCCACCGATAGAAGCCTCCCTGGATCCGCGGAAATCAAATGCGCCTCCGTCGGAGAATCTGAAATCCTTCAAGGTGGTAAAAAACTTCTCCTCCGGGTTCTCGGAAACGAATCGGATACTTTTAACCGTGGGATCGCTCCGCGTGCGAGCGAACTTGGCGGCGCCGAGGGTAATGTCATAAAGCAGTCCAACTCCAGTTGCATACTTGACGCCTTTGGTGAGCCAAAACGAGGTACTGCCCATTCTCTTCTTGACTTCACGCTGGAATGAGGTCGGAGTTAGATCTGATCCGGTGGTATTCATGTCGCCGGCGACAACAACGGTATGATCGATATCTTTGATCTGGGCGAGAATCTCCTGAAGTTGTTTTACTCGGTTGACAGGCTTTGTCTTGTTCTCAAGGTGGGTGGCAACAATGGTTAGCTTGCCATTCGGGATTTCGCGATCTTCGACATCAGCGAGCAGCATCATCCGACCTCCGCGTCTTACTTCGCGTAGGATCTTGTCTTCAAATACCAGGCCAGACCCCTTACGCTTGCCACTCTCCAGCTTTGAGACCTGCTTCTTCTCGTCCGCATACCAGTCGTGTCCCAGATTTGCAAAGCGGGCAATACGCACATTGCTCAGAGGGTACCGACTGATAATCGCTGTTCCATGCAGGCCCAGCGTGCGTGATTTATCGACGGACATGTGCTTAATGAGTTCTCCCTTGTCTGGTGCGGTCTCGCCCTCGAGTTGCTCGGTGCCCAGCGTAAGTGGGTCAACTTCCACAAACTCCACCCCAAACGCGTAATTCATGTTCAAAGCGGTGGCGAGTTCTCTGGCTACGTTTCGGTAATCGGTGCGCTTCAGTCCCCAGTCAACCTCGTTGAGCACAACGATGTCAGCCTGCTTGAGCATATCTGCTTGTTGAAGAATCGTATCGACTCCGCCTTGCTCCTTAGTTGGCAACGTTTTCGCCAAACGTTGCAGAAAAACCTTGTCATTTCCCAGTGCAGCTCTGACTGCGTTGAACTCCAACCCTTCCTCAATATTCCACGCAGCAAGCCGCAGAAACCTGCCAAGTTCTGGCGAGTTAGGCTTGACAGGTTTTACGCCGCGCTGCGATGCAGCATTGCTCAAAAAAGGAGTGGTTAAAAGCTTATCAAGCTTATTTTGAAGTTCTGCTGCTGGAGTTGGCTCCTCATATAACCGCACCAGATCATCATAAGTCAGCAAGGCTGGTCCTTTAGCCGGCGCCTGAGATAGCGATTTGGTCGCACTGAGCGGCGCTGCGATCAAGACACTTGCTAAGAAAGCGACGTTTGCGCATTTCCAAACTGCGCTCATAGTTTGTTTGCTCCTTCACGAGTTGGGGAATTTCCGAAGCTTACCCCTCATACCCAATTGAGAAACTCGAGTGACGTGCCCCCTTTCGAGCCTCTCCCCCGCCCCTTCTTTACTCCTGCTCGCGAAAACGGTTCCTTTTTTTTATTTTTTTGTCAAAAACTCGGCAATAAATGGACGAACCCGAGGGGTCGCGAACCTCCCTTATCATGCACTAGGCTTGGAGCACGGACTATAGTGGACGTCTCCGGAAGCGTGTCCACGTCATGAATGTCATGACGCTTTCCCCTTTTAAGTTACAGCAGAAATTCGACCTGCAGCTGGTCCTTTTGATCGTATTGAACTCTACTCTTTCTGCTGCTGTTAAAACATTCGCCAGAATCTCTTTTCGCCATTGCTGGCGATCTTTTTTAAAAGCGGGAAGCTTGGTGCGGATGAGGCGCGGAAGTTTAGCCATATTTATCCTCGGAATTTACAGAGGACAACAGATCTACGAGATCATAGCCAAACGTCGAACTTCATAGCGCCAACAGGACCGCTCTGTCCGCATTAGCAGTGGCGCGAGTCAACTTTAAGTTCGGGAGTTGGAACGCGAATCTCGGTGGCGGCGGGGCATCAAAGGACAAGTGAAAATTCATCTTCGACCCCACATATGGCGTCGCCGTGGTTATTTGTCGGGCCGGAAGCTCTCTACTGGGGACCATGCCACGTTGCGAAGATCTGGAATGTTAAGGAGATCTACATCACAGAAAACGGTTGCTCGTCATCGGATATTCCCGCACCGGACGGCATGGTGTACGACACGGATCGCGTGATGTACTTACGCAATTATCTCACGCAACTCCGGCGCGCTACGTCGGAAGGGATCCCGGTGCGTGCTATTTCCTCTGGAGCTTGATGGATAATTTTGAGTGGGCCGACGGTTACACTAACCGGTTCGGGCTGCACTACGTTGACTATGGCACGCAGAGGAGAACGCCGAAACTAACCTCCGAATTTTATCGAGAAGTTATTTCCAGAAATGCGGTAGTTTAAGTTGTAGTGCGGGTCTCGATCATCTACTGCTCGGCTGATTATGAGGAGTGGAATTTATCGCCGCACCTGAGACACGCGACATTCCTCTTAATAGGATTTGAGGGGACTCCGAGATCCTGATACCACGCCTCTTCACTTGCAGAAGTCTCTTATTTGCGCGGCACACTGCGGGTAAGCTTTAAGCAACTCGTCAGGCACTCCTAGCTCTACATCTGGAGGTTCGACACCAGGCCATTCGGATGTTGCGAGCAGCGCATATCTACCGCCAGGCGCAAGTCTTGACACATGAAACGTAGCGCCGGGAATGAAAAGCTGTGGCCGTATACCGTCTGCTAAATTCGAGCCCACGACCTTCACCTCTCCTTCACCGCCCGGGTACAACAGCAGCACCTCAAGAGGATCGCCTAAATAATGATGGTACATCTGATCAGGCCGGATCCTGTGCAGTTTGATTTGAGCTTCTGACGTGACCAGGAAATAGAGTACCGATCCCAGAGGCCGGTTACTCTCGTAACCGGGCGGCAGGGCTTCGGCGGGCACTTTGTCCCGGCTTCGATACGTTTCGGCGACGAAACCGCACGTCGGGTGAGGTTTTAGGCCCAACAGTTCAATCACTTCGAGTGCACTGGAATTCACGGAAAGACTCCTTTATTTCAATACTGAAAATGCTCGCGGTCGGGATTGACGTGACGTACGAAAATGTAGTTTCTTCATTCCAAACTACGCCCAAGCTGCAATCGACAGTCCTGCAACCGTCAGATCACACACTCCATCGATCGCGCCAAGTGCGAGTTTGCTGGGCGTTACTCCCTCGCCGGTACCAAGCCATTTAAAACAATATGGAAGTGGACCAATCAGGTTCTCGGCCATCACTATGCCGCCGAAATCGGGGTTCGTTACCCCAAGTTGGATACCGAACAGGAACATGAGGCCGCCATAAAAGGCGTTGTATGCATTTTTTACTACCTCCCACAATTGTTTGATCGTAATAAACAGACTCTCCTCAGATACTTTGGATAGGGCAATGTCCATTGCGCCCACGCCTACGGGAAGCGAGACTGCGAAATAGAACAGGTAAGTGGCAGTCGTCTGGTTTATATCCATGTCGTCCGGAATTCCCAGGAGCACCACGATCGCGTTGCACGCCAGTAAGGCCGACTCCAGGAAGGTACCGACAGCAGCCAACTGAGGAGGTGAGACGTCCACCAAGGCGTCGAGGATCGAGTAGACGAAAAGCGCAAATGTAATATCGACCTTCTGAGGATCTGGGCCGGAAGCAAGCGTGCCGCCGGGAGCGGCCTGTGTTGCCGCGCCGACAGCCTTCCCAACGATGGTAGCCGGCACTGCCACCAGCAAACAGCACAGGTCGAGAAACGTCAACGGGCTACCTGCGATCGTCTCGTAGATATCGGAGATTACGGGAATCTTGATCTGTTGGTTGAGCAGACCGCTCGAGGGATCGAGGACCGCATCGATGACGATGGCAAAAGCTTTCAGCAAATCTTCCACGACTGCCTCAGTGAGCAGAAGAAAGCCTCTCACGATATCCTTGAGTAGCGTCAAAACGTCGCCGAAGGAATGGGTCGTCAGACTTGTGGGATCGGTCACCAGCTTGCCGAAATTTGAGATGAGGTTACTCACATCTGACGGGACGGATTGGAAATCATTGCTTATGGTGTTCGGAATGCTCGTGAATAGCGATTCAACAGCCGAAACGATCGTGTTCGGGTCGAAGCTGCCCGGCGCTAAGGATGAAGAGACCGAGCCCTGCGAGGCATTGGCCTGGAATTTCGATGTCAGCCAGCTGCTCTTTGCATAACTCTTCGCTCCGCCTGCGCCGAAAGCAGCTTGCGGGTTATTTCCGTTCTGTTGCTGAGACTGAAGAGTGTTGCTGCTAGCCTGCGTCACCGCGGACGACGTGAAGAAGCCACCATCGATCAAAGCTACGGCTGTGTTGAAGAACTGCGTGACTACAGTAAGATCATTTGCGATCTGGTTGTCTACCCATGCTTTCAACTTCGCACCGCCGTTGTGGACGGCCGTCTTGATCTGATCCTTGGTTGTCAGAATGTCGCTCCACTCGAAGAGATAGCTCAACCACTGGACGGCCTTCTTGATGTCGTTGATTATTGTTTTAAGCACTCCGACGACGACGCTGGCCGCGTCTTCGAGCGCGCTGACGACGAAGTTGTAGGTGTTACCCGCGTCATCAATGATTGTCTGCACTGCGTTTTCGGCTGCGGTCCAGGCGATGTGCGCAACTTTACGAGTGCCCTTGACCACGTTATTAATGAAGTCCTCTATATGGCTGAAGATGCTTCCGGGTAACCCGGACGTAGGCGGAGCCGAGCATCCAGCACTAAACGTCACGCTGCCTGTCACTGGATCGAAGCACGCAGTCCAATTCGGCACTGCTGTATTCGGCACGTAAATCCGGAGAGTCGACGCCGTCACCGGCTGATAGACCATGTTGGTATTTGACTCAGGGTAGGCAATGAACGAGGTCGGACTGAATGTTGGAGGCGGGATCCCGTGTTTCTTCGGTTTCTTCCGCTTCTTCTTTACGTCAGGTGCTTGCGCGAGTTGCGTGCGCGCTAACGATGCGGTTGGCACTCCGATGGTGTTACGGATCGTTTGCGCCAGATCATCGGCGCCGCTGAACCCAGAGGGCAACAGCGATGTACCGTCGTATGCCGTAGCGTCCGTCAGCGAAGGTATGTTGGGATCGGTCTGGGATCCGCCCTGAACATTCGAGAGCTTGTGCAAGGTATCGTGGTCAGGATAGAGCACGATCGCCTCCCCCACGTCCATAAAATTCCCCCAGAGGTAGAGAGCAGGCGACGTGATCGAATCCGCGTTGACAACCAGATCCAACTCGCCTGCCGCATCTGTCTGCAGCCAGGCCGATGTGGTCGTGCCTATCTGATAACTTTGGCCACCCGACGTGAGCGTAACTTGGTCCTGCGAAGCCCAGACTTTGACGCTCTTGTACGATCGTGGGTTTCGGTTAGGGTCAAGGAGCTTGACGTGCGAGCGGAATGATGTGGTCTGGGGTTGTGCGGTGCCGGTTGAGGTATCGTAGTCCTCGACCATCAATTCACTCTCAGCGAAAAACTGGTGTACAAGGCCCGATAGGTCCACCGCCTCGATAGACGTAGTGGGCGATATCTGTATGAAGTAGCAGATGCCGGTTTCGACGCCGGCCATGAGAGAGATATCGCCAATGTTTGGCGGAGAGAAAGAGACGACTTCCTGTCCCTGACTTGTCAAGTCGACTGCATACAGTACTGATCCTTTTGTGCCCGTCGTCATTAGATACGCAATTCCGTCCTCAACAAAAACGGAGTTGGTTTCTGCCGGAAACGGGGTGATGTTCCACACTTGGAAGCTGCCGAATCCGTCGCTATACCAGCTTAGGGCTCCGGCAGTGGCATCAAAGGCATAGAACCGTCCACCATCATCGCCTAGATACACGACTCCGTTGTAGAAGACCGGATTTGAAAACTGATGACCATCGTTCAGTTGAATTACAAGCTTTCGCCACACCGGCTCGAAACACGGTGATGGAAGCTGGCAGTTGGCCTTGGCTGAGACCTTCAGTGCTTGCAGGTAATAGCCTGGGAAAAGGGGGTTATTCACTTGTGAGATGAAGTAAACGTTACCCAGGCCGACGGCGGGATCGCCGACGATGGTCTCGAACTGAGCCGCATATATCCAAAGGAGTTCGCCGGTCGCAACGCTCACGGCGTAAAGCCTGTTGTTGATCACAACCATCACTACCCCACCCGATGTTACCAGCCTGGATGTTTGCGGCGTTGTCGCTCCAGTGGCGTAGGACCAGACGGGATTGCCCTGTGTATCCACGGCGTAGATCTGGCCGTCGGTGGTAGTAAAGATGATATTGCCGCCCGCCAGCAGGAGGTCGTTTGCCACCTGATAGGCTCTCTGCCAGAGGATACTCCCGCTGGTGATGTCAACCGCGTAAAGGTTGCCGGAATTGTCGGATGTGTAGAGTACCGACCCGGCAACCAGCGGCCGGTTGAAATAGACATTCTGCGCGTAAGAGTGGCTCCACCGGACCTCCATCGTCTGTGAGTCGATACTATAGATGAGTCCCGAATTATTGTTCTTTGCATCTTGCGCGGTCACGAGAACCGCCCCACTCAAGAAGACGCAGGAGATGATGGTGTATGACGCGGGGGGAGTGTATTGCCAGACGGGCACGGGCGTGAAGTCTGACAATGAGGCGCCGGCCAATGCCGCCTTCTTGTCAGCCGCAAGTACGGTCTCAAAAAGCGTCGGCGCGAGCGCTGCGCCCGCCATGCCATAGCCCATACGCCTGAGCATCGTCCGCCGGGAGATGCCCATTCCCAGCGCTTCTTTTAGTTCATCTGTTGCGTTGTTCATCATACGTCCTCGGCGATTTTCGCGGCTTAAGAAACAGTTTGCGCCGGCGGCACATCTGTGCGACGAGACAGATCTTGCTGCGCTCTCCGACAGAGGGATGCCATTGGGGCTGGGGGGACCACATCACAAAATGTAGGTCGTTATTTAATTGTTGAGTGCTGGCCCGCGGATTACTCCGGAGCCTTGCTGGACGGGCCTTGCCGGGAAAAGAGGTCAATACTTAAAAGCAGAGACTCATACGAGGCAAGCCTGTGAACTTCTGAGCAGCGCCATAATGCAATGCTGGAGGGTCGCGCGTCAAGCGGTCGGTTTTGGTGGGCACGGCTACGAGATGTTCCTGATCAAATAACGTATTGGAATAGATGCGCCTCTATACTAATGTACTAAAGGGAAAGACTTACCTCACATTTGTTCATCACACCAAGCCTTGTCTTCCTCGACAAAACTTCAGCCTTGGTTCGCCGGATTCATGCCCCTCAAATTTGGGAAGGTAATTAATCCCAGCTAAGCCAAACGCGCCCTTTGAAAGCAACCGACTATGACCTTGACGTTCTCTTCAAACGAAGCAGCGAGACTGCGGGCTTTGCGTCGTTACAATATCCTGGATACCAATGGTGAACAGGAATTTGATGATCTCGCTCGTCTCGCAACAACAATTTGCAAGGCTCCCATTGCACTGATCAGCTTCGTTGATACCAACCGAGTGTGGTTCAAGTCGCGGGTGGAGTTCGAGGGCTGTCCATACCGAAAACTCAATCTGACGTGACACGGCTTTCTTTGGATCAACCCTATCGTTCCCTGCCCCGATCGAATAGCTTGCCTGTCGGTTCGCGCCCCAGATCGTTAAAGCCGCAACTACTCCTCCAAAGGCCGATCAGTTGTTTCGTACGGTGACTCCCGCCCGCTGCGGTATACGCAATCACTCCTATGCCGCACGCAAATAGCGATGATGCAATCCGCCAACTTGCGGCAGAGAAATGATCTTGCCTTTTGCTGGCAGCTCCACCTCTCGAGCCACCGGCGCGTTCATTTCCAACAATTGATGTGGCCGCACTTCATTATAGTAGGCAAAGTACTCTCGCAGGATTCGTCGTAGTTGCCTTTCATTGAACACGATCAGATGGTCCAGACATTCCCGCCGAATACTGCCGATCAACCGTTCGGCATATGGATTCTGCCACGGTGACCGCGCAGTAGTGATCACTTCTTCGATTCCCATTCTCGCTACACGACTGCGAAACTCTTCCCCGATCGAATCACGATCTCTCAGCAAGAATCGTGCTCGCGCGAAAGGATACTTTGAGTCCTCCGATGACACAAGAATACACCTTAGAATTAGTGTAAAAGGCAATAATAATAAGAGGCGCGATGCAAAACGCAAGAAAAGTAAAAAGGGCGGCCTACGGACTCTTAATCAGCGGGTCGGAGGTTCGAGCCCTCCACGGCTCACCAGATTTTCTTAGCAAATCATGTCATTCTGCTGAAGTCGGGAAATTTGCTCCCACATATCACTCCCACGTATTCGCGATTCCCGCTACTCCGTACTCTCCGAGACGTAAGAGTTAGTTAACCGCCGCTGCTTGAGTCTCCCACTTTTATATTTTTCTCTTCTTCGTCCCCTTACTGGTCGCACTGCGAGCGGCGCGTGAGGATGGTGCGTGAATCGGGACGTTAGAGAGATTGGACTTGTGGTTGCGCTTTCAATCAGGCTGCGTTCCGCCAATCGGCGAGAAATTTGTTTGAGCCCCTTGTCTGTAAGCGGATGATTAATGATTCAAGGGTGATCTTTCCGCTGAAGTCACCAGTTTCGACGCTGAAGGCATGCTGCGCGAGGGGCACGAGTATGCGGCCATCGCACCAAACGTAGTGGTTAAATGTCCGCTTACTACTGACGGGTTGAAGGCCACGCGCCAACTGGCTTCAGAAGGCATCAAGGTCAACATCACTCTCTGTTTCTCTGCCGCGCAGGCGATTCTGGCCGCTAAAGCTGGGGCCGCCTAATCAGCCCCTTCCGAGGTTTTGCCCAGAGGCGAAAATGAATGAACTTGCTCGCCTTAAGGGAACTACTCAATCCAAACTTGCCTTTAGGACTTTTTTATGCGCGCGAAGGATTGGTCGCTGAAGCCGAACACGAATTTCAATGCTTACAGCGAAAATCCTCGCTCTGAACTTGCCAAGAGTCTCCTACAAGCGAATTCAGTCACGCTATCCACTCAGCGCGGCATCACTCTCAGCTATGAGACGGTCCGAGAATGGTGCCTTAAGTTCGGTCAGACTTCGCCAAGGGCTTGCGCTGCAGATCCCCACGTCCCGGCGACCAGTGGCACTTGGATGAAGTATTCCTCAAGATCAATGGACGCATTCATTACTTATGGTGGACCGGGATGGTGACATATTGGACATCATGGTCCAGAGCCAAAGGGATAAGAAAGCAGCAAAGAAGTTCTTTCGCAAGCTATTAAAAGGGTTGCGGTATGTCCCGCGGGTTATCACTGAACAAACTGAAAAGCTATTGTGCCGCGAAGGCCGAAATGTTGCCCGGTGTCGAGCACTGCCAGCAAAAGTATCAAAACAACCGCGACGAGAATTCTCATCAGTCAACCAGGTTGCGAGAGCGTGTGCTGAGACGATTCAAGTCGGCTTGTTGTTATGCTTGGTAAGAAGCTGGTGCACGGACTTCCTTGGGATTCATAACTCCAAGGTTCGAGTCCGACCCCCGCTACCATTTTCCTCAATTAATTCAATAGCTTACGCTGCAAGCCTCGGTGGCCGACGCTTGGCCACGGCCCTTCTTGTGACGGCCCTTGCCCAAATAGCGTCCATTTGCTGCGAGAAATTTCGGGGGTTTAGGCGGTTTCAAAGGGATTCCGACAGGAACGTTGGACTTGTATCCCCACGGTCTCAACGTGGGAGTCCTATATATATGAGGGACAAAATCATCAGGCCTTGGGAGCAATACTCTCACGCTTTCTGGACGTCTGAATCCGGCATAGACTGATGTGGGAACCCGGGTAATCGAGTCAGCAGTCGAAAGCTGGTAACTCAACGATTCCATTGCGGACGGGGTTATCGGTAGGGACAGGGATGGATCGCGAAATTAAAAACTGGTCAGGGTTGAGAGCTGGGTTATTCGGGGGTTCTCTGCAGCGACTCCAAGGAGCTCGAAAGGAATTCGATGAGGCCCGGCCAAAACTCCGACAAGCTCTCGGCATGTGGTATTAGTCTCCGGCAAGACAAAATCGAAGTCTTACAAAGGCGTCAGTGAGCGACTAATTGTTGGCCCAAGCGTACTGAGAATATTATTTTCTCTTCACGCTTCGTAAGAAATACTATGATATGAGCCGCTTATCTAGAATGAGTGGTTTCATGCTTCCGAGTATCAACTTCTTAAAGTCCTTGTGAACAGGATTAATCAAGTAATTGTTTTCCTCCTCTACAACCGCGCTGGGAACCTTCAGCACAGCTGACGAGCCGCGCGAGATCCATTCGTCGCCAATTACCTGAAGTTGGGTTGGAGGCGGTGATTGATTCCAATCAGAAGGAAGTCGAGCGCGATTCAGGAGCTCAACGAGAGAATCTTCAAAGTCAACAGGGCATATCGAATAAGACGGTAATAGTGCCGAGCTATCCAGATGTACGAGCAGTTCTAGAGTCGCTAAAGAGATACTGCCGGCTGTGTAAACCATCCTAACGCCGGGACTATTCCAGCGACCCCCAAAGAGCCGAGCGCCTTCGCCGTTAAAAGTATCTGCCGAAAAACGCGTCTTGACCACTCTCCACGATTTTGGCATTTAGGTGAAGATACCTTGCTCGAGGCGGCCAATAATCTTTTCCACCTCTCGAGCACCGACCTCAGTTCTCGCGATGTCTAAAGGAACTGCTCCGCCTAATGCTCGTTGCGGACTCATTAACCAACCGCGCGCTGCCTCCTGATTGCCATCAAATAAATCAGTAGCGCGCGCAAATAGGCGTGAAGTCCGGAGTACGCGGTCGGATTCAGCTGGGTGTAATCGCCCTTCATCTTTTCTTCGAAGGAAGGTTCGAAGTTTGATATCGAGCAATGAAGCCATTTCCTTCGCAGGGAGATCCATCTCTCGCTGTAACGACTCCACCACGGTGAAGGTTAATCCCTTTTCAACATCCTTCACTAAATCTAGTGTATTCTTCGCCTTTAACCCGATTAGCTTTGTATAGTCGTGACGCGAAGTGGGAGCACCTAAGGCTAGCGCCTTTCCCGTCCCACGAGGTTGCACGGTCTTGACCTTGGCTCTTGATGTTGCTCGTTTGCTAGTTGTTGCCATATGGCGTAATTATACATGCCATATGGCATAGAGCCAAGGGGCGTCGGGGTATTGTCAACTTAACTTCTCGCGCAAGGGCATGAGTCAAGTGAGAATGGATTCAACCACTTTTCGTGATTAAGTAATTAACTATTTAAGGCTCGATCCAAATAACTTCTTCCCAAGCACTGAATCTCGACCTCATCACTTCGCGATAAGCACTCACTCGGTACAGATGTCTCCCTACGCGAAAGTGAGAGTTAATGATGCCGAAGGCCGCGAGAAAGCGCTGTGCCTGACCAGCTGACTTGAACCGTCTCATCAACCTCTCCCGCAACCTGATGGGCTGATGCGAATTCTCCGCGCGGTTGTTCTGATATTTCTGTTGCTGGTGTGCGACACTCGGCATCACTTCAGCTTTCGCGGCGCTGTAGCTCTTTAGCTTGTCGGTAATGATGGCACGTGGGACATATCCCCCAACCCCTTCAATAGCTTGCGAAAGAACTTCTTAGCGGTTCTCTTATCTCTTCTGCTTTGGACCATTAGGTCCAAAACTTCGCCATCCTGGTCAACCGCACGCCATAAAGTAATGAATGCTTCCGTTAATCTTGAGGAACACTTCGTCGAGGTACCACTTATCGCCAGGCCGCGGAAATCTCCGTCGTAAGTCGTTTGCATAGGTCTGGCCGAACTTGAGGCACCATGCGCGGACGGTTTCGTAAGTGAGGACGACGCCGCGCTGGGCTAACATTTCTTCGACATCGCGAAAGCTCAGGGCGAAGCGGAAATATAGCCAGACGCAATGGCTGATAATTTCGGCAGGGAAGCGATGCCGATGATAAGGAGAGATGGTGCGCATCCATGGAGTATGCCGTACCAATAGTCAGATGGCACTTCAGCCTTTAACCTGACAATACCGTCTGGACGTAATGAAATTTACGTGCCTCCATACCCGGAAGCAGGAACACGTGTGCAAATCTCTGCAGCAGGTGGTAGCCAGCCAGTATGGTCCCGGAATGGCCGCGAGCTCTTTTTTCGAAGAGGTGATGAACTACTTGCCGTGAACGTCACTCTTGAGCCGAACCTTACGGCCGGCAAGTCTGTTGTACTCTTTTCCAGATCCACGCCCGAAGACTCCAGTGGTATCGCCTACCATTTGATGGCTGATTACGATGTTTCAAACGACGGCCGGCGATTTGTGTTTCCCAAGTACAATCCGGAGTCTTCAAACGTTCCGCGCGCAACAGTAATACTCGACTGGTTCGTCGAGTTGAAGCGCCTCACAACCGCCGGAAAGTAGCAGTTTTCGCGATGTACATGAAGGCAAGGATGGCCGCGAACTGTATCCGCAAGTAAGAAACGCGGTCGTAAGCCCGGTGGCAGCTCTGTTGATCCGAGTACCGATAAAAGTGTCGACGAAACCCTTTACCAATGCGGAAATGTGATTCTTAAAAAAAGATGAACTGAAACCCCGGGTCGGCGGTGTTATTTCTACAGGGCAGAAAATGAAACGCAACCGTTAAGAAAAATGGAACGAGAGCGTTAACAGAGTGAGACCGATGGTCGTCGCATACTGACAAGGGCCGAAGGTAATAGCACTAACTGACCTAAATCTGAACAATAAGGTAAAAAGGGGAGAACGTTATGTTGAAGGTACACGCCAAAAAATTGGGGACTGCCGGTGTCCTGTGCCTGCAAGGGCAAATTGTTAATGGTGAAACGGAGATTCTGCGCACTGTCGTGCAATCACTGTCAGAGACGAGCGCAGTGATACTCGATTTGGCGCGAGTAACTGCAGTCGATGCTCACGGTCTGGGAGTGATGTTGGAGTTGCGCGAGCGGACGCACGAAAAAGGAATTCGCTTCGAACTCATGAACGTTAGCAAACCGATGAAAAGGGTGCTCGAAATCACGCGCCTGGATTCTGTCTTCCAAATCATTTCGGGGGTGGAATTCTTTCCGGAAGTTTCGCGTGACTCGCGAGCACCGATGGCAACACTTAGGTCATGCGCCTAGTTGTTAAGACCCGCTTCGCGTGCGGCTACTGCACTGGAGCGCGCGAAGCCCTAGCAGCTGCTGAAAAACTAATATAACAAGGTCGGGTGCTGTGAAAACCATCGGGAGCAGATCGTGAAAATGCAGAAATCCCACCCACGGGAGTGGGTGGATGTTTTCGGTTCCAACCTACCAGATGCGGGCGCGATCCTCGGAGAATCCCACCCGCGGAAAGTGGGTGGATAGTTCAGATCCAGCCTACTCGTCGCGTTAGTTTGCAGTCATTATCGGCCGTCGAAAGGTCGGATCTGAACCATCCACCAACTTCCGTTGGTGGGATTCTCAAATTTCGAGAGCATCTGTTTGTAGGCTGGATCTGAATAATCCACCCACTCCCGTGGGTGGGATTCCTGAGTTGTCAGATGGTTTCCGGTCCCGTGGTATTAATCGAATTCTGAGTTTTTCAGCAGCCTGCTAGTCTAGACACCGTTTGTTAAAGGACTTCAAAGCTGACTGGATGACTGTCGGGCTACTGGGCCTAACGCTAATCTGCGTAATCGGCGAAATCTGTGGATGAATCTCCTTGCTCTACTGCAGCCTACTCCACCTTACTAGACGACACCGTTGCCGATGAGTCTGAGACTGTTTACTTCCGAGTTGCCTTGATTGCGGTTCGTTTGATTAGTTGGCTCGAGAGGACAAGCAGGTCACCAGTCGTTGAATAAGCTCCAGCCCAATTCGAGTAGGCCGAAACATGCACCGGAAACCCCGCCGCCGGCCACGGGCAACTTGCCTCAGAGGCTTGAGCACTACTGCTACGGGGTTAATACGAACGGTTCGGTCGGCACTGGATTTGGCAAGTACCCGACATTTCATAGTCTGAGCAAGATGGGCCTCGCTGCAATCCCAGTCGCACGCGAGATTGCCAAAGCATAAAGCGAAAGCTGGTTCTGGTATTCCGCTAGTCTGCCCTTCACTTCAAAGTCAGTCTTGTAGTCGACCACTATCCACGAATTTTCTGTTTGTCGGTCCCGAAAAGCGAGGTCAACTATGCCCTCAAACGTAACCCCTTCATCTAATTTCATAGCCACGGGGACTTCGCGGCGGCAAGAACCTGCGGAGCTGGCCGCAGCGGCTTGCTGCATTAAAGGATGGTCGAGAGCCCGTCTTACTGTTTCTATCGCCGCCGCAACTTCTTGTTCCGTCGCGCCTAAGATCCGACCCTGAAGTCGTGCTACCTCTGCAATACCGGCATCGTCCGAATCGAGGGCTACGGTGGATAAAACAGCGTGTACGAGCGCACCGAAGCGTTTGCCGTGGGGCCTCGAGTAATCGACCTCAACAGATACAACTTCAACTTCGCTTCCCGATGGCGGCACCTGCGCTTCTTCAATGTTCACATCCGCAACAGGTTCGTCGTCTGTCCGGACTCGGGGCATCAGAACGTGCGATGTTGCAGTTACCACCAACCACTCCGGTTTACTGGCGGTCTGGCGCACAGTACTTCGCTGCCGTTGCCACTCCTCGTGGGCGCGGATCCCCTCCTGCGAGCGTACTCTCGCTTCGTCCTGTTTGAGAAAGTCCGTTAATTTAGTGCTAGTTCGACCCTGAGTACTGGGCGGAAGCACCGCAGGATCCCACCAAACAACCCGATGATCACCAACCTGTGGCTGATGCAAGCCGGGAGATACTGAACCAGGTCGTCGAAATGCATTTTGTGGTCGCCCGACCACAGTATCGCTGGAAAACTGTGGACAGCCGCCCGGTTGTTTTGTTTGCGGTTTGAAGCTGGTCGCTGCTGAAGGGTAAAGTACCGGATTGAATGTCGCCAACCAGCCGTCATACGGCTCATCGCCAACACCACAGACTACTAATAGATCGCGAGCCCGAGTCGCTGCGACATAAAGGACGCGTGCCGCCTCCTCTTTTTCAATTCTGATTTCTTCGTCAGCATGCTCCTGCACTTCCACGGGCGTGCAGCCTGCGAGCTGCATCGCACTCAATCCAGCCGCTTGATCAACCCACTTCGATGGCTCGCGCGAATCTTTAGCTGTGATATCGCACAAAATGACTACAGGAAACTCAAGCCCTTTAGCTTTGTGTACAGTCATGATGCGCACGCCGTCGACTCCCTCTTCCATAATTGGGGCATCGCCTACGTCGCCGCTCTCGGCCTGTTCATCAAGCCAGTCAACAAACGACCGGAAAGAGATCAGTCCATTCCGTTCGGCACGACGCGCCATGTCAATGAGCCGCATGATGTTCGCAAGCGCCTGCTCGCCAGTCGACCAGTTGGCAAAACCGGCATGCGCCCGGGTCACAGCCAGCAGGGTCTGAATGCTCTCCGCTATCGGACGGCGATTTCGCTTACGGTGAAGTTCGCGCAAGGTCGCGAGCGCTTCAACAACTTCAGTCAACGATTCAGGTAAGTCATCCGGCGGTCGCTTGAACGGATGCAATGTTGAACAGATAGTGCGATACGACAGTAATTGCGCGTCGGTGAAAGCGAAGAGTGGTCCGCGCAAAGTCGCAAAAACAGCGAGTTCATCATCAGCCCATTCAATCGCCGTAAGTGCATTCCGGATTGCTTCCACCTCTTCACGGGAGTGGAATGAACTTCCCCCAACCAAAAGGTGTGGGATGCGATAACTTTCCAGCGCCTGCACGTATTCTCGAGTAACATCCGTCGAATAGTGACGTAAACGACGAAACAATAGACAAACATGCCGCGCCTGCAATGGTACGCGCTCTTGCGATCGTCCTCGCTCCGTGACCGTCCAGCCACTTTCGTTAATCAGCCAATTAACAAAGGCCGCCACATCGTTAGGAAGGAACTCCTCGATCTTCCAGTTCACAACTTTTCCGTAGTCGCCATATGGTTGAGATACAGGCAACGCAACAAAAGCTGGTTGAGTGTCAACTCCAATCCTGCTGGGAGCCAAAGGTACATAGTGAGCCTGAGTCAACGATTGCTCTGCCATGACTGGAGCAAACGCTGCATTAACAGCTCGTTGAATTTCCGGCACCGAACGAAAACTAACGTTCAAATCAACCAGAGCGCCTCCGGATGCAATTACCTGTCGCTTCACCTCCTGATAAAGAGCGACATCGGCTCGCCGGAAACGATAAATGGATTGTTTAGGATCGCCAACGATGAAGAGCTTTCCAGGAAGTGGCCGCACCTGGCGCCAGTCACGCTGGTCGGGATCATCCGCTGCCAGCAACATGAGCATCTCAGCTTGCAGCGGATCGGTGTCCTGAAACTCATCAACGAAGATGTGGGTAAAGCGTTGCTGCAATTCGACGCGGATCTCGCGTTCGTCGCGTATGAGGTTGCGAGCGCGAAGCAGCAGGTCCAAGAAGTCGAGATAGCCACCCCGCTCTTTCAAACGTTCGAATTCGTCAATGACGGGCCAAAGTTCTTCGCGAAGTCGAGGCGCGAGATCGGCGCCGGCTTTATCGATGAATTCCTGGACACGTATTTTCAGTGCATCTCGGCGATCTCTTAACTCGTCCGCGGGAAAGCTGTCTTTGGGATAGTAGGCTTTCCAATCTTTCGCTCGGCCCCATCCTCCGAATAAACCGAACAATCGTGCCTCGATACCGTCGTAATCTCGCGACTGCCCAAGCGACTCAACCCGAGTAATTTCAGAAACAAACTTTTTGAGGTAAGCCAGTGACTTTGTCAGCCATTGATCGGGCTGGCCGGCCTCGGACCATTCGCCAAGGTCTCTCATCTCCTTTATAAGCTCATCAATTTCTGAGTCGCGCTCGAACCCGTCGAAACTCTTCCATTTCGCCGTAAAGTCGCGTTCCTTCACAAGTTCTACGACGGCCCTTCGCAGCATCGGTTTTGGACCGCTATCCCGTGGCCGCCTGGCCAACGTGGCAGTACGCTTACCACCAAACTCCCTGCGAGGCACTCTTCTGAGAATCCGTCGCACACCTTCGCCGGGATTCGCCAACTGCTGCTCGAACCATCTTTCAAAAGCGACATCGAAAAGAGGATACATTAAGTCGTCGGGAGCAACTTCAAACAGCGGGTCGATACCAGCCTCGACGGGGTGCTCTCGTAATAGATCAGCGCAGAAAGAGTGAATGGTGCCGACGCGAGCTTCTTCGAGTTCTTGGACAGCTCGGGTGAGAAAGTTTTGTGAATTAGCTGAACCGTCCTGCTGGCGCGCCTCCTCGATTGCCGACCGCAAGCGCAGCTTTAGCTCACCGGCGGCAAACTCCGTGAACGTCACCGCTACCATGTTCGCCAGCCTGACACGACCGGAAACGATGCCGGAGAGAATCCTTCCAATGAGCGCGCTGGTCTTACCAGTGCCCGCAGCCGCCTCGACAATTAGTGTCGTGTCCAGGTCGTCACGTATTCGGTCGCGTGCCACCTGATCGGCGAGCACTGCCGTCTGAATGTTTGAGACAGTTTTGTTCATGGAAGATCTCTCAGCGCTTTTATCTGCACCAATCGATCGCGTGGCTTAAGGCGAGTTCGAGATTCTTCGAACCCTCCACACACCGCCAGGAAATCGCACCAGCGGCACGCGTCCTTATCAGGAGCCGCCGGGAGAAAACCATCGGCAAGGCCCTGTCGAATCGTTATCAGCACAGAATTTAGTATTCGTACACTGTCGTCATTGAGAGGGACAACTCGTTCCTCATAGCCACCATCCGCGGTGCAATAATAGAGACGTCCCGACTCCACTCGACCTTCTAGTAACTTCTGACACGCGAGCGCGTATAGAAGAGGTTGCAGATACTTGCCGCCGCCAACAATCGTCTCCTTCTCTGCGCGTGCCTTTCCCGTCTTGTGATCGGTTACGCGAAATCTGTCGCTTCCCTGCCGCTCGACCATATCGATCGAGCCTCGCAGCTTAAGGTCACCAATTATTTCAACCGGATCAGCGACGCTAGCCGGATCCGCCTCTCTTGGACCGCGGTCGGTCAGACCGAATGACAACTCAAACTTTTCTGGTATCCATCCATGGTTATCGTTCGCCATGCGGCGCAGCCACTCTCGCAAATCCGCTCGGATGCTGTTGATGCCATCCTGCCAAACGCGAGGAATCGCCGGCGCCAGCCTGTCTTCGTATTCTCTTGCTAATCGATCGAGGGCCTTATCAACCAAATCAAACGCGAAATCCACTGTAGCGGCGGCACTCCGTGGCCGCCCCTCGTCACCGTACGAGCCTTCGTCTCGGAATATCTCACCCTCGTCGCTTTGCAAGGGGCGCCTTGCAAGCGGCAATTGACCCGCCGCTTTCAAAGCAGTGAGCACTTCAAACTGTGTCTCGTGGAATAACGAACCGCGCGTCAAAGGATCAATCACTTCAATTGCCTCAGGCTCCTGACGCAGATCCAGACGCAACACTGCACTCAGAAAAAACCGATAAGGACAACTCGCGTAGTGTTGTAGCGCTGTAGCGGAGAATGACCGCGCTGAAAACTGGTGACGCGCAATACTCTGGAGGGCCAACTCATCCGGATCCACGAGTCCGTCATTCTGCGTCCATCTGCGTAACCAGCGGCGACTGCGAGCACGCAACGCTCGTGCAAGGTGAGAGTTGGCGGTCAACAGATAGTGGGCTGCGCCCGTAACTTCTTTGTTGTTCGAATCGACAAGATTGGCGAGCAGAGCCAGATCATACTCTGCCTCGTCAATAGCGGCCGCAGGATTTTCAGGCGCCGGCCAACCCAATCGCGCTCGGGTCGTCGACTCTGCTCGGGAAGCGATCTCCTCAAACCCGGGCAATACGCCTTCCGCGGCGCGCAGTGCTTCCAGCGCATAGAATGAGGGAACGCGCGGCCGTGATTGCTGCACGTCGATGCGCGGGTACGAGAGATAAACTCGATCACGAGCAGAACCTACAGCCATTCGCAAGCCGGTCCGCTCAGTTTCCAGTTGATCACGTAGCGTTGTAAGTAGTCCCGGTTCAATTTCGTTTCGTTGCAGATCCGGTAAAATTGGATCTTCGACAATCTTTCGGGGAAAGACCCTCTCCGCCAATCCGGGCACAAAGACAATGCGAAAAGAAAGACCACGCGCGGCATCAACCGATCCTACAAATACTCGACCATATCGATGTTTGGGCGGCTTCACTCCAAGATCGTGAAGTCGCGATTCAAGTACCAGTTGAACCTCGTGCAGATCAACTGGGCCAACAGAACTCATCGGCTCCAGCTCTGCCAGCGTGGCCATAACACCTGCGGGATTGCGCAAAGCGTTTACACTCAACTCTCGCAGGTGCGCCAGCCATTCACCCCAACTCGCCTTGTTCGGAAGATGGTCCAGCCGTTCAATAAGCGGTAGTGCAAAGTGTCGCAAAGAGTCGAGATCCCGCAGTTGCCTTTTGATTGACTTAACCAGCGCCTCTTCTTCCGGAGCAGCTTCTTCGATCCGCAGGAGCAACTCATTCGCAAGTCCTTGCAGCCGGCGTAACCAGCGATCTTTTCCTCCGATGACTGCCGAATCAACGAGCAGTCGCTCCCATCTCGCAGGAACTCGCAAATCACCGTCAATGATTGCATTGTCTTCGGGCTGCGCAAACAGTGCCGGTTCTTCAGACTCTGCTTCTGTATTGCGTTCGTCCGCCACAGGTGTAGGCGTCAGGTCATGGTCGGGCGCGACCCACTGCGAGTGCACATCTTTGGTGGCTTCGGGCGCGGGCACTTGGCCGAGCGAAAGATACTCAGCAAACCGCTTCGCCGATAGACCATCCGCGGCGCACGACAAAAGCGCAAGCATTGCACGACCCGAAGGATCGGGAGTAGTGGTGCCTTGCATGAAGTAAGCGAGAATCTCGGCGCGAGCGAAGGCCTCTTCCAAGTGGGGCCTGTATTCGCCTGGACAGTTGAGTAAGACGGCCATCTGATCAAGTGCCACACCTTGCGCCGCCTCGGCTTGGATGCTTCTAACGATCTCAACGCATTCACGTGGTTCGCCGGGCCAGTTGTTAAGTTTGACGCTTGAATCGAGTGGAGTCAGAGGTGGCGCAGAGTCCTCGAAAAGATGTTCTTTAACAAAATCGAGACTCTTTGGAGTCGGATCGTTCTTCTGAGTGACGCGAGTTGCCGCGGCACTTTTATCTCCCTCACCGTTGGTGCTTCTGTCAATCTGGTATTGTTCGTCCGCGCCGGTATCACTTCTCTTGCACTGCAGCGACTGCTCCAGCGCGACCATGGTCCGTTCGTCACCAAGCGGCACCGTCGCAAAAACACTCGGCGCTCGTGCGGCAAGCGCCTCGATGAATTTCTGCTCCAAAACAGAATGGACAGCAGCATCGAGCAGCAACAAAGGCAGACCGACATACCCTTTCTTGCGCGAATCGATCGATTCAACAGCGGCGCGAAAGAGTATCGCTCGATCCGAAAGTTTCGCCGCGCTTAACTCCTGGTCCACGAGAGCGCCGATCGCTGCGAGGTCTTTGCCTCCCCGCCTCAGGCGCGCCAGCGATTCCGGGGCAACTTCGTTCATGCGTAACTCCGCGAGGGTTTTCGCGACAGCGATAGAAAAGCCTGGTCGCATGGCCACAGGCGCGAAGTAAGTTAGTTTCGCTTCGGATTGCAGGGAATGAATCGCCCGCGCCACCACGGCAGTGAATGAGAGATTAGTTGCCGGCGCCAAGCCAGAGGCTACGAGCGCATGTTGCGCCAGTTGCGAAGCAAGAGTGTTTAACGTGAATCGTTTAACACCAAAGGAAGCGCCCCTCGCACTAACCACGCTTAGATGAAGATCAGTAGCTGCTTCTGCTGACTGGGCAAGCACTATTATTTCAGTATCGGCGGGATAAGCCTGTAACCAGTTTTGAGCGATCTGTAGGCGAACTGCCGCGTCACTGGAGACTTGGATCTTAGATTTGGACGATTTTTCCACAACCGGGCCTTTGATCTGTTTAGAGCAGATTTAATCCACGAGCACAGCGGGATGATTGCTCCTGGAGTCAACAACTGAGAGTTGTTGAGTCTATCATCGCCCGTCAGAAATGAGCATCCCTCGTCGACTAATCAATAAATGTTATTCTTGGCCTGATCGGCTTGGCGCAAATCCGGGACGTGAAATTGATGATAGAATTCGCGTCCTGGCGCCAGGCTAAAAGGACCAACCTGGGAAACTAAAAATAGAAAGATCAGTCACATCATGCCTGCTTCCATTGAAATCAAGCGGCGTCTGCGTTGGGCCGACTCGGACGCTGCCGGGCGTCTGCACTTCCCGCGCATCTTCGAAATTATAGAGGAGGCTGAAAGCGAACTGGTACGTAGTATTGAGTGGCCTATGAACCGGAGCATGGGCTACGATTTTCCGCGCGTGCACGTGGAGTGCCGATTTCTCCGGGTACTTGAGCTCGACGCGTCTTTCAGACTTCGGCTCACTGTTGGCAAGCTGGGTCGCACCTCAATTCGTTACGACTACCACGTATTCGACGCTACTGACGAACTGGCCATTGAGGGAACCATGACGCTCGTGGTGTTACAAAACGGAAAGCCCGTGGAGATTCCGCCGGCACTGCGTGCTGCGCTCGCAGGGGAGACAATCCCAAAACGGGAATAGTGACCGCACCAACCGGACCTTCGTGAGATTGTCGGGTTTTTCACCCCGTTAGGCGTGGCATATTTATAGAATAACTAGCAAGCCCTCAGGCGCTGTTTGGAGGAGCGGAACTCAAGTAGACAGGTACCATCTACAAACGTTCCGCTCCTCCAAACGGCAATGTTATTTGTGATGTTCTGGTCTATAAACACTTCACTCCTAAACGGAGTGAGGATATGTCGGGCAATGTTTGTGCTCTATATTTAACCCGTGTTGGGTTTTCAGCCATTAAACGCTGGCCTTGAAACTAAAAACGAGCCGCCGTCGTTCCTCACCTTAGTTATCTTTTGAAAAGCCGCTCTGGTATTTTAGGGGTAGGCCTCATGGGTAGGTGGCATGTGTTGCATGGGCATGACCCACCCGCTACCGAGCTTGTGTGAAAACGCGAATTGCAATGGAATGAGGTCAGTACCGTCACGCGGTAGCGTCGGGTCAAGCTCACCGAAGAGAATGCGTCGACGGAACATTGACCCGACACTACCGCGTGACGGTACTGACCTCAAGTCACTATGACTCGTGTGCGGCGTGACCTTAAACAGAACTGTCAATTTCCACCCGCTACCGCGGTGTGGTATTGACCTCCTGGGTCCGTGGCATGACTGTGGCGGAGCATGACGCACCAGCCACGTATTTCGGCTCAATCCATTATTTCGGAAACTATGTCTTCTGCTGAAGTAGCTTTGCAAGGAAAAATCAAAACCTCACAGGAAGCCCTGGATGCCTGGGTTCGTGAGGTAGTTAAATGGCATTTTGATCCGGCCACTGGTTGTCCCTTCTGGTTGGACTACACCAGGAAACTTGGTTGGGATCCTCGCGATCAGATTCAAACCTATGATGATCTCTCGCGTTTAGGTCCGTTCCAGGATGAGTGGCTCCGTGGTGGTCCTGTGCGTCGCTGGGTACCTAAGGGCTATGCCGGGCGACCGGTCTACACGTTTGAGACAGGCGGAAGCACCGGTGTGCCGAAATCCCGGATCAATATCGAGGATTTTCGTCTCGACTACGAAGCTTTCAGTGCGACTCTGCCTGAGGAGTTCTTTCCGAAGGGCGCTGACTGGTTGTCGCTTGGTCCGACCGGCCCACGTCGTTTGCGGCTGGCGATTGAACATTTAACCCAGTTTCGCGGCGGCATTTGCTTCCTGATTGACCTGGATCCGCGTTGGGTAATCAAGCTGCTGAAGATGGGCCAGGCAAAGATTGCTGAACAGTACAAACAGCATGTCATCGAACAAGGATTGACGCTACTGCGGGCGCACGACAACATCCGTTGCTTGTTTACCACGCCAAAACTGTTGGAAGCGCTCTGCGAAAAGGTATCACTCAAAAAAATCGGCATCACGGGCGTTTTCTGCGGCGGCACAGAGATGACGCCTCAGTTTCATCGCTTCGCCGTTGAGGAGCTGCTTGAAGGCGCATATTTTGCGCCGACTTATGGGAATACTCTAATGGGATTAGCCGTCCATAAACCGCGTCAACCGGAAGACAACTATGCGGTAATCTACTATCCGCCGCTGCCACGAGCGATGATCGAAGTAGTTGAAGCAGATAATCCCAACCGAGTTGTTGAATACGGCGAGACCGGCCGCGTGCGGTTGACCACGCTGACAAAAGAATTCTTCATGCCCCGTTTCCTCGAACGCGACGAGGCGGAAAGGGAGCCGCCTTGCGAGCTTTATCCGTGGGATGGAGTGCGCAATGTAAGGCCATTCTCGAGATTGCAATCAACGGTGGTCGAAGGGGTCTACTAACAGTGATTCACATTCCAATTCTTCGGCAGGGTGAGCCTTACAAGAGTTTGGATGTTGCGCGTGTGCTGCACCATCAAACGCGCGAGTTGTTTGTCGATGTCAGCCAGGCTAACAGCGGCTTGATTAGACGTGATCTGAGAGATCAAAAAACGGGTCGCGAGAAACTCGCAGCCTTTTCCACCGCCGATCTAATAGAGATCTGTCGAGGCGCTGCCAACCATTTTCTAAATGACTCTCTTCCCCTCGGCGACGACGCGCAGAGTCCTGCTGATTACTTGCACCAAGTTTCGGCGACCACCGGCATTCCGCACGTGCTGGTCCGCAAGAATATGGCCAAGATTCACGGAGCGCTGGCGGAGGCCGGCAATGTGCTCAATGGGCTGACGCGGAATATTGCTTGGGAGATCCTGGACCGCGGTTTTGGTGAGATTGAGGGTCGGGCTCTGAGCTTCTATCCACGAACTGATTCTCTCGGCATCGTGCTGCCGAACAACTCCCCTGGAGTGCATTCGCTCTGGATTCCTTCAATGCCAATGAAGATTCCGCTGGTTCTCAAGCCCGGCAGCGCCGAGCCCTGGAGTCCCTACCGGATCATTCAGGCCTTTATTCGTGCCGGGGCGCCGCGCGAAGCCTTCAACTTCTATCCTACCGATCATGCCGGCAGCAATGAGATTCTCAGGCACTGCCAACGTGGCATGATCTTCGGCGACGCCAGCTCTACCGCTCTCTGGAGCAATGATCCGCGTATCGAGATTCATGGTCCCGGGTTCAGCAAGATCGTCATTGGCGAAGATTGTATCGACGATTGGGAGAAGTATCTCGACCTGATGGTTTACTCGATTGCGGACAACGGCGGCCGCTCGTGCATCAACGCGTCCGGCATCTGGGTAACAGCTCATGCCGAGGAGATTAGCGCAGCACTGGCGGAAAGACTGGCTGCCATCATCCCGCGAGTGGCGGAAGACGAAGCCGCACAACTGGCGCCTTTCGTCGATCCAAACGTCGCGGCGCGCATTTCCCAGCTGATCGATCAGGGGCTTACTGAGCCGGGCGCACGCGAGATCACGGCGTCCCACCGTGAAGGCGGTCGACTAATCAAACAGGATGGCTGTTCCTATCTCTTGCCAACCATCGTGCTCTGCGAAGGTGCAGAGCACGGAATGGCAAACAGAGAATTCCTGTTTCCGTTCGCCAGTGTAGTTAAAACAACGCCGGAGGAAATTCCGGATCGGCTCGGGCCAAGCCTTGTGGTTACAGTCATCACATCCGATCCGAAGCTAATTCGCCGTCTTATTAGCTCGCCAAATGTTGATCGCCTGAACATCGGAGCCGTGCCGACAAATCAGATCAGCTGGGACCAACCGCACGAGGGCAACCTCTTCGAACATCTCTATGCTCGCCGCGCTTTCCAGCAAGCTGTGGCCGTATGAAACGCCGTCTACTGAATTGGCAATGAAGATTCTTTATCTCACGGGCGGAGCGGGGCAAATGTATTGCGGGAGTTGTCTGCGCGATAACGCCCTCGCCAGCGAACTAATTTCGCGCGGGCACGATGTAACACTACTGCCGGTTTACACACCCACGCTGACGGACGAACCAAATGTGAGTGGAAACAGAGTCTTCTTTGGAGGCATCAGCGTTTATCTCGAACAGCATGTGCCAGTGTTTCGTAAGTCGCCGAAATGGCTCGACCGGCTATGGGATTCGAAAGCGATGTTGCGTCTCGCCTCGCGGCGTTCGATCTCGACGAGTCCGAAGATGCTGGGTGAACTGACCGTCTCGATGTTGAAAGGTGAAAACGGCTTCCAAAACAAGGAAATCTCGAAATTACTCGAGTGGCTAAAACACGAGGAAGCGCCTGATTTGATCAGTTTGCCCTATTCGCTCTTGCTGGGATTGGCAAAGCCAATCAAAGAAGCTTTAGGGCGGCCACTCTCCTGCACGCTGCAGGGTGAAGACTTGTTTCTCGAAGGCCTTCAAGAGCCCTATCGCAGTGAGGCGAAACAACTCATTCGCAGCAACGTCAAACACGTCGATGCTTTCATTGCTGTCAGCAATTACTACGCTGAATTTATGCCCGGCTACCTGGGCATTCCGCCGGAGAAGATTCACGTCGTGCCTCTTGGCATTAACCTGCGGGGTTATGAACAGCGAAAGCATTCTGAACCCTTCGTTATCGGTTTTTTTGCCCGAGTAGCGCCGGAGAAAGGGTTGCATGTTCTGGCTGATGCTTACATCCGACTTCGTAAGAGAGGGGAGTTGCCTAATGCTCGCCTGGAGGCAGCAGGTTATATGGCGCCAGAACACGCGCGTCATTTGAAGGATATTGAAAAGCAGATGAAAGAGGCTGGTCTCGCATCAGAGTTTCATTATCACGGCGTACTGGATCGACAAGAGAAAATCGCTTTCTTGCAAAGGCTCGATCTGCTCTCGGTACCAGCGACTTACGACGAGCCGAAAGGAATGTTTTTACTCGAAGCAATGGCTTGCGGCGTCCCAGTGGTTCAACCCAACCGCGGAGCGTTTCTCGAGATCGTTGAGAAGACGGGCGGCGGCTTACTCGTGGAGCCGGATGACCCGGAGAGTCTGGCCGAAGGGCTTTTGAGAATCTATCGAGATCCTCTTCTTGCTGAAAAACTGGCACGGAGCGGTATTGAGGGAGTACGTAAGCATTATAGCGTGTCGCGCATGGCAGATTGCACGCTCGAGGTTTATGAGAATGTAGTCGTAAGCCATGGAAGACAGCGGCAGATAAGCACCGTGCGACCAGAGTTGCAAGGAAATGAGAGACCGCACAACCAGGCAGCGAGAGCGGGCGAAAGCATAGAGCCTGTGAGGTGAAAGGCTGCGTCAAAATCCAAGGACCGGTAAGGCCAACGCGGAGAAGTGCAAGCAGCCTCGACTTACAACTTATTTGGACCGCCCGGAAAGCCGAAGGAGGCCGTCTCAAAACTCAGAAATCCCACCCACGGGAGAAGCTGTGAATAAATTCGAGAATCGATTGCGTCTTAAAAAACCCCCAACGGCAGTTGGGGGATCTTTCAGTCTAGCCTGGACCATGTCATTCTTCAATTTATTCACGGCTTCTCCCGTAGGTGGGATTTCTGCGTTTTCAGCTAATGTTCGGGAGGCTCTGTGCTGAAGGTTGAGAACGTCTCCAAAGAGTACCCGACTCCCCGCGGGGCACTCAAAATCCTTTCCCATATCTCGCTTTCTCTAACCCGCGCAGACGCCCTCTCGATCATGGGTCCATCGGGCAGTGGTAAGAGTACCCTGCTTTACATCATGGGTGCGCTCGAGCCACCCAGCAGTGGTAGTGTCACACTCGACGGCCAGAATCCCTTTCAACTGAGTGAGAAAGAATTGGCTGCATTCAGGAACAAAGATATAGGTTTCATTTTTCAGGACCACTGCCTCCTCCCTCAATGTACAATACTCGAAAATGTACTGACGCCGACGCTGGTCTCTACCTCAAGTGGAGATGGTGAAAAACGCGGGCGGGACTTGCTCGATAAGGTTGGCCTCGCAGATCGTCTCGATCATCGGCCCGCGACACTTTCTGGCGGTGAAAAACAACGCGTTGCGCTGGCTCGCGCGTTGATCAACAAGCCTCAGCTCTTACTGTGTGACGAGCCCACCGGCAATCTCGACCACAAATCAGCGGACGTGGTCGCTTCCCTCCTGCTGGACCTGCACGAACAACAAGAAACAATTCTGGTTGTCGTAACTCATAGTGCCGAACTTGCTGCTCGATTTCCGAAACGCTATGAACTGGTTGACCAACAAGTGCGACAGTTGTAATGCAAACCTCCCAACTCCTGAGACGAAGTCTTACCCATTACTGGCGCACTAATCTGGCCGTGGTGTTGGGCGTGGCAACAGCTGTTGCCGTGCTGGCGGGAGCGTTGTTGGTCGGTGATTCCGTGCGAGCCAGCTTGCGCGACTTATTCATGCAGAGGCTCGGTCAGACGGATCTGGTGATTACGTCCGCGGGCTTCTTCCGCGAACAGTTGGCAGCCGATATTCGAAACGATCCGCAGTTTGCCGAAGGCGGTTTCGTTGACGCCTGTTCGCTAATCGCTCTCGAAGGTACTGTCACTCATGAGCGAAGCAAGCGGGTGGGTTCCGGCATAAAAGTCTACGGCGTCGACGAAAGATTTTGGCAGTTTCACCGACAGGCAACAAAGCAAGCGCCGCAGAATCGCGAAATCTTCGTCAGCGAGGCTCTGGCGCGCGAGTTGGCCTCAGACGTTGGCGACTCGCTGGTGTTGCGGGTGGAAAAGCCTTCCGAGATTCCGGTCGAGTCGTTGCACAGTCGCAAGGAAGAACTGGGCAGCACGTTGCGTTTGATAGCTCGTGAAATTCTTGCGTCTGAGGCCCTCGGCGAGTTTTCCATACAAACTCAGCAAAGCGCCGTGCGCGCCGTCTTCGTTCCGTTGCGCTTGCTCCAGCAAGAGATTGGCAAGCTAGACAAAGTCAATCTGATTCTGCTCGAGGAAACATCGCACGACACTGCCACCCAGGATACTCAGTCGACAAAGACTGCCTTGCTCAAACGGATATTACGAGAGCGAACCTCGCTTGAAGACTTTGGTATCAAGCTGCGCACGATCGGCGAGCCACTATCAATATCGCCTGCAATAGCGGGTGGGTCTTCCCCTCGGCAGCCAAACGGCGATACGTCCCACCCGGTAGCGCAGCTGGTAGGGCCAAAGATGCCGCCGAGCATCTCGTTCGAGCACGACAGTAGACTGCTTAGTGACTCGCTGTCGAGTACAGCGCTAGAAGTCGCAAAGCGTTTGTCGATGCATGCGATACCAGTGCTTTCATATCTTGCAAATAGTATCAGTGATTCCGATGTTGATTCCGGCCACACCGGTAACCGCTCTATGCCTTACTCGCTGGTTACCGCAATTGATAATGAGACTTTTTTTCAACTAGCCGGGAAAGATGCACCCCTGACGAGTGAGAGTTCCCCTCCATCTGTCGATCCTAAAAAACTTTTCGTCATTGGACCCGATGGTTCTCGTCCGATCATCCTGAATGCCTGGGCGGCACGCGATCTCGGAGTACAGCCGGGAGACACAATCAATCTCAAATATTACCTCTGGCGAGAGCACGGAGGACTTGAAACAGGTAGCACGCTTTTTACCCTGGTAAGTGTGGTGCCGATTGAAGGATTCGCGGCAGACAAGGATCTTGTTCCTGAATATCCAGGCATTACGGGTTCGGAAACCGTCGCTGAATGGGATCCACCGTTTCCTGTCGACCTGAAACTCGTGCGACCTCAGGATGAAGCCTATTGGAAGCAGTACCGCACCACACCCAAGGCCTTCATACCTTTGTCTGTGGGCCAGGAGCTCTGGCAATCGCGCTTCGGGAAATTGACTTCGTTGCGTTTGACTCCGCCGAGCGGAATGCCGCTACAGCAAGCTCTCGAGAATTACCGACGAGAACTCAAATCAGTTTTGGATCCCGAGTTGATGGGCCTGACGTCCGTAGCAGTTCGTCAGCAGGGCCTGGCAGCGTCGCGTGGCTCCACAGATTTTGGCGAATATTTCCTTTATTTCAGTTTCTTTCTGGTCGTTTCAGCGTTGCTGTTGACGGCACTCTTTTTCAAACTCGGCGTCGAACAACGTTTACGTGAAATTGGCGTCTTGCAAGCCATCGGTTTTCCAGCCTCAAAGATTCGCACGCTGTTTGTTTTGGAAGGATTGATTCTTGCGCTCATCGGCAGTGTGATCGGTTTGGTAGGCGCGGTAGCCTATGGACAGTTTGTGATGATGGGCCTGCGAACATGGTGGGTGGATGCAGTGGGAACCAGCATGCTGCGACTTCATATCTCTCCGCTCTCATTGGTGCTGGGGGCGACCGGTGGAATTTTTGCAGCGGTGATTTGTATCAGTTCGACATTGAGGGGTTTAGCAAAAGAATCGACGCGCAGCTTGTTAGCCGGGACCTTCGCGGGAGAAGGAGGGGCTCGGAGAACTGGAAACGGCGACAACAGGCGTCTTTTTACTTCATTACACGTAGCCATCTTGCTCAATGTTATTGGCATCGCCCTCTTGATAACTGCAGGAGCGCATCTGGTCGGCCAGGTCGCCGGTTTTTTTGGAGGCGGGCTGGTTCTCCTCATGGCTTTTCTGGCCTACCAATCCGTCTGGCTACGACGAAATGGAAGGAAACCTCTTTCCGGAAATGGCTGGTGGTCCGTCGCACGTCTAGGATTCCGGAACGCTACCTATCGCCCCGGGAGGAGCGTGCTGTGCATCGCACTCATTGCTGCGGCAGTCTTCATTATCGTCGCGGTCGATTCCTTCAGACAGCATGAGGGAACACTAATGCTCGATAGAAACTCTGGTAGTGGAGGTTTTCTTCTGCTCGCCGAGTCCCTTTTGCCGTTGGTCCACGATCCCAACACGAGCGAAGGACGCGAGGCGTTAAATTTAGGTTCGGATAATGCGACCTCTCCACTTGTGGGAGTCACTTTTGCGCGATTCCGTGTGCGACCGGGTGATGATGCCAGTTGCCTGAATTTGTATCAGCCGCGCAACCCAAAAATCATTGCCGCTGCCCCTGACTTCGTACGCAGCAATCGCTTCGCTTTCCAGAACACTCTTGCAAGTACCGTTGAAGAGAAGGAAAATCCTTGGCTGCTTCTGAATCGCGAATTTCCCGATGGAGCGGTGCCGGTAATCGCCGATGCAAATTCTATTACCTACGTGCTGCATCTCAAGCTGGGCGAAGACCTGATTCTAAATCAAAGCGATCGGCCGATTCGTTTGCGTCTAGTCGGTGCGCTCGCGGACAGCATTTTTCAAAGCGAGCTGTTGATGACGGAACAAAATTTCCTGCGTCTCTTTCCCGAGCAGGAAGGTTATCGGTTCTTTCTGGTCGACACGCCTCAGCCTGATCAATCAACAGCAATTGCGGCAGCCCTGGAAGATCGTCTCTCGGATTTTGGGTTCGACGTACAATCAACATCTGAGCGGCTGGCAAACTTTCATCGCGTAGAAAACACCTATCTTTCCACGTTTCAGATGCTGGGTGGCCTCGGTCTGATTCTTGGTACCCTGGGAATGGCGGCGGTTTTGCTCCGCAATGTAATGGAAAGACGACGCGAGTTGGCCCTGTTGCGGGCCGTAGGTTATAACTCCTCGCATTTCACGGAAATGGTAATCGCGGAAAATGTTCTGCTTCTTTTCAGTGGACTTGTCACCGGAACCGTCTGCGCATTGCTGGCTATCGCTCCGGTGTTTTTCGCGCGCCATACGCATCTGCCAAATGTTTCACTAGGCTACTTGCTACTGGCGGTATTAGTATCAGGGTTGACTGCGTCGGTTGTAGCCACATGGGCCGCATTGCGCTCGTCTTTATTGCCGGCGCTGCGATCGGAATAAAACTGAGGACAGGCGGCGAGCCGGTCGACAGGTCGACTCTGGTCGCTGATTTCCTAAGAAACGGAGGCGCAGAATGACAAGCTTCTTATATAACCCCAGAAAGGTCCTACTGTTCTCGTTCATATCGCTCATATTTTTGCTGTCTCCCTGTATTGACGCGGTGGCACAGGCGGAGTGGCCACAGTGGGGCGGTCCGGAACGAAACTTTATGGCGGAGTCAAAGGGGCTTGCAGCTGCATGGCCGGAAAAGGGACCACGACAACTTTGGACTCGGCCGTTGGGAAATGGCCATTCCGCAATCATCGTGGACGGAAGCACGCTCTACACAATGTACAGCCAGGGTGAACAGGAAATAGTTATCGCGCTAGCCGCAGATACCGGTAAGACGATTTGGGAATACAAGTATGAGGCGCCTACGGCGGGCATGAATTACGAGGCAGGCTTTGGACCGCATTCCACCCCGCTGCTGGTCGGACCTCTCATCTTCACCGTCGGCGCAACTGGAAAACTTCACGCCATCGACAAGCGGACCGGGAAAGTGGCCTGGTTCCACGATCTCTGGAAAGAGTACAACGGCACAAAGTCGGACCGAGGTTATTCGTGCAGTCCTCTGGGTTATAACAATACTGTGATCCTGACGCTGGGCGGTCCTGGTCAAGCCCTCATCGCGTTTAATCAGAAAAACGGAAGCATTGCCTGGAAAAATCAGAGCCTCGATATGTCTCCGTCGTCTCCCCTTATTATCAACGTCGACGGGCAGGATCAATTGGTAGCTTTCATGGGCAAGGAGATAGTGGGCCTCGATCCGAACAATGGTGAGCTGCTCTGGTCTCACGGTCATGTTACGGACTGGGGCCTTAATATCAGTACACCGGTTTGGGGCAACGACAATCTTTTATTTCTTTCCTCGGCCTATAATGGCGGCAGTCGCGTTCTCAAGTTAATCCGAAAAGGCGGAAAAACTACCGTCGAGGAACTCTGGTTTCAGCGCCGGCTTCGAGTTCACCATGGGACAGCCATTCGCATCGGGGATTACGTTTATGCCTCGAGTGGTGATTTTGGGCCGGCATTTTTATCGGCTGTAAATGTAAAAACAGGAGAGATTGCTTTTCAGGATCGGAGTTTTCCCAAGTCCAACTTTCTCTACGCCGATGGGAAGCTGATCATCCTGGATGAAGACGGCAACCTGGCGCTCGCCACCGTTTCAGCGACGGGATTGAAAGTCATCTCGAAGGTTGGTCTAATGAAGAATCTCGCATGGACAGCGCCAACGCTTGTGGGAACCAAACTCTACGTGCGCGATCGCCATACTATTACAGCTGTGGATTTAAGCTGAGGTCCGTTTAAGCGCCCGGCTGAAAGCCCCAGCTGAGAGGCAAGCCATATTTCTGTGGCGATTCTCAACGCCGAACCATGATCGGAGGATGGAGATGCAAGGTCGGGCCGCTCAGCTATTTGCCATCGTTTTACTCGCCACTGCCGTTGCTAACGCAGACAACTGGCCGCAGTGGCGTGGTCCCAATTTGAATGGCGTTAGCAGCGAACGGAATCTTCCCTGGCGCTGGACGCCAGATGAAAACATTGCCTGGAAGCTGGCGATGCCTGGTTGGAGCGGCTCCACTCCGATTATCTGGCGGGACCATATCTTTCTGAATATCGCTGACGGCAACGATCTTTACCTTTGGTGTGTGGACCGAACAAAAGGCGATGTGATTTGGAAGAGATTGCTTGGCGGCGGCAATGTCAAAATGCGCAAACAGAACATGTCCTCACCGTCACCGGTGGCGGATGGCAAGAGCGTTTTTGTGATGACCGGCACCGGCATCGTCAAAGGCTTCGATTTCAGTGGCAAAGAATTGTGGGCGCGCGATATTCAAAAGGACTACGGTGAGTTTGGTCTTAATTGGGGCTACGCTTCATCGCCTTTATTACTAGACGACTCGCTGTATATTCAAGTATTGCACGGGATGAAAACTGACGATCCCTCTTACATCCTGCGCCTGGATAAGAAGACAGGTAAGACACATTGGAAGGTAGAGCGTGCTACTGCGGCCATCCGCGAATCGCCTGACTCGTACACAACCCCGGCGCTCCTGCGCTATGACACGACCATAGAAATCGTCATCACTGGCGGCGACTGCGTAACGGGCCACGACCCCGCGACTGGTAAAGAGCTTTGGCGCGCGAATGGCCTTAACCCAGAGGACGATCCCTTCCACCGGATAGTGGCGTCGCCGGTGATCTTTAATGACATCATCTATGCGCCATCGAAGGTCCGTCCGCTACTTGCGTTGAAGGCCGGAGGTCGCGGCGACATCACCCACTCACACCTGCTCTGGTCGACGCTCAATGGGCCGGACGTCCCGACCCCCGTCACTGATGGAAAGTATTTTTATGTTGTCAACGACCGCGGCATTGTATGGTGCCTTGATGCTAGAACCGGCAAGGAGATATATAGTCAGCAACGCATCAAACCGGGAACATACAGCTCGTCGCCCGTGCTGGCTGACGATAAGATTTATGTGACGAATGAAGACGGGCTGACAACAGTTGTAAAGGCTGGACCAAAGTTCGAGGTCCTCGCCGAGAACGCACTAAATGACTACTGCCTCAGTTCGCCGGCCATTTCCGAAGGTCAGATCTTTATTCGTACAGCACAGCAGCTTTATTGCATCGGCAAAAACCAAGCTTCCAAGACTCGCGGTTCCCTTGAAAAGTGAAATCGACTTCATTGCTGATAATCGGAGTTTCGTCATGAGTTTCGTTGAAACCAGATGGCTAATACGATGTTCGGTCGTGCTCGTGGTCGTGATGGCGAGCCTTACGTTCAGCGTGAATGCCCAGGAATCTCAACTGGGAAAGGTTGAGTTTCAAACCTCCGGTTCGGAAAAGGCACAGGCACATTTTCTGAGGGGGTTGGCCGCTCTCCACTCGTTCTGGTACGAAGAGGCGTTAGACGCTTTTCGCGAAGCAACGCGCATTGAACCAGACTTTATGATGGGCTTTTGGGGCGAGGCGATGACGTTCAATCATCCACTGTGGTCCGAGCAGGACACGGCGGCTGCCCGCGCAGTGATCGCCAGGATCAAAGATACGCCCAGGCTGACCTCGAGAGAGCGAGCTTATCTGAACGCTGTAAAACTGCTTTACGGCGAGGGCGACAAGCGAACTCGCGACGCGGCCTACTCAACTGCCATGGAGAAGATCTACCAGGAGTATCCGGATGACCTGGATGCAGCGGCTTTTTACTCTTTATCGCTTCTTGGAATAGTCAAATCCGATGAGAAAAGTTATCGCCTGCAAGCGCGGGCAGGTGCTATTGCTCTGGACGTTTATCAGAAGAACCCAAATCACCCCGGAGCGGCCCATTACATCATTCACGCTTTCGACGATCCCGATCACGCCATTCTGGCTCTGCCAGCGGCACGTCGCTACGCGAGTATTGCTCCCGAAGCGCATCACGCCCGGCATATGCCATCGCACATCTTCCTGCAGTTGGGGATGTGGCCGGAGGCTGCGGCGTCTAATGAATCAGCGTGGGCAGCTTCTGAGGAATGGATGAAACGCAAGAACCTCTCAACCAGCGTGCGCGATTATCATAGCCTCCACTGGCTGCTCTACGTTTATCTGCAACAGGGCCGCTACTCTAAAGCGGAGGGGCTGCTGGCCATAATGAAGAAGGTCATGACTGAAACCCGTTACGAAAACAAACTGCGACCCGGCTATTACGAAAATAACTATGCAAATATGGCCGCGGCGTTTATCGTCGAAACTGAACGCTGGAACCTGGCAACCAAGTTTTTCCCGGAGGATGCAAAGACCAGGATTGCATCGGTCCCGAGTCAAGAAGATGGACATGGTGGGCACGCTGTCACTCAACCGGCGACAACCGATCGCGCGGCAACCGTTCGAGCTTCGTACAGCAGTGAGACGTTGCCTCGTTTCATCCGCGGTTTTGCAGCAGTTGCCAGCGGCTCGAGAGGTGAACCGAAGCTGGTGATTCAGGCAGGCAGTTCCAGCCCGAACGCTATGGCAACGATCGGACACCTTGAAGTTGCCGCTCTCGAGGCCTCAACCCATCCTGATCCTCAGTTAGCAATCGAATTGATGAAGAAGGCACTGCGTCAGGAGGAAGCGACAGGTCCACCTTCCGGGCCGCCTGGACTGATCAAGCCGGCGCATGAACTGTTTGGGGAGATTCTGCTGCGGCTTGGAAAGCCCGATGCAGCTGCCGAACAATTCCAGATTGCCCTACTCAGGCAGCCAAACCGCGCTCGTTCGTTGCTGGGCGCAGCGCGTGCCGCCGCGAAGAGCGGAGACCGACATGGCGCTGCCGTAGCCTATCGCAAGTTTCTCGATCAGTGGCAACAGGCGGATGAGGGATTGCCAGAATTAAGTGAGGCGCGGGATTACCTGAAACAAGCAGCACCCTAGTCCGCGGTTACCGCTTCTCCCGAACATCGAAGGCATAGATAGTGTCCTGATCGCGCAGGTAGAGACGACCACCGGCGATGACCGGGTGCGTCCATGTTGGTAGCGAATCTTGCTGAATATGGAAACGTCCCTTTTCGTGGTACGCGGAGGGGCTTGCTTCTACTAGCCCGACCACACCGTTTTCACTCAGCACGTAGAGATTTCCGTCAGCATAAGCTAGTGAACCCTTACCTACGCTGCGATCACGCCAGGCAACTTCTCCAGTGTCGAAACGCATGGCAGTCAGGATGCCGCTGGAAAAGCCGTAGAGATAATCGTCCACCAGAATTGAACTGCTGTGGTGATTACGCATCTCTTTTGTGAAATAGACTTCCTGCGCAGTTCCATCAGCCTTGATCTCGACCAGACCTGCCCCGGTTCCGTAGTCGGAAGACATGAATACGCGGTTCCCTCGCACGATGGGTGTAGCTACATTGGCCACATTGTTCGCCGCCCGCCGGTATTCCCACAAAAGCTTGCCATCTTTTAGATCAAGTCCCAATCCCCGCTGATGCGTGAAGAACACCACCTGTGTAGTGTTGCCGATCTGAACGGGCATCGCTGAGGAGTAGCCCGCTTTATCGCTCTGACTCTTCCAAATTAGCGACCCATCCTTCTTGTTGAGCGCCACGATAGAAGCTCCGGGACCACCAGCATTGATAAGCAGTTTGTCGCCAATGACGAGGGGCGACTCGCTGATGCCCCAATTGTTATTAGAGCCACCAAACTTTTGCAGAATGTTAATTGTCCAGACGACGCGACCTGTGCGAGCCTCCAGGCATGAGAGATCGCCGCCACCGCCGAGAGCGTATAGATTATTGCCGTCAATGGTTGGGGTTCCCCGTGGGCCATCGCCACGATCGTTGCGGTACGCACCACCGCTCGCGTTCGCCCAGGCTTGTTTGCCAGTTGCCACGTCAAACGCGATGACATACTCGCGATCACCGCGCAGGCCTATAGTGAAGAGTCGTCCATCAGCAATTGCCAGCGACGAGTAGCCAGCTCCAGCTCCCGTAGTCTTCCAGACTAGTGGCGGGCCGGCCTCCGGCCATTGCTTCAGCAATCCAGTCTCCGTAGATTTCCCATCGCGATTCGGTCCACGCCACTGCGGCCAATTGCCACCTACCTGGGCAGCTATCTCAGAGAAGCAAAAAACAATAATTACCCAGGCCAGCACGGCCTTCAAATTCATGATCTTCATAAAAGCATCTCCTTTCGCCTGTTACTGAGGCTTGAAATACAAAACCAACCCAGCCCCAAGCGCCGCCAACACAAAACCTAAATAGAGCAACGGATTGGGTGCTGTCTTTGGTGGATGCACCCACATCGAAAAGAGCACATTTACCAATGGCGCGCCTCCGAAAACGAGGGGCATTACATAAGTCGGTAGACCTCCTGACTTAAAGGCGAATATGATGCACACTGCCCCCGCAGCCCCTAGTGCGCCGCCCAGCGTTGCCGCCAGAGAGCCTTTCATAGTGAATCCATTCAGTTCGCCTTGATACGAAAGGGTGGCTGCCGGAACTAGAACACCTACCAAAAAGTAAGCGACTCCGACGCAGAGCAACGCGCGCATCGGGCTACGCAACTCCACCTGGCCGTTATGCAATGCAGGTCCATACAATCCCCATGAGAGTGCGGCGCCGAAAGCGAAAACAATCCAAAGCATCAGATAGGCCTCCAACAATATAGAGTGGTAGTCGGTAAAGCACGACCAGCGTGTAACCAAAGTGGTGTTGGTTAATCACTTCAATGAAACCATAATTAGCCCCTAGCCGTTTTAGTACTGAACGCATTCTAACAGTCAGTTTTCGACTTTAATAGACAAAACATTAGTCGGACATTCATTCATTTTGAGCACGTGTCAGACGCCATGGGCTAGTCTTTATTTAATGAATCGTCAACGTGTCAGCCCGTTTTCAGAAGCAATTCGGAAAAGATTTCGCCATAATGCTGAAGTTTATCCGAAGCTCTCCGGAATTTTGTGATCTATCCAAAAAAACGTACGAGGAATCGCGATGTCAAGCCACAAAAAAATCCTTCTCCTGCTCTGGCTCCTCTTGTTAGCTTCATCAGCGAGAGCTCAAACTTATCGGGCCTCAGTGCGTGGCACTGTCTATGATCCAAATCACTCGGTAATAGCGGGGGCCACCGTGAAGCTGACAAGCCGGGAAAATGGCGAGGTCTGGACCGCAAACAGCGGCAATCAAGGTGAGTACTCTATCTCATCGCTTGCACTCGGTGAATACCGTCTTGAAGTGGAGGTGCAAGGCTTCCCGAAGCAAGTGTTCAAGGTAACTTTGTTGGTAAATCAGGAACAACGGTTTGACGTCACCATGGAATTGGGGCCAGCCGAGAGAGTAGATGTTGATTTTACCAACGACGCGATTCTGAAGAAGGACTCGCCCGCTATCGGCACGGTCATTGAAAATCGCCAAATTGTCGGATTGCCGCTCGACGGGCGAAACTTTTACGAGTTGAGCCTACTGGTACCAGGAGCAGCGCCCAGTGCTCCCGGGTCAGCCGGTTCCGCGCGCGGAGACTTTTCCTTCAGTGTTAATGGTGCACGTGAGGACGCCAATACCTTTCTGCTCGACGGCGTCTATAACATCGATCCCAAACTAAACACTTTCGGTGTGCGTCCACCCGTAGATGCTATCCGAGAGTTCGACATGCTCACGAGCACCTATGACGCCTCATTCGGTCGCAATCCGGGCGCGCAGGTCAACGTCGTTCTGAGATCGGGCGCTAACGACTATCACGGCTCGCTGTTTGAGTTTTACCGCAATGGTGCGATGGACGCGCGGAACTTCTTTGCGCCTTCGGGTGAGCCAAAACCGAAGTACATCCGTAACCAGTTTGGTGGTTCGTTGGGCGGTCCGATCAAGCGAGATCGCACATTTTTCTTCGGCGATTATGAGGGTACTCGCGCGCGCGAAGGCATCACCCGTGTCACCAATGTCCCCACGGCGCTGGAACGTGCGGGCAACTTCTCGCAAAGCCTCTTCGGAAATCCGGTTAGTGAACGGGCGGACCTGACCCTCCGTTATAGCTTCGGCAACCGTAATCTGTTCGAACCGTTTACGGGCGCGTCCTTCTCGCTGGTGCCCGGATTTGGCGACACGGTTAGGCGACGCAGTCAGAACGCGATGGGGGCCTTGACACTGGTGTTAACGCCGAACCTGGTGAATGAGACGCGTGTAGCCTTGAGTCGTGTAGCGGCTTCCGTGACACAGGAGGCGAGCCGGCGCAATTCCGACGTAGGAATACCCGGAATCTCCCCGAATGCCCGCGATGCCGGGTTGAGTTTCATCACCACAACGGGCTTTTCACCACTTGGGGATGAAGGGAATAATCCACAAAAAAGCGTGACTAATGTCTATCAGGTTCTCGATAGCGCCAGTTATGTCCATGGCATACACCTGATCAAGTTTGGTGCGGACCTGCGCTTCTCCCAACAGAATGCCTTTCGCGATGTGGAGTCACGCGGGCGCTTGCAGTTTTCGCCGTTTGCGCAAATCTCCGGTAACGCTCTGGCTGACGTGCTGCTCGGTTTGCCTCTCCTTACAAGTGTCGCTCGTGTCGATAATCCTCAGCACCTTCGCACACAAAGCTACAACTTCTTTTTCAACGATAACTTCCGCGTGAAGCCTCGCCTAACACTTACCATGGGTCTGCGTTACGAATACAACTCGCCGCCGGTCGATGCCGCGGATCGCGCGAACGTGTACGATGTTGCTTCACGCCGTCTCGTGCAGGTAGGAACCAATGGTGTGCCGCGCGCCGGGTTCGTGGCAGATAAGAATAACTTCGCACCGCGCATCGGTCTTGCGTGGACACTGGGAAAGAATGAAGGAACTGTTCTGCGTGCGGGTTACGGTGTTTATTACGATCAGTCTCCACTGGCCCCGGGTGAGGCGCTCTACTTCAACTCGCCGTATTTCGACAACAACATTTTTTTCTCTCTGCCGGGATTGCCTTTAACCCTCGACAACCCTTTTCCCTCCTTCTTCCCTTTTCCCCTGCCTGACTCGGCACTCGCTATCCAGCGTAACTTGCGCACGTCTTACATGCAGCACTGGAATCTGAACTTGCAGCAACAACTCGGTCGTGACCGAGTGCTGGAACTCGCGTACGTGGGCTCGAAAGGAACCAAGCTGCTGACAGCACGCGACATAAACCAGCCGCAACCGAGCGCTCTGCCGCCTGGGCTGCCCTTCGTGCCGCGACCAGATCCGCAGTTCGACGACATCAATCTGCTGGAGTCGCGCGCTGATTCGAACTACAACAGCCTTCAGGCACGATTTCAGCAACGCCTGTCGCAAGGCTTAGCGGCGCTGGTTTCATATACCTGGTCGAAGTCGATCGACGACGCTTCCAACTTCTTTAGCAGCACAGGCGATCCAAACTTTCCGCAGAACAGCTACGACGGCAGGGCGGAGCGCGGACGTTCGAACTTCGACGTTCGCCATCGAGTCTCTGTCAGTTACTCTTATGATGTTCCCTTCGGGAAAGGGCGCGACTATCTCGCGAACGCTGGATGGATTTCGACGCTTCTCAGTGGCTGGCAGAGCTTCGGCGTTGTTACCTTCCAATCGGGACGGCCGTTTACGGTAGCGCTACTTTCCGACATCGACAACAGCGGCACCGGCCGGTCAATTCTCGGCTTTGGCGCGAACGATCGCCCTAACGTTGTGGGCGTTGGGCAGCTCTCGGAACGCACTCCCGATCGCTGGTTCAACACAAGCGCGTTTAGTTTTCCCCCGCGTGGCAGCTTCGGCAATGCCGGGCGAAATATTCTGGATGGCCCAGGATACCAGAATGTAAACGCGTCGCTCGTAAAGAATACCAAGCTGTCCGAGCAACTCAATTTGCAGTTACGGGCCGAATTCTTCAATCTCTTCAATCACCCAAACTTCAACCTGCCTGATAACTTCCTGGGGTCTCCGACTTTTGGTCGCATTACTTCAGCGCGAGATCCAAGGCACATTCAGTTTGGCGTTAAGTTGCTGTTTTAGGATGAGAGCCGCTCGCTGCCAGTTGGTCCTCTCAAGCTCAGTAATCTCACAGGTTGGGAAGGTGGACCCTGTCCCCGCCTCAACTTTGAAAGCCACTGCCTGGATGAGTGGCTATCAGGCTGAGCGGGGACAGGGTCCACCTTCCCAACCTGTGAGATTGCTCATGTTGAGGGATTGGCTTGATGATGAGTGCCTTTTCAACTCGTGGGAGACTAGCCTGGTCGCAGCACTCAGTCTCCCGACTCCTGCATTGCGGGGCGGTCATCGTAGATCTGATATTTTGCAGAGAGCACATCCTCCGCCCCTGGTAAGGATTTGTTGAGCTGCGCCGGTGAGCCATCGAGCTGCTCGTAAAGCGGCGGGGGAATGACGGCGAATTCGGCCATCGGTGCGTAGATATCGTCTACTCCTTTTTTAAAAACGTTACCCATTAACAGAGTGATAATATTCACTCGTTGATCGGGATACTTCTGCAGGAACTGTCCAAAACTGAAGCCCTCATTGTAGAAGGCATAAACGAGCTTGCGCATCGACTCGATGCCTTTATCCAGCTTCCCTTGATATTGTCCCAGTCGCGCCGCCGAAAAATCATGATTCTTGAAAGCATCATGAATGCTGTCGGCGGCCAGCTCGGCCATCTTCAGTGCCAGCAACACTCCTGAGGAGTAGATTGGATCGAGAAAACCATAAGCATCACCGATCAGGATGAAGCCGTCACCCGCGAAGCTCTTCGAACGGTAGGAGTAATCAAGGATTGAATAGATCTTATCAGTCCTCGACGCCCCGGTCAGGCGGCGGCGGCACGACTCGACCTTCTCTATCTCTTCATAGAAAATTTTTGCCAGATCCTGGCCGCGATCCTTCACCAGATATTCAGGGTCAGCGACGACGCCGACACTGGTGATGTCGTTCTCGAGCGGTATATACCAGAACCATCCGTTGCTGCCCTTGGGTGTGCGTAATACAAGGGTCGCCCCACCGTTGAGATCTGGTTCGCGATGCGCGCCCTTGAAGTAGGAGTAGAGCACGGCCTTCTTGAGTTTTGGATCACGAACACGCCAGCCAAATTTGTTCGAGAGCATCGCCGTCTGCCCGCTCGCATCAACCACGACAGGAGCCTGAAACTTCTGCAGCGAACCATCTGCCAGCAACGCTTCAACACCGTAGGCCCGGCCCTCGTCAAAGAGGACCCGCTTGATTGGTGTTTCTTGGTGCACGGTCGCTCCCTGCTCCGCCGCATGCTCAATTAACATCAGGTCAAATTGCGCGCGGGTTACCTGCCATGTCACGGCAGACTCATGATGATTGGCCTCAAAGAAATAGAATGGCCTTGATTCTTTACCCGCCGGGTTCGCGAACTGGACACTGTATTTGCGGACGAACGGACTGGTTTTGAGTTTCTCCAACAGGCCCATTCGCTGGAACGTAAAGTACGTATCAGTCATTAACGATTCGCCGATATGGTGCCGGGGAAATCGCTCCTTTTCAAAGAGCACCACTCTACGGCCTTCGCGCGCCAGAATACTGGCAGCCGTGCTGCCCGCAGGTCCACCACCGATGACAACCACGTCGTAGCTATTATGCATTTCCATTTATCTATACGTACCGCACCGACTTCAATTCCGGCTCGAAAAACTCGGAAAGAAAATGATCCACTTGCAATAGTCCGCCACGCGTCAACACGATGGTTCCGTTCTGGCGCTCAACCAGATTGTCATCATCGAGTCGTTCGTAAACAGCCTTGAACTCGTCCCAAATATCGACGCCGAACTTGCGGCGAAAGTAACGCACGTCAATGACTCCGGTCTTGAGTTGCAAGATCATCTCGCGGATAAGTTTCTGTTTCGGAGTGAGGGTCAAGGCACGCAGCAGCGGCAATTGATCCTTCTCAAGCAGTGCCACGTACTCCTCGAAGTTATGAGCGTTCTGGAAATGAACGCCGCCGAAGTGCGAGAAGGAAGAGACCCCAAGCCCAATCATATCGCCACCGTGCCATAAGGCGTCCGTGTAAATGAAACGGCAAGGCTTGGCGGTCGTCGCGACAGTATAAGCGCTGGCAATGCGATAGCCCCGTGCTTGAAATTGATCAAAGGCGTAGTCGAGCCAGCGCTGTTTCGTGGGCCAGTCTGCTACGGGCGACTCCATCCCCTGCTTGATGATCTCCTGCGAGATGACAGTGTTGTAAGGTAACTCCATCTGATAAATGGTGACAGAGTCGGGATGTAATTCGAGTGCACGACGAATGGTGTCGCGCCACTTTTCTTCAGTTTCTCCGACCATGCCGGCAATTAGATCAATATTGATCTGGGGAAAATCAATCTGGCGAGCCAGGTCATACACCTCGTAGATTTCGGCCGAAAGGTGTGCCCGACCATTGGTCGCGAGAATCTCATCATCGAAGTGTTCGACACCGAGACTCAAGCGCGTAACGCCGATTTCCTTCAATGTTTGCAGCTTTGATTTTCGCAGCGTGCCCGGTTCACACTCGAACGTCACCTCTTCAGCATTGCTCCAGCTCACGTGGCGGTTGAGACCATCGACGAGATAGTGAAGTTGCTTTTCGCTGATATAAGAAGGTGTGCCGCCACCGAAGTAAGCAAAGCGGAGTTGTCGACCCTGAAAGCCGCGTCTGCGACTGTAGCATTCCGCTTCCTTGATCAGGGCGTCAAGATATACTTCGATCTCGGCGGCATTCTTGTCTGTATAGACCTTGAAGTAACAAAACTTGCAACGTTTGCGGCAAAACGGGATGTGAAGATAAAGGCCAAACGGATCCTCGGTGCGGGGCGACTGATCCAGTGCGTCAATGGCCTCGGCGACGTACTCCGGTTTCCATTGCGAAAACGGCGGATAATTAGAAACGAAATAATTGCCAACCTCGGTACTGGTTGAAGTCATATTCTTCGTAATAAACTCATTGGTACGAATATTGTGCGCGTAAACAGAATTTTGGAATCTGCTGCGAAAATTCGGATATTAACTGTCAAGCCTTGCCCGGAAGTGAATCAAACTAAATTGGCCGCTTTCTATTCCACTGAGCAACGAAAGTACCATCAATAGGACCGCGGATCAATTACCGCTTCGGGCAACAGCTCTTGCTGAGTTGCCTTGGTTGTTTGTCGAGTTGCGCGGTGCCCGTAAACTATTTGTACTCGATTTCAGTAATACGTATTGAAGTTATTAATAGGGAGCACCGCCACTTGCACAGGTTCAGTACTTCCAATCGCCGGACCTATCTTTATTATCTGGCTCTGCTGCTCCTGTTTGGAGCGGGAATATTGGGGTCACTGTTGGCCTGCGCGTGGTTTACCGAAAGTATAGGTATTCATGCTCTCTTCGGCGGTTTCCTGGCCGGCGTCGCGATGCCTTCGGAAGCAGATTTTCCAGCTCTTTCTCAAGGAAAGAGTCGAAGCTTTCATCTCGGCCGCTTTGCTGCCGCTCTTCTTCGTTTTTATCGGATTGCGCACACAGATCACCCTGCTCAATGACTGGTCCGGTTGGTTCATGTGTCTCGCGATAATTGTCGTCGCAGTGGCGGGCAAACTAGGCGGCAGCATGTTGATGGCTCGCTGGACCAGAATGAGCTGGCGCGACTCGTTCTCTGTAGGCGTCTTGATGAACACGCGTGGCCTGGTAGAGTTGGTTGTGCTAAATATTGGATACGATCTCGGAATCTTATCGTCGCGCATTTTCGTAATGATGGTTATCATGGCGCTTGTTACAACATTTATGACTGGGCCGCTCCTTTCTTTAGTGAAGCTCGGAAAACAAACATACGACTCTGAATGATTTGCGAGGGAGGTCTAACATGAGTAGCTCGTGGTCCACAATCATGGCCCTCACCACGACAATTTTATTTGCGACCTCCAGCCAGGCCCAGGACTGGCCGCAATGGCGCGGACCCAATCGGGATGGCAAGGCTCCCGGGGTTGCATCGGTGTGGCCCAAAAACTTGAAGGAGGAATGGAGAGTCACAGTCGGCATTGGCCATTCTTCGCCAGTCGTCGCGAATGGCAGCATTTATGTTTTTGCCCGCCAGGGCGAAGAAGAAGTACTACTTTGCCTTGACGCCGTTGCCGGAAAAGAACTTTGGAGGGCGAGCCAACCGATCTCCTATCAGATGCACCCGGCAGCAACCGGCCACGGCAAAGGACCAAAATCCACACCCGTAGTCAGCAATGGGAACGTCTTCACATTTGGCATCAGTGGTGTCCTTTCCGGTTACAATGCGCGCACAGGAAGGTTGAAATGGAGGCACGAATTTACCAAACAGTACCCAAACACTTCTCCGCTTTACGGCACGGCCATGTCCCCGGTAGTCGACAACGGAGTGCTTATCGCCCACGTCGGTGGCCATAACAAAGGCGCCCTGACCGCTTTCGACGTGGAAACGGGCGCGGTGAAATGGTCCAACGATATGGATGGGCCTGCATATTCATCGCCCATCATCGTCACGTTGGCAGGCGTGCGACAGGTAGTCACCTTGATGCAAAAAGATTTAGTCGGCGTCGATGCCGCCACGGGGAAGCTTCTCTGGAAGCTTCCGCAGAAGTCCGAGTATGACGAAAACTCTGTGACGCCTGTTGCCTATAAGGACATGCTGATTTTTTCCAAAGAAGAGCGAGGTCTCACGGCCATTCGTCTAGTCAGGCAAGGCCCGGAAATTGTTCCTCAGGAGGTGTGGAGCAGCAAAGAAAACCTCCTGTTCTTTAGCTCACCCGTGTTGCAGGAGAATATGCTCTTTGGATTCTCCGTATTTAAGAAAGGGCAATTTTTCGCGCTGGATGCCGACACCGGAAAGACTCTATGGCAGAGTGCGGGCAGGATGGGAGAGAACGCGGCGATACTCAATCTTGGAGGCTCGATTTTCCTGGCGCTTACCAACGATGCCAACCTCATTGTTCTCCCCGTAAACGCCAAAGAATACGCGCCCGCAGCTCAGTACACCGTTGCTAACAGTCCGACATGGGCGCATCCGGTATTGATTGGTAATCGCATTTTGATTAAAGATGAAACCACGCTCAGATCGCTTAAGGTCCAGTAGGGAAATTATAGGTTGCTGATTGCTTGAGGATCAGTCGCATTAAACTCGGCGTAGACGAGTTTTTCTGAGACAACCAGGGAGAAATAGAAATGACCTGCAAGATGATCAATAGCAGCGCAGTGGTCCTCATATCTTGTTTGTTGGCCGTGGCCGCGCCAAAACCTAATTTTGCGGGGACGTGGGTAATGGATCGCAACAGAAGCTTTGGGCTGCCGGGGAACATGCAGCAAACGATGACTGTCTCGCAAACTGAAGGTCAGATTGATGTGGAGACTAAGCTCATCCAGCCTGATAACGAACGAACAGTTAAGGACACTTATGTTCTTGACGGAAAAGAGCATGAGTTTACTCCCCCGCCACCACCTAATACAGCTCCTAACACGACGCCGCCAAAAGGTAAGAGAACAGCCAACTGGCTTCCGAATGGAAATGGGATCGTGGTGACCGAGATAACGACGAGTGAGACACCAAAGGGGACTGTGACTACTCAGGTGATGAAGAAATGGACCTTCACTGCTGATGGCGAGCTAACCATCGATATGTACGTCGATAATCCCGGCATTTCGTATGAAAGCAAACGCATCTTCACTAAGAAATAAATTCGGGAAGGAAAATAGCTTCAATCTACCAGTTGTTAGAACTCCGATCCGCGCCTATTCGCCACTGACCTTGTAAACGGCCATCTGCATGGCGTTGCGAACAAACAGCCGGCCACCAGCGATTGCCGGATAATTCCAGGTTTTTCCCTCGAGAGCGCTAAAGCGTGCGACCTCTGAGTATTCGGCAGGCGTAGCTTTCACGAGCGCGAGTTCTCCAGCATCACTCATCACGATCAAGTGGCCGCTCGCCAGGATTATTTGTCCATAGCCATAGCGCCCGCCCTTCCACTTGCGCGCCCCTGTATTGACATCAAGGCAAGTTAGAATTCCCTCGTCCAGCCCGTAGACATATCCTTCATGAAGCACTGAGCTATTAAACTTGTTCTTCATGTTGATGTTTTCCCAAACACTCTTGGCCGCGAAACTGTTCCCGGAACCCGTCACCTCCACCAGAGCCGCCCCCTTGCCATAGCCTGAAGAAATGAAGAATCGATTCTTGTCAACAATGATGGGCTGCGAAACATTGATGCCCATATCGGTGTCCCACGATTGACTCCACAGCAGCGAACCGTTTTCGGGAGCAAGTCCGAAAACGCGAGACGCGCTGACTACCAGAATCTGCCGCCGGCCGGCTAAGGTGACGAGCATCGGTGAAACGTAGGCCTGCCGGTCGTTCTGTACTCTCCAAACAGACGCGCCCGTCAACTTGTTATAAGCCACTACAGATTTGCCGGAAGGTCCACCCGGAAGCACAATCACCTTGTCATCAACGATGAGAGGTGAAGCAGCCATGGCCCAGGAAAGATTTTCGGCTTGATTGTCACTGAGAATATTTTTGCCCCAGCTCACCGCTCCAGTTTTCGCGTCAAGACAACGAAGCTCACCCGTGGCGCCGAGTGCATATAGCCGGCCGTCATCCCACGTTGGGGTTGAACGAGGCCCATCACCAGTCGTGTCGCTGTATTCAGCATTCCAACTCTGGGTCCACAACTCACGGCCGTTATTGATGTCATAGGCTGCGACCACCTCCTGCCGTCGTCGCTGTTCAATTGTATAGGCTCGTCCGTCAGCAATTGTGATCGAGGCATAACCGAGCCCAACCGGTTCTTTCCAGAGGAGTGCTAACCCTTGTGTGGGCCATTTCGTCAACACCGCCGTCTCATCATAACGGCCATCGCGGTTGGGTCCGCGAAAGTTGGTCCAGTAATTTCTCGAGGCATGTGCGGCGGCAGTCTCGCTTGAACTTTCGGCAGCGGGAACCGTTTGCTGTGCCGTCACTGATGGCTGCTGCGCCGGCATTGCGCTGGAAGCGGCTGGGTCTGGATTGTTGGATGCGGACGGGGCTATCCCTTCGCGTTGTTGTGCTCTGTGCTGCTCCAGGGCGGCGTAGTGCGCCTCATTGGCGCTTGATTTCCTCCAGACGCTAAAAAGAAATAGATAACCCGCTCCCAGTAACACAATGCCTAAAGATGCCAGTAGTTTGGTTCTCGTGGACATCTCGCGACGCATCCAAAGCAGGGCCAATCCCGCGGGAGGTAACAGCAGTGAGGAGGCTACCAACCCTGTGATCGAGCGATACCAGGGGGTTGATTCTTGCGATTCAAACATACCTACTCCTCTCTTCCTCTCAATGGTTATTAAATATTAGACGTTCCCAGAGTACAAATTGTTCCGGGTTCTAAACTCAACCGAACCGCTCCCATTTCTCTGGCAAGCTTGGCTGCTTTAGCTGCCGATACAATAGAGCGACCTTTCCCCTCGAATAAAGATGTTTCCGTCAGCAACCGCCGGAGATGCATAGACAGGTTCGCCCACGGAGTTTGTCCCAATTATTTCGTGCTTCGGCCCCGCCCTTACCACGAACGTATCTCCATCTTCACTCGTCATCAAGATCTTTCCATCGAACGCAATGGGCGATGCGGTGAAGGTCGCTGGTATGGGCACTCGGCCACCTTCATATTTTACCTCCCCAGTTCGGGCATCGAGACAAGTTAGTATTCCGCGATCCGTAGTCAGGTAAAGATAGTCGCCGTAAAGGATGGGAGACGGAACGTAAGCTGTTCCTTTGGCATATTTCCAGGCCACGATATCGGCCAGATCACCTGTTCCACCAAGCGTAATGGCCATCGCTATCCTGGCCGGAAACCCAGCGGAGATGAAAACCGTATCCTTGTTAGCAACCGGAGATGGAATGGCATTGCTTTCCACACCCTTATGACGCCATAACTCTCTGCCAGTCGCCGGGTCATAAGCAATCACAAATTCGTTACCACTGGCGATTAGTTCAGCGCGCCTGGCTGTGCGAACCAAAAGCGGCGTCGACCAACTGACTTGAACTTTCCGCTGAGTTTTCCAAACCTCTTTGCCGGTCTTCTTGTCCAGCGCGATGATGAAAGACGATGCACCGTTCTCCTCGTCACATTGCAGGATAACCAGTTTCTCGTAGAGAACCGGAGACGTTCCCGTGCCCATCCCTACCGTGCCGAGCTTACCGAGATCGGCCTTCCAGGCGAGCTTGCCACTCATATCGTAAGCATAAAGTCCCTCGCTACCGAAGAAGGCATAGACATATTTTCCGTCGGTGGCAGGAGTTGAAGAAGCGAACGAGCTCTTACGATGCCGGTTGTCGTAGGGCGTGCCCTCGAAGGCCGTCTGCTCCCAGAGGATCTTGCCGCTCTCGCGATCCACGCAAATTACTTTTAGAAACTGTTTATGATCCGCCCCGACGCTGTCGGGATGCAGAAACTCTTTGTCGCCATCCATGTGTTTGACGGCTTTTGCGCCCGGAACGAGGGGTCCTTCGATGGCCGTCGTGACGAAGATCTTGTTTCCCCAGACAATAGGGGATGAATGGCCTCTGCCGGCAATTGGAGTTTTCCATTTTATGTTCTTCGTATTGCTCCATTCCGCCGGCAGGTTTTTCTCGAGGGAGACGCCTTGTCCCGAGGGACCTCTCCATTGCGGCCAATCAGTTGAGGCCCCGGTAGTCGAGTTAAGAAGCAAGAGTGTCGACAGGAAACAGGTAACACATGCAAAGCTGATGCGGATGAAGCGTTTCATATTGCGGTTCCTTTGGCGGGCCGAGCATCTCTCAAACGCGTCCCGCAGTTTGTGGTTTGATGAGCACGTTTTTGACCAGCAATAAGCATCTTGGATCCTCTAAGTTCCCATCTTCTCTTTTGGCGGGCCAGCCTCGCCAAACGCAAAGACATGATGAAGACCACGCACTATGATCAACCCATCCGAGATTGCCGGGCTGGCCATCATCACCTCGCCCACGGGATTTGTTGCGAGCAGGTCGTACTTAGGACCGGCTTTTATAACGAAGATATCCCCGTCCTCGCTCGATAAGTAAATCTTGCCATCGGAGGCAACGGGCGATGCCGTGAACGCGCCGCCCTTACCACCGAGTCGCTCCTGATAAAGTCGCTCGCCGGTATCCGCGTTGTAGGCAGTCAGGACGCCCTGATTCGAGCACGTATAGAATAGGTCGCCGTAGACTAAGGGCGTCGGCATATACGGACCGCCACGCTGTTTGCTCCAGGCAATGAAGCTGTTTGAGTCCTTACCATCCTTCAAAGAGATATCGCCGGTCGCACCTGGTCTAATCGCATAAATGGGCTGGATCGGAGCGTAACCACTGGTGACATAGATGAGATCGCGAGCGACGAAAGGCGTTGGGGCTGTGATTTCGGAGTTTGGTGTCAAGCGCCACAGTTCTCTACCGGTAGTCGGATCGTAGCCACGGATGGCTTTTGAGCCGTTCGTGATCATTTCAGTACGTGTCTTTCCTTCGTAGCTCGTAGGCGTTCCCCACGAAGCACTTTCCTCACGCGGTGTCTTCCAAACCCGCTTACCTGTCTTCAAACTATAGGCTGAGATGAAGGAGTCTTTCTGAATCATAGAACCATCCCGAATCAAGTATTCCTATGTCCTGTTTCCATAGAAGCTTGCCATTCAGGTCGTACGCGTAAAGCCCATGAGATCCGAAGAGTACGACGAGGTATTTCCCATTAGTCACCGGCGTCGAATCTGCGTGTGTAGATTTGGGATGTCGCTTGACCTTGGGCAATCCCTCGTATGCAACTCGCTCCCAAAGTATTCTGCCTGTCAGCTTGTCGAGGGCGTAAACCTTCCAAGTGTGTTTGGGATCCTCCTTTACCGGAGCAACATCACCGAACAGCCCGTAACGCGTCTCGTCCTTGGGACCGCTGGTAACGGCCGTCGTCACAAAGATTTTGTTGCTCCAGACAACAGGGCTCGAATGCGCGAGCCCAGGTATCGCAGTCTTCCAGCGAGTGTTGACAGATTTTTCCGCGTTCCAGTTAACCGCGGCTGGTCTGCCTTCAATGACACCCGATGCGCCTGGACCGCGGAACTGCGGCCAGTTCTGTGCCCTAACACTAAAAGAGATGAGGCACAGATAGAAGGAACACAAGGCAAACCTTTTCATCGAAATGCCTCCAAGAGTCTTGACGTTATAGTCAAAGAGTATTCCGGGTTTCACCCCGTTAGGGGTGGCATGTTTATAGATTGAGCAGAAAGCCCTCCGGCGCCGTTCGGAGGAGCGGAACTCAAGTAGATAGGTAGCCATCTAGAAACATTTCGCTCCTCCGAACGGCGATGGCATTTTGTGTATTCCTGTCTATAAACATTTCACTCCTAAACGGAGTGAGTATGATTTCGTCCTATGTTTGTCCAGTGTTTGTTCCAGGTTTGACCTCGTGAGATTATTAGCGCTTCACTCCTCCAAAGGCTATATCCTTGTCGCCGTATGACAAGTAACGCAGACCTCAGGGTTGTTTGGTTTCGGCAACGCGCTTCATCTGCGTCGTGGTTTGGCCCCGCTTCAACTCCAAACCCTTAGTGTTGCCGGCTTCGACCTTGAAGCTGACAAGGATGCCGTCAAAGGTCAAAGGTCTAAAAGAAGTACGATCGACAGCGAGCAACACAAATGGTCTTTGGCCGCTGGGGATTGCAGAAAGCTTGCCGTCAGTGAGTATAATGTCAAGTTCAGATCCTGCTTCGTCCTTGTATTTGCCAACATAGGATTTCAGCGTCGCGGCGTCAATTTCGGGCGGTGGTACGGCTCCAGCCTGTTTCAACATCTCCGCGATCTCACTTTTGTTCTTGTCGCTATTGGCAATCACCAGTGCTGCGGTAAGCGTATCCGGCTTTGCGCCGCCCTTCGCCAGGGCAACCTTAACTACTGCTGCTCTGCCATCTCTGGCGCCGGTCATAAGCACATCGTCAACGCTGGAAGGGTCCTTCTCCAGTAATGCATTCACCACCTCCACGTGGTCATTGTCGAGTGCCCAGGTCATTGCCGTGGCGCCGTAAAAGGTGTCTTTTACACTGACGTCAGCTCCACGAGCGAGCAGCAGCTTTACGATCTCCAAATGGCCGCGCTCCGCAGCCTTGAAGAGAGCCGTTGTGCCATAGCGAAACTTAGCATTCACGTCAACGCCCTTGTCCAGCAGAGTCGTAACCGAGGCCAGGTCGCCCTTGCGTACAGCCTCCCAGAATTGATCGTTCAGTTCCTGGCTGGGATTCTGGCCGAGCACCACAAGTGAACCAAACAGCAACGTGACTATAAGTGGAAGTTGCTGCTTGACCCTCATGCAATGCCTCCAGACTTTTGGGAGTTCACTATTCAGTGTTAAATTCAAGTAAGCTGACGCAAGAAAAACTGAATCACTGCAACCGGAGTGTACGTATTGTACATCTTTAAGGTTGCAGCGGTTCAAGCCTTTTGATTTCGTTTATCATTCGGGCACCTCTTCGTTCAAGAGGTTTGACGGAAATTCCAAAATGACTAATCTCCTTTCCATTTATTTGAATCTCCTCCTATCTCTCTTCCTGCTAACCCCGGTGACCTCAAGTGATTGGTATGATTGGCGCGGACCGGCGCGTGATGGCATTTCACCCGAAAAAGGATTGCCTGACACGTGGTCACCAGCAGGACAGAATCTGTCTTGGAAAGTTCCCTTTGGCGGACGTTCAGCACCGATCGTGATGGACAACCGAGTCTACCTGCAAAACACTGCCGGAAAAGGCGAGTTGGAGCAGGAGCGAGTGATGTGCTTCAACGCCGATACAGGAAAAATCCTGTGGGAGCATCGCTTCAATGTTTACTTGAGCGACGTCCCCCCCCATCGAGTGGGGTGGGCGTCGCCAGTCGGAGACCCTGCTACCGGCAACGTATACGCAATGGGAGTAGGCGGTACACTCCTCTCGCTATCGCGTGACGGAAAGGTTTTGTGGGAGCGTTCGCTCGGAGAAGACTTCGGACTGTTGACCACACACGGCGGGCGCACTGTGTCGCCGATCATCGATGGCGACCTCCTCATCATTAGCGGCGTAACCTTCGTCTGGGGTGAGCATGGACGCGGGGCCCATCGCTTCATAGCCTTCGATAAGCGGACCGGTGAGACCATATGGAGTAGCGCGCCCGGGGGTCGTCCCTACGATACGACCTACGCGCCTCTGGTCATCGCGAATGTGAATGGCACGCGATTACTGATTCAGGGTGCGAGCGACGGAATGGTTCACGCAATCAAACCGCAGACTGGCGAGCCAGTCTGGAAATATGAAATATCAAAGCGCGGCATCAATTCCGGCGTCGTCATTTACGGCACGAACGCCATTGTGTCGCATAGCGAAGAGAACCTTGAGTCAAGCGAAATGGGCCTTATCGCCGCAGTGGATGCCAGCGGGCGCGGCGAGCTCAAAAAAGAGCAGGTCAAGTGGAGCAGGTATGGGTGGATGGGCGGCTTCTCGTCGCCGGTCATCGATGGTGACCGCGTCTACCAACTCGACAACAGCGCGAATCTGGGGGCATTCGATCTCAACACTGGCAAGCCGCTCTGGCGGCTCACGCTCGGTACAGTCCAGAAGGCCTCGCCCGTGCTGGCGGATGGCAAACTCTATGTAGGGACCGAGAGCGGCAAATTCTTCATCCTGAGACCTTCCGCAACCGGCTGAGAGATCCTCGATCAGAAACAGCTCGGCACGGAGCAGCAGCCAGAAGTTATCATTGCCTCAGTCGCCGTCGCGAACGGTCGCGTCTACCTGGTTAGCGACTCAAACCTTTACGCAATCGGTAAGAAACCGACCCGACCGACGAATACTCCGGCGAACACCGCCGGCACAACCGTAGTGGCGGCCGATGCCAACGCTACTCCTACTCACATACAGGTCGTCCCGACTGAGCTGATGCTTAAACCCGGAGACAAGGTGAACTTCCGTGTTCGGCTGTTTGACGATCATGGCAATTTTATTCGCGAAGAGAAGTCAGCCGAGTGGTCTCTCGACAAGCTGAAGGGCACAGTAGAAAACGGTCAGTTTGTCGCGGCCTCAGACGGAGGCTGGCAGGCCGGGACGGTCAAGGCAACCTTGAGCGGCATCACCGGCGCGGCGCGCGTGCGCATCGCTCCACCGCTGCCATGGAGCGAAAGCTTTGACGCACTAGCGCCGAACACCGTTCCCGTGACTTGGACGAACACATTGACTAAGTACGCGGTGCGTGAGATCGACGGGAATAAGGTGCTGGTTAAGACCACCGAGGGCTCGACGCTGCTTAGTCGAGCACGGGCTTACATGGGGCCTTCAAATCTCTCCGACTACACGATAGAAGCGGATGTTTTCGCAACTCAGAAACGCCGACAGCAAGGTGACGCAGGGGTCATCGCCCAGCGTTATGCACTGGTGCTTTTCGGCAATGGCCAGACGCTGCGGATTGAGGAATGGCAGCCGGAGACCGCCCGTACCGTGTCGGTCCCATTCGCGTGGAAGACGGACACGTGGTATCGCATGAAGTTTACGGTCGAAAATCTATCGGACGGCAAGGTCCGCGCTCGCGGCAAAGCGTGGCCGGTAGGTGAACCCGAGCCTGCCGCGTGGACGATCGATCGCATCGATCCGATTGGGAACCACCGGGGCAGCCCCGGTATCTTTGGCAACGCCCCGGCGGAAATCTATTTTGACAATCTGAAAGTGTACTCGAATAAGTAAGCAGTAAGCAGCTATATCGTAGTAAATGTAACGAGGAAAATGGATAGAAAAATGACGCGCAAAGAAAACAGTAAAAGGAATCTCCTGGGCAAGAGATCATTAATGATAGCCGCTTTGTTAGCAACCGGTCTAATGCCTACCGCTTACTGGCTACTGCCCAGTGTTGCAGCTTCCGATCCCGGTAGCGGCGATTGGCCCATGTGGGGCGGTACTTCTGATCGCAACATGGTCTCGAAAATGAAGGGACCGCCCACCACGTGGGACCCCAAGACGAAGAAGAATGTCAAGTGGGTCGCGCAGTTGGGATCCCAATCTTACGGCAACGTCGTGGTATCAGGCGGCATGGTCTTCGTCGGCACGAACAACGAGGGTCTGCGCGATCCAAATATCAAGGGCGACAAAGGGGTCCTGATGGCCTTCCGGGAGTCGGACGGAGCGTTCATGTGGCAGATGGCTCACGATAAACTTGTGGCCGGACGCGTCAACGATTGGCCCTATCAAGGTCTCGCATCATCGCCCCTGGTCGAAGGTGACCGTATCTATTACGTCTCAAATCGCGCGGAACTCATGTGCCTGGATACGCAAGGCTTTCGCGACAAGGAAAACGACGGACCGGTTACCGACGAGAAACTGACGGGCGAGTTTAACGCTGACGTGGTGTGGAAGTTCGACATGATGGAAGAGGTCGGCACGTTGCCACACAACCTCGCCAACTCGTCACCGGTGTCGTTCGGCGATCTGATTTATGTGGGCACCTCGAATGGGCAGGACGAGAGTCACGTCAACATACCGGCGCCGAAAGCGCCAGCCATCATTGCGGTCAACAAGAAGACGGGCAAACTCGTCTGGGAAGACAACTCGGTTGGCGACCGCATTCTGCATGGGCAGTGGTCCGCGCCAGCGATCGGGCGCGTCGCTGGCGTGGATATGCTCGTACACGCCCAGGGCGACGGCTGGGTTCGCGGCTACGAAATTCCATCAGGAAAGAAGCTTTGGGAGTTTGATACAAATCCAAAAGATGCTGTCTGGCCCAAAACGAAAAACGAAATCATCTCCACCCCGGTCATCTACGAAGACAAGGTATACATCGCCAACGGCCAGGACCCGGAGCACGGCGAAGGTATCGGTCACCTCTACTGCATCGACGCAACCAAGCGGGGCGATATCACCAAGACCGGCGCAGTATGGCACTATGAAAAGATCCGCCGCTCGGTATCAACAGCTGCCGTCAAAGACGGACTCGTCTATTATCCCGACTACAGCGGCTTTCTGCATTGCCTCGACGCCAAAACGGGGCAGGTGTATTGGACGCACGATTGTTTTGCCGCAGTCTGGGGATCGCCCATGCTCATAGATGGAAAGATCTACCTCGGCGATGAGGACGGCGATGTGCTGATCATGCAGGAAGGCAAGACGGAAAAGGTTATTGGCGAGATCAATATGGGCAGCTCCGTCTATGCAACGCCTGTGCCTGCAAACGGAGTGCTCTATATTACAAATCGCAACCAGCTTTACGCGCTTGCGGAAACGCCATCGGCAAGACCTCCGGTAACTCCAAAATGAAGTGGTGGTGCCGGGCGACCGAGAGTGTTGGTTGTCGTTGCCTGTTGCCAACCTGATCCGCGGCAGCTCGGCTCCACAACTCACGCAGCACACGGCATTTTTGGCAGTATCCGAGTCTTATTGACTTTAATGCTAGCCTTCGACTGCCAATCTCGTACTCGCGTTATTTTCGGCGCCGGAGCAATTGAACGCCTCGGCGAATTTACCAGTGAGCTGGGCTTTCGCCGGACTCTGCTGGTTGCTGATCGCGGTCTCGTTGCGTCCGGTCATGTCGCCGAAGCTTTAGCGCCTCTGCGACAATCAGCAATTGAAGTTGTGGAATTTCACGATTTCGAAGTCAATCCTGACACGCAGATGGTCGAGGCGGGCTGTGACTTCGCCACTCCGCTAAAGATTGATTCAATCATTGCGCTGGGTGGCGGCAGTTCTCTTGACTGCGCAAAGGGGATCAACTTCCTTTTAACCAACGGCGGACGAATGCACGACTACGTGGGTTACGGTAAAGCCGTCCGGCCGATGCTGCCGATGATTGGTATACCCACCACTGCCGGGACGGGGAGCGA
>WNFV01000430.1_pt1 | contig 56118 bp, 52 predicted proteins | sample 5400101 | NCBI WGS metagenome assembly WNFV01 (sample SAMN13153361, study PRJNA577476) | soil metagenome | isolation source: 115 cm soil or saprolite under grassland replicate 1 | place: USA:California | collected 2016-06-15
CGGGCGTAGGTGCCGTGCGGGTTCCACGCGAAGCCGTAGTCGCCGCCGGGCAGGACGCGGATGCTGCGCTTGCGCATCCGGCCCATGGTGTCCACCGAGGTCTCCAGCTCATCCACGATGCCGCGCTCGCGGGCCTGCGCGGGGGTGAAGCCCCACTCGCCGGCCGCGTAGCAGGTCTGGTAGGTCAGGCCCAGGGCGGGGACGACGAAGCACCAGTCGCGGTTGGCCTCCAGCAGGTCCAGCGCTTCTTCATCAGCGAAGTTGGCGTGATAGATGATGCCGAGCCCGTGCCGCACGCACATCTTCACGGACTCGGCGCTGCGGGCGTGCGCGCACACCCGCACGGCGCCGGCGCGCGCGATCTCCATGGCCGCCGCCACCTCGGCGTCGGTCATCACGGCGCGCTGCGAGCGGCTGTTGCGCGGCCCGGTGTCGCCCGAGATGTTGAGCTTGAGGAGATCGGCGCCCTCCCGCACGAGCAGGCGGCAGACCTTGCGGATCTCGTCCGGCCCGTCGGCCACCCAGGCGAAGGTGGGCGTCTCCAGATGGGGCAGGTGCAGCGCATTCTCGTCGCCAAGCCCGCCGGTGACGGTGATCTCCGGGCCATTGGCCAGGTAGCGCGGGCCCAGAATGCGGCCGGCCTCGATCTCGTTGCGGATGACGATGTCGAGCCGGGCCTTGGCCGAGGCGCCCGAGAGCACGCTGGTATAGCCCGAGTCCAGCATGGTCTTGGCATTGCGCATGGTGACGAGGACGTGCTCTTCCGGCGGCAGGCGCGTGAAATCCGCGTTCGTGGCGGCGTCGGGATAGCTGACGTGGCCGTGCGGCTCGACGAGCCCGGGCATCAGCGTGGCGCCGGCGCCGTCGATGACGCGCGCGCCCTCGCGCGGCAGGCCGCCGCCCCTCTGCACCGCGGCGATGCGCTGGCCCTCCACCAGCACGTCGCCGGAATAGGGCGCGGCCCCGCTGCCGTCGAAGATCATCGCGTTGGCGATCAGCGTCCTGTCCATGGCCCCCTCCTGGGCCCACACGATAGCACGCGGGCGCTGGCGGGTCTCGTCGACCCTACCAAGTCCGCCACGGACCTGTATGCGGGGGTGTACCGATCCGGATACGCTTGACACGCTATGGGCAGCGTCGGTACCGTGAGGCCATGGCGAGGAAGCGAGTGCGTCTCAGGTTTAAGCCAGCGACGTTTGCCGCCACGGCCAGGGTCTTCAAGCTGTCTCCTGCCACCCGGCGCAGGATCCACCGGGAGGTGACCGAGTACCTGGAGAAGTACAAGGCCTCACTCGGCCTGTCCAACGGCCGCGGCACGCCCGCGAAGTCGCATAGGCAAGCCGCGCACAAGACAGCATATCGTTCTGCCCACGCCGGCCGCGCTCGCTGAACCAGTCAACGCCCGCTCCTGAAGCCTTCCTGAACGTTCCCTTTGACCGGCAGTACACACCTCTCTATCTGGCGGCGATCGCGGGATTGTGCGGGCTCGGACTGCGTCCCCGTGCGGTCATCGAGATCCCCGGTCCGCAGCGCCGTCTCGAACGAATCCGGGAGTTACTGCGGAGATGTCGATTCTCGTTTCACGACCTGTCACGGGTCGAGCTCAGTCACGGAGCGCCCCGCTTCAATATGCCATTCGAACTGGGGCTTTCAGTCGAGATGAGCCACCGCCAACCGCACGGGTGGTTTGTGATCGAGGCCAGGCCGTACCGGCTTCAGCGGTCACTCAGCGACCTCAACGGCACGGATCCGCTCATTCACGACGGGAGACCTAAGGGCCTCTTGCAGGTTCTCGCAGATCTATTCGATCCGCCTGGCGCGCCGAGAGTAGCTCTCGAGTCGATCTTCGATCTGCTTCGAAGACGCGCCCCGGCTCTGACTGAGCGCTATGGAGGCCTCTACACGCGAAGCGCATTCGGCGATTTGGTGGGGACGGCCACGAACGTCGCCGGTCGGCTCAGGCGCATCCGAGAGTAGCGAAACATCGCTCCGGCCCCGAATCCCCTCGCCCCCGCCTCGGGGGAGAGAGCCGGGTGAGGGGGCTGTTCGAAGTATAATCGTGGGCGGAGGTAGGAAGCCTGTGATCACTTTCAAGGTCGAAACCGAGCAGGAAGAGGACGGCCGTTGGTTGGCAGAAGTCGTCGAGCTGCCCGGCGTTCTTGCCTACGGTTCGAATCAGGACAATGCGATCTCGAAGGTCCAGGCGCTTGCCTTGCGGGTCATCGCTGAGCGCCTCGAGCACGGCGAGGCCGGGCCAGAGCTTCTGAGCATCTCCTTCAAAGCTGCATGAGTGCGTGGCCAAGCACCCGTGCTCGACGGGTGCTGGCGGCGCTTTTGAGGATCGGGTGGACGGTGAAGCGTCAGTCCGGGTCCCACCGAACGCTTTTCCGCACCGGGTGGGCAGCCGTTCCACGTGGTTGTAGCGGATAACACAGAGGCGTATGAGATCGTTGTGATTACAGTGTACGAGCCAGATCCAACACTGTGGGAGCCGGGCTTCCGGCAAAGGCGGCGGCCGTGGAATGCGTGATCTGTAAGCTCGGCAAGACTCGCCCTGGGACCGCCACGGTCACCCTCAGAGCCAAGTCCACGGTGCTGGTCATCAAGGGGGTTCCCGCCGACGTCTGCGCCACCTGCGGTGAAGAGTACGTTGCCGAAGCCACGACGGCTCATCTGTTGCGCACCGCCGAAGAAGCTGCGCTCGCAGGTGTCGAGGTAGATGTCCGTGAGTACGTTGGGCCGTAGACGTTTCATAGCGCGCGTTGCCCGCGCTCAGCCCTTGACGGACCCCGCGGTGAGCCCCTGCACCATGTACTTCTGGAAGATCAGGACCAGCAGCACGGCGGGCAGCGCGCCGAGGAAGCCGGAGGCGGCGATCACCGAATAGTCGATGTTGATCTGGCCGTTCATGCCCGCGATCACCGGCGGCAGCGTCGTCGTGCCCGGCTTGGTGTTCAGCACCTGGGCGACGATGAACTCGTTCCAGCACAGCATGAAGGTGAAGGCACCTCCCGCCACCAGCCCCGGCCCCGACACGGGCAGCACCACGCGGTAATAGGCCTGGAGCCGATTGCACCCGTCGACGAGCGCGCTCTTGTCGAGCTCGGCGGGCACCGTCTCGAAGTACGCCTTCATGATCCACACGGTGAAGGGCAGCGTGAACGAGCAGTAGGCCAGCACGAGCCCGGTGAGGGAATTCGAGAGGCCGAGCGCGCGCAGCATCAGGAAGTAGGCGGGGACGAGCACCACCGTCGGCAGCATGCGGGTGAAGAGGAGCGCGAACAGCGACAGCGTCTTGAGCGGGAACCGGAAGCGCGCGTACGCGTACCCCGCCGTCGTGCCGATGACGAGATTCAGGATCGTCACCACCACCGCCACCACGACACTGTTCAGCATGGACGGCAGGATCTTCGCGGCCTGCCCCTCGGCGTGAAAGCGGATCAGGCCGAGGATCATCTTGTAGTTGTCGAGGGTGACCTCGGGCGGGATCAGGGCGAACGGCCGGGCCAGGAGGTTCTTCTGGTACGAGACGCTGGTGACGAAGAGCCACACGAAGGGCCCGACGAGCCAGAGGGCCACGGCCAGGATGAGCCCGTACAGGACGACGCGGCTGCCCGCGGAGCGCCCCTTGTAGCGCCCGCCCCGATAGCCGCTCCCGTCCGTCCCGGCCATGCCGCTAGCCCGGATTACGCGCGAATAGAAGCCCACCCTCACCCCAGCCCTCTCCCTCGCCGAGGGAGAGGGAGGCATTTCGATCCCCTCGCCCCCGGAGGGGGTCAGGGTGAGGGGGCGCACACGACAGGGGAACGGCGTTCATCAATAGTTCACGCTAACCTTCCGGCTCGAACCTAGCCAGGATCAGCCGGTGATAGATGAAGGCGAGGAGCAGGCACAGCGCGGTCAGCGTGTAGAGGATGGCCGTGCCCGGCCCGAACTTGAAGAAGGCGAACGTCGTCTGAAAGCCCAGCCACGAGAGCGTGGTGGTGTCGTTGGCGGGGCCGCCCATCGTGAGGACATAGATCAGGTCGAGCATCAGGAAGCCGTTGACCGTGGCCAGCACGAGGACCAGGAACACGATGGGCCGGAGCGCGGGCAGGGTCACGTAGCGGAAGCGCTGCCAGTAGCCCGCGCCGTCCACCTCGGCGGCGCTGTACAGGTCCTCGGAAATGGACTGCATGCCCGCCAGGAAGAGCAGGCTGGCGAACGGCGCCTGGTTCCACATGTAGACCGACACGAGGACATTGAGCGCGCTCCACCCGTCCTTGAAGAATGCGATGGATCGGTCGATCAGGCCGAGGTTGTGCAGGACGCCATTCATAGCCCCGAACTCGAAATCGAGAATGCCGATCCAGAGGAGCCCCACCACCACGCGCGAGAGCGACCAGGGGATGAGGAGGCAGCTCCGCATCAGCGGGCGCCCGACGAAGCGCTCGTTCAGCACCAGCGCCATGCCGAGCCCGACCAGCACCGCCTCGACCACGAAGGCGAGGACGAAATAGACCGTGCGCCAGAGCGAGCTCCAGTAGAGCGGGTCGGCGAAGATGCGCGCGTAGTTGTCGAGCCCGATCCAGTGGAAGAGCGGCACGCGGACGCCGAACAGCTCGATGGCCGGCCCGCCGGCCCGGAGCAGATTGACGTCGGTGAACGACAGCCAGAGGGAGTAGAGCAGCGGGAAGAGGACGACCACGAAGATGCCGCCCAGGGCCGGCAGAATAAGGGCCAGGGCGAACCATGCCTCGGACAGCCGAATCGAGCCGAGAGCGAGCCTCGGCGCCGCGATCCGGTCGGGGATCGTGGACCGGGCGGGGTCAGCGCTCACGAATCACCGCTCCCGGTATCCGGGCGAATCCGCGCGAGACCACCTACGCCAGCGACTTCTGGAGCGCGGCGAGATCCTTGAGGCCCTTGGGCACCGTGATAGTGCCGCGGATCATGTTCTGCACCGTGGCGACCGCCTTGGTGTCGTACTCGCCGTACCACGGCTCCTTGTAGGCGGCGATGACCTTGCCCTTCTTGTACTGCTCGCGCAGGAGCTTCAGATCGATCCAGCGGTCGTAGGACTGGATGATCTCCGGGTGGTCGTACATCTCGGGATACGGGTTGTCGAGGCCGGAGATCAGGCACCACTGCCGCTGCACGTACCAGTCGCCGTGGAGATTTCCCCCGAGGAAGCGCGTGAGCTTCCACGCGTCGTCGAGGACCTTGGTCTTGGCGTTCACGGTGTAGGAGTCGGTCCACATGTACGTATTGCCGGTGCCGGGGTACATCGCCATCTTCGCCTTCTTGGGGGCGAGCTTCGAGTTCTCGGGCTCCCCGGCGATGGTCTTCAGATAGTAGGAGTGGTTGGTGTGGTAGGCGTAGCGCCCCGTCCAGAAGAGCCGGTGCGTGTCCGTCGACGACGTCTTGGTCAGCACCTCGGGATTGACGAGGTCGGCCTTGTACACCTTCTGCCAGCGCTCCATGGCCTTGGCCGCGCCCGGCTCCTGATCCACGATGACCCGGTTCCTGGCGTCGAAGACGCTGGCGCCCTCCGAGAAGCAGTCGGTCATGAACTGCGGCATCACCCCCGACGGGCTATTGTTCCAGTTCGGCAGGAACGGCGTGTCGCTCACCTTGTCGCGCTTGAGCTTGGTGCAGTGCTCCACCAGCTCGTCCCAGCTCCTGGCGGGCGCCTTGATGCCGGCCTGCTGCAGCATCGGCTCGTTGTACATCAGGATGAAGAGGCTGGTGAAGTAGGGCAGCCCGAGGAGCTTGGTGCCGTCCTTGTTCTTCAGGCTGTCGAGGTTGGCCGGCGTCATCTTCTTCTTCAGCTCGTCCACCCCGGGCAGGTCGTCCATCGGCCGGATCAGCCCGTTCTCGTACCAGCGCTCGCGGTTGTTGTGGTTGCAGTACATGACGTCCACGATCTCGCCGGCCAGGGCGCGCGTCTCCATGGTCGGGTGATACTGCGCCCACGGGATGGCCTCGTACTTCACCTGGGCGTTGTACTTCTGGTTGTAGAGCTTCACGTAGTCGTTCACGGTATCGGGCTTGAAGACCCACCCGGAGAAGCTGACGGGCTTGTCGGCGCGCGCCGGTCGTGGCATCCCCTCGGCGAGCACGGCCGAGGCCCCGAGCAATCCCGCGTTCCTGAGAAACATTCGCCGGCTGATGGGCGTCATGGTGATCCTCCTCTGACAGCGCGGTTTTGAGCCGACTCCCGCGGTGATGGTGCTCTCGTAACGGGGACGTCGTCAAGGGCTCGATGTTGGCCATGACGCAGACGCCGAAACGCATGTCAGCTCCTCCGAGCCTCCCCTACTTGATCACCTCGTCGCCCTGGTCTCTGCGGAGGACGCTCGCTACAGATCAGGACGCTCTCCCCGGCGGAGCTGGCCAGGTTTCGGGAGTGGTTTGCGGAGTTTGATGCGGAGGCGTGGGACCAGCAGTTCGAGGCCGACGTCAAGGTCGGGAAGCTCGACGAACTCGCGGAACGCGCTCTCCGGGCGCATGCAGCCGGACAATCCACGGAGCTTTGACCCACCGGCACCACGCCTCCCCAGAGTTCTGGGAGTGTTACCAGGCGCAGCCCGTCGGCGTTCGCGGGCTCGCTGACAAGGCCTTCGCGCTCCTCAAAGCAAACCCGCAGCATCCGTCCCTACAAGCTGATCCGTATTGATTCTTGAGCCGGAGGCCTTATCCCTTTAGGGCGCCGAGGGTCAGCCCGCGGACGATGTGCTTCTGGACCTGGAAGGCCATGAGCAGCACGGGTAGCGTGATCAGGCTCGAGGCCGCGGTGAGGCTGCCCCAGTTCAGCGAGTCGTAGGAGACGAAGTTGAAGATTGCCACCGGAAGCGTGCGGGTCGAGTTGCCGGCGATGACCAGCGAGAATATGAAATTGTTCCACGAGGCGATGACGCCCAGGATGGCGGTCGCGACGATCCCCGGGCGCGCCAGCAGTAGCGCGATGCGGCGGAACACGCCCAGCACGCCGCGGCCGTCGAAACTCCACATGGTGGATGCCTACCCCGCGGTCATGCGCGGCCCTTGACGAAGCTTTGGCGCAGGCGCAGGATCACCGCGCCATCCGGATCAGGAACTGGCGGCGTCTGGCAGCTGCCTGAGGGGGAGCCCGGTGAAAGTTCCCTACTACTACAAGTCGCTGGATTGGAAGGCGCTGGTCCGCGAGTACCCGCCGTCAAAGGATTTCGCCGAGACCGTCTTCCGCTACGACCGGAAGAAGATCGCGCGGCTCCAGGCCCGCCGGTTCGTGGAGATCGTGGAGGTCGCGTGGCGCAACCCCTTTTACCGTCGGCGCTGGGAGGCGCACGGGGTCAGGAAGGCCGACATCAAGTCGGTGAAGGACATCGTGAAGCTGCCGATGGTGGCGGTGGAGGACTTCAAGGAGGGGATCAAGACCAAGCCCCCCTTCGGCGAGCACCAGGGGCTCGGGACGCGTGACGGTGTCCGGACGCCGATCAAGATCCAATCGAGCGGCGGGACCACGGGGATGCCGCGACCGACGCTCTTCACGCCCTGGGAGTGGGAGATGCAGGGGATCCAGGGGTCGCGGGCGCTGTGGATCCAGGGGGCCCGGCCTGGAGACGTCATGCAGATCCCATCCACGCTCTCCACGGCCAACCTGGGCTGGTTCTACTACCTCTCGTGCATGAACTGGTCCGGTATCGTCCCCGTGACCACCGGAAGCGGCAACGTCACCGCGAGCCGGCGCCAGCTCGAGGTGGCCTTCGAGTGGGGGACGAACCTCTGGGCCGGATTCCCCGAGTACTTGATGCACCTGGCCTCGCTGGCCGGGCAGGAAGGATTGGCGCTCAAGAAGCTCAAGACCAAGTTCATCGCCTCCTTCCTGGGCCCGGATCTGGACGGCAGCCTCCGGAAACTCATGGAGGGGACCTGGCATTGCCCCGTGTACGACAACTACGGGACGCACGAGGTCGGCCTTCCCGCCTTCGAGTGCCGGGAGCAGGACGGGCTGCACATCATGGAGGACATGTTCATCGTCGAAGTGGCCGACGTGGACACGGATCAGATTCTCCAGGCTGGCGAGAAGGGGAACCTGGTCATCACGAGCCTCTACCGGCATCACCCGCCGCTCATTCGCTATAACCTCCGGGACTATATCCGGCTCGTGAGCGACGGGCTTCGGCGCTGCGGCTGCGGCTCGCACCTCATGAAGATGGATCACTTCCTCGGGCGAAGCGACGACATGGTCAAGCTCCGGGGGACCAACGTCTTCCCCATGGCCTGCCTGGGGGCGGTGACGGGGGACGACCGGACCACGGGCGAGTGGCTCTGCGTGGTGGAGCGGAAGGAGTCCGGTCTCGACATGCGGGACGAGATGACGGTCAACGTGGAGGTGAAGGAGGAGGCTGCCGACCGCGAGGGTCTCAAGGCCAAGCTGGAGGACCGGCTCAAATCCGACCTCGGCGTGAAGGTGACGGTGGCGCTGGTCCCGGCCGGGAGCTTGGCCGCCTACACGTACGGCCGCGAGGGGAAGGCCAAACGGCTCGTCGACAATCGCTTCGAGAAGAAAGCGTGATCAAGTTCGGGGTGATGTCGAACAGCCACCCCGCGTCGGCGGCGGACCTGTCGCGGCTGGTCGACGAGATGGTCGTGGAGGCGCAGCAGGCGGAGCAATGCGGCTTCGACTCCTTCTTCGTGACCGAGCATCATCAGGAGCCGTCGGGGTACCTGCCGTCGCCGCTGCCGCTGCTGGCGGCCTTGGCCACACGCACGTCGACCATTCGCCTGGGCACCGGCATTGCGATTCTGCCGCTCTACCACCCCATCAGGATGGCCGAGGACTGCGCCGTGATCGACATCATGTCCAAGGGGCGGCTCATCCTGGGGGTGGGGATGGGCTACCAGGACGTGGACTTCGCCGCCTACGGGCTCCGGGTGAGCGACCGCGTGTCCCTCTTCGAGGAGGGCATCGAGATCATCAAGCGGGCCTGGACGGAGGAGAAGCTCTCCTTCGTCGGCAAGCGCTATACGCTCACGAACATCGGCGTCACGCCCAAACCGCTGCAGAAGCCGCGCCCGCCCATCTGGATCGCCGCGGTCGGCGACGAGGCCATGAAGCGCGCGGGCCGCGTGGGGGACGCCCTCCTGGCCGATTCGTTCCAGCTGCCGGCCCGACTCAAGCCGCGAGTGGACCTGTACCGGCAGACGGCGGCGAGCCGTGGCAACCGCGCGCAGGTGGTGCTCTTCCGGGAGGGATTCGTGGCGAGGACCCGCGACGAGGCCGTCCGCGAGTACGAGGCGGCCGTCCTCAGCACCCACCGCTACTACTGGCGGCATGGATCGTACTACCAGGACATCAAGAAGGAGGAAGATCTGGACTTGAAGCGGATCGGTCTGGACCGGTTGATCCTGGGGTCGCCCAAGGACTGCGTCGAGCGCGTCCGCGCGTGGAACGCGGAGATCGGCGCCGACTATTTCCTGATCCGGTTCAAGCATCCAGCCGGCCCGCCCCACGCGAAGATCATGGAGGCGCTCAGGCTTTTCGGCGAACAGGTCATCCCGGAGTTTCGGTAACCGCGAAGGCACAGGAGGATACGTGATGATAGGCCTACGGTGTCGTGGCTGGTGTCGTGGCTGGATGGTCCTGCTGGTCGCATTGATGGCGCTCGGCTCGGCCGCGCCGGCGCCGGCCGCCGAGAAAACCCTCGAGATCGGCGTCCTGGGCCCGCTCTCGGGCGGTGCGGCGTCCTACGGGGTTGAGCTGGTCCGGGGCGCCGAGATACGGACCGACGAGATCAACAAAGCCGGCGGGCTCAAGGTGGGCGGGGACGTCTACAAGATCAAGCTCATCACCTACGACCACAAGGCGAGCGCGGCCGACGCCGCGACCGCCGCCAACAAGCTCGTCTTCCAGGACAAGGTCAAGTACATCATCGGCAACGCCGTGGGCGCGACCTGCAACGCCGTGCAGACGGTGACGGAACCGCAGAAGGTGATGTTCGCCTTCGTCTGCTGGGGGACCAATAACCTCGGGCCCGACAAGCCGTACTCCTTCCGTTCACTGCTAAGCCAGTGGGAGGTGGCCGAGCCGTTCTACCGCTGGGTCAAGGAAAAGCACCCGGCCATCAAGAAGATCGCGGTGCTTTCGCCCAACGACACGAGTGGGCTCGACACGAACACGGCGGTCGTCAAGGCGGTCAAGGGCCTCGGCCTCGAGATGGTGGCGGAGGAAACCTACGAGCGCGGGACCAAGGACTTCTATCCGATCCTGAATAAGATCATCGCCAAGAAGCCGGACATGCTCGACGTCGCGGCCGCTCCGCCGGGCGAGGCCGGCCTGATTCTCAAGCAGGCGCATGAGCTCGGATTCAAGGGCGCGAAGGGCTGGACGGCGGGCACGAACCCGGCGAGCCTGGTGAGCATCTCGGGCCCCGAGGCCGCGGAGCGTCTCTGGAGCCCGCTCAACATCAACGTCAAGAGTGACTTCGTCGATCCCAAAGTTCGGAAATTCGGTGACGAGTACGAGAAGCGCTACAAGGAAGTGCCCGGGGCGATCGCGGTGGCCAACTACGCGGCCTTCGACGTCATCACCAAGGCGATGCAGGAGGCCGGCTCGGTCGACACCGACAAGGTGCTGGGCACGCTGACCTCGCGCCCGTACGACACGGTGTGGGGCCGCCTGGCGATCGGAGCGAAGGAGACGTACGGGATCGACCGCCAGTTCCTGTATCCGATGGTCATCAGCGAGATGCGCAGCGGAAAGAGCGTGGACATCGAACAGGTTCTGCCGACCGCGTTGAAAGTGATAAAGAAATAGGCCTGCCGCGGGGGGTCGGGGCCGCCTCCCACCCCCCGCGGTCCCGCCAACCATGTCAATCGAGCTCCTGGCCCAAGGGTTGCTGAACGGCTTCACCTTGGCGCTCGTCTACGTGCTGGTGGCGCTAGGTCTCACCCTGATCTTTTCGATCTTCGAGATCATCAACTTTGCCCACGGCGAGTTCTACATGCTCGGGGGCTACGTCACCTACTTCGGCTTGGCGGTGGCCGGGCTGCCCTACCTCCTGACGCTGCTCCTGGGAATCGTCGTGGTGGGACTCGTGGGACTCGTGTCCGAGCGGCTGATCTTCCGGCACCTTCGGGGGAAGACTCTCAACGCGTTCATCGTCTCCCTGGGCCTCCTGTGGGTCCTTCAGGCCGGGGCGCAGCTCTCCTTTGGCGTGCTGGACAAGTCGGTGCCGCGGGCCTTCTCCGGCATCATGCGGGTGGGAGGGCTCATCATCTCGGTCGAGCGGTTCGTCGTGGTGCTCGCCGCCGTGGGGCTCATCGCCCTCCTCTACGCGTTTCTTCAGTGGACCCGGCTGGGCCGGGCCATGCGGGCTGTCGCCCAGGACCCCGACGGGGCGGCGCTGCAGGGTGTGAATATCGAGGTCGTCTCCATGGTGGCCTTCGCGATTGGCTGCGCGCTGGCCGGGTCCGCCGGCGGGCTGCTGGCCCCGCTCTTCGCCGTAAGCCCGGCCATGGGGGCGCTCCCCGTGGTCAAGGCGTTCATCATGATCATCATCGGTGGGATGGGCAGCCTGCCGGGCGCGGTCTTGGGCGGGCTCCTCCTGGGCACGGTGGAGGGGCTCGGCTCGCTCTTCTTCAGCAGCGCCGCGGTCAACGTGCTGGGCTTTCTCATGGTGATCGCGGTCCTGCTGGTGCGCCCGCGGGGGCTCTTCGGTGCCGCCTAGTCCCGCTCTGCGGCGGCCGCTGATCGGCTATGGGTTGCTCGCAGTCGCGAGCCTGAGCTTGCCGCTCCTGACCCGGGACACGTACTACGTCGATGTCGCCACGACGATTCTCATGAATCTCGTCCTCACCATGAGCCTCCGACTCGAGATGAGCACTGGACAGCTCAACATGGCCCACATCTCGTTCCTGGGCATCGGGGCCTATGCCTCGACGCTCCTGGTGATGCGGGGTGGTTATTCGTTCTGGATCGCGCTGTGGGTGGCAGGGCTGGTGGCCGTTATCTGCGCGCTCCCTATCGGCAGCCTGGCCCTCCGCGTGAGCGGCCCGTACTACTTCCTGATCACCTTCGCGTTTTCCGAGGTGGTCCGTCTGATCTTCAATAACTTCTTCGTCGGGTGGTTCGGAGGTCCCTCGGGGCTTGTCCAGATCCCCAAGCCCGATCCACTCCGCCTGGCGGGCCTGCGGCTGACCTTCGCGGGGAAGGTGGAGCTCTACTATCTGATCTGCGCCCTGTTCCTCATGGCCGCCGCGGTCCTCGTGCGCCTGGATTACTCGCGCTTCGGTCTCATCACCAACGCCATCCGCCAGGGCGACCTCCTGGCGGAAACGCTGGGGGTCAGGGTCTTCCGCTGGAAGCTCACGGCGTTCGCCCTCGGGAGCTTCATGGCCGGTATCACCGGGGCCTTCTTCGCCCACTCTCACCAGGTACTGCACTCGAGCGACTTCGGCCTCGAGCCCATGGTCCTTCTCGTGGTCTTCACCGTCATCGGGGGGGCGGGGAGCGTCTGGGGGCCGGTGGTGGGCACCGTGGTGCTGACGATCATCTCGGAGCTCATGCGCGAGCTTCACTACTACGAGACTCTCGTCTACGGGGCCGTGCTGATCCTGATCATGCTGCTCATGCCCGAGGGGCTGATCTCGCTGCCAGGCATGCTGGGTCGGCTCGTCCGGCGCGGCCGCGGAGGAGAAGCGGAGACCATGGGGGTCGGCGTTGCTCCTTGAGCTCAGCCGGGTCACGCGTCGGTTCGGAGGGCTCGTGGCCGTCTCCGATCTGTCCATGACGGTGACGCAGGGTACGATCCACGGGCTCATCGGTCCCAACGGCGCCGGTAAGAGCACGGTCTTCAACGTGATCTCGGGCGTGCTCCCGGTTTCAGACGGCACGATCCTGTTCAAAGGTGAGCGGATCTCCGGCCTGAGGCCGTCCGAGATCTGCCGGCGGGGTCTGGCGCGCACGTTCCAGGCGACCACGCTGTTTCGAGACTTCACGGTGCTGGAGAACCTTCTCGTCGCGGCTCACCTCCGGGCGGCGGACGGGCTGGCGCCGGCCCTCTTCTGCTCTCGCGCATACCGCCACACAGAAGGCGAGATTCTGGTGGGCGCGCGGGAGCTCCTGACATCTGTCGGCCTTGGCGGGACGGCTCAGGCGGGGCGCTCCATGGAGAAGCTCCCGCACCGGGACCAGAAGGCGCTCGGCATCGCGATGGCGCTCGCCACGGGCGCGGAGCTGGTGCTGCTGGACGAGCCGCTGGCCGGGCTCACCGTGCAGGAACGCGAGGACACGTTGAGATTGCTGCGACAGCTCCGAGACCGGAGGCTCACCGTCCTCCTGGTGGAGCACGACATGCGCGCGGTGATGGGGCTCTGCGACGTGATCACGGTCCTCGACCATGGCGTCCGGATCGCGGAGGGGACGCCCCGGGCGATCCAGGAGAACCCGGCGGTCATCGAGGCGTACCTGGGGACGGAGGGGGGGGCGGAAGAGCGTGCTTGAGGTCACGGGTCTTCACGTCCGCTACGGCAACGTGGTGGCGGTGAACGGGATATCGCTCTCGGTGGCCACCGGCGAGATCGTGGCCGTGATCGGCCCCAACGGGGCCGGCAAGACTTCCACCCTGCGGGCCATCTCTGGGCTGGTGCGCCCCTCGGCAGGGCGGGTGATCTTCAATGGAAGCGACATCTCCAATTGGAAGGCCCATAGGGTGGTCGGACTGGGCCTCTGCCATGCCCCGGAGGGCCGGCGGCTCTTCCCGCACATGACCGTGCTGGAGAACCTCAAGATGGGCGCTTACCTGCGAGAGAACGGCGCTGCCCTGGAACGGACGCTGGGAGAGGTCGTGGCTCGATTTCCGCGCCTCGCCGAGCGCCGCTTTCAGCGCGCAGGGACGCTCTCGGGTGGTGAGCAGCAGATGCTGGCGATCGGCCGCGCCCTCATGGCAGAGCCTCGGATGCTGATCCTGGACGAGCCCTCCTTCGGTCTGGCGCCGATGGTGGTCGCGGAGATCGGACGGGTCATCGAGGCGATCAACCGCGACCGCAAGGTCACGGTGCTCCTGGTGGAGCAGAACGCGCGCATGGCTCTCTCGATCTCCCGCACCACCTACGTGATGGAGACGGGCAGGATCGTGCTGGAAGGCCCCTCGGCGACGCTCCGCGAGAGCCCCCACGTCAAAGTGGCCTATCTCGGCGGCTGATGGCGACCCCACCCGTTCGGTTCGGTATCTCGGTCGGCGCCTTCCCAGGGGAGGTGCCCGGGCGGGAGGCCTTCCACGAATTCGCGCGGAAGGCCGAGGCGGTGGGATTCGATTCGGTACAGGTCGGGGACCACATAGAGTGGCATGCTCCCATCCTGGAAGCCACAGCCCTGATGGCGACCTTTGCCGCGGTGACCGAGCGCGTCAGGATCGCCAGCGATGTCATCATCCTGCCGCTCCGGGACCCGGTGCTGATGGCAAAGACGATCGCGAGCCTGGACGTGCTGTCCGGTGGGCGCGTGATCTTCGGAATCGGTGTCGGAGGGGACCACCCCGCCGAGTACGCGGCGATGCGGATTCCGATGAGCCAACGCGGGTCGCGTGCGAACGAGAGCTTGGCGATCGTCAAGGGCCTCTGGGCCAACGAGCGCTTCAGCTACGAGGGAAAACACTTCAGCATCCGGGACGTGGCGATCTCGCCTCGGCCGGTCCAGCCGTCGATCCCCATCTGGGTAGGGGGCACCTCCGAGTTGGCGCTCCGCCGCGCGGCCCGATACGGCGACGGCTGGATCGCCGCCTTCTCGAGCGTCAGGAAGTTCGCCCGTCTCTCCTCCGATCTCCGTGCCTTCCTCCAGGAGGCGGGGCGGGCGATGGAGGGATTCACCCTCGGCATCTACCTCTTCGCCAACGTGGACGACGACGCGGCTCGGGCCCAAGCGGTGGCCGCCCGGCACGTGGACCGCGTGTACCGTCTCGACGGCGTGCGGTTTGTGGAGCGCTTTGGAGCGGTGGGGCCGGTGGGGGCCTGCATCGAGCGAATTCTGGCCTATGCCGAGGCCGGGGCGGACTACATCGTGCTGGGGCCGGTCGCAGATCATCGGGATTGGCCACGCCAGCTCGACGGCTACGGGCAGATCATCGAGGGAGTTCGGCGGCGAACAGGAGGCCGATGATGGGCTACGAGACAATCCTGGTGGAACACGCGGCGGCCATCTGCCGGATCCGAATGAACCGGCCGAAAAAGCTGAATGCGCAGAATCCCAGACTCATCAATGAGATGGATGCGGCGTTCGCGACGGCGGCGGCCGATCCCGGCGTCAGCGTCATCGTCCTCTCCGGCCAGGGCCGGGCGTTCTCCGCCGGCCACGATTTGGAGTACCCGGGCTATGACCGGCGCCGCTACACGTACCAGACGCGGCTCGATATGGAGCGGGAGATCTTCATCGACAAGATGCTCAGGATCCGGAACGTCCCGAAGCCCACCATTGCGCAGGTCCACGGGCACTGCGTGGCGGCCGGGCTGATGCTCGCCTCCATGTGCGACCTGATCGTCTGTGACGAGACCGCGCGGTTCTCGAACCCCGTGCTCCAGATGGCGCTGGCCGGGGTCCAGCTTCTCGTGGAGCCGTGGGAGATCGGGGCGAGGAAGGCCAAGGAGCTCCTGTGGACGGCGGAGGCGCTGACAGCCGAGGAAGCCCTTCGGCTGGGGCTCGTGAACCGCGTGGTCCCGAGCGCCCGGCTGGAGGAGGAGGTGACGGCGCTCGGTCTCCGGATCGCCGCGCTGCCAGCTCTCGCCGTCCGCACGGTGAAGAAGACCATCAACGATACGCAGGACTTCATGGGGCAGGGGCGCGCGTGGGAGCACCACTTCCTCCTCCACGTGGCTGCCAAGCGGAGCGAAGAGTACGACCAGTGGTGGGCCGCGGTCGAGCGGGAGGGCGGAGGATTCAAGCCCGGAGGGCTCAAGGCCACGCTCGACAAGCGGCGCGGGGACTCCGCGTGAGGCCGGCCGGCGTCTTCGCGTACGGCCGTCACTGGCCCCGGATCCACCCCTCCGCCTTCGTCACGCCGGGGACCTACATCATCGGACGCGTCACGATCAAGCGGGAAGCGAGCGTATGGTTCGGGGCCGTCCTGCGGGGGGACTTCCAGCCGATCGTCATCGGCGAGGGAAGCCTCGTCGAGGACAACGTGGTGGTGCACGGGCGGGTCATCGTCGGCCGGCGGTGCGTCATCGGCCACGGGGCGGTCCTGCACGGCTGCTCGGTGGGGACGGGGGCGGTGATCGGGGCCAACGCCGTGATCTTCGACGGCGCCCGGATCGGCGTCGGCGCCCTGGTCGCCGCCGGCTCGGTGGTGTATCCGAAGACGCGGGTGCCGGCGCGGACGGTGCTCAGGAACTCCGCCGGTGGGAACCACCCGGTGCTGGAGGCGATCGGCACGCGGCTCAGGCGGTGGCGCGCATCGGACTACCGGCGGATCATCCGGATATATCGGAAGACGGCGAGGAGCCAGCCATGAGCTTCGAGACACGGCTGACCCAGGCCCTGATCGAGCGATTCACGCGCTCCGGCCACTGGGGCGCCGAGACCTTCTACCAGATCCTGGACCGACAGGCGGCGGCCCACCCGGAGCGGGAGGTCCTCGCGGACCGGTCTCACCGCGTCACCTACGGGGAGCTCAAGGTGCGCGTCGACCGGGTCGCCGCCAAGCTCGGGGCGCTCGGGATCGGCAGGGGCGACGTGGTGACCATTCAGCTTCCCAACTGGGTCGAGTTCGCCTACGTCTTCTTCGCCCTCGAGCGCCTGGGGGCGGTCGCCAACCAGATCGGTCCGGACTTTCGCAGCCGCGAAGTGGAGTACATCATCCGCTTCTCAGAAAGCCGCGCCTTCGTCTGCCCGGCCACGTTCAAGGGCTTCGACTACGTCAGCATGATCGAGGGGCTCAGGCCGAAGCTCCCCGATCTCGAGACGGTCTGCGTCCTCGGGGGCCGAGGGAACGGCATCGTCTCCCTGGACGACGTTGCGTATGGTGACGATCCGGTCTCGCTCCGGGGCGAGCCTCTCGGGGCCGACGACGTGATGCGGATGGCCTTTACCTCCGGCACCACCGGGAACCCCAAGGGCGTGATCCACAGCCACAATACGACGCTCTCCACCTGCCGGACCCTCAACCGCGACATGAGCGTGACCGAGCGGGAAGTCTTCCTGATCTACCTTCCACTCGGGCTCAATTGGGGCTACCTCACGCTCGTCCAGACGGTGCTGGCGGGAGCCCGCGCGGTTCTCCTGGACCAGTTCAGCGGCCGCGCGGCGCTGGAGGTGATCGACCGGGAGCGGATCACCTGCGTCCCCACCGCCCCCGCGTCCATCATCGCGATGCTGAACGAGCCGGACCTTGACCGATTCAATCATGCATCGCTGCGGGTGGTCATCACCGGAGGCGCCTCCTGTCCCATCGAGACCATCCGCGAGTTCCGCGCTCGGATGCACGGCCACCTGATCGAGCTCTACGGCATGCTGGAGACCGGCTTCCATACGTACACGCGCTTGTCGGACGATCCAGAGGCGGTGACGGGGACGGTGGGGAAGCCCTCCTCGGGCATGGGGCTCCGGCTCATCGACGAGCACGGGCGCGACGTGCCGGCGGGGGCGGAGGGGGAGATCGCGGCCGACGGTCCTTCGGTCCACCTCGGCTACCACAAGAATCCCGCGGCCAACGCCGAGCTGTTCACAGCGGACGGGTGGTTCCGCACGGGCGACCTCGGTCAGCTCGACGCGGCCGGCAACGTCAAGATCGTCGGCCGACTCAAGGAGATGATCAACCGGGGCGGGAAGAAGTTCTTCCCGCGCGAGATCGAAGAGATCCTCTACACCCATCCCAAGATCCTCCACGCGGCCATCGTCGGCGTCCCTGATCCGCGCCTGGGCGAGCGGAACTGCCTCTGCGTGGTCCCCCGGCAGGGCGAGCGCATCTCGCTGGCGGAGATCGTGGCATTCTTGAAGGATGGCGTGGCGACGTACAAGCTCCCAGAGATGGTCGAGGTCTTCGCCGAGTTGCCGTTCACGCCGACCGGAAAGATCCAGCGCCACGTCCTGGTCCGCCAGGTCCTCGATCGGCCCGGGTTCCGGGCCGAGGGGTGAGTGAGCACTGCGGGCCTTCGCGCCGATCCAACTAAGAGAGGGAGGACTCAAGTGACCGCGTACCGGGATATCGTCTACGAGAGCAAGGACCATGTCGCGCGCATCACGATCAATCGGCCGAAGCAATACAACGCCTTCACGGGCGACACGCTCAAGGAGCTGACCTTGGCGTTCGAGGCGGCCGGCGCCGACGAGGAGGTGGGCGTCGTCGTGCTGACCGGTACCGGGGACAAGGCGTTCTCCTCGGGCGGAGACGTGAACTGGGAGAAAGAAGGGGGGCTCGAGCGGCAGATCCTCGAGCCGTACCTGATGCACCAGACGGTGTCTCTCTGCCCGAAGCCCGTCATCGCCCGGGTCAACGGCTACTGCATCGGCGGCGCGAATCACCTGGCCTACTTCTGCGACTTCACGATCGCCGCCGAGCACGCCATCTTCGGCCAGAACGGCCCGCGGGTCGGGAGCCCCGCTTGCGGGGCGCTCGTGAGCTACCTCACGCGGGTGATCGGAGCCAAGCGGGCGCGGGAGATGTGGATGCTCTCCCGCCGCTACAGCGCGGCGCAGGCGCTGGACATGGGATTGGTTAACGTCGTGGTGCCGCTGGCGAAGCTGGACGAGGAGGTGGACAAGTGGTGCCGGGAGCTCCTGGCGCTGTCACCGACGTGCCTCAAGATCCTCAAGGCGTCGTTTGTCGAGGAGTTCAGTTATCTCTTCGGGCAAGGAGACCAGCTGAGGCGATACATCACCACGCCCGAGTTCTGGGAGGAGGAGCAGCAGGAGGGCGCGCGCGCGTTTCTCGAGAAGCGGGCGCCGGACTTCTCCAGGTTCCGGCGCCGGCCTGGATCTTCGGGCGCGGCTACAGCCGAATGACGTGTGCCGAGACCCTGAGGCGACGCGGAGGCTTGCCCTCGGCGGGGCTTCTGTATACTCTTTGCGCCCCGGCTGCTGTTGGCGGATGGAGGACCCAGGAGGAGGCTCGACGATGAGCACGGAACGGGATCGGGCGACGGAGGGCGTGCTCTGGCCGCGCGGCCGGAAGACCGTCGACGTGCGGCCGCTGGCCAAGCGCCTCGACACGCTGGACGGGATGACCATCGGCGAGCTGTGGGACGACCTCTTCCGGGGCGACGAGATCTTCCCACTGCTCAGGGAAGAGCTCGGGCGGCGCTTCCCGGGCGTCCGGTTCGTCGACTATCGGGTGTTCGGCTCGACTCACGGCGGCGAGGAGCACCGCACGATGGCCGAGCTGCCGGACAAGCTCCGGGAGCACGGGGTGGACGCTGTCATCTCCGGGATGGCCTGCTGAGGGAGCTGCACGCCCGCCGTGCTGCGGGCAAGCGCGCTGGTCGAAGGACTCGGCGTCCCGTCGGTGTCGCTCACGTGCGAGGGCTTCCTCGGCCAGGCCGTCGCCACCTCGACCGGGCTCGGGATGCCGAACCTGCCGGTGGCGCTGGTGCCGGGGCATGTCGACGTCCAGACGGCCGAGGAGCTCCGGCGGAACGTCCTCGAGGTCACCGTGGACGCGGTCATCGAGGGTCTGATCAGCGCGCCCGCGGAGGCCGCCGACGTCATCGAGCCCAGTCCCACGGGGATCGTCTTCGACGGCACGCCCGACGAGGTGAACCGCGTCTTTTACGAGCACGGCTGGAGCGACGGCCTCCCGATCGTGCCGCCGACAGAGGCGCGCGTCCGCGAGTTCCTCCGCTTCACGGACCGGCGCGCGGACGAGGAGCTGGGCGTCCTCCTGCCCGACATGCGAAGCGCCACCGTGCGGACCGTGGCGGTGAACGGCGTGATGGCGGGCTGCCGTCCCGAGTACATGCCCGTGCTGGTGGCGCTGGTCGAGGCCATGGCCGACCGCCGCTACGGCGTCGAGCACAGCGGCAACACCCCCGGGTCCGAGACGCTCATCGTCCTGAACGGGCCGATCATCCGCGAGCTCGAGTTCAACTACCAGCAGGGCGCGCTGCGCGACGGCTTCCAGGCCAATACCTCCGTGGGGCGCTTCTGGCGGCTCTATCTCCGGAACGTCGCCGGCTTCCATCTGCACAAGAATGACAAGGGCACGTTCGGCAACACGTGGCGGGTCGTCCTCGCCGAGAATGAAGACGCGCTCGCGCGGATCGGCTGGCCCACCATCGCGCAAGACCAGGGTTTGGCGGCCGGCGTCAACGCGGTGACCATCTCGCGGTTCACCGGCGGCGGCGTCATCGTCTCGGTGTTCGGCGACGGGCCCGACCAGATGCTCCCGTATCTCGCCGATGGGATCGCCCGGCACGTCGGCTGGGAGGTCATCTTCACGGTCGGCATGGCCGACGGGGCGCAAAAGCCGCTGCTGGTCTTGAGCCCGATCCTCGCGGAGACGCTCGCGCGCGCCGGGCTCTCGAAGCTGGACGTGAAGCGGCGCCTCTTCGAGCACGCCCGGATCCCGGCGTGGAAGTTCGAGCGCTACATCGGCGGCTGGACCAACCTCACCCCGGCGCGGCCGACGCTCGCGGACCTCGTGCGGCGGGGCCGCGCGCCCGCGGTCTTCGCGGAATCCGACGACCCGAATCGCCTCGTGCCCGTCGTCGCGAAGCCCGAGGACATCATGATCGCCGTGAGCGGCGACCCGCTGCGGACGAACGCCTACGTCTTCGCCCACAACGGCATTCTCGGGTACCCGACGACGAAACCCATCGGATCGAGGAGGAGCCCATGAGACGAGTGCATGTCGCCCTGGCCGCGGTCGCCTGTCTGCTGTCGATCGCCGTGCTCGCCTACCGGCCTGCGCCGGCGGCGAACGTGCAAGAAGTGCTCATCGGTGAGCTCCTGCCGCTGACCGGCAATTTCGCGAGCTACGGCCAGCAGTACCTCTGGGCCGGGCAGACGGTGGAGGACATCGTCAACAACGACTACCCGGACCTCGCGGTGCCGCTCGGGCCGGGCAAGGGGTTCCCCGGGCTCGGCGGCGCGAAGATGACGCTCGTCGTGCGCGACAGCCAGAGCCGCGGCGAGCTCGCGCGCACCATCGCCGAGCAGCTCATCACCGTGAACAAGATCCACTTCTTGAACGGCGAGGGCACTAGCGGTAACACGTCCATCGTCCAGCCGATCGCCGAGAGCTACGGCATCCCGATGGCCTGCCACGCGTGCGCCTCGCCGACGCTCACCGAGAAGGGGTACAAGTGGTTCTGGCGCACCGGCCCCCACGACAAGGTGATGGTCGCGAGCGTGTTCTCCTTCCTCAAGGAGTGGCGCGAGCACGGCGGGCCGACCGATCTCAAGACCGTCGCGTTTTTCACGTGCGACAACCTCTTCTGCCAGGACAACCGGAAGGTGGCGACCGACCTGGCGCCCCAGTCCGGCTTCCAGGTCGTCCTCGATCTGACGACCAAGACGGGAGCGGCAACGCTGGCCTCCGAGGTCCAGCGCCTGAAGGCGGCGAACCCGGACGTCCTCTTCTTCGTCCAGTACTCGCCCGAGACGGCCGTGTTCCAGGGCGACGCCAAGCGCGCCGGCTGGATGCCGAAGGTGATCGCTACGAGCAACGGCGCCTACTCCGACCAGACCTGGCTCGAGGCGCAGAAGAAGACCAACGGCGGCGTCGGGTTCCTGGGCCGCGATCCCACGGCCATCGACCTCGTTCAGGACCGGCCGAGCTGGAAGAAGGTCAACGAGATCTACAAGAAATACAGTCGCGGCCAGAACATGGGCGAGCTGGCGATGCGCGAGATCACGGGCCTGCTGTGGATGGCCGACACGATCAATCGCGCGAAGTCGGTGGATCCGGCGGCGATCGCGAAGGCGGCCGCCGAGACCAACCTGAGCCCCACCCAGCTCATCATCGACTACAAGGGCGTCCGCTTCGACAAGAACAACCAGAACGAGCTGGCGACAGGCGTCGTGACCCAGATCGGCTGGGACGGCGAGAAGCACACCCTCTGGCCGTGGGACCTGGCGAAGCGCGCGAACTTCAAGGTCATCTTCCCGAGTCCGAGCTGGCAGGAGCGGGACAGCAAGCCCAAGCCCGCGAGCTGATCGCACCCGCGTGACGCTTCTCGTCCAGGCGATCGCCAACGGGCTCGAGATGGGGTTCCTCTACGCCCTCGTGGCGGTGGGGCTGACCATCATCTGGGGCCTGATGGAGATGATCAACTTCGCCCACGGCGAGTTCCTGATGCTGGGGATGTTCGGGGCGTGGTGGCTCAGCGTGACCTTCGGGCTCGATCCCCTCGTCTCGATCCTGCCGGTCGGGCTCCTGATGTACGGCTTGGGCGTGCTGATCTACCGCCTGCTCATGCGGCGCGTCCAGCGCGGCGACCCATTCACGCAGATCTTCGCGACGGTCGGGCTCCTCTTTCTCCTCCAGAACTCCGCCGTCGCGGTGTTCACGAGCGACTACCAGTATCTCTCCAACACGCTGCTGACGCGGCTGAGCGGCTCGAATCTCCACCTCCTCGGCATCAACCTCGGCGTGCCGCTCCTGATCGGCGCCCTGCTGGCGCTCGTTCTGTTCCTGGCCCTCTATCTCCTGATCGACCGGACGGAGTTCGGCCTGGCGCTCCAGGCGACGGCGGAGGACCGCGAGGCGGCGATGCTGGTCGGCATCCGACCGCAGCGGATGTTCGCCGTGGCCTGGGGTCTCGGGGCCGCGCTGGTGGCCGTGGCCGGATGCATTCTCGCCAACTTCTTCGCCGTTTATCCGCAGGTGGGCTTGCCGTTCACGGTGCTGGCCTACGCGATTGTCGCCCTGGGCGGGTTCGGCTCGATCCTCGGCACGTTGCTGGCGGCGCTCCTGGTCGGCGTGGTCCAGAGCGTCACCTCCGTCTACCTGCCACCCGCCTTCAAGGACGCCTTCGTCTTCGGCTCCTACATCCTCATCGGGCTGCTCCGGCCCCAGGGTCTCTTTGGCCGCTTCTAGGATCCTCCTTGCCGCCGGGCTCGTCCTGGCCGTCGCCTATCCGCTGCTGCTCCAGTGGGGCGGCTATCCCTTCTACCAGACGATAGGCTTTCTCGTCCTCCTCAACGCCATGCTCGGCGTCGGCTGGAACGTCATCGGCGGCTGGGCGGGCCAGTTCGATTTCGGGCCCCAGGTGTTCTTCGCGGTCGGCGCCTACGTGGCCGCCCTGCTCTTCGTCCACCTGGGGCTGAGCCCCTGGCCCGGCATGGCAGCCGGCGTGCTCGTGGCGATGCTCCTCTGCGCCGTCGTGACGTATCCCCTCACGCGGCTTCGCGGGCACTACTTCGCGATCTCCACGGTGGCGATCTGGATGATCGCGCAGCCGATCGGCGCCACGTGGGAGTACATCAACGGCAGCCGCGGCCTCTTCATCCCGGTCGAGACGGGGCAGGGACCCCTCCGCGCCGTCGCAAGCCTCCAGTTCGCGGGGCGCACCAAGGCGCTCGGCTATTACTACGCGGCGCTTGCTCTCTTCCTACTCACGCTCGGGCTCGCGCGGCTCGTCGAGCGTTCCAAGCTGGGCTTCTACTTCCGTGCGATCCGCGACGACCAGGAAGGCGCCGAGGGCATCGGGATCGACAGCCGCCTCTACAAGGTCGTCGCCCGGTGCATCACGGCGGGGGTCTTCGCTGCCGGCGGCGTGCTCTACGGCTTCTGGGCGCTCGCCGTCTTCCCCGAGCAGGTGCTGGATCTGAACTGGAGCACACTGCCCATCATGGCCACGGTGGTCGGCGGGATCGGGCGCCTCTGGGGGCCGGTGCTGGGAGCGGTGATCCTGATCCCCATCTCGCAGATCATGAGCACCACGCTCGGCACCGGGCCGCTCGCCGGCCGCGGTATCGACCTGATCGTCTACGGCGTCATCATCATCCTGATCGCCGCCTTCCGGCCGACCGGCCTCCTGTCGCTGCCGTGGGCGCGCTGGTTCCGGCGGTCGGCCTGACCGTGCCGGCCCTCCTCGAGCTTCGCGGCATCACCAAACGATTCGGCGGGCTCGTCGCGAACAGGGACGTCTCGTTCACGATCGACGCCGGCGAGATCGTCGGCCTCATCGGTCCGAACGGCGCCGGCAAGACGACGCTCTTCAACTGCGTGACGGGCTACATGCACCCGGAAGAAGGCCATATCAACTTCGGTGGAGCGGACATCACCGACGCCCACCCGGCCCGAGTCTGCGGGCGCGGCATCGCGCGCACGTGGCAGGTCGTGCGGACGTTCGGCCGGATGACCGTGCTCGAGAACGTCATCTGCGGCGCGCTCAAGCGCACCAACCGTGTGAAGGAGGCAAGGTCGAGGGCGGCGCGCCTGCTGGAATTCAGCGGGCTCGCGGACAAGGCGGCCCTGCCCGCGTCAAATCTCACCCTGGCCGACAAGAAGCGGCTTGAGATCGCGCGGGCGCTCGCCACCGAGCCCCGCATGCTCCTGCTCGACGAGGCCATGTCCGGGCTCACGCCGGCTGAGACGGCCGAGGCCGTGCAGCTGGTGCGCCGGATCCACCGCGAGCTCGGCGTGGCGCTCTGCGTGGTCGAGCACGTGATGGAGGTGGTGATGCCGCTCTCGCAGCGGGTCATCGTGCTCGACTACGGCGAGAAGCTCGCCGAGGGCCCGCCGCAGGAGATCGTCAGGAACGAGCAGGTCATCAAGGCCTACTTGGGAGAGCATCGGGGGCAGGCACCGGCATGAGCGCGGCCGACCCGGCGCCGGCGCCTGCCGAGAGCCCGCTGCTGGACGTGCGCGACGTGCACGTGGCCTACGGCACAGGCGTGCTCGCCTTGCAGGGAGTGTCGCTGCAGGTGAGGCCGGGCGAGATCGTCGCGCTGGTCGGCGCCAACGGCGCCGGGAAGACGACGCTCCTCAAGACGATCGCCGGCGTGGTGCCGCCCCAGCGCGGCGAGATCCGGTTCGCGGGCCGCGCCATCGGCGAGCTCGAGGCGCCGGACAGGGTCAAGCTGGGCCTCGCCCTCGTACCGGAGGGGCGTCGGCTCTTCAGCCGCCTGACCGTCGCCGACAACCTCCGGCTCGGTACGTACATCACCGCCGACGCCGCGCACCGGCGCGACATGCTTGACCGGATCTACACTCTCTTTCCCATTCTCAGTGGGCGCCTGCGCCAGCGCGCGGGCACGCTCAGCGGGGGCGAGGGCCAGATGCTGGCGATCGCCCGCGCGCTCATGTCGCGGCCGCGCTTCCTCATGCTGGACGAGCCGAGCCTCGGCATCATGCCCCGCCTTGTGGATTCGATCCTGGAAGCGCTCGCGCGGCTGCACCGGGCCGAAGGGCTGGCCATTTTTCTGGTCGAGCAGAACGTCCCGGCGGCCCTGGAGCTGGCGACGCGCGGCTACGTGCTCCAGACGGGACGCGTCGTGCTCGAGGGGAGCAGCCGGGACCTCCTCGGCAGCGAGCTGGTGCGCAAGGCCTACCTGGGGATCTGAGCGGCGGCCGCGAACACTAGAGGCGCGCCATCACTCGGCGCGCGAACGCTTCGGCGACGCCCCATTTCTCCTCCACGCCGGTGGCGAACATGAGCTCCTGCAGGCCCTGGCGCTCCAGCTCGCGGATCTGCTCGGTCAGCTCGTCCGCGGTGCCGACCAGGCACGTGGCGCGGATCAGGTCGGCGTCGATCAGCTCGGCCTCGCCCGGATGCAGGTGCGTGTAGTGGAACTCCTGGGTGCGGAAGTGCCGGTGCTCGGGCAAGGTCTTCTCGACGAGCGCGCAGTACCGCTTCCAGATGGGCCGGAGGAAGGGCGGCGGATCGACTCCCCGCTCGCGCTCCTCCTCGTAGAAGTAATAAACGCTGGCCATGACGTTCGGGCCCACGGTGCGGATCACCCGCTCGGAGTCCACCGCCTCGCCCGGATCGAGCAGCGCGACGTTGGTGAGCGCGCAGTTGCGGAACTGGTCGAACGTGCGGCCGGCGTCCGCGGCGCCCCGGCGCGCGTGACCCAGGGCCTCCGCGACCGGCGCGCCGCGCGGCGGGATGGCGAATACCAGCCCGTCGCCGTATCGCCCCGCCAGCTCCATCGCGCGCGGTCCGAAGCCAGAGACGTAGAGGGGGATCTTCGGCTCGAGGTTCATGTATTCCTGGTCGTGCATGAGGATCTGGATGGGGCGCGTGACGCCATTGTACGTGTACTCCACCACCTCGCCGCGCAGGAGGGCGCTCAAGACCCGGAGGTACTCGGCGTAGTCGGCGATCCGCATCGGCCGTTGTCCCATCGTACGCATGGCCGTGTTGCCCGTGCCGATGCCGAGATGCACGCGCCCCGGGGCCAGTCGGTTGAGCGTCGCCACCGCGGCCGCGTGCACCGGCGGGATGCGGGTGCCGCAGATCGCGGTGCCGGGGCCGAGGCGGAGCCTGCCGGTCTGCCTGGCCGCCAGCGCCAGCACCGCGTAGCAGTCGGAGAAGAGCATCTGGCTGTCGGTGACCCAGACAGAATCGAAGCCAAGACTCTCCGCATGGTTGAAGAAACCGATCTCGTCGATGTTGGCCATGACGCAGACGCCGAAGCGCATGTCAGGTCCTCCGGGCCTCCACTACTTGATCACCTCGTCGCTCTGGTCTCTGCGGATCTGCCGGGCGAAGTCGAAGTTGTTGATCGCCTCGAGCACGGTGAGGGCGGACCAGACCTTCCGAGTTGAACGAGCGGCGAATAGGCTATCGCTTTCGCCGGCGGGATCGCTGTTTTCTGCCGGCGGCCGGCGAGGCCGGCGCTGGGACGGGCGATCGCGTCTTAGGGCCCGTCTCCCCCGGATCGACGGTGCGGAATATGACACTCGCCTCGGCGCGACCGCCCGGACCATTGACCCTGAACGAGCAGCGGTGCCTGCCTGCCGGCGGTGCCACGATGAACTCATCCGCGCCCCGGGCGACTTGGCGGCCATCGAGGCGCCAGGTGCAGGCCTCTGTGTCGATGGGGGTTCCGTCGCCGGTCACGACGCCGCCCCACAGCCGGAGAGGCAGGCCTGCCAGCAGCACATGACCTTCTTGCGGGTGAAGGATGCTCACCGCGGGCGGTCTTGGAGGCAGCGTCACGGCCCGAGAAATCGCACTCGTGCTGAAGAAGCCGTCGTGGGCGAGGAGCCGGAAGATGAGCGAACCCGACGGAAGGTCGGTCAGCGGGAAGCGATGGGTATTCGAGCGCACGCCGACGGTGAGTCCATTCCACGACCGCCCTCTGTCCTTTGAGAACTGCAGCGAAAAGTCGAGCTCGCAACCACGCGGGGCACTGGCTTCCCACGTGGCTACGCCGGCCTCGCCGGTGATCTTCACCGCAAACCGAGCGATGCGCGGTGGCTTGCCGGAGGGTCGGCGAGTCCACACCGCTTCGCGCGTCGTGTCTTCGCTCGAGCGGTCAACGATTCGGAGCGCGCTTCCGGGCTCGACGTCAGCGAGCAGCGCCTTGAAGATGAAGTGACGCTCGTCGTCTGCATGGCGGTTGTCGCTGCACCCGCAGCCGCTCCCCCTCGAGATGAGTCGCATCACCGGCGCGCTCGCCACTACCTCGCCGCTCGCTCCGATCAGCTGCGCGACGAACGACGTTTGGGCGGCGTTGCTGCTGTCGCGGAGCGCTTCCAGGCGCATCACGCTCCTGACGTCGAGGCGGCCTGCTTCGGCGATTCCGGCGATCGCGATCAACTTTTCGGCTTTCATGCGCCTGTATCCGGGGGATTGCTCCCATGGCGGCGGGTCGGGGATGTATTCCCAGGGCCACAGATACGGGTCCACGAGAACTGGCACGTGCATGCGATAGGTGCCGACCGTGCGGGGATTGAACTTGTCGTTGAAACAGAGCTGTGCGTGGTCATACAGTGAGATCCAGTTGGTCCATGTCGGGGGCACGCAGTAGGACATAAAGTCTTTTTCGCTGGGAGGATGAATCGTCCCGTTGGTGATGTCCAGGCCGTACTCGCCGAGCGACGCCATTGGAGTATTGGCGGGATCATAGGGCTCGTACGCCGGATAGTTCGGGTCCGCGTTGCCGACACCACACGGCCCGTGCAAGAGGCCGGCGCCATGCCCGACTTCGTGCGCCATCGTGACCGTTCGCGTGTCGGGCCCCGCGCTGACGCCGCTCGATTCGCATCCTCCCACGTTCTGGATCGGCATGGCGGAAGGGAGCAGGCCGTAGTAGATGACGTCGCTCCGGTTGCCATCATTGAGCTTCATCAGCGAGACCCAGTAGTTCAACGAGTACCAGTCGGTCGAACAGGCGCCTGGATTCGTCGCGACGCCGACGAGCGGCGCAAACCAGTTCATCGTCCCCCCGCTGGAGAACGATCCTTGCGACTCGACCGGGTATGTCTTCAGTGTCCACGAGGCCGTCGACTGTAGATTGGCAACGGTCGGTGCCGGGAGCGTGACGTTCTTCTGGGGAGGAGTCGTTGTCGGGTCGGGCCCGTCGTACGCGATGAAGATCCCGCGCAGGCTCAAGGTTTGCAACATGGTCGCGCTGACTGTCTCCTGATACGTATCCACCAGCGTCTTCGTCGCATCTCCGACTCGCCATACCCGAGCCGTGAGGCGAACCATCCCGGTCATCAGCGCGGCGCTCACGATGAAGTTCAGCGTATTCGCGAGGGTCGAGCGCTGGGTGACGTAGCTCGAATTCGGATCCGCTTTGGCCGACCCCGGAGCCTGGGGGGTCAGGGTAGCGACGATTCCCCACTCGGTGAGGAAATATCCCTGGCGCTGCTCGACTATCAGCTCGCCCGTGAGGTTGTCGCTCCGGTTCACGAAGCCGCTGTCGAGATACACCCGCGCCCACGCCGGCTTGTTTGCCGCGAGGCGTACCGAGTTGTCGGGACCTCGATCGTCGGCGTTGGTGAGATGCTGGTTGGCGCGATAGTACTGGATGCCCTGCGTCACTTCTATGCCCGAAATGAACGGTCCGAGGCGGAGCTTGACGTCCAGGCGATCCGTCTTCCCCCGTGCCTCACTCGCGAACTCGAGCAATCCTCGAATGGCCACCAGCAGGGCGTCAGACTGGTATTCCACTATGTCTCCTTGAGCGCGTGGACAACATGGGATTACCTTCTCGGTGTCGGAATGCTACGCCCGAGTGACCCGGCGGGCAAGCGGCGCGTATCGAAAGAAGTCGCGATACAGCGTCATTGCCGTGCGGTAAACTCCCACTCTGCGTGGTAGAGGTAGCGGGCAGCTCTGGTACACACACAAGGAGGATCGGCATGCTCAGGATGCGTCTGGCTGTCGCGGTGGCCGCTGTCGCCGCGCTGGCGTTGTCGGGAATCGTGGGGGCCCAGGAAGGGCCGATCCTCATTGGCGCGTCGATTCCGCTCACGGGCGGCGTCGCGATGTTCGGGCAGCATTCGCGCTGGGGCGCCGAGCTGGCCATCGCCGAAGCCAATGCCAAGGGCGGGGTCCTCGGCCGCAAGCTCGCGATGGATTTCCAGGACAACCGCTGCAATCCCGCCGAGGCCGTCAAGAGCGTCACCCAGATGCTCGCCGAGAAGAAGTACGTCGCCATCTTCGACGGGCTGTGCAGCTCGGCGGCGCTGGCGATCATGCCGCTGGTCGAGCGCGCCGGGGTGCCGTTCGTGGTGGCCAACGCCTCGGCGACGTCGATCGCGGAGCGATCCGGCGCCGGCGGGAACAAGTGGACCTTCAAGGTGAATCCGACGGACGGCAGCATGCTGGACGCGCTCGTCACCTGGCTCGCCAAGGAGGGCAAGGCCAGCCACATCGCCTTCCTCGGCGAGGATACGGACTTCGGCCGCGCCGGATCGTCGGGGCTGGAGGCCGCCCTGAAGAAGCGGAACCTCAAGCTTGCCACGGTGGACTTCTTCCAGAAGGGCACCGCGGACTTCACGCCCGTGTTCACCAAGATCAAGGCGAACAAGCCCGCCTTGCTCGCGCTGTACGCCGTCGATGCGGATTTCCAGAACGCGATCCGCCAGTGGTACGGCATGGGGGGCGGCGTGCCGCTGACCGGCCGCGTGCTGGTGGACCAGGTGCCGAAGGAGATCATGGACAGCGGCTTCCTGGACGGCACGACCTCCGTCCAGCCCTATGATCCGTCCGTCGAGACGCCGGGCAACAAGGCCTTCGTCGAGGCCTTCAAGAAGCTGCACAACGTGCCGCCGATCCTGGTGAGCTTCGAATCCTACGAGGCGACCAAGGTGCTGATCGACGCCATCCGGCGCGCCGGCAGCGCCAATCCGGCGGCCATTCGCGATGCGCTGGCGACCACGAAGCTGCCGTCGATACTCGGCACCACCATCGAGTTCGACGATCACAACCTCGCGCACAACAACGCGATCATCCTGACCATCAAGGGGGGCAAGGTCGTGGTGCTGGGGATGAGCAAGACCTGAATGTAGTGGACCTGAGCTTCTCCCTCCAGCTGCTGCTGAACGGCATCGTGATCGGCGTGATCTACGCGCTGGTCGCGATGGGGCTCTCGCTGATCTTCGGCGTGCTGGAGATCGTCAACTTCGCCCATGGCGAGTTCTACATGCTGGGCGCCATGCTGGCCTACTTCCTCACCATGCAGGCGGGGCTGGGCTACTGGCCGACCATCCTGGCGGTGACGGCCGTCGCGGTGGGCCTGGGCTACGTCCTCTACGAGGCGCTGCTGGGCTCGCTGCACGGCGAGGGCTTCGAGCGCAGCATTCTCCTGACGCTCGGCCTGTCCATGGTGCTCCAGAACGGCGCCGTGTTCCTGTTCACCACCACGCCCAAGATGATGCAGACCCGCTACAGCTACAGCAACGTCAGCCTGGGCGACCTGCGGGTCCCGGTCATGCGGCTCCTCGCCCTGGGCCTGGGTCTCCTCGCCTTTGGCGCCCTCTACCTGATCCTCTACCGGACGCGCGTCGGCAAGGCCATGCGGGGCGTGGCGCAGAGCCGCGATGCCGCCCTGATGGTGGGTATCGACCCGCGCGCCGTCTCGCGGCTGGCGGTCGCCATCGGCATCGGGCTGTCGGGGCTGGCGGGCGCGGCCCTCGCCCCGGTCTATGCCGTGCATCCCCTGATGGGCTTCAGCTTCGTGTTCAAGGCCTTCGCGATCATCATCATCGGCGGGTTGGGGAATATCGCCGGCGCCGCCATCGCTGCGGTGGCGCTGGGTATTCTGGAGAGCTTCGTGGGCGGCTTTTTTCCGCTGGTCATGGTCGATGCGCTGGCGTTCACCTCCATGATCGCGATCCTGCTGCTGCGGCCGCAGGGTCTCTTCGGCCGCGGGGTCCGCGTATGACGGATGGGCGGATCCGGGCGGTGGCGGTCGTGCTCGGCATCGCCGCGCTGTTCGCGATCCCGCGCGTGACGGGCAACGAGTACGTGCTGGCGCTCGGGGTCAGCTTCGCCACCTTCGCCGTGCTCTCCGGTGGGTTGAACCTGGTCTACGGCTATACGGGGCTTCTCTCCTTTGCCCAGGTCGGCTTCTTCGGCATCGGCGGCTACACGGCGGCGCTCCTGGTGACGGAGCGGGGCTGGTCGCTGTGGGCCGGCGCGGCGGCGGGCGGCGTGCTCGCGGCGCTGGTCGGTCTCGTGGTCGGCTACTCCTCGCTGCGGCTCTCGCGCCACGCGTTTGCGATCGTCAGCCTGAGCTTCGCGCTGCTGTGCCTGATCGTCGCGCGCGACTGGGTGTCGCTGACCCGGGGCGCGATGGGCATTCCCGGCCTGCCCATTCCCGCGATGGACCTCCCCGGCGGCCTGCGCTGGCGACTGGCACAGCCGGCGGATTTCTACTATCTGCTGGTGGGCTTCGCCGTGGTCGCGCAGGCGGCGATGTATCTCGTCGTCAGCTCGCGGCTCGGTCGCGCCATGCGGGCGATCAAGCTGAACGAGCCGCTGGCGCAGTCGCAGGGTCTGAACCCGCTGAGCTACAAGCTGCTGGCGATCGCGCTGTCGGCGCTGCTCGCGGGCGTCGTGGGCGGATTCTTCGTCTTCTATCTCACCATCGTCGACCCCTCGATCTTCGACTTCTACTACACCGAGACCATGCTGATCATGGTGATCATCGGCGGGCCGGGCAGCTTCTGGAGCGTGCTGGCGGCCACCGCCATCCTCAGCGCGCTCCCCGACCTGCTGCGCTTCACGACCGATCTGCGCATGGTGCTGTACGGCGCCGTCTTGATCGCGGCCATGCTGCTGTTTCCCGGCGGCGTGGGCGGCTGGCTCCGGCGCCGCCGCATGACGCGGTGGCGGCGGCCACGACTGGCGGTGCGATGACCGCTCTGCTGGAGGTGCGGGGCCTGACGAAGCGCTACCTGGGCCTGACCGCCGTGGACGATGTGTCGTTCGAGGTGGAGGCCGGGGCGGTGCTGGGGCTGATCGGCCCGAACGGCTCGGGGAAGAGCACCATCGTGGATTGCGTCAGCGGGTTTCAGCCGGCCGACGGCGGGCGCTCGTTCCTCGACGGCCGCGAGTTGACGGGCCGGCCCCCGCACCGGATTGCCCGCGCCGGCCTGACCCGCACCTTCCAGACCGTCCGCGCCTACGACGAGCTGACGCTCTTGCAGAATCTCTGCGTCGCGGCGCAGGAAAGCGATGGGGTCGGGTGGCTCCAGGCGTTGGGGCGAGGCTCGCGCCTGCGCCGCGCGGAGGCGGGGGCGGAGGCGCGCGGCCGCGACCTGCTCGCCACGGTGGGGCTCAGCGAGTACGCCGAGGCGCCGGCGGCGATCCTGTCCTACGGTCAGCGCAAGCTCCTCGCCATTACCGCCGCCATGATGGCGCGGCCGAGGCTGGTCGTGCTCGACGAGCCCGTGGCGGGCGTGAATCCCACGATGATCCGGCGCATCGAGCAGGTGATCCACAAGCTGAACGCTGAAGGCGTGACGCTCGTCATCGTGGAGCACAACGTGGACTTCATCATGTCGCTGTGCCGCCGCGTGATCGTGCTGGATGCCGGCCGCAAGATCGCCGAGGGGCCGCCCGCGCTGATCCGCAGCGACCCGCGCGTGCTGGCCGCCTATCTCGGCCAGGCAGGCGCCGCCCAGCTCGGCCCCGGCCGTCGCTGAGATGGCCGCCGGCGACATCATCCTGGAGATCGACCATCTGTCCGCCGGCTACACCGACGAGCCGGTGGTGGTGGACTTCTCGGCCGCCATCCGTGAGGGCACGGTCACCACGGTGATCGGCCCGAACGGGGCCGGCAAGTCCACGCTGCTGCGCGCCGTCTACGGGCTGATCCGGCATTTTGGCGGCAGCGTGCGCTTCTGTGGCCAAGCCATCGAGCGCCTGCCGCCGCGGGAGCGCTTGACGCGCGGGATCGGCTTCGTGCCGCAGGGCCGCTGCAATTTTCCGCTGATGACGGTGCGGGAGAATCTCGAGCTCGGGGCGTATACGCTGCGGGGCCCGGCCGTGGCCGCCGCCATCGAGCGGGTGCTGGCGCAGTTTCCGCTCCTGGCGGCGAAGCTCGCCGTGCTGGCGGGCAATCTGAGCGGCGGCGAGCAGCAGATCCTGGAGATTGCCATGGTGCTGGAGGCGGGCCCGCGGCTGCTCCTCCTCGACGAGCCGTCGCTCGGCCTGTCGCCGGCCAACCAGGATCAGATCTTCGCCACGATCGCCGAGCTGCGCGGGCGCGGCCTCACCGTCCTCGTCGTGGAGCAGAACGCGCACGGCGCCCTCGGCATCTCCGACACGGGCATCGTCATGGAGCTGGGCCGCCTCTTCATGGCCGGGCCGGCCACCGAAGTCATCGCCGACCCCCGCATCAAGGTCGCCTACCTGGGCGGCGAGGCCACCGGCCCGCGCTAGGTGACGCGCCCGGTGCGCGGCGGAATCGCGGCGCGAATCTTTGCCCTGGCCGCATCCGCTTCCGCGGGCGGCAACCGGCGGATTCGGATGGTCCGCTCCACGAAGCGGTCCTCGTCGCCCACGATCAGCAGGTCGAGAAACCTGCGCGTGCCGGGGGTCTGGGCACGAAGACCAAAGGCCGCTGCGCTCTTGACGTCCTTGCCGAGCATGGCCTGGATCGTGCGCGTGACGCGCGGGATGACCTCGCGCGCCGCCTCGCCGTCCACCTGCACCCGGTAGACGCCTTCAGGGTCCACGCCCTCGACGCAGAGCGGCTGCGCGCGGCACACGCTCACCAGGATGCGGGTCTCTCCGCTCCGCGCGTCGTGGCGGGCGTCGAGGACGCTCAAGCCCTTGTTGCTCGGCTGGCGGATGATGGGCGCCTCCGCCTCATCCGGATGGAAGCGGAGCGTCACGCGTGCGTTCGGCTCGAGCGGCGGCACGGTGACGAAGGCCTCCTTCACCACGTGTACCAGCTCCTCGGCGCCGTCCCAGACGCTCCCGAACGGGAGACGCTGCTCGACGACCATCCCGGCGATGCGCCGGGCGGTCGGATTGGTCACCGTCACCTCGCGACCGCCGTCCCGCACCTGGAAGACGAGCGCCTCGTAATCGGCCATGCGCTGGTAGAGCTCGCGCTGCGTCGCGATCCAGAAGTTGCTGCGCTCCGCGAGGTTGATCGCATAGCGCACGTAGTCGAGCGTGCCCTTGCCGTCGTTCACGGACGGGTCGAGGGCCAGCTCGGGGTGGTACTGGAAGCTGTAGACGCTGTTCTCCAGGTGATCGTCCACGCCGGGGAGGCGGGCGCTGTGGCCGCCGAAGATCGTCTCGACCAGCTCGTAGGCGGCGTCGAACTCGTGCGTGCGGTCCCAGCCGCGCAGGGGGCGCCACTCCGCGGCGGTCGTGACGACGGGGTGGAAGGGGAACCAGATGCCCGGGGTGGCGATCGTGCGCCGGACATCGGTCACGTAGGTGAGCGGCCGGCCGCCGATCGGCCCGCCCACCATCACGTTCGGGCTTCGCACCCCGTACTCGATCATGTGGTAGTAGCAGAACGTGCACAGGCCGAGGATCCGCTCGTCGTGAGCGTACAGATAGTCCATCGCGTCGATGGTCTCGGGGTGCATGTGCCCGCCCGCGTGGCGCCCGCAGGTGTCGATGGCGAACCCCAGGTTCTTCGCGGCATTCCGCACGTGCTCGTACAGCCCCGTGCCGTGGATGGCGGTCGGCGGGTCGCCGATGGAGCTGTCGTTGTGCAGGGCGGGCTCGATGAAGCCGTAGCGGCTCGTGCGGGCCACCCATTCCGCGGCCATCTCCGTGGTGATGTTGGTGGACAACGCGGGATCCTCGATGTCGTAGCTGGCGGGGATGAGGTTCTCCACCTGGTAGTCGAGGAAGTTGAAGTCGAGCATCCCGTGGACGTCGTGGCGGAACGAGAGGACGCCATCGTAGGCGCCGAACGAGCGCAGGCGGGTGCGCCACAGCGGCTCGAGGCCGGCCTCCAGCAGGAGGCGGCGGAGAAAGAAGAGCACGGTGTCGCCCCAGTGGGTGGGATTCGCCCAGTGACGGACCGCTTCCACGTTCAGATGCGCCTGGAGCATGCCGCCCAGGAACTCGAGCACCTGGTTGGCCACGTAGGCCGTCCGCTCGGCGAGCACGATCGCCGGCCCCACGATGCTCGCGGTCGCCGTGGTGGCGGAGGTCAAGTCGCCCGTGAGCTCCACCAGGTCGGCCAGCACGCGGCTGCCCGGCGCGGGCATGACCCGATGCGCCGCGTGGCCGGCATAGCCGCTCGGGTAGATGTTCTCCCACGCCGCGTTCGCGAAGGGAGAGCCCGGCAGCCAGCGCCAGCCGGTGTAGCCGGCGACCGCCGCCGGCGCGCAGGCGGTGAGCCCGAGCAGGCGCGGGGGGATGTTCGTCTTGCCGGTGACGATCAGCCGGCGATCGGCGCCGCGCAGCCAGCGCTCGATGCGCCCGATGGTTTCGCCCGCCAGGTGCGCCGCGTTCGGAACGAGGACGGCGCGATACCCGGCGAGCCGCTCGTCGGTGAGGTCGGCCTCCTCCACGACGTCGTGCTTGAGGTTGCAGCGGGCCAGCAGGACGCTCGCGGCGTTGGGCGCGAGATACGCGTATTCACCCTTGAGCCAGGTGCGCGGGCGCCCCCAGGCGTCGGTGAACGTATAGGTCTCGCCGCGAGCGGCGGCCTCGGCGGCGTATGCGTCGCGGCTTCTTCGGCTGAACAGCACCGCGACATCATGCCCGCGCGGCCCGATCCACTCCGTCACCCGATCACCTCATCTCCGATTCCTCAGGCGTCTTGCCCGCGCTTCTCCTGCACCTCGAGGGTGCGAACGCGGAGCGTGTCCACTTCGAGCTCGCCGATCTTCAGCGAGCCGATGCGCGACTTGCCCACTCGCAGCCTGCGGATGGCGAGGCGTCCGATCCGGAGCGCACCGATCGCCAGGGCGCCGGCTGCGAGCGCACCGACAGCCAGCGCACCGACGGCCACCGCGCCGACCTTCTGGGACCTTTGCGTCTGCAGAGCACTATCTTCGGTACCCATCCCTGTTCCTCCTTCCCGTTGCCGTAATATAGCCCATCGAGAAAGGGTCCTCTCGTGCGCCCGCGCCTTGACGGGGCGGGGGCGCTGGGCACACTATCGTCGCATTCCGGTGTCACGTTCGCTTCGCCGGGCAACCAGGAACAGGAGGTGCGCGATGGTCCGACATGGCATTCTGGCGCTGGCCATCCTGGTAGCGGCGGTAGTGCCCGTGCGGGCCGCCGACACCCACGGCGCGGGCCGCGGCCTCGTCACCGTAGCCCCCCGCATCTATCCGGGCAATCATCGTCCGTCCCATCACCACTCGTTCAACCGCCGGCCGTTCATCCCCTTCTGGGGGATGAGCGTTTACGCGCCACCCGTCTCGTACGGGTCCTATGTTACCTACGTCGCCGTGCCGGTGTACGAGCCGCCGGTCGCGTACGGCCAGCCCGAGGACAGCGCGACCTCGCTCGAATTGGGGCTGCCCCCGATGCCCAGCGTGGTCCCGTTTCCGAACGGACGCTATGTGCTCAGGGGAGACGGACTCACGTCGCCGTACACATGGGTCTGGATCCCGAATCCCCCGACGGCCCCGCCGACCGCTCCACCGGAGGCTTCTCCAGCGCCAGGCACGCCGTCATCCGCCGACCCGGTGGCGTCTCACCGCACCGGGCTTTACCGCTGGGTCGATGACCAGGACGTCGTGCACTTCACACAAGGTCGGGATGCGGTTCCCGAGCGGTACCGTGCCCAAATGAAACTCGCAGGGACGCCATGAAGCTGGCCGTCGAGTTTCCGAGCGTGTCCTGTCGAGAAGGGCCAGCCGCGGTGATGCGCATGGCGCAGGCCATCGAGCGGATCGGGTATGACCACATCGACGTCTTCGACCACGTGGTCATGGGCCTCCCGATCGACGGGCGCCCTAAGGGTCCGTACAACCCGGCGATGCCCATTCTCGAAGCGCTGATGACGCTCTCCTACCTGGCCGCCGTCACCTCGCGCGTGACGCTCGGCACCGAGGTGCTCGTCCTGCCGCAGCGCCAGATCGCGCTCGTGGCGAAGCAGGTGAGCACGCTCGACACGCTCTCGGGCGGCCGGGTGCGGCTCGGCGTCGGCGTGGGCTGGCAGGAGTCGGAGTACGAGGCCCTCGGCGAGGATTTTCGGACTCGGGGAGCCCGCATGGACGAGGCCATCCGGCTCCTGCGCGCCTACTGGAGCGAGGCCAACGTGAGCTTTGACAGCGCGCACTACCGGACGGTGGCGATGAGCATGGAGCCGAAGCCGCCGCAGGGCGGCCGGTTACCGATCTGGATCGGGGGAAATTCGGAGGCCGCATACCGCCGGGTCGGGCGATTCGGAGACGGCTGGCTGGGCAGCCGGGTCGAGGGCGCTCAGAGCGGGCGCCACGCGATCGAGACCATTCGTCGCCACGCCGAAGATGCCGGCCGCGACCCCGGGGCCATCGGACTGCAGAGCATGGTGGCGCCGCCGCCTCGCGACCCGGCCGGCAAGACCTTCTACGCGGACCACGACGCCATCCTGGACCGCATCGCGTCGCTCAAGGCCATGGGCTTTGGCTGGGTGACGCTCAACGCCACGGCCATCTTCCAGGCCGGCGCGCGATCCGTCGACGCCATGACCGACGAGTTGGCCCGCCTCCACGATCGCATCCGCGCCGAAGTCGGCTAGTGGTCCCCTCTCCCCCGCCTCGGGGGAGAGGGCAGGGTGAGGGGGCTAACGGTCAAGGAGGCGTTGGCGCAGGAGTCGCCGGGCCAGTTCGTAGATGTCTTTCCTGTCCCTCTCCTTACGCCGCCCCACCGCCACTACAAGGACGGTAATCAGCCCCCGCTCGACGCGGTAGATGATTCGGTAGCGCTGACCGACAGCGCGGACCGCGCGATGCCCCGCAAGCTCGCCCGTCAGCGGCTTGCCGAAGGTCTCCGAGCCTTCGCCAGCTCGTCGACGCGTGCCACGATCTGAGCCCGGATCCTCCGGTCGGAAATCTCCTCCACTATCTGGACCGCCGTTTCGGTCCACTTGATGGCGTACGCCGGCGCCGCGCTCATCCACCGAGACGCTTCCGGGCGACCTCGTGGCTGACCAGGCGACCCTTGCGGATGTCTTTGAGACTCGCCCGGAGGGCGTCCGTAGTCACGGGATCGCTCAGCACCTCCAGGGTCTCAATGATGCTCTCGTACGTCTCCCACGGCAGAAGCGCCAGCACGGGGCGCCCGCGCCGTGTGATGCTCACCGCCTTGTCAGGCGCCTTCGCCAGGCGCGCCGGCAGGTCGAGCAGAGCCCGGCGAGCCTCAGTGATCGTTAGCTGGGTCATGTCCACTTCACCCCTATCGGTCAAGATGTCCATCTAAATGTACACTCATCTGGACATAAGGGTCAACGTCCACAGCGAGAGACAGGGCGAGACCCCCCGTCCTTGACGGCTTCTGCCTGCGAGTCTAAGCTTCACCATTCGTCGGGGAGGCAAGGGGGGGCCATGCAGACGAGGTCAAGGAGGCCGCGATGAAGCACGGGTTCCGGGTTCTCGACAGCGATCTGCACACCATGGAGCCGGACGGGCTGTGGGAGCAGTACCTGGCCGAGCCGTTCAAGAAGTTCGCGCCGCGCTTCACGCGGCCCGCGGAGGGGTCGCCGAACCAGCCGGTCATCAAGATCGGCGACGTCGAGATCGCCGAGATGTCGAAGCGCCCGCGCACGGCGGTGGTGGGCAAGAGCCTCCAGGAGCGCGCGTGGTCGCGCAGCCCGCACTATGCTGTCGCGCACGCACGTGGGTACGACGCGGCAACCCATCTCCAGGCGATGGACATCGAGGGCATCGACGTGGCCGTGATCTACGGCACGCGCGGCCGCCAGGTGCTGATGCACGACGATCTGGACCCGCAGGTGGCGGCCGCCCTCGCGCGCGCGCACAACAACTGGACGCGTGACTTCTGCGCGGCGGATCCGGCGCGGCTCAAGTTCGCCGCCCAGCTGGCCTTCCACGACGTGCCGGCCGCGGTGGCCGAGGCCAGGCGCGCCGTGCGCGAGCTGGGCGCCGTTGCCGTGATCGGCAACCCGAACCCGATCAACGGCCGTCATGTCCACGACCGCGAAATGGAGCCGCTGTGGGACGCGGTCGAGGAGCTGGGCGTGCCCGTGGGCTTCCACCCGACGGGGCAGTCCTCGCTGCGGGACGACATCGCCCGTCGCTACCTCGACACGCCGAACGGCCGCGTCATCGGCGTGGCCGGCCGGAATCCGATCGAGCTGATGATGGCGTTCGGCAGCATGGCGGCCGGCGGCGTGCTCGAGCGCCACCCGGGGCTGCGCTGCGCGTTCCTCGAGGGCACGTGCGGCTGGCTGCCGTGGTACCTCTGGCGGCTCGACGAGGCCTGGGAGAAATTCGGGCCGGGCTCCGAGATCCAGATCTCCCAGCTGCCGAGCCAGTACTTCTTCCGCCAGTGCTATGTCGCGACGGACGCCGATGAGAAGCCGCTCCGCCAGGTGGTGGAGGCGATCGGGGACGACAACATCGTGGTCTCCACCGACTATCCGCACTCGGACGGGCTCTTTCCTGAAGCCATCGAAGAGTTCACGCGGCTCGAGGGCGTGAGCGACAAGACCAAGGCCAAGATCCTCTGGGACAACTGCGCCCGGCTCTACAAGCTGTCGGTGGGCGCGTAGGGCGCATGGCTCAGCCGCCCTCGGACGGCGCCTGGATCGGGCGGCCGCTGAAGCGACGTGAAGACCATCGCCTGCTCGTGGGATCGGGGCGCTATGTGGACGACATCAGCGCGCCGGGCTGCGCTCACGTGGTCCTGCTGCGCTCGCCTCACGCCCACGCGCGTATCGTGACGCTCGACATCGAGCCCGCGCGGCGCGCTCCTGGCGTCGTCGCCGTCGTGACGGGCGCCGAGGTGAAGCATCTGGCGCCGATGCCGGTGAACCGGATCATGCCGGACATGCGCGTGCCGCCGCATCCGATCATCGCTGATGGACTCGTCCACGCCGCCGGGACGCCCGTGGCCGCCGTCGTGGCGGAGAGCGTCTACGCCGCGCGCGACGCCGTCGACCTGATCGAGGCTACGTACGAGCCGCTCCAGGCGTTGCCCGAACCGGAGGGCGCTGTGGCCGAGGGCGCGACCACGCTCTACCCCGAGATCGCGCGGAACCGGTCCTTCTCCCGCACGCTGCGCGAAGGCGACACCGCACGCGCCGTAGCGAGCGCGGCGCGAGTCGTCTCGCTCCGCGTGGTCCAGCAGCGGCTCTCCGCCGTGGCGATGGAGCCACGCTCCGTCCTCGCCGCCTTCGACTCTTCCACCGAGGAGCTGACGCTCTGGGTGTCCTGCCAGGCGCCCTTCCGGATTCGCGCCGAAGTCGCGCGGCTCCTCGGGATGCCCGAGTCGCGGGTGCGGGTGATCGCGCCCGACGTGGGCGGCGGCTTCGGCGTCAAGACGGGGCCGTACCGGGAGGAGGTGCTGCTCGGGTGGCTGGCCCGCCGGCTTGCCCGGCCAGTTAAATGGATAGCCACGCGGGGCGAGGACCAGATCACCACCAACCACGCGCGCGGCTCCGTGTGCGAGGGCGAGCTGGCCGTGGACGCCGAGGGACATATCGCCGCGCTTCGCGCCAGCATCACCGCGCCGCTCGGCGCCGTGCTGATGAACGCCGCGCCCGGCTCGCCGTGGAACCACGCGCGTCTCCTGCCCGGCTGCTATGTCGTGCCGGCCTGCGACATCAGCGTCACCGGCGCGCTGACCACGACGACGCCGGTCTCCGCCTACCGCGGCGCCGGCAGGCCCGAGGCGTGCTTCGCCATCGAGCGGCTGATGGACACGGCCGCGCGCGCCATCGGGCTCGATCCCGCCGAGATTCGCGTGCGCAACTTCATCGCGGCGGAGAGCTTCCCGTTCAAGACGGCGACGGGCCAAGTCTACGACTCGGGCAACTATCGTCTCGCATTGGAGACCGCGCTGGCTGCCGCGGACTACACGGGGCTGCGGAGCCAGCAGGTCGAGCGCCGGAAGCGCGGAGAGATCGTCGGGATCGGGCTCGCGTCCTACGTCGAGCCGTGCGCGCTCGGCTGGGAGAGCGGCAGCGTCAAGGTCGAGCGCTCGGGGCAGGTGACGGCCATTACCGGCTCGAGCGCCCACGGGCAGGGGCACGAGACGACGTTTGCCCAGATCGTGGCCGACCACCTGGGCGTCACGCCGGACGACGTGGTCGTGGTGCACGGCGACACGCGCTCGGGGCCCGAGGGCTTCGGCACCTTCGGCAGCCGGAGCGTCGCGCTGGGCGGCAGCGCGCTCCAGAAGGTGGCGGTGGACGTGCGAGAGAAGGGCCGCCGCATCGCGGCCAATATGCTCGAGGCCGCCGCGGCCGACGTGATCAGCGTCGCCGGCGGCTTCCAGGTCACCGGCGTGCCGCAGCGGCGCGTGATGTGGCGCGAGGTGGCGGCGACGGCCTACGGGGGTGGCCACGCGCTGCCGAAGGGCGACACGCCGGGCCTCGAGGCGACCGTGTACTTCCAGCCCGAGACGGAAGTGTGGACCTTCGGCGCCATCGTCTGCGGGATCCGGATCGAGGCGGAGACCGGCCGGCTCGTCATCGAGCGGCTGGTGTGGGTGGACGACGCCGGCACCGTGATCAACCCGCTCCTCGCCGAGGGCCAGCTCCACGGCAGCCTCGCCCAGGGGCTGGGGCAGGCGCTCTTCGAAGGGATCGTCTACGACGGCGACGGCCAGCTCCTGACCGGCACACTCATGGACTACGCGATTCCGCGCGCCGACGACGTGCCGCACGTCCTGATCGAGAAGACCTGCACGCCCTCGCCGCGCAACCCGCTCGGGGCCAAGGGCGTGGGCGAGGCCGGCTGCATCGGCATCCCTCCCGCCGTCGTCAACGCCGCGGTCGACGCGCTGTCGCCGCTGGGGATCCAGCATCTCGACATGCCGCTCAGCCCCGCGCGGCTCTGGGCAGCGATCCGGGACGCGAAGCGCTCGTGAACTTCGAGTTCAGCCCGGCCGAGCAGGCATTCGCCGAAGAAGTACGCGGGTTCCTGCGCGCGCACCCGCCCGAGACGTTTTCCGTGGACGGCATGGACGCCGGCTATGGATCGGGCGCCCACTCGCGGCCATTCCTGCGGGCGCTGGCCGATCAGGGATGGCTGTCCATGACGTGGCCGCGCGGCTTCGGCGGTCAAGAGCGTTCGCTCATGCACACGCTGGTGCTCTTCGAAGAGCTGGCCGCGGTGGGCGCGCCGTTCGGCCCGCTGGCGGGCTGCAATCAGACCGCGGAGAGCATCATCCGCTACGGTTCGGAGAGCTTGCGGCGGGACGTGCTGCCGCGCATCGCGCGCGGGGAAGCCACGTTCTGGCAGGGATTCAGCGAGCCCGAGGCCGGCTCCGATCTGCTCTCGCTCAAGACGGAAGCTGCGCGGCGCGGTGACGAGTACGTGATCCGCGGGCACAAGATCTGGAGCAGTCACGCGGGCATCGCTGATTACGGTCTCGTCCTCGCCCGCACCGATCCCGCCGCGCGTCGCCACAAGGGTCTCAGCATGTTCGTCGTGGACAATGCCACCGTCGGCATGGACATCCGCCCGATCCGGAGTCTCACCGGCGAGGTGTACCACTACGAGGTGTTCCTCGACGACGTGCACGTGCCGGGCGAGTATCTCCTCGGCAAGGAGGGCGAGGGGTTCACGCAGCTTTTGCGGGGCCTCGACACCGACCGCTTCTGGGGGCGCTTCTACAAGGCGCCGATGCTCCGGCGCATTCTCGGCGAGCTGGTTCAGTACGCCAATGCCGCGGAGCGCGGCGGCGCGCCCCTGGCGCGCGATCCCGGGATACGCCGCCGGCTGGCGACATTGGCCACCGACGTCCAGGCCGTGCGCCTGCTCTTCTATCGCATCGCGTGGATGATCCAGGAGGGCCTGCCCACGCCCTACGAGACCGCGCTCGCCAAGGTGATGGCCGACGAGACCGGCCAGGCCGTGGCCGCGTTCGGCATGGAGATGCTCGGGCTCTACGGCCCTCTCACCGCCGGCTCGCGCTGGGCCAAGCTCGGCGGCTCCATCCAGCACGTCTATCAGACCAGCCTCGGCCAGACCATCGCGGGCGGCACCTCGGAAATTCTCCGCTCCACGGTAGCCACGCGCGGCCTCGGCCTCCCCGCCGAAGCCCGTACATCATGATCCCCCTTGACGATCCCCTCGCCCCGGGAGGGTGAGGGGGCCTTGGAGGTGAGGGGGCCTTGGACTTTCGTCTTTCAGACGGCCAGCAGCTGCTGATCAACACAGCGCGAGAATTTCTCCGACGCCGCTGTTCGCCCACCGACGTCGCCGAGAGCGCGTCGAGCGAGCGCGGGTTCTCCGCCGAGCTCTGGAAGGAGATCTCCGTGCTCGGCTGGCCCGGCCTGCTGGTTCCCGCGGACTACGGCGGCAGCGGCGGCACCATCGTCGAGGTCACCCTGCTCATCGAGGAAATGGGGCGCGCGTGCTTCCCGAGCCCCTACGTGACGAGCGCCGTGGTGGCGACCTCCCTGCTCGTCGCCGCCGGCAGTCCCGAGCAGCGCGAGCGCCTGCTGCCGGCGATGGCGCGGGGAGACGGGCTCTGCGTGCTGGCTCTCACCGAGGAGAGCGCGTCCATCGAGCCCGAGGCGGTGCGTCTCGAAGGCGAGCCTGAAGCCAAGCTCTCCGGCCGGAAGCTCTTCGTGAGCGACGCGCACGTCGCCGACGATCTCATCGTCGTCGCGCGTCGCGCAGGGAGCGTGAACCTCTTTCTGCTCGACGCGCGGCGGCCCGGCGTCACGGTGCTGCCCATGGAGGCGCTGGCGGGAGACAGGCCGTGCGAGGTCAACTTCGCCGGCGTGGAGGTGCGGGCCGGCGACGTGCTCGGCGAGCCGGGACGCGGATGGGATCTGCTCCATCCTGCGCTCCAGGCCGGAGCCCTCGCCCGGACAGCCGAGATGGTCGGCTGCGCGCAGCGGATCCTCGAGCTGTGCGTGGATCACGCGAAGGTCCGCAGGCAATTCGGCCGGCCGCTCGGAACGTTCCAGGCTGTCCAGCACGCCTGCGCCGATCTCCTCCGCGACGTTGAAACGTCCCGCTGTCTCCTTCACAGCGCGGCCTGGAGGATGCAAGAAGGTCGCGAGTGCGCGGCCGACGTCGCCATGGCCAAGGCCTATGCCGGCCGGGCGTCCCAGTCAGTCGCGCGCAAGGCGCACCAGCTCCTGGGCGCCATCAGCTTCTGCGAAGAGCACCCGCTCCATCTTTTCCACAAGCGCATCCTGGCGGCCGGGCTCGACCTTGGAGACCCGGCGCATCATCTCGAAACGGTCGCGAGCGCCATGGGCCTCGCGTAGGGAGGCGGCATGACTCGGCTCAAGGGCAAGGTGGCATTGATCACCGGCGGGGCCAGCGGCATCGGTGAGGCGACGGGGCGTCTCTTCGTCGAGGAAGGCGCGGCGGTGATGGTCGCCGATATTCAGGACGAACGGGGACGTCGTGTCGCCGGCGAGCTTGGCTCGCGGGCCGGCTACGTCCACGCCGACGTGAGCCGCGAGGCGGACGTGAAGGCGGCCGTGGACGAGACCTGCAAGCGCTTTGGCCGGCTCGATTGCATCTTCAACAATGCGGGTTACGCGGGGGTGGGCGGCAGGATCGAGGACGTTCCGGCGGACGGCTTCGACGCGACCATCGGCGTGCTGTTGCGCGGCGTCTTCCTCGGCATCAAGCACGCGGCGCCCGTGATGAAGAGGCAGGGCGCGGGCTCGATCATCAGCACCGCCAGCGTCGCGGGACTCCGGACGGGGCTGGGGCCTCACATCTACAGCGCCGCCAAGGCCGCCGTCATTCACCTGACCCACTCGGTGGCGATGGAGTTGGGCGAGAGCGGCGTCAGGGTCAACTGCATCTGCCCGGGCGGCATCGCGACGCCGATCTTCGGGAAGTCGCTGGGCCTCTCGCCGGAGCGGGCGGAGGAGATCATCCCGCTCATGAAGGGCGTGCTCGAGAACCTCCAGCCGATCAAGAGGCCCGGACTGCCCGAGGACATCGCTCGCGCGGCGCTCTGGCTGGCCAGTGATGAGTCCACCTTCGTCAACGGCCATGCGCTCGTGGTGGACGGCGGGATCATCGGCGGGCGCCCATGGTCGGAGAGCCAGCTTCGCCGCGAGACGCTGAAGGCCACGCTTGGCCTGACATGACCGAGCCGGTCACCGTAGAGAAATTTGCGATCGGGCAGTCGGTGCGCCGGCTGGAAGACCCGCATCTCGTCCAGGGACTCGGGCGCTACTCCGACGACGTGCGCCTGCCGCGCCAAGCCTACGCGGCGGTCGTCCGGTCCACCCACGCCCACGCCCGGATCCGCGGCATCGACGCGTCCGCCGCGCTCGAGGCTCCCGGCGTGCTGGCCGTTCTCACGGGCGCCGACCTGGCCGCCGACGGCCTCGGCGATCTGCCCACTGACGCCTCGCGCAAGCGCGGCGATGGGACGGCGGCCTTCGCCACGCCGCGGCCGGCTCTCATACGGGAGCGCGCCCGGCACGTCGGCGATCCCCTCGCGCTCGTCGTGGCCGAGACGCCGCAGCAGGCCGCCGACGGTGCGGCGCACGTCGTCGTCGAGTACGTGCCGCTGCCCGCGGTAGCGGGCGCCAGGGCGGCCTCGCGCCCGGATGCGCCGGCGGTCTGGGACGAAGCACCCGACAATGTCGCCTTCGCCTGGGAGGCGGGCTCGCGCGATGCCGTGGCTCGCGCCTTCGAGCAGGCGGCTCACGTGACCCGCCTCGACTTCGTCGTGACGCGGGTGGCGGCCGCTCCGCTCGAGCCGCGCGCGGCGGTCGGCGAGTTCGACCGGCGAAGCGGGCGCTACACGCTCTATACGGGAATCCAGTCGCCGCACGGTCTTCGAACCCTGCTGGCCGAGCGGATACTCCGCGTGCCGCAGACCGCCGTCCGGGTGGTGACGGGTGACGTCGGCGGAAGCTTTGGGATGCGGAGTGGAATCTATCCCGAGCTCGTCCTGGTGCTGTGGGCGGCGAAGCGGCTGGGAAGGCCGGTGAAGTGGACCTCGGACCGGCGCGAGGGCTTCGTCAGCGACGAGCACGGCCGCGACAATGTGTCGAGCGCGGAGCTGGCGCTCGACGCCAACGGAAAGTTTCTGGCGCTGCGCGTCGCCCTCATGGTCGATATCGGCGCCTACCTGACGCCGCGCAGCGCGGGCCCCGCCACCAACAATGTTGGCGGCGTGGCCGGGGTGTACACCACGCCCGCCATCCATCTGACGAGCACTGGTGTCTACACGAACACGACGCCGACGGGGCCGTATCGCGGCGCCGGGCGCCCCGAGGCGACCTACGCCATCGAGCGCGTCATCGACGTCGCGGCGAGCGAGCTGCGGATCGACCCGGTCGAGCTGCGGCGGCGGAATCTCATCCCGGCCTCGGCCATGCCGTTCCAGACGGGGCTCGTCTTCACCTACGACTGCGGCGACTTCGGGCGAGTCATGGAGCTGGCGCTGTCATCCGCGGACCACGCGGGCTTCGAGAAGCGCCGCTCGGAGGCGCGCCAGCGCGGCAAGCTCCTGGGGCTGGGGATCGCCAATCCCATCGAGGTGGCCGGCGGACCGTACACGGGGGTCAATCCGGACACTGCGGAGATCCGCGTGAATCCGGACGGCTCCGTGTCGCTCTTCGCGGGCTCGACGTCGATGGGACAGGGCAACGAGACGGCTTTCGCCCAGATCGTGAACGACCGACTCGGCCTGTCCCCCGAGCGCATCCAGGTTTTCTGGGGCGACAGCGACGCGCTCGGCGCCGGGCGGGGCAATGGCGGCTCGGGCGCCGTCAGCGTCGGCGGCTCGGCCGTCCTGCGCGCCACCGAGAAGGTGATCGAGCGCGGCCGCCGCATCGCCGCGCACCTGATGGAGGCGGCCCCTGAAGACGTAAAACTGCTCGAAGGTCGCTTCACCGTCGCGGGTACCAACCGTGGCGTGACGTTCGCCAGTGTCGCGCGGGCCGCGTACGCGCCGCGCCAGCTCCCCGCGGGGCTCGAGCCCGGCTTCAGCGAGACGGCGACGTTCATGCCTCCGAGCGTCACGTTCCCCAACGGCAGCCACGTCTGCGAGGTCGAGATCGACGAGGCGACGGGCGAGGTGCGCGTGGTCCGCTACTCCGTCATCGACGACGTCGGACGCATGATTAACCCGATGCTGGTCAAGGGGCAGATCCACGGCGGCGTAGTCCAGGGCCTGGGCCAGGGGCTCTTCGAGCAGCTCGTCTACGACGGCGCGACGGCTCAGCTCATCACGGGTTCGTTCATGGACTACACCATGCCGCGCGCCGACGACGTGCCGCTTTTCACCGTGGACTCGCACGAGGTGTCCACCAAGGTCAATCCGCTCGGCGCCAAGGGCGTGGGAGAGGCCGGCACCGTCGGCGCGCTGCCGGCGCTCATGAACGCGGTCAACGACGCGCTGGCGCCACTCGGTGTCCGCCACCTCGACATGCCGGTGACGCCCGAGCGCGTCTGGCGCGCGATCAGCTCCGCGCGGGACGCCAGCTCCGCAGCTCGTCGATCAGCTCCCGCGAGATCAAGCGGGCGCGGAGCTTGAGGGCCGCGCGGCTGGTCTCGGCGCGGGCCGCCGCCGGCCAGCCGAAGGAGCCCCGGTCTCGCAGGTTCATGTTTCTGAAGGTCGTCGGGCCCGCCGGCAGCGGCTCACTCGGCATCGGGCTTGTCCATGTGTCCGTCGTCGGACAGGCGCGAGCTCTCACCGAACCGGGCAGGGTTGAACAGCGAGAGGTCCATCGAGGGCCGACCGTCCACGATCCATTCGGCGACCATGCGTCCGGTCATTGGGGAATGCTGGAAGCCGTGCCCGCCGAAGCCGACGGCGAGGAAGAATCCGTCCACGCCCGGGGCGGGACCGATGATGGCGTGGTCGTCGGGCGTGAGCGGGCGCAGGCCCGCCCAGCCACCCGCGATCTGCGCGCGCTCGAGCACAGGCAGGCGGTGGACGGCCTTGGTCACGGTCTCTTCGACCTTGCTCCAGTCCATCGGCACCACCTGGTCCTGGCCGATGTCCTCCACGTCTCCGGGGCTCAGCAGGACCTGCTCCATCTCCTTGCGGAAGTAGAATCCGCTGGCCTGGTCGTGGGTCAGCGGAACGGGCCCGGGCAGCTCCGGAAACGGCTGCGTGAAGAAGATGTGGCGACGGCGGGGAAAGACCGGGAGTGTGATTCCGGCGAGCCGGCCGACGCGCGCGGCGGTGGGGCCGGCGGCGTTGATGACGAGGGGCGCGGCGATGTCACCCTGTGGCGTGCGAACGCCGCGGACGCGCCCGCCAGCTACGTCGATGGCCGTCACCTCGACCCCTTCGACGATGCGGGCGCCGAGCCCGCGGGCTCCTTTCGCGAAGCCTGCCGTCACCTCGGCGGGCCCGGCCAGGCCGTCCTGAGGGCCCCAGACGGCGGCGATCAAATCGTCCACCCGGAGCGCCGGCACGATGGCCTGTGCCTCCTTGGGCGTGATGACGCGGACGTCGACTCCGAAGCGCCGCTGCAGGGTGATGCGCGTCTCGAAGCGGCGGAGGTCGGCCTCGTCCGAGACGAGGAACAGGTAGCCGATCCTGCGGAAGCCGGGATCGATGCCGAACTCATCCTTGAACTTCTCCAGCACCCGGAGGCTCTCGAGAGAGAAGCGAATCTCCGTCTCCGTCGAGAACTGGGCGCGGATTCCGCCCGCGGCCTTGCTGGTGGTACCGCTGCCGATCGTATCCCGCTCGAGGACGACGACCTCGCGCAGGCCGCGGCGCGCCAGGTGATAGGCGATGCTGCAGCCCACCACGCCGCCTCCGATGATGACGACGTGCGCGGTCCCGGGGAAATCCACGGTTCAGATCGCCCGAGCGACCCGGGTGCCTTCGAGGAGGGCGTCGTGAATGCGTCGCGGCGAGCAGGCGTCTCCGATCAGCCGCAGCTCGGGCACCTTCCCGCTGAGCTCGTGGAACAGGCTGTCGTTGGCCTTGCCTCCGAACGCGAGCACGACAGTGTCGGCCTCGAGCTGCGCCTCGGTCCCGGAGAAGGTATGCCGGGTCCGGACGCCTCCCGGCACCACCTCTACGGCCACGGTCATCGGCTGGAGGATCACGCCCTGGCTACAGAGCCGCGCATAGAGATCCGAGCGCAGACCCTCGTCGATGTCCTCCCCGACCATGAAGTAGCGCGTGATGATCGTGACCCGGCAGCCCTTCCCGGCCAGGAAGTCGCCCGTGGTGGGGGCGGTGAAGTGACCGTCCTCGTCGACGACGACGCAACGGGCGCCGGGCCGGACCTGTCCCGTGAGGATGTCCGACGCGGTGGTGACGTGGGGCAGGCCGACGCCGGGGATCTTCGGCACACGCGGGACCGCGCCCGTGGCCACGATGACCGATTCCGGATCGAGGGCGAGCACGTCGGCCACGTCCGCCGGCGCATTCAGGCGAATCTCGACACCGGCTTTGCGCACCTGCCCGACCAGCCAGTGGGCGATGGCCGCATAGTCCTCGCGCTTCGGCGCGCGGGCGGCCACCAGGACCTGGCCGCCGAGCGTGGGCGCCGCCTCCAGCAGCGTAACCCGGTGCCCGCGCAGCGCTGCGACCCGAGCCGCTTCGAGACCGGCCACGCCGCCGCCGATCACGACCACCCGCTTGGCCCGTTTCGCGGGAGTGATCTCCGACAGCTCCGCCTCGCGGCCTATCATCGGGTTTTGGACACAGGTGATGGATTTGCCCTGGCGCAGGCGTCCGATGCAGCCCTCGCTGGCGCCCACGCAGGTGCGGATGTCGTCGAGCCGTCCTTCCATGGCCTTCTTGGGCATCTCCGGGTCGGCGATCATGGCGCGCGTCATGCCCACGAGATCGCACACGCCGGAGGCCAGCACGCTTTCGGCCTGCTCCGGCGTGCTCACCCGGCCGGCCAGGATGACGGGCACCTTGACCACGGAGCGGGTGGCGGCGGCGAGATCCGCGTACAGCGCATGCGGATGGTACAGCGAGGGCGTGACCATGGCCTCGAAGCGCAGCGTCTCTGAGTTCGAGCCGCTCACCATCCAGTAGTCCGCGATTCCGAGCGCATCGGTCTCGCGCGCCACGTCGAGCAGCTCTTCCTTGGTCAACCCGCCGGGCACGAGGTGATCGCCGCTGTGCCGGACCCCGATGATGAAGTCGCGCCCGACGGCATCGCGCACGGCGCGGAGCACCTCGTGGGTCAGGCGCATGCGGTTGTCGAGGCTGCCGCCGTACTCATCCGTGCGCGTGTTCGCGAGCGGGGAGAGAAAATTCTCGAGCAGGTGGCCGCCGTAGATGGGAATGTCGCAGCCGTCGTAACCGCCCTTTTTGAGCCTCACCGCGGCAGCGGCCCAGGCGTCGATCACCTCGCGGATTTCCAGCTTGGTCATCACGTGGGGCCACTCGCGATGGCGCTCCTCGCGGGTATCCGACGGCCCCCAGAGCGGCGTCCCCGAATACCAGGAATGGCCCCGCCGGCCCCGGTGGGAGATCTGCGACAGGCAGAGCGCCCCGTGCCGGTGGATAGCCGCGCTCATCTCCTGGAACTGCGGAATGATGCTGTCGTCCCAGTTGTTGATCTCGGCCCAGTCGTTCACCGACGTCGGATGGATGCTCGAGGAGCCGAACATCATCACCACCCCGCAGCCGCCCTTGGCCTTCTCTTCGTGATAGCGGATGTAGCGGTCGGTGAGGCCGCCGCGCTCGCCGTAGGCCGCGCCGTGCGGGGTCGATACGATGCGGTTCTTGGCGGTCGTGTGTCCGAGGGGGATGGAGCTCAGCAGATGGCGGAGCGGGTTCACCATGGTTACTTGAGCTTGGCGTCGTAGAGGAAGAGCATGTTGTCCACCCAGGGCTTCCAGTCGAGGCGGTTGCTGACGCCGAAGATGTGCGCCTGCTGATAGGCCTTGATGATGGGAGCCTCTTCGTAGATCAGCTCCTGCGCCTTGAAGTAGATTCCCTTGCGGCGCTCGGGATCGCTCATGGCCTGCGCGTCCTCGAGCATCTTGTCGAGCGCTTCGTTCTTGAAAATGGCGAGCGCGGATTTTGAGTGGAGCGAGTTGGTGAGGAGGTCGCCGTCGAAGATCCCTGCGCCGCCCCAGGCCGTCATGTATGCGGGGAGCAGCTCGCGCTTGCGCCACTTGGTCGTGTAGATGCTCTGCTCCCAGACCTCCACCTTGGCCTTGATGCCGACCTTGCCCAGCATCTGCGCCATGGCCTGCACGACCTCGATGTCGTTCATATACCGCCGATTGGGGGCGTGGAGCGTCATCTCGAACCCGTTGGCGTACCCGGACTCGCGCAAGAGAGCCTTGGCACGCTCGGGATCGTAGCCGTACCACTTGATGTTCGGATTGAAGCCGAACGCCTCCTTCTCGAGGGGCACGCCCAGCACCTGGCCATAGCCTTCGAGCACGGTCTTGATGATCGTGTCCATGTCGATGGCGTAGTTGATCGCCTTCCTGACGCGCGCGTCTTGCCACGGCCCCGGCATGAGGTAGTTCGTCATCTTCACCATGATGACGAAGCCGCCCAGCGTGCTGATCTCGATGTGGGCCGTGCCGCTGGCCCGGATCTTCCCGGTCTGGTCCGGCGGGATGTCGCTCACCAGGTCCGCCTGTCCCGAGAGCAGGGCCGCCACCCGCGTCGTGAGCTCGGGCACCGGCCGGAAGATCAGCCGCTCGATCGCGGGCGCTCCCCGGTGATAGTCCTTGTTGGCCTCCAGCACCAGCCGCTCGTCCTTGACCCACTCGACGAACTTGTACGGACCCGTGCCCACGGGCTTGACCGCAAACCCGGCGTCGCCGACCTGGGCCAGGTACTTCGGCGGCACGATCCCGACGGTACCACAGTGCCCCGGGCTCATCCGGACCGGCAGCAGCGGGAACGGCGCCTTGGTGACGACGTTGACCGTATACGGGTCGACCACGTCCACGTGGTCGATGGTGGCGATGCTGGTCCGCCCGGGCGCGCCCTGCTTCGGGTTGAGCATGCGCTCGATGCTGAATTTCACGGCCGCCGCGTCGAACGGCTCACCGTTGTGGAACTTCACGCTCCGCTTCAGCTTGAACTGCCAGGTCGTGTCGTTGACGACCCGCCACGACTCGGCCAGGTTGCCCTCGAGCTGGAGCGTCTTGATATTGCGGCGGAGCAGCGTGTCGAAGATCTGGCGATCCGGCTCGTGCGCGTTCTTGTCGCAGTGCATGTGCCAGTCGAGTGTCGCCGCCTCGCCCGATTGGATGGCCACCACCGGCTTCTGCTGCGCGTGCGCCGGGTCGACAGTGCCGAGGTAGGCCAAGCACAGCAGCACGCCGCCCGTCATCGCGGCACGGCCCAGTTGGATTCGGATTCGTCGGCTCATTGCGGTCCTCCTTCGGCAGATGTCAGTCGGTCGGTCATCAGAGCTGCTCCAGACTGCGACGCACGTGGACATACGGATCGAGCGTGTCCCGAAGCGTGTCCCCGACGAGATTGATGGCCATGACGGTCATGAACAGGGCGGCGCCGGGGAAAAGCGCGAGCCAGTAACGCGTATCGACGTATTGCCGGCCCTCCGCCAGCATGCCGCCCCAGGACGGGATGGTCACGGGCACGCCGAGTCCCAGGAATGACAGGCCCGCCTCGGTGAGAATCGCGCCGGCGATGCCGAAAGTGGCGACGACCATGAGCGAGGCGCTCACGTTGGGTAGAATGTGGCGAACGACGATATGGGGAACCGGGAGTCCGAGCGATCGCGCCGCCTCCACGTAGGGCCGCTCCCGGACGGCCAGCGTCTCAGCCCGCACCACCCGAGCGTAGGCTGCCCAGTTGCTCAGCCCCACCACCAGGACGAGGTTTCGGATGCTCGGCCCGAGGATCCCGATCACCGTGATGGCCAGGAGGATGAACGGGAAGGCCAGCTGCATGTCTGCCAGGCGCATCACGGTGTGATCCGAAAGGCCACCCCGAACACCGGCCAGGAGTCCGAGCACCGTGCCGGTGCAGCCCGCCAGGAGCACCGCCGCGAACCCGATGAGGCTGGATGTCCTGGCGCCGTAGATCAGGCGGCTCAGGATGTCGCGGCCAAGTTGATCGGTGCCCAGGACGGCGAGGGTACCGTCGGCGCCTCGCGTGAAGGGAGGCGTGAATCGGGCCAGGAGGCGCTGCTCGTTGGGGTCGGTGGGCGCCAGCAGGTGCGGGAGCACGGCGCACGCCCCGACCACGACGAGGATCGCCGCGCCGAGGCGCGCGCTGCCCGATGCCCGCAGCGTCCGCATGGAGCGCGACGGGCGGTCAGGCAAGGCGGATCCGCGGGTCGAGGAGGACATAGACGACGTCGATCAGGATATTGAGCAGGAGGACTGCCGAGGCCACAGTCAGGACCACCGCCTGGATGAGGGGCACGTCCTTGTTGACGACGGCCTCGACGGCGAGGCGTCCGATGCCGGGATAAGCGAAGACCGCCTCGGTGATGACGGCGCCACCCAGGAGGTTTCCCAGCTCCAGGCCCAGGGCGGTGACGATGGGGATGGCGCAGTTACGGAGGGCATGCCGCAGCACGACGGCCCACTCGCCCACGCCTTTGGCGCGCGCGGTTCGCAGGAAGTCCTGATGGAGCACGTCGAGCATGCTGGAACGGGTAATGCGGGCCGTGCGCGCCATGGCCCAGACGCCGAGCGTGACGGCGGGCAGGACGAGCGTCGCCGGACCGTCGCCGCCATAGACGGGGAACCACCGGAGCTGGACAGCGAAGACCAAGATCAGGAGAATGCCAAGCCAGAAAGTGGGCATGCATTGCCCGGCCAGGGCGAACATCATCCCGCCCGTGTCCAGGATGGAGTCGCGGTGAAGCGCTGAGAGGAGACCGAGCGGGACGGCCAGGAGCAGCGCGAGGATCATCGCCGCCAGCGTGAGCCCGAGCGTTGCAGGGAAGCGCGCCAGCACCAGCGGGAGCGTCGGCTGCTGGTGGCGTAGCGAGCGACCGAAGTCGCCCTTGGCGGCGCGCCACAGGAACAGCCCGTACTGCTCGGCCAGCGGTCGATCAAAGCCCAGGGCCGAGCGCAGAAGCTCGTAGTCGTCCTTGGTCCCTTCGGGGCTCATGTAGAGGGCGGCCGGGTCGCCTGAGAGGTGGACGACCACGAACACGACCCCCGAGATGCCGAGGAGGACGAGCAGCGCCCACGCAAGCCGCTTGCAGAGGTATCCGATCACATCCGGCTCCTGCGGCCTGCGGTCACCCGCGATACGCCGCCAGCACCGCCTGCGCCATCTCGCGCGTCTTGGCGATGCCGCACTGGTCGGGCGTCAGCGTCTTGCCGTCGCGGTAGATGCGGCCCACGGCGGCTTCGAGCCGCTGGGCTTCCGCGCCCATGCCCATGTGCTCCAGGATCAGCGCGGCCGAGAGAATCGTCGCGGTGGGATTGGCGATGCCTTTGCCCGCGATGTCGGGCGCCGAGCCGTGGACCGATTCGAAGTAGGCCCAGTTGTCGCCGAAGTTGGCCGAGGGCGCGAGTCCCAGCCCGCCGGCCGTCTCCGCGCCGAGATCGGACAGGACGTCGCCATAGAGGTTCATGCACAGCACGACGTCCATGGACGTGAGGAAGCGCACGAGGCGCCGCGCGGCGTCGTCCACGTGGAAATGCTCGATTCCAGGCCGCCGGCCTCGCCACCTCGAGCCCGATGCCCTCACCCGGCAGCGCGACGACGGTCTGCATAGCCAAGAGCGAAGCCTCCTGTTGAACGGGGCATACCATAGCATCTCGGCGGGGCCTTCACTGCGGCGCGCTCTTGACTTTACTAGCGCCGGTGGGCTCGAAATCCCCCTCCTGGAGTCGGAAATTCGGGGGCACTTTGCCGAGAGCCGGATGAGGGTTTGTTCGGGCAGAACGCCGCGTCAGCCCCGGAAGGGTGCTCTCATGTAGATCTAACTGTTTGATTCGTATGACGCAATAAGCACAAGCTTGCGTGGCACCGCTCCTGCAAACCTGTGGTATCGACTTTAGGAGGGTGCCCTAGGCTCAGTGGGGAGCCGGCAGGGGCGGGCGGAAGCAAAAGGCCCATAACCAGAGAGAGAGGAAGAACACATGAAGAAGCTTTTCGCAGTGCTTCTCAGCGTAGCAGTAGCATTGTCGCTCTCGCCCGCTCTCGGCATGGCTCAGTCCAAGTGCCCGGCCGAAGTGGCCCAGGCGAAGGACATGCTGAGCAAGCGGACGGCGTCGGTTAAGCCCGACGACATCCAGGCCCCGCGGTCTCTGGCCGGCGCGCGCTCGAACGAGGCCGTGCAGGCCCCGCGCGGTAACCAGGATGTGCAGGCGCCTCGCGGCAACCAGGATATCCAGGCCCCGCGGTCTCTGGCCGGCGCGCGCTCGAACGAGGCCGTGCAGGCCCCGCGCGGTAATCAGGATGTCCAGGCGCCTCGCGGCAACCAGAACGTCCAGGCTCCGCGTGGTAATCAGGATGTCCAGGCTCCTCGTGGCAACCAGGATGTCCAGGCTCCGCGTGGTAATCAGGATGTCCAGGCGCCTCGCGGTAACCAGGATGTCCAGGCGCCTCGCGGCAACCAGAACGTCCAGGCTCCGCGTGGTAATCAGGATGTCCAGGCTCCTCGTGGTAACCAGGATGTCCAGGCGCCTCGTGGCAACCAGAACGTCCAGGCTCCGCGTGGCAACCAGGATGTCCAGGCGCCCCGTGGCAACCAGGATGTCCAGGCGCCCCGTGGCAACCAGGACGTCCAGGCTCCCCGTGGCAACCAGAAAGTCAAGGCGCCCCGTG
>WNFV01000432.1_pt1 | contig 56077 bp, 54 predicted proteins | sample 5400101 | NCBI WGS metagenome assembly WNFV01 (sample SAMN13153361, study PRJNA577476) | soil metagenome | isolation source: 115 cm soil or saprolite under grassland replicate 1 | place: USA:California | collected 2016-06-15
GCCCGCCTGGGGGAGGTGCTCGCACCCCTCGACACGGATCGGCGCGAGCGTCCTCGCGACGGCACGGACAAGCGGGAAGCCGAGGTTCCACAGCCACAGCCGTTCGCGGGGCGTTTCGGGTCGGGCGATCCAGGTCATCCCGCTACGCCTTGCGCGTGATCACCTGCAGCACCGTCTCGAGCGCCTGGCCGACGGAGAGGCCGTCGGTCTGGACGACGACCGCGTCCTCCGCCGGGCGCAGGGGCGAGACCGTGCGCTCGGTGTCGATCTGGTCGCGCCGCAGGATCTCGTGGAGCAGCTCCTGCCGCGGCCGCACCTCGCCGCGTGCCGCGAGCTCCTCGCCGCGACGCTTGGCGCGCTCGGCCGCCGACGCGGTGAGGAACACCTTGCGCTCGGCGTCCGGGAGCACGACGGTCCCGATGTCGCGTCCGACCATGACGACGCGGCCCTTCCCCGCGAGCGTGCGCTGCTGCGCCACCATCGCGTCGCGGACCGCCGGGACGCGCGCGACCTGCGACACGGTCCGGTCGATGTCGGCGGAGCGGATCGGCCAGGTCACGTCGTCGCCGTCGAGCAGCACCGTGTACGCGCGCCCATCCCGCACCGTCGGCGGACCGATCGCGATGCGCACCTTGCGCGCGAGAGCGCCGAGCCCCTCGGTGTCGTCGGGGTCGATGCTCCGCCGGAGCGCCGCGAGCGCGACCGCGCGGTACATCGCGCCGGTGTCGAGGAAGACGTAGCCGAGGCGCTCCGCGACGAGCGCGCCGATGGTGCTCTTCCCCGCGCCCGCGGGGCCGTCGATCGCGACCGTGCGCGGCCGCGCGTTCACGCGGCACCGGAGCGCGCGGATCCGGCGAGAGCGCGCACCTCGCGGGGCGTCAGCTCGCGCCACGTCCCCGGCGCCAGACGGCCGAGCGCCAGCGGGCCGATGCGCGTGCGCACGAGGCGCAGCACGCGCAGCCCCACGGCGACGCACATGCGGCGCACCTGCCGTTTCCAGCCGGTGCGCAGCACCAGCCGCAGCCTCCCGCCGTCCCGGTCGCGCGCGACGACCGTCACACGGTGCGCGCGCGCCACCCCTTCTTCGAGGGGGACGCCGTGGCGGAGCCGCGCGACGGCCTCCTCCGTGATCGTCCCGCGCACGGTCACGTCGTACTCGCGGTCGTGGCCGTACCGCGGATGCATCACACGCTCGGCCCACTCGCCATCGTTCGTCAGGAGGACGAGCCCTTCGGAGTCCACGTCGAGGCGTCCGACCGGGTAGAGCCGCTCGTGCGCGCCGATGAGATCCGTGACGCTCGAGCGCCCGCGCTCCGCGCGCGCGCTGGACACGATCCCCGCGGGCTTGTGCAGCGCGACGTAGCGGATGCGCTGCGCCGCGGCCACGCCGCGCCCGTCGACCTCGATGCGCGCGTCCGGCGGCACCTTCGTGCCGAGCTCGCGCACGACCTCGCCCTCGACGCGCACTCGTCCCGCCGCGATGAGCTCTTCCGCGTGGCGGCGCGAGGCGACGCCGCGGTCCGCGAGGACCTTCTGCAGTCGGATCACGCCGGCTCGCCCGCCGGTCCCCCAGGGACGGTCACGGGCGCGATCCCCTCCGGGCCGAAGACCGTCGGCAGCTGCTCGAGGCTCGTGAGGCCGAAACACTCGAGGAACTCCCACGTCGTTCCGTAGAGGATCGGGCGGCCCGGGCCTTCCTTGCGGCCGCGCTCCTCGATGAGCCGTCGCGACATGAGCGTGTAGATCGTCTGGTCGCAGTTCACGCCGCGGACGGCCTCGACCTCGGCGCGCGTGATCGGCTGCCGGTACGCGACGACGGCGAGCGTCTCGAGCGACGCCGGCGAGAGACGCAGGCGGTCGGCACCGAGATACGCGGCGACGACCGGCGCCATCTCGGGCGCCGTGACGATCTGCCACTCGTCGCCGTCATGCTGCAGACGGAGGCCGCTCCCCTCGTAGCCCGCTCCGAGCTCGGCGAGCGCGGCGTCGAGCTGGCGCGACGTCGCCCCGGCGATGCGCGCGAGCTCGTTCCGCGGCACCGGCTTCTCCGCCACGAAAAGGACGGCCTCGACCCTATTCGCCAGGTCGCTGCGCATCGGCATCCCTTCCCACCTTCCGCACGATCGTGATCTCGCCGAAGAGCTCGTCCTGCTCGAGGTCGATCACCAGACGCCGGTAGAGGTCGAGCAGCGAGATGAAGGTAACGACCGCGAAGGAAAGTGTCGGCTCGCTTCCGAGCAGCCTATCGAACGACACGGACCCCTCGCGCGCGACGATCTCCTCGATCTCGGCCGTGCGCTGCTCGACGGAGTAGCGCTCCGGCGGGATCTCGGCCTCCTCGTGTCGCGGCCGCTGCGCGAGCGTCAGGACGCGCGACCAGGCCGCGGCGAGCGCGTCGGTGTCGCCGCCGCGCGGCGGCAGCTCGACCGTCCCGCCCTCGCGGTGGAACGCGCGCTCGCCGGCGCGCAGGCGGTCGCCGAGCGCGGAGGCGCGCTGGCGGACCGCCGCGTATTCGATCAGCCGCAGGCGCAGCTCCTCCTCGCTGACCTCCTCGTCCTCTTCGCGCAGCGGCTCGAGCGACGGCAGGAGGCTGCGCGCCTTCAGCAGTACGAGCCGCGACGCGAGCCAGAGGAAGGCGGCCGCCTCGTCCGCGGGCAGCTGCCCCATCGCGCGGACGCGCGCGAGGTACTCGGCCGCGAGGTCGCCGAGCCGGACGGTGAGGATGTCGAGCTTCTTGTCCTCGACGAGCTCGAGGAGGAGGTCGAGCGGCCCCTCGAAGCCCTCGACGCTGACGCGCGGCGGCCGCACGCCGATGACCGGCGCGTCGTCGTGGCGCTCGGTCGGGCTCAGGGGAGCGCCTCGCGATCGGCCTCGTGGAGCAGCCGCGCGTCCTCGTCCCGCGGCGCGTCGTGGTGGCGCGCGATCACGCGGACGACGCGCTCGGATGCGCCGCGCCGCCGCGCCTCCTCGGCACCGCGCCGGGCGTGGTCGAGGTAGCGCGCGAACACGCCGTCGCCGCGCGCGAGGCGGTCGCGCGCACGCGGCGCGAGGGCCTCGAGCAGCACGGCGGCGATGCGATGCCAGATGCGCGTCTCGCGCGGCTTCGCGACGTCGTGCAGCAGGCCAGCCGCGATGAGCTCCTCGTCCGCGCCGAGCCGCCGCAGCGCCTCCGCCGTGCGGAGGGCGTGCCGCTCGTCGGCGCCCGGCGCGAGCGCGTACCGCCACGTCTGGGCGACGCGGTGCCGCACCTGCATCAGAGGGCCGCCTGGCCGAGCAGCAACGTCATGAGCGCCCGCGCTGGTCCGATGACGAGCGGGCTGAGCACGTCGATGCGCAGGTACGGGAGCAGGAAGATCAACGCGATGAGGATGACCGGCCCGTACCGCTCGTACGTCCTCCAGGTGTAGGCCTGCCGCGGCGGCAGGAGGCCGTAGACGACCTTCGAGCCGTCGAGCGGCGGGACCGGGATCAGGTTGAAGACCGCGAGCAGGCAGTTGTAGATGACCACGAGGAGGAGGACGCGCTCGTAGTCGGCGCCGAGCACGTCCGCGGCGCCGAAGCGGAGCGGCACCGCGGCGATCGCGGCGAGCGCGACGTTCGCGAGCGGCCCGGCCAGCGACACGAGCGTGACCCCGAGGCGTCCGTTCGTCAGGCGCGACTCGTTGATCGGTACCGGCTTCCCGTAGCCGAAGCCGATGAGGACGATGAGCAGCGACCCCCAGATGTCGAGATGTGCCCGGGGGTCGAGGGACAGGCGGCCCATGTGCTTCGCGGTGTCGTCACCGAAGCGATGCGCCGTGTAGGCGTGCATGAACTCGTGCACCGTGATCCCGAGCGCGATCGCGATGAGGAACCCGACGAACGAGATGGGGTCGCGACCCGCGTTCTGGATCGGCGGCGTGAGGCGTTCCTGGAGGAAGGCGAATAGGAGGATGACGACGATGAGGATCCCGAACGGGTTCCCACCGAACGGGGCGCCGCGAGCTACCACTTGCCGATCAGTCTAGGGACGAAGATCGTCGGGTGGAGGCGATGCGACCGAGGACCAGCTTCGGCGGCGCGACGCGCTCGCGCCGCCACGTGAACGCGCCGCGGACCATCTCGATCGCCTCCGCGTCGCCGGGTCGGCCGTTCGCGTGCACCTCGGCGAATGCCTCGCCTTTCGCGACGCGGTCGCCGACCTTCGCGCGCAGCACGATCCCGGTCGCGTGGTCGATCGCGTCTCCCTTCTTCTCGCGGCCGGCGCCGAGCCGGACCGAGGCGAGGCCGACGCGAAGCGCATCGATGCGCGCGACATACCCGCCGCGCTCGGCGGTGAGCGTGCGCACGCTTTTCGCCCGGGGCAGCCGCGTGGGCTCGTCGACCATCGTCGCGTCGCCTCCCTGCGCTCCGACGAGCTCGCGCAGCTTCGCGATCCCGCTGCCATCGGCGATGGCGCGCTCGAGCATCGCCCGCGCGCTCGCGCGGGTCCGCGCGCGGCCGGCGTACAGGAGCATCTCGGCGCCCGCGGACAGCACCACCTCGCGGAGGTCAGCCGGGCCGTCGCCGCGGAGCGTTGCGATCGCCTCCGACACCTCGAGCGCGTTCCCGACGGCGTTCCCGAGCGGCGCGTCCATCGCCGTGAGCTCGGCGGTGACGTCGATGCCGCGCGCTCTCCCGATCGACACCATGAGGCGCGCGAGCTCGCGCGCGTCCTTCAGCGTGCGCATGAACGCACCGGCGCCGACCTTCACGTCGAGGACGATCCCGTGCGCTCCCGCCGCGATCTTCTTCGACATGATGCTCGACGCGATGAGCGGGATGGACGGGACGGTCCCCGTCGCGTCGCGGAGCGCGTACATCAGGCCGTCCGCCGGCGCGAGCTCCTTCGTCTGGCCCGTGATCACGATGCCGATGCGCCCGAGCTGCGCGAGGACCTCCTTCGTCGTCAGGTCGACGCGGTAGCCGCGGAACGACTCGAGCTTGTCGAGCGTCCCGCCCGTGATCCCGAGGCCACGCCCGCTCATCTTCGCGACAGGCGCGCCGCACGCCGCGACGAGCGGCGCGACGACGAGCGTGACCTTGTCGCCGATCCCGCCCGTCGAATGCTTGTCCACGACGCGCCCGAAGCGCGAGAGGTCGAGCCGCTCACCGGATCGGACCATCGCGTCCGTCAGCTGGGTGGTCTCCTCGTCGTCCATCCCGCGCCAGACGACCGCCATGAGGAACGCGGCCATCTGGTAGTCGGGGACGTCGCCCTTCGTGTACCCGAGGACGATCCGGTCGATCTCGTCGGGGGTGAGCCGCTGGCCGTCGCGCTTCTTCTCGATGATCTCGATGAAGCGGAGCGTCACAGCCGCGCGACGACCCCCGTGACGACCTCGGCGAGATGCTTGCCCGCGCGGTTCGCCACGGCGAGCACGTCCTCGTGCGACACGTGCTCGATCTGGCCCGGGATGCCCGTCGCCATGTCCGTCACCGTGGAGATCGCGAGGATGCGCATCCCGGAGTGGCGCGCGACGAGGACCTCGGGCACCGTGCTCATGCCCACGGCGTCCGCGCCGAACCCGCGCAGCATGCGCAGCTCGGCGGGAGTCTCGAAGTTCGGGCCGGCCACCGCGACGTAGATGCCCTCCCGCAGGTCCGGGTCGACCGCGTGCGCGAGCCTCCGCAGCTCCTCGGTGTACGTGCCGACCATGTCGGGGAAGCGCGGCCCGAGCGAGTCGTCGTTCGGGCCGTGCAGCGGGTTGGCGTGCATGAAGTTGATGTGGTCCGAGATGACCATGAGGTCGCCGGCCTTGAACGACGGGTTCAGGCCGCCGCACGCGTTCGTGAGGATGACCGTGTCGATGCCCCACGCCTTGAAGACGCGGATCGGGAACGCGACGTCGGCGATGTCGTAGCCCTCGTAGTAGTGGAGGCGCCCCTTCATGACCGCGACAGGCTTCCCCGAGAGCGTCCCGACGACGAGCTCGCCCGCGTGGCCCGGCACGGTGCTGCGCTTCCAGCCGGGGATCTCCGCATAGGGGATGCGGACCGCGTCGGCGACCTCGTCGGCGAGGCCGCCGAGCCCCGAGCCGAGGACGATCGCGACGACCGGCCGGACCTTCGTCCTCGTCATGATCGCCCCGACCGCGGTGTCGAATGGCCCAGCCCTTTCTGACCTCGCTCGGGGCGAAGCCCCTCGCTCGGCGCGGGTGCTCGACCTCGTCGCGGCGGCGCCTCGGTCTGCGCGCCCGCGGGACGGCTGAACTTTCACTCGGCGAGGTCACCTTCCTTGAGGATCTTCTGCCGGAGCAGCTGAAGGAACGGACGCATCGTCGACGTGCGCACGAAGCGTGCGGGCACGTCGCTGCGCCGGACCTCGATGCGGTCGCCGGCGCGCAGATCCTCCTCCTCCTGGCCGTCGACGGAGATGCGCGCGGGCTCGTCGAGGACGTCGAGCGATACCCGCTGGTCGGGCGCGAGCACGACCGCGTTGCCGAACGAGAGATGCGGCGCGACCGGGACGATGAGCATGTCCGCTGCCGTCGGGAGCATGAGCGGGCCACCGACGGACATCGCGTACGCGGTGCTCCCCGTCGCGGTGGCGACGACGATCCCGTCGGCCCAGTACACCGTGAAGGGCTCGCCGTCGATGCGGACGTCGACGTGGATCGCGCGCACCTGGGCGCCGCGCGCCACGACGACGTCGTTCAGGGCGGTCCCTTCGTAGACGGTCGCCCCTGCGCGCGTCACGGTCGCCTGGGCGACGGTGCGGTCCTCGCACGTGTAGCGGCCGGCGAGCACCTCGGCCATCGTCCCGTCGAATTCGTCGACGCTCGTGCCGGTGAGGAACCCGAGCCGTCCGAGGTTCACACCGAGCAGCGGGATGCCGAGCGGCGCGATGCGGCGCGCGGCGCGGAGCATCGTGCCGTCGCCGCCGAACACGCACACGACCTGTGCACCCGCGACGTCGCGCGCGAGCGTCGGCGCATCGAGCGTCACTTCGGCGACGTCCTCCACCTTCGCGCGCAGACGCTTCGCGGCGTCCGCCGCGGCCGCGATCGCCTGCGGCCGGTCGGTGCGCGAGCAGATCGCGAGCTTCACTGCGTGGCCGTCTCCACGTCCGCGCTCGCGGCCTCCTGGGCTTCGAGCTCGAGCTGGAGCTCCGCGCTCGGCCGCGCGCCCTTGCGCGCATGCAGGAAGATCTCGACGTTCCCCTCGCGTCCGCGCACAGTGGATGGACGGAGCCCGAGCGGCGCGACGCCCTCCTCCGTGAACCGGCGCGCGACCGCGAGCGCTGCCGCGCGACGGGCTTCGACGTCGCGGACGATCCCGCCCTTCCCGACGGCCTCGCGCCCCGCCTCGAACTGCGGCTTCACGAGCACGACGACGTCGCCGCCGTCGCGCAGGTGCCGGAACGACGGCGGCACCGCGAGGCGCGCCGAGATGAACGACAGGTCGGCGACGATGAGGTCCACCGGCTCGGGGAGGTCGAAGCCCTCGCGGGCGTTGACACCTTCCATGACGACCACGCGTGGATCGTTCCGAAGGCGCCAGTCGAGCTGCCCCTTCCCGACGTCGACCGCGTAGACGCGCGCCGCGCCCGCCTGCAGCAGCACGTCGGTGAAGCCGCCCGTCGAGGACCCGATGTCGAGCGCGACGCGCCCCGCGACCGGGATCTTCCACCCTTCGAGCGCGGGTGCGAGCTTCTCCCCGCCTCGCGATGCGTAGCGCGGGCCCTCGGCGATCTCGATGCGCGCGTCCGCGGGCACGGGCATCGCCGCGCGGCTCGCGGGAGCGCCGTCGACGAGCACGTGACGCGCGAGGATGAGCGCCTGCGCGCGCTCGCGGCTCGGCGCGAGGCCGCGCTGCACGAGCACCTGATCGAGGCGCGAGCGCCCAGGCACGCGCGCAAGACTAGGCTCTCAGGCGTGCCGAAGCGCCTGCCGCGCTCGCGAACGCTGAAGGGCGATCCGAAGATCGCGCACTACGACTCGGCCGGCGGCGCGCCCGGCGAGCCGCCGATCGTGCTCGTCCACGGCGTGTCGCTGCGCTCCGAGGACTGGGAGAACATCTTCCCGCGGCTCGCGACGCGCTATCGCGTGATCGCGTACGACGCGCGCGGCCACGGCAAGAGCGGCCGCGCCCCGAGCTACGCCCTCGCCGATCTCGTCAGCGATCTCATCCGCCTGCTACGCGAGATCGCGAAGGCTCCCGCGATCCTCATCGGCCACTCCGTGGGCGGCGCAACGGCCCTCGTGACGGCGGCCCGCGAGCCCTCGCTGGTGCGTGGCCTCGTCCTCGAGGACCCGTGGCTCGCGCAGTACCGCGACGGGAAGTGGCGCACGCCGTACTTCACGCAGCTGCGCACCGCCCTCGACCAGCGTGAGGACCCGCGCGCGTTCGTGCGCGCGCTGTCGACGATCCCGCTCCCGGAGCCCGGACCGCGCGGCGAGCGGCGCGTCGGTGAAGTGCGCGGCTTCTACTCGGTCGACCGCCTCGCGACGTACTACAAGGATGTCGACGCGGCGGTCCTCGATCAGGTCCTGACGCGGGACGAGGCGGGCAGCGCGGCGATCGCCGACGCGCCGTCCAAGGTGCGATGCCCGGTGCTCGTGCTCGCGGCCGGCGCGGGGAGCGCGCTCGCGGACGGCGAGGCCGATCGTCTCGGCGCCGCGATGCCGGACGTGAGGGTCATGAAGTTCCCGGGGGTCGGCCACCGCATCCACGGCCTGCGCCCGGAGCCGTTCCTCGAAGCGCTCGAACCATTCCTACGGCGTGTGAGGACGACCTAGAAAGACAGGAAGGCAAGCCTCCCGATCCGAGGACACCCATGTCTCTTTGAGGGACCTTCCGTTCTTGAACCACTTCGGTCCAAGGTTGAACCAATTCGGTTCAAGATCCGCAGCACCTCGGAAGTCCCCCCCCCCGCCGCCGCCGCCGGAATGACTTGCGGAGCTCGAAGCGCGTGGCACGTCGCGCTTCCTCAAGGGATGCTGGATCGAAGGGATGCTGGATCGAGCATGCAGCTGTCCGCAGCAAGAGATCAGCGAACGGTGATGGTGAAGAAGATCCCCTGATCCTCGAGCCAGGTCGTGCCGTCGATCACGCCGCGCACGTCGAGGCGGTACGTCCCGGGCGCGGAGGGCGCGCGCACGTTGAACGCGAACCAGCCCACCTGACCCGGACCGACGTACGAGGTCGTCGTCGTCGCGGGGCGGTTGCCGGCCATCCACTCGTCCGCGAGGTCCCAGCGCGCGCCGTCGAGCGGCCCGCTCGTCCCGAGGTTCGCCTGCTGGCCGGGACTGCCGGCGTACCAACCGCGATAGCCGGTGTTCTTCAGCGCCACCACGAGCTGCGTGACCCGACCCGGCGCGAGGACCGGGTCCGGGCTCTGACCGCTCCATGAAGAATGGAACCCGGTGTCGAAGCGGATCGCCGCGGGCGCGGCCGCTTCGGCGACACCGCCGAAGTCGGCGGACCAGTACCACTGATAGGTAGAGCCGCGGGCGTAGGCACGACCGACCCCGATCGCGCGGTAGTTCGGGTTCGTCAGCACCGCATAGTGCGCCGGGCTCGCGATCCAGCCGTTCAGGACGTCGCGCGCGCCCGTGTACCCCGCGGCGAGGTCCTCGCCGGTCCACGTCTCGAACGCGGGATAGCCCGCGTCCGCCATGCGCTGCGTCGGCGAGCGGCCGTCGCGGGAGGTGTGCGAGAAGTAGTCGTTCACCGCCATGTCGGTGGACATCCACTTCGCAGCCACGGTGAGGGTGTCCGAGACGGCGAGCGTCGACAGTCCCCGTCCGCTGCGGAAGGCGTTGACCTGCGCGACGAGGTCCGACTCGAACGAGTCGAGCGTCGCCGCCCACGCGGGCTGCGCGACCGCGCCAAGGAGCGCGCTCAGCAGGACAGCAGCGACCGCGAACGACGAGTAGACCCTCACCCTTCCCCCTGGCGCGCTCACTCAGACGGTGAACGTGTGTCTGAGAGGTCAGGTTACGTCCCCGTTACGTGCCTTTCGAGCGGTCGGCCTGCTTCGTGAGGGCTTCTGCTAGCTGAGTGATACGGAGGTCCGCCGCGTCGAGACGCTTGGCGCACTGCTCGTAGAGGCGCAGCCCCTCCTCGTAGAGGCGCACGGCCTCGTCGAGGTCGAGCGAGGGGTCCTCGAGCTTGTCCGCGATCGCCTCGAGGCGCTCGAGGGTGGCCTCGATCGGCCGCTGCTCGTCGGCGCTCACTGCCCCTCCGTGCCCGTCACGGTCGCGGCCGCGCGACCGTCGCGCATCCGGAGCCGCACCGCGTCCCCGACCGACAGCGCCGCGGTCCCGGTGCGGATCCGGCCGTCCTCACCTTCGACGATGGCGTAGCCGCGGCCGAGGACCGCGAGGGGCGACAGCGCGTCGAGCCGGCGACGCGCGGCGAGCGCGCGCTGCCGGCGCACCGGCACGGCGCGCGCGATCGAGCGGTCCGCCCGCCGGCGGGCGTCGTCGAGCCGCTGCCGCAGCACGCCGACGCGGGCCGCGGGCGCGCGGCGATCGATGAGCCGCTTCACCGCAACGAGCCGCCGCCGCCGACGCTCGATCGCCTCGGCCATGCGCGCATCCATGCGCCGGCGCAGCCGCTCCGCCGCGATCACTGTCGCGCTGGCGTCGGGGACGACGAGCTCGGCCGCGACCGACGGCGTCGGAGCGCGGACGTCCGCCACGAGGTCGACGAGCGTCACGTCGGTCTCGTGCCCCACCCCGCTGCACACAGGCCACGGCGCGCGCGCGACGGCGCGCACGAGCGCCTCGTCATTGAACGGCCAGAGGTCCTCGCTCGCTCCGCCGCCGCGGGCGACGATCACGGCGTCGAGGTCGCGGAGCTGCCCCAGCCCGTCGAGCGCGGCGATCATCGACGGCGCGGCCTCGGGACCCTGGACGAGCGCCGCCGCGATGACGATCTCGACGCGCGGGTCACGGCGCGCGACGACGGTCTGGATGTCATGCCACGCGGCGCCGGCCGCGCTCGTCACGACGCCGATCCGGCGCGGCCGCGGCGGCAGCGGGCGCTTGCGCTGCGCCGCGAAGATCCCCTCGGCGGTGAGCCGGCGCTTCAGCGCCTCGAGACGCAGGTGCGCTTCGCCCGCGCCCGCCGGGAGGAGGTCGTCGCACCGGAGCTGGTACCGGCCGTCGCGCGGGTACACCTCGACGTACCCGTGCGCGAGGAGGCGGGCGCCGTTCTGCGGCGTCAGCGCGACGTTCGCGGCATGCGTCGCGAACAGCACGCAGCGGATCTGGCCGGCGTTGTCGCGGAGCGTGAAGTACACGTGGCCGGCGGCCGAGACGGACCGCTCGCTGACCTCGCCCTCGACCCACAGGTCCTTGAACTCGTCCGTCGCTTGCAGCCGCTCGGCGATCCGGACCGTGAGGCGGCCGACCGTGATGACGCGGTCGGGTCGCGGGGGCGCGGCGGCGCCTACTCCTGCGCGCGTTCGATGTACTCCCCGGACCGGGTGTCGACGCGGATCTTGTCGCCCTCGTTCACGAAGAGCGGCACGTTCACGCGCAGTCCCGTCTCGAGCGTGGCCGGCTTCATCGCGCCCTGCGCGGTGTCGCCGCGCAGGCCGATGTCGGACCGCGTGATGCGCAGGACGACCGACGCGGGGAGCTCGACGCCGATCGGATCGCCCTCGTACTCCTCGAGCACGACGACCATGCCGTCGTTGAGGTAGTTCGTGGCGTCGCCGAGGAGGTCCTCGTCGAGGATCATCTGGTCGTACGTCGACGTGTCCATGAAGTGGTAGTGGCCCCCGTCGTGATAGAGGTACTGGACGTTGCGGTGGTCGAGCCGCGCACGCGTGAAGCGGTCGCCGGCCTGCACGGTCTTCTCGATCGTGTCGCCCTTGCGGACGTTGCGCAGCTTCATGCGCACCTGGGCCGAGCCGCGGCCCAGCTTGATGTGCTGGAACTCGAGGATCTGGTAGAGCTGGCCATCCAGCTCGATGGTCATGCCGCGCTTGATCTCACCGGTCGAGACCACTCTGTTCGTTACCCCTTCTGTATGCGGTCGAGCAGCCAGCGCAGGGCCTCTTCGTAGCCCGCGACGCCACGGCCGATGACCTGATGCGCTGTCACGTCGTGCAGGTAGCTGGTGCGCCGGAACGGCTCGCGCTTCGTGATGTCGCTGATGTGCACCTCGACGACCGGGAACCCGCAGGCCGCGATGGCGTCACGGAGCACGATCGACGTATGCGTGAGCCCGCCCGCATTGATGATGGCACCGTCGGCGTGCGCGTGCTCCTGCAGGAAGTCGATGAGCGCGCCCTCGTGGTTCGACTGGACGTCGATGAGGGTCGCGCCCGTTTCCTCGGCCACGTGCCGGCACCGCGCCACGACCTCAGCGAGGGTGGTGGTCCCGTAGATCTCCGGCTGCCGCCGGCCGAGCGTGTTCAGGTTCGGCCCGTTGATGAGGAGGAGCGCCGCGGCGGGCTTCGTCATGCCGCGCGGCCCTCGAGCGCTCGCGCCGCGACGTCGAGCGCGCGCGGCGCGACGTCCGTGACCTCGCTGAACCGGCCGATGCGGCGCGGCAGGATCCAGCGCACCTTGCCGGCCCGTGCTTTCTTGTCGCGCCCGAGGAGCGCCCACGCGCGCGAGGGGATCCGCGCGCGCGTCGGCAGGCGCGACCGCTCGAGCAGGTCCTCGATCCGCGGCCGCAGCGTGCGCGGCGCGAGCCCGAGCGCCTCGGCGAGCGCGATCGCGAACACCATCCCGACGGCCACGGCCTCGCCGTGCGTGACGCGGTAGCCGCCGGCCGCCTCGTACGCGTGGCCGAAGGTGTGGCCGAAGTTCAGGAGCTCGCGCAGCCCCGCCTCGCGCTCGTCGGCGCCCACGACCGCGGCCTTCATCTCGGCGGACATGCTGATGAGGAGCGTCGTCGGCGCAAGGTCGCTCGCGAGCACGCGCTCGACCGACCGCGCGGTCTGATCGACGCTCTCGCGGTCGGAGAGGAACGCCGTCTTCACGATCTCGGCGAGCCCGGACGACACCTGCCGCTGCGGGAGCGTCGCGAGCACCGACGGATCGCTGAACACGGCGGACGGCGCGTGGAACGCGCCGACGAGGTTCTTCCCTTCGGGCAGATCGATGCCGGTCTTCCCGCCGATCGACGAGTCGACCATCGCGAGCAGCGTCGTCGGCACGTGCGCGACGGCGATGCCGCGCATGTATGTCGCCGCGGCGAACCCGGCGAGGTCGCCCGTCGCGCCTCCGCCCACCGCGACGATCCCGCCGTCGCGGCCGATCCCGGCGCTCGCGAGATCGCGCCACAGCCGGTCGAGCGCCGTCTTCGTCTTCGCGCGCTCGCCCTCGGGCACCCGCACCGCGACCGGCTCGATCCCGGCCTCCTCCAGCGAGGCCATGACCGCCGGGAGGTGGCGGCGTGCGGCGACGCGGTCCCCGACGACGGCGACGCGACCGCGCCAGCCGAGGTCGGCGAGGTGGCGGCCGACGTGCTCGAGGACGCCCGCGCGCACGAGCACGGGATACGCGCGCGACGCCCCGACGTCGATGCGCAGGCCGCGCGCTGAGATCACCCATGCCGCGATCGCCCGCGCCGCTTCGTCGGGCGTCGTCCCGTCGACGTCGAACCCGACGTCGACGTCCGCGTACACGTCGCGGCGCTCTCGCAGGACGCGCTCCGCGTGCGCGCGCGGCGAGATACCCTCACGAAGCAGGTGCTCGCGCTTGTCCATCGTGCGCTCGAGACCACGCGCGACCGTCGCGACGGACCCACGCAGCCCGACGATGAGCCCGAGAGCGTGCATGCGCTCGCGGTTCGCGGGACGGATCGGCGCGCCACCCCCCGTCGCGACGACCTGCCACGCCGGCGTCGGCCGAAGCCGCTCGAGGAGGCGCGACTCGTGATCGCGGAACGTCTCGATGCCATGGTCGATGATCGTGCGCGCGTTCGGCCGCTTCGTGGCCCGTTCGATCGCGTCGTCCATGTCGAGGACCGCCGCGCCGAGCATGCGCGCGAGCTCGTGGCCGACGACGGACTTCCCCACTCCGGGCGGTCCGACGACGAACAGCCTCACGGCATCTCGGTGAGGTCGCCGCCGCCAGAGCCCTGGCGCTTCCCGAGCGGATGCAGGCGCCCGCGGTAGCGCTCGACGGACGCGACGAGCGTGTCCGCGTCGTCCGTGCCGAACTTCTCGAGGAGCGCGTCGGCGAGCACGATCGCGAGCATGGCCTCCGCGACGACGCCCGCGGCGGGGATGACACAGATGTCGCTGCGCTCGACGTGCGCCGGGGCGGGCTCGCCCGTGGCGAGGTCGACGGACGGCAGCGGCTTCATGAGGGTCGAGATGGGCTTGAACGCGACGCGGCACTCGATGTCGTTCCCGTTCGTGACGCCGCCCTCGAGGCCGCCGGCGCGATTGCGCGTGCGCGCGAAGCGGCCGCCCTCCATGACGATCGGGTCGTGCACCGCGCTGCCGCGCTCGCGCGCGGCCGCGAAGGCGTCGCCGAACTCCATGCCCTTCGCCGCCTGGATCGAGCAGAGCGCCTGCGCGATGCGGCCGTCGAGGCGCCGGTCCCACTCGGCATACGAACCGAGCCCGGGCACGACGCCCGTCGCGCGGAGCGCGACGATCCCGCCGAGCGTGTCACCGGCGTCCCGTGCCTCCGAGATCGCGAGGATCATCTCCGCCGCGCGCTCCGCGTCGCCGCAGCGGACCTCGCTCGCCTCGACGGTCGCTTCATCCCACGTCGGTGCGCTCTCGACCCTGCCGATGGCGACGACCTCGCTGTGGATGCGCATCCCGACGAGCGCGAGCACGGCCTTCGCGACCCCGCCGGCCGCGACACGCGCCGCGGTCTCGCGCGCGCTCGATCGCTCGATGACGTCGCGGACGTCGCCGTGGCCGAACTTCAGCGCGCCCGCGAGGTCAGCATGGCCCGGACGCAGGCGCGTCACCGGCGCCGGCGGATCGACGACGGGCTCGACGCTCATCACGCGCTCCCAGTTCGGCGCGTCGCGGTTGTCGATCTCGAGCGCGAGCGGCCCGCCGGTCGTGCGCCCATGCCGGACGCCACCGACGATGCGGACCTGGTCGCGCTCGATCTTCTGGCGCGCGCCGCGCCCGTAGCCGAGCTGGCGGCGGCGCAGGTCGCGGTCGATCGCGGCCACCTCGATCGGCACGCCCGCGGGGATCCCGTCGAGCATCGCGACGAGCCGCTGCCCGTGGGACTCGCCCGCGGTGAGAAAGCGCATCAGACGTCGCGGGGCAGGGCCGCGCGCATGGCCGCGAGCGGTGCGTCGACGCCCGTCCAGAGGCGGAACGCGCGCGCGCCCTGGTGCAGGAGCATCAGCAGCCCATCCACAGCGACGCATCCTGACGCTTTCGCGCGCCGGACGAGCGGCGTCTCCTCCGCGGTCGCGATCACGTCCACGACGGTCAGCTCGCGCGAGAGATCCATGCCCTCGAGCGCGTCCTCGCCATGCAGGCCGAGCGACGTCGCGTTCACCACGATCTCGAAGCCGTCGAGCCTGCGCGGCGCCGGCGAGACCGCCTGCCACGCGCCGCCCCGTTCGTCACCGCTGGCCATCGCCCCCGACACCGCCGCCGCGAGCGCTTCGACCCGTTCACGCGTCCGGTTCGCGATCACGACCTGCGCGCGAGCGCCGACGAGGTGGAACGCGCACGCCCGTGCGGCTCCGCCCGCGCCGAGGAGGAGCACGCGTCGCCCCACGACGTCGACGTCCATCTCGCGGAGGGCATCGCCGAAGCCGCCCGCGTCGGTGTTGTCGCCGCGAAGGCCGCCCGCGCGCTTGAACAGCGTGTTCACGGCGCCGATGCGCTGCGCGGTCTCTTCGATCCCGTCCAGCAGCCGGCCGATCCGCTCTTTGTGCGGGATCGTCACGTTGGCGCCGAGGGTGTCGACACCGCGTATCCGCTGCACCGCGGCGGGTAGATCGTCCGCGTCGACCCGCATCAGGTCGTACCGATGCGGCAGCCCCATCGCGGCGAACGCCGCGTTCTGCATCGCCGGCGAGAGCGAATGCGCGACCGGATCGCCGATCAGGTAGACGTCAGCCATTACCTGTTGCCGACCTTGACGCGGTTCGCCTCGTGCTCCTCGAGCGTCCGCGCGAAGAGGTGCTGGCCGCTCGCGTCGCCCTTCGCCACGAAGAAGAGGAAGTCGTGCTCCGCCGGCTTCGCCGCCCCTTCGATCGCCGCGAGGCCGGGGCTCGCGATCGGGGTCGGCGGGAGGCCCGCGACCTTGTACGTGTTGTACGGCGAATCGATCTTCAGGTCCTCGAGGAGCAGCTCGCGCCACGTCCCGAGCGCGTACTGGATCGTGGGGTCGGCATCGAGCTTCATGCCGACCTTCAGGCGGTTCGCGTACACGCCCGCGATCTGCGCGCTCTCCTTGCGGTCGCGCGCCTCGCGCTCGACCACCGATGCGAGCTTCACGAGGTCGTAGACCGTCCGCTTCTGCTCGGCCGCGCCCACGCGCAGCGCCGGCCCGGCCTTCGTCTCGAACGTCTCGAGGAGCGTCGACACGATCTTCTCGGCGGTCGCGTCCTTCCTGAAGAAGTAGGTGTCCGGGAAGAGGAAGCCCTCGAGCGACATCGCGGGGTCAAGGCCGGCGAGCACCGACGACGTGCGCTTCCCGACCACGGCGGTCTGCGTGAACGCCTCCTTGGTGATCTGCGGGAAGACCTTCGAGACCTCCGCCGCGATCTCCGTGAGGCGCCAACCCTCGATGATCCGCAGCGTCGTCTGATCCTCGGGCGCGCGGCGCACGAGCTCCTCAGCGATCTCGCGCGGCGTCATCGCCGCGCTGATGCGATGCATGCCCGCCTGCAGGTCGCTCTCGTGGTCGCCGTCGTACAGCACGACGAGGAGCGCCAGCCGTTCGCGGACGAACCCCTCGGTCTCGAGGTGCCGCGCCACGTCGGCCGCGGTCGAGCCCTTCTCGATCTCGAAGTCGCGCATCGTGCCGTTCGGATCCGCGGCGAGGTCCGTCGCCGCTCCGAGACGGCTCGCGACGAGCGCGCGGATCGGTCCTTGCCGGAGGAGCGTCTCGCGCTCGCTCGCCAGGCTCACGATCGCGTCGCCCACGATCGTCTGGCCCTGCCCGACCATGACGACGACGAGCGCGAGGATGAGCAGCACGAACACGAGGGGTCCCGCCATCGTCCGCCGTGGCGGCGGCGGTCTCCGGTACGCCACCGGAGAGCGCGACGGTGCGGGACGCGGCGGTGGACCGGGCGGCCTCATGCGCGCCTTCGTGCCCGCAGGAAGTCCTCGAGCAGGATCGCGGCGGCGCCGGCGTCCGGGTCGGGCGCCCCCTGGATGGCGGCCTCGGTCGTCGTGAACCGCTCGTCGTGGAGCGCGACGGGCAGCCCGAGCGGAGCGCACGCGTCGGCGAACCGGCGCACGCGCGCGGCCTGCGGACCTTCCTCGCCCCGGAGCGTCAGCGGCAGCCCGATGAGCAGCGCGGACACCTCCTCCCGATGCGCGACGTCACCGATCGCGGCGACGTCGGCCTGCAGGCTACGACGGCGGAGCGTCCGGAGCGGGCGCGCGATCCCGCCGCCCTCATCCCCGACCGCGAGGCCGATGCGGCGGTCGCCGACGTCGAGCGCGAGGTAGCGGCTCAGCGCTCGACCACCACGGTGATCCGGACGTCGAGCAGGGGCAGGAGCGGCCACCACTCCGGGCGCCAATCGAGGCGCTTCAGGCGAAGCCGGTCGCGCTCGAGCTCCTTCTCGACCTCGCTGACGCGTTTGCCGGCGAGCATCCGCGCGGTGCCTGCCGGGTCCACCTTGCGCGCCTGCTGACCGCGCGCGGTCACGTTCCACGTCACGCCGTCGTCGCCGACCTTGAGGCTCGTGACGTCGAAGATCACGCCATTGTCGTCGACGTCGTTGCCCGCGACCGCCGACTCGCGCAGCTTCGCCGCGATGGCCCGGCGCGGCTCCTCTTCCGGCGCGACGTACGCCGTCGCGATGCCGGTGACAGTGACCTCGAACGACTCCTTGCCGACGACGTCGGCGCTCGCCGGCGCGATCTGCATCTGGCCCACGAGGACCCGGGGGATCACCAGCTCGCGCGGGCGAGGCTCGCGGATCCACTTCTGCAGCTGCAGCTCAGCCTCGGCCTTCAGCGCGTCGGGTGCCTTCGCGCGCGCGGCGTCGTAGTCCTCGAGCCGCGCGATGGGGATGCGCTTGATCTCGCCGCCGCTCGCCGGCTCGTTGTTCGTGACGGTGTAGCGGGTCGGGCTCGGGCCGATCGTGATGCGGTTCGCCGCGACGTTCGCGTCGGGCCCGGCGACGGCCGCTTCTACGGGAACGTCGATCTTGCCGATGATCAGCTCGAGGTTCGTGCCCGGGATGATCACGCTGCGCGGGAGCGTGCGCTCCTCGGTCGACAGGAACTGGATCCCGTTCGGCGTCTGGAAGATGGTCCCCTTCGGGATGCGTGTCTCGTCGGTGGTCTTGTTCTGCAGCTGCACCGATCCGCGCGCCCTGCGCTCCTCCGTGCGCGCGCCGGTGAGCGTCCCCGGGATCCGCGCGGTGACCTGCTGCGTCACCGTCTTCAGCTTCACGTCCGCGGTCCCGCCGACGGTCCCGCGCACCGGGAAGTCGAAGGGCCCGATGTCCTCGGCCGCCGCCGCCACGCGGACCGTGGCCTCGGGACCGACGATCGCGGCGAGGATGAGCGCGGCCGCGGCGAGCGCGCCGGCGATCGCGCCGACCCGGCGGAACGACGGCCGCGACGCGGCGACGGTGCTCGGACGCACGGACGCGATCGCCGTCCGGCGCGCGCGGTCGATGCGCTCGGTCGGATCCAGCTCGTGGCGCTCGAGCGCCGCGAGGCTCGAGTAGGCCGGCACGTGCACGGACGCGGCGACGCTGCGCGCGCGGGCGTCCATGGTCACGAGCGAGAGCCGGCGCTGCCCGAGCTCCGATCGGAGCACCTCGAGGAACACGCCGCTGCGCAGGACGGGCGCACCGGGCGCGACCATGAGCGCGATATCGCCGTCCGGGAGTGCCGCGGCGAGGCGCTGGGAAGCATCGAGGACGGTGGCGCGCGCGTCGAGGTCGACGATCGTGCGCGCCACCTAGACCTCCGCGGCGAACGCGGCCGCGCCGACGGCGACGAGGTCGTCCGCGTGGAGCGGCTCCGACGCGAAGACGCGCGATGCGAGCGCGGGCCGCAGCGGCGACATCTCGACATCGCCACCGCGCTGCTCCGCGAGCGCGTCGCCGAGCGCGCGCGGCAGCGCCACGAGCTCCTCGGGCACGCCGACGAAGTGCCACCGCGAGGGCAGCAGGCCCTCGAGGCCGGTCAGCGGGGACACGACGCACCGCGCCCAGACCGCGGCGTCGCGCTCGACGCGCTCCATGCGCGCGAAGAACGCGTCGCGTCCGAGGCCGAACGCGCGCGTCGCGACGACACGCGACCCCCGGACGACGGCGAATGCCGTGACGTCGGCGCCGAGGCGCAGCACGGCGCCTTCGACGAGGCCGGACGCGGCCATGAGCCGGCCGAGCGCGTACGCGCCGCTCGTCACGGTCCCGCGCCGCTTCGCCGTGTCGAGCGCCCCGCTCGCGGCGCTGCCGACGACGAGCGGCGCGAGCGACACGTCCGTGCGGATCTCGACGTAGCGGCCCTGGAATCCCACGAGCGACGTGAGCGGGCGGCCGTCGAGGGCGAGCCCGGCGACGTCGTCGCGGAGCTGCACCGTCGCGATCCCGCGCAGCGACGCGTCGTTCACGGCGGCCTCGCGCGCGCCGCGCTCCGCCTCCGCGCGCGCCTCCTGCACGGCGCGCGTGACCTCACCCTGGCTCATCGGCTCGTTCAGCGCCTCGCGCTCGAAGGTCGTCGCGACGTGATACGTGCGCACGTCATCGCCATCGATCGCGGCGATGATCCGCGTCGCCTTCTCGCGGGCTTCCGCGACGGAGAGCGCGCTCGCGATCGCGCCGCCGACGGCCTCGCGGTCGACGACCAGACCGCCGCTCATGGTCCCGGGGCGGAGCGGCGCCTGCGACAGGCCGGTGACGCGCATGCCGGCCGCCTCGCGGTGGCCGACGACGACCCGCACCCGATCGGCCCCGAGCTCGACGCCGGCCACGGCCGGACCGCGCTCGGTCTTAGAGCGAAGCTGCGCCACGGCCCCCGTCGATCTGTTCTCGGACGATCCGCCGCCCGGCATCGAGCGCCTCCGACAGCCGTCCGACGTCCTTGCCGCCACCGGTGCCGCTGTGCGGCGGGCCACCGCCGCTGCCGCCCACGATCGACGAGATCTGATTCGCGACGGTCCCGGCGTGCACCGCCTTCGTCAGGTCCTTCGTAACGCCGACCGCGAGCTGGGCGCGGTCGTCGCGCACGCTGCCGAGGATGACGATGCCGGACCCGATCTGGTCGCGCACGCGGTCTGACAGCTCGCGGAGCTGCTTGCCATCGGCCTCGCCGACGTTCGCGACGACGAGGCGTATGCCGTCGAGCGCCTCGGCCTTCGCGACGAGGCCCATCGCGGACGTGTCCATGCTCGCGCGCCGCGCCGAGCCAAGGTCCTTCTCGAGCCGCGCGCGCTGCTCGACGAGCTGCTCCGCGGCGTCGACGACGCGCTCCTCGGGCACGCGCAGGAGCTGGGCGACGCGCGTGGTGCGGTCGCGCACGCCGCGTACCTCGTGCAGCGCCCCGAGGCCGGTGACGGCTTCGATGCGACGGAGCCCCGCGCCGATGGAGCCCTCGCTCGTGATGAGGAACAGACCGATGTCGCCCGTCGAGTGGCAGTGCGTGCCGCCGCACAGCTCGCGGCTCGGCCCCGCTTCGACGACGCGCACCTCGCCGCCGTACTTCTCGTCGAACAGGTGCAGCGCGCCCGACGCGAGCGCGTCCTGCAGCGGCATGACGTGCGCGTGGACCTCGCTGTTGTCGAGGACCAGCCGGTTCACCCCGTCCTCGACCTGCCGCAGCTCCTCGGGTGACACCGCGCGCCCGAACGTGAAGTCGAACCGGAGGTTCGGCGCGTGGACGAGCGAGCCCGCCTGATGGACCTCGTCACCGAGCACGCGGCGAAGCGTGGCATGCAGCAGATGCGTCGCCGTGTGGTTCCGCATCGTGTGCTGCCGGAGCTCCGCGTCGACCTCCGCGTGCGCCGCGGCGCCCATGCGGAGCACGCCGTCGACGACGGTCGCGATCATGACGACCACCTCCGGCGCGGCCGTCTGCGTATCCGCGACCATCGCGCGCCCTTCGCTCGTCGTCACGTGGCCGCGGTCGCCGACCTGCCCACCGCCCTCGGGATAGAACGGCGTGCGGTCGAGGACGATCTCGACCTCACTGCCCTCGGGCGCCTCGTCGACGCGCGCGCCGCCGATGGCGAGCGAGACGATGCGCGCGTCGGTCGCGAGCTCGCCGTACCCGGTGAACACGCTGCGAACGCCCGCGCGCTCGCGGAGGTCCGAATAGAACTGGCCGAAGCGCATGGCGTCCTGCGAGAACTTCGCGCTCGCCCGGCTGCGGGCGCGCTGCTGCTCGAGCAGCTCGCGATAGCGACGCTCGTCGAGCTCGAGCTCGGCCGCGCCAGCGATCTCGCGCGTCATCTCGATCGGGAAGCCGAACGTGTCGTACAGGCGGAACACGGTGTCGCCGTCGATGCCCTTTCGGCCACCGGACCGCGCCGACGCGATCGCCGCGTTCAGCTGGTCGAGGCCGCTCGACAGCGTTTGCTCGAACTTCCGCTCCTCGGCCTCGAGCGTCTCACTGATGCGCTCGCGTCCCTCGGCGAGCTCGTGATAGTGCGCCTGCATCACGCGCGTCGAGAGGACGCCGAGCTGCGCGATGGTCCCGGTCCGGAGGCCGAGCTTGCGCGCGTGGAGCGCGGCGCGGCGGATGATGCGGCGCAGGACGTAGCCGCGGTTCTCGTTCGACGGCTGGATGCCGTCGCCGATGAGGAACGTCGCCGCGCGAGAGTGCTCGGCGACGATGCGGATCGAGCGATCAACGCTCGGGTCGCCGTACCGGACGCCGGCGAGCTGTTCGACCTTCTCGACCAGCGGCTTGAACAGATCGGTGCGGAACGTGTCGCCGGGCACGCCCTGCAGCACCTGCGCGATGCGCTCGAGGCCCGCGCCCGTATCGATGTTCTTCTTGGGGAGCGGCACGAGCGTGCCGTCGGTCTGGCGGTCGTACTGCTGGAACACGTTGTTCCAGATCTCGACGTACCGGCCGCAGTTCTCGCTCGGGTCGCACTGGTGCGGCGGGACGCCAGGCTGCGGACCCTTGTCGATGAAGATCTCGCTGTCCGGACCGCAGAGTCCCGTCGGCCCCGGCGTCCAGAAGTTGAACTCGTCGCCGAGGCGGAAGACGCGCTCCGGCGGCAGCTTGATCTGCTTCGTCCAGATCCCGTACGCCTCGTCGTCGCTCACGTGGACCGTCGCGACGAGGCGGTCGCCGTCGAAGCCGAACGGGCCGGTCAGGAGGTCCCAGCTCCACTGGAGCGAGTCGGACTTCCAGTAGTCGCCGATCGAGAAGTTCCCGAGCATCTCCCAGAACGTCTGGTGGTAGGCATCCCGGCCGACGTCGTCGATGTCGCTCGTGCGCAGGACCTTCTGCACCGTGACGATGCGCTTGGCCGGTGGCTGCTTCTTCCCGGTGAAGTACGGCACGAGCGGCTGCATGCCCGCGCTCGTGAAGAGGACGCTCGGGTCGTCCTTCAGGACGAGCGGCGCGCTGGGCAGGCGGACGTGCCCCCTCTTCTCGAAGAAGGAGAAGAACGCCTCGCGGATCGCGCTGCTGTCCATTCCGATGAATGATGAGGCACATGCCGCCCGCGGTCGTGCCGCTCCTTCTCGTCGCGATCGGTGTCCCGGCCGCGTTGCGCGCCGCCGTCGGCCGTCCGCGTGCGCTCGGGACCGCGTGGCTGGCCGCCGTCGCCGCCGTCACGGCCGCGCAGGTGGTCGGCGAGCTCACCGGGACGCGCATCGGCGTCCTCGGCGACGCGCAGCTCCTGTTCGCGGCGATCGCCGCGGCGGTCAGCTCCGCCCTGCTGGCGATCGCGGAGCGGGCATCGCGAGGACGGTGAGCGCTCCGGATGCCCGCGCGGTCTCGGCGGAGAGCTCGCCCGCAGGCATGCGCGCGAGCGCGGCGAACGCGAACAGCGGCAGCAGGAAGAAGTAGGAGAAGAGGCTCCGCCAGGCGAAGAAGAGCGGCACCATCGCGAGCACGACGCCGAGCTCCGGGCTCGTCCGGCGCGATCGCCACGCAACGATCAGGACGGTGACCGCGGCGATCCCTTCCAGCGCGAGGTAGACCGTCGGTGGGAAGAGCGGCAGGACCCCGTTCGTCGACAGGAACACGATGCCCGCGCCGCGCGGGAACATCGGCTCCGAGACGGGCGTGAGGATCCCGCGGATCCACGCCTGCGCGTTCCACGCCACGAACGGCGCATTGACCGCGACGAAGACGGCGCCGGCGACCGCGGCGCGCCGCGTCGCCTCGCGCCAGCCGTCCCGGGTCGCGACCTGGATGAGGTAGAAGACCGCGAACGGCCACGCGAGCTGCTTCACGGACGCCGCGACGCCGAGCGCGACCGCGCTCCACCGCCGCTCGCGCCACAGCCACGCCGCGACGAGCGGCAGCGCATAGAGGAGGTCGGCGCTGCCGCCGACGGTGAAGGCGGTGAGCGAGACCGCGGCCAGGAGGCCGGTGATGAGGAACGGGCGCGACCCCGCGGGCGCGCGCATGACGACGAGCGCCATCGCGGCGAGGAGGCAGAGCACGTAGAGCGTGTTCGTGTCCCAGCCGAGGACGACCCACGGGACGAGGAGGACGAATGAGAGCGCCGGATACGAGAGCCGCCACTCGAACGGGAAGTCCGGGGGCACGATCGAGATGACGCAGCCCAGGCACTGCGACGACCAGCGCGCGGCCGCGGTCCACGCCGCGTCCATCCGCTCCTCGGTGGGGTAGATCTCGATGTCGGCGAACGGGCCGACGCGCAGCGGTGTCGTCCGATCCGGGCCGAGGCCGCGCGCGCCGTAACAGTTGAGCAGCCCGAACTCCTCGTACGGGTCGGCGCGACCGAGCAGCATCTGCGCGGCGCACTCGTTCAGCGCGATGGCGTCGTTGTGGAACGGCGTCGGGTCGTGGATCGGCGGGTACGGGATCCCGCGCAGCCACGCGAGGCCGACGAGCGCCGTCACCGAGACGAACAGGAACGTCGCGCGCATGGCGACCGCGAGCGTGGGCGATCCGCCCGTCAGGGCGTCCCCGCGCCCCGTGCCCGTGACCGCCATCGCGAGGAGCACGAGCGCGGCCGCGACGGCCAGCGTCGTGAAGAGCGCGCCCGCCGCCGACGGGCGCAGCTGCACCGCAGCGTTCACGGATCCCGCCTCGTACAGCGCCGCTCCGGCGACGGCGACGGCCGCGACGCGAAGGAGAAGCCTTATCTCACCTTTCTATCAGCGCGTGGGTGACGGCGAGGCGGTCCGCGTCGGGGTCGGTCCGACCGTGGTGGGCGGCGGTGTCGGCGACGCGGTCGCCGGCGCCTGCGTCGGCGGGGCCGGCGCGGGTTGCTGCGGCGCGGGGACGATCCCCTGGCGCAGCTGCTGGATCGTCGCGACGACCGGCGAGTCCGGACGGAGATCCTCGACGAAGAGGATCTGCGCCTTCGAGACCCTCATGTCGCGCTTCGGACCGTGGATCTCGCCACCGAGCCGCTGCAGGCTGAGCTGCGTCTGGACCGGGACGCGCGGATCGGACGGCTGCAGCTGCGTCGCGAGCACGTAGTAGACCTCGCGCAGCCGCGCGTAGTCGCCCGGGGCGGCGTAGAAGTGCCCGAAGTATGCCTGCCCGTTCGTGAGGAAGACCCCAGACCACTGATCGTCGCTCGGTCCGAACGGCGGCAAGCCCTCGTTCCACGCGTACGCGGTCGTCCCCAGCCCGAGGGCCAGGAGCGCCGCGAGGATGACCAGCAGCACGCGGCGGAGGCCCTCCCTCAGCTCGATATCCACGTCGCTCTCTCCTTCTCCATCGACCCGTTATGGACCGGTCGGCCGCGGGCTGGGCGTCGCCCCGCTCCCGGTCAGCTCGCGAGTAGCGCGATCCGCGATCTGCCCGAGCAGCGCGTCGGCCCGTCGGACGACGTTGAAGAGCTGGGGCGCCAAGAGCACGCCCGGCTCTGCCCCGAGGTCGGCTCGGTCGAGCTCACGTTCCGTGCTCACCACGTAGGGCTCGATCTGCGCGCCCTTGAGACCGATGAGGCCCGCGACCGTGGCGATGGCCTCGCGCCGGACCGCGCTGAGGTCGTCCTTGGCCTTGCGCTCGATGGTCGCCGCCTGAGCCTCAGTGATGGCGAGCTTCAGCTGTCGGACCTGGCTCAGCTGTCCGAGAGCGCGGGCGTGACCGCGCTGGACCGCACGCTGGGTCGCGATCACCTGGGCATCGACGAGCTCGCGGCCGGCGACGGTCCGCGGCGTCAGCTCCTCGCCGGCTGCCGGCAGCAGCGCGGGTACGGCGGTCGCGATGATCGCGAGCACGCTGCCACCGAGCAACAGGCCCCTGACCGAGACGCGCAAGGCCATCGTCAGCGTGCCCCTTGCAGCACGCGCTCGACCGCGATCGCCCTGCGTACCGCCGACGAGACCGACAGCGGCTCGATGGCGAGGATCTTGTCGCGGCGGAGCGACATCCCGTCCGTCGGCTGATGCAGCTCACCGCCTCGGCGCTGCAGCCCGAGCGGCAGGTTCATCGAGCTCCCGCGGGCGTCCTGGAAGTAATACACGTCGTTCACCTGCACGGTGTCGGACCACGGCACCTCGGTGACATGCCCGAAGTACGCCTGGCCGTCGAGAAGGAGGACGGCGCTCATGCGCTCGACGCTCCACGCGGATGGCGGAGGGACGATGAGCGCGAGGAGCGCACCCGCGAGCAGCGGGATCCCGATCCACTGCGCCAGCCAGCGGCGATCCAGCTGGAGCCTCACGGCCGGTCCTTCGCGATGAACTGCGCGACCGCCGAGCCCGCAGAGAGATCCTCGACGAAGAGCAAGGAAGTGCGCGGCACGAGCATCTCGGGCAGCGGGGCATGGAGCTCGTCGCCTCTCCGTACGATGCGCGACTCGGCGGGCTTGGTCGCGTCGCTCGGATCACCCGTCTGCTGGATGTAGTAGGGCGACACGATCTTCACGTATGGCCCGATGCGGTCGTAGTAACGGCCGAAGAAGACCTGGCCGTTCGAGAGGAACACGGCCTGGTACGTCGCGTGCCCGATGGAGGGCAGCGTCAGGTCCCACCAGCGGACGAACGAGAAGGACCCCGCGAGAAGGAGCGCCGCCAGCACAAGGGACGCCCCCACACGCACGAGGCGTCGCGCCGCATCCCGCATCTCTACGACCTTTCGGCGGACTAGTTGACGAGGGTGATCACGACGCCGGCGCTCGCCGCGGCACCCGCCGTGCCGCCGCTGCCCGCGGCGCCCGCGCTGGCCGTCGGAGAGGCGCCCGAGTAGCTGCCGTACACGACCACGACCGCGCCGCCGCCGCCACCGCCGCCGCCGCCGCCAGTGTTGAAGCCGTTGCCGCCGCTGCCCCCGTTGGCGCTGATGGTTCCGCTGCCGCCGACGCTGATCGAGCTCGCCGCGAGGAAGAGGACACCGCCGCCCGCGCCGCCGCCTCCGCCAACGTTCGCCGCGCTCGCCGAACCGCCGCCTCCGCCACCGGCGCCGCCGTTGATCTGATTGAAGCCGGCGATGCCTGTCAACGCGAGCGCTACGTTCCGCAGCGAGCCAGTGACCGGCGTCGGTGCGGTCACCGTGCCACCCGCGCCACCCGCCTTCACCGTCCCCGTCGAGGCGGAGCCCGTTCCACCCGCGCCGCCCTGCGACATCGTCGCCGCCGTGCCCGCCTGGCCAGCGTTGTTGCTGACCGCGTTGCCGCCGCTATTGCCCTTGCCCATCGTCCCGGCCGCGGGGGCGGTGCCGCCCGTCCCGGCCGCGCCCGACGCCGCATTGGTGCCATTCGGTCCGTCCGCGCTGATCGCGCCGTTCACCGTCGCCGTGCCCTTGACGAAGACGCGGAAGTTGCCGGTGCTGAGCGTGACGCCGCTGTTGACGGTGAGGCTGTTGTAGAACATGTCGCGCGCCAGCGTGGTGTTCCCGCTGATCGTCACGTCACCGTCGCTGCCATCGCCGAAGATCGCCGTGCCGCTGCGCGTGTCCGTCGCCCATGTGGGCACGCCGCCCGAGAGGGTCAGCACCTGACCGTTGGTCCCACTGCTGTTGGCGACCGAGCTGAGGACGCCGCTCGCGTCGTTGGTCACCAGTCCGGCGCTGCTGAGGCCGCTGAACGTGATCGTCCCCGACGACGTGAGCGCAGTGAGGCCGGAGAGCGCTCCCGTGATCGTGCTGTTGCCGGTGATGGCGGCGCCGCCGGACGAGATGAGAAGGCCACCCGCGCCAGTGATCTTGCCCGCCTGGTCGACCGAGAACTTCGACGTGCCGTTGACGCCGTAGTCCACGAAGGTACCCGTGTATCCGGTCGCCGCGTTGATCGAGATCCCGGTCCCGGCAGTGCCGAGGACGAAGGAGAGCGCCTTCCCCGTGGTCAGTGCGGTCGCGCTGATGCCGAGCACGGTCCCGGTCGTCGCGGCATTCGCGTTCAGCTGCATGAGGCCGCTGCCGGTGTAGATGCCCGAGGCATTGACGCCGAGTACCTGGCCCACCGTCTGACCGCTCGACAGGCCCAGAAGGACGGACCCGCTGTTCGACGCCGCGCCGCCGCTGAGGTTCACGACGGTGCCGGTGAAGCCGCCGCCGGTCTGGACGTCGATCGCCTTGCCGCCCGTCAGCGAGCTCGCGGTGATCCCGAGGACCGTGCCGCTGGTCTGCGACGCGGTGAGGGAGACGAGCGTGCCCGTGAACGCGCTCGTGCTCGAGGCCGAGAAGGTCTTGTCCGCCGCCAGCGTCGTGCTGCCGTTCAAGGACACCGCGCCGGTGCCGGTCGAGAACGTCCCCGCGCCCGACTGCGTGAAGCTCTTGCCTGAGGCGAGGGTCGTGTCGCCGTTCAAGGACACCGTGCCGGTGCCGGTCGAGAACGTGCCGGGGCCGCTCTGGGCGAAGTTGCCCGCGGTCTGGCTGATGTTCCCGCCGAACGTGGAGGTCCCCGTGCCGACGGTGAACGGGTTGCTGCCGGTCACGCTCGTCGCGCCGTTCAGGCTGACCGCGCCGGTGCCGGTCGCGAGCGTCGCGCTGCCGGTCTGCGTGAAGTTACCGGCAGTCGTGATCGCGCCGGTCTGGTCGATCGTCAGCTTCGAGGTGCCGCTCTGGCGCAAGTCGACGAAGTTCCCCGTGTAGCCCGCGCCGCTCGTGTCCAGGTAGATCCCGGTGCCGCCGCCCGACGAGCTCCCGAGCATGACGTTGATGGCGCGCCCGCTGTTCGCGCTCAGCAGGCCCGTGCCGCTGACGCTCAGGATCTGGCCACCGATCGCGGGGGTGGAGAACGACGCGAGGCTCGTGCTGCCCGTGGGGCTGACCGCCGCTGACGAGCTCGACACGTTGAGGATCGTGCCGGTGTACGCGCCGGCGTTGATGTTCACCGCGCTCGCGCCCGTGTAGAGCGCGTTCAGCTGCACGTCGATGGCCTTGCCCGTCGTAAGCCCGAGCCCACTGATGCCGAGGATGGTGCCAGCCGTCGTGCTATCGGCGGTGAGCTTGAAGAGCGTGCCCGTGAAGTTGCCGGTGCTCGAGATGCCCGCGGCGGTGCCGGAGAACGCGGTGTTGTTGGCGTACGAGAGGCTGCTGCCCGCGATCGTCGTGCCTCCGCTGGCCTGACCGACGGTGGTCGTCCCGCTGCCGGTCGACGCGAACGTCGCGTTGTTGTTGCCGGCACCCGCCTGGAGCGTGAGCGCGCCGTTCCCCGTCACGTTCCCGGTGACGTTGCCCGTCACATCCCCGGTCACGTTGCCGGTGAGGTTCCCGGTGACGCCGCCGCTGGCGGTGATCGGGCGGCTCGCGATGAGCGCGCCGGTGCTGTCGAAGTACGCCTGCCGCGTCGGCGTCGCCGTGGAGTCGAACACCTCGAGGACGTTCGCGGCGGTCCCAGTCGTGCCCTTCACCGTGAGGCCGACCACGTTGTTGGCGGTGGGCGCGATCGTGTTCACGCTTGTCGCGCTCGGGTTCGTCACAAGGCATGTGCTGCACGCGCCAGACACGGTCCACGTCAGGTTCCCGCTCCCGTCGTTGGTGAGCGCGCCGGCGGCGTTCGCCGGGATCGTGTTGCCGTTCAGCTTGACGACGCTCGTCGCGCCCTGCGTGCCGGTCACGTCGCCCGCGAGCGAGCCGGTGAAGCTCGCCGCGCTCCCGCTCACGTTCCCCGTCACGTTGCCGGTCAGTGGCCCCGAGAAGCCGCCCGCGGTGACCGTGCCGCTGGCGCCGATGGTGGTCACACCGGAGAGCGCGCCGCTGCTGATGACGAGGCCGTTGATGGTGTTGGCCGTCGTGGGCGCGCTGATGGCGCCGCTGGTGGTGAGGCCGCTCAGCGTGCCGACGCTGGTGAGCGAGGATCCGGTCACGTTGCTGGCCAGCGTCGAGCCGGTGAGCGTGCCCGCGGCGGCGGGGACGGTGATATTCGCGGTGCCGTCGAAGCTGACGCCGTTGATGGTGCGCGCCGTGGCCAGGGCGGTGGCCGTGGCGGCGTTGCCGGCGATGTTCCCGCTCACTTTGGATCCGGCGATCGACGTGATCCACGACGGATCCGCGTACGACCCGCTCGTGTACACGCCGTTCGTGACCGTCCCAGCGTTCCCGCTGATGTCGCCGACGATCGTGGAGCTGAACGTCTTCGTGCCGCCGATCGTCTGCGCGCCGGTGAGGAACACGACCGTCCCGCTGTCCACCTTGAGCTCGGTCTTTCCGCCGGCGTCCGTCGCGACGAGCCCGCTGCCGCTCGGCAGGTTGATCGTGCTGCGCGCGGTCACCGCCGTGCCGTTGTTCTCGACTGAGGTGTAGCCGGACGCGGCGGTGCTCGACGCCCACACGAGCTGGCCAGTGCCATCGTTCTGTAGGAGCTGGTTCGCGCTGCCCTGCGCCGTTGGAAGGGTCAACGAGTACGAAGACCCGTTCGGGCTGCTCGCGATCTTCACCGTGTTCGCGTTCGTGGTGTTCCCGAACCACGCGTCGATGAGCGTCTTGTCGTGCAGCGTCTGAGCGCCGGTCAGCGTCGCGTAGACGCTCGTGTCCGGCGCGGGACCGGTCGGGCCGGCGGGACCGGCTGGGCCAGCAGGGCCGACGGCACCGGTAGGACCAACTGGACCGGCGGGTCCGGTCGCGCCAGCAGGGCCGGCAGCACCGGTCGGACCCGTCGGACCCGCGGGACCGGCTGCACCAGCGGGCCCCGTCGTGCCGGCGGGACCGGCGGCACCGACCGCGCCAGCAGCTCCCGCGGGACCCGCGGCGCCGGAGGCGCCCGCGACGCCAGCCGGACCGGCCGCGCCCGCGGGACCCGGTGCACCTGGGTCACCCTTCGGACCGGAAGGGCCCGGCGGTCCCTGCGGCCCCGTGAACTGCGCGGCGACGGGCGAGCTGGGGGGCGACGGGACCACCGGCGTAGGCGCGGCTCGCGCATCCGCGTCGGAGAGCGCTTGCATCCCTGTGGCGGACATCGCGACAGCGCCTTTCGCGGCACCACCCTCGACGGGGCGCTTCTCGACGGCCTGGATCGTCTGACCGCCCTTCATCCGCATCTCCCAGCCGATCGCGATCTCGGTCGCGCTCGGGTCGTTCGGCCACACGACCGACGTCAGCTGGCCCGCGAGCGGCTCCGGCATCGTGATGACGACCCTCCCCGCGACCTGCTCGACGCTCGAGCCCGGGATGATCCGCACGGGCTGCCCGTCCTTCACACCCGCGACGCGACCGTCCGGATCACGGAACAGCGCCGTGCCGGTCGCGTCCAGCGACACGCGCACGAGATCGTCCGCCACCGGCGTGCTCGCCGGCGTCGCGGCCCGACCGCCGCCAAGGACCGTCCGCATGCCGAGAGCGACCGCGACGACGTTGTTCGCCGAGCTGGCCGCGACGACGCCCTCCGTCGTCACGACCCACGTCTGACCTCTCTCGGCCTTCACCCAGAACGCCGTGCCCTTCGCGGACGCCGCACCCTCGGCCGTCAGGATCTCGTAGCGCGCTTCCGCTCCGAGCTTCGATGCGATCGCGTGCCAGCTCTCGCCGCGGTCCTGCCGCAGCACGACGACGATCTGGCCATCGGCCGTCGAGCGCAGCGCGAGGATCGACAGCTCGCTCTCGCCTCCGAGGGTCGCCGTGGAACCGTCGAAGAACGTCAGCGCGGCGCTGGCGTCCGCGCCGGTGCGGATCGCGTCCCCGCTTCGAAGGACATCGCCGCTCTGCACCATCACGAACGGGGACTCCCCGTGGCGCATGCTCACCGGTCCGCGGAAGACCGTGAGGTTCGATGACGCTTCGAACGCGACCACGCTCGGGCCCTGCTGCTCGGGCGGTGCGAGGAGATAAACGACGCCGCTGGATGCGGCGACGAACGCGATGAGCGTCGCCACGAGCGCCACGGCGCGGAACCTCCAGCTCACCGGACCGCCGACGAGCCGGGCCCTCACGAGGCTCGTCAGGCGCGACATCGGCGCTCTCCTCGCTTTCGCGACCGTGCGGATCGCGGTGACGAACTGGAGCGCGGAGCGGCCGAGGCCCACCGTGTCATCCGCGATGCTCGCGCACGCGCGGTCGGCCGCGGTCTGCGCATGCGTGATGAGGACGAGACCGATGCGCGGGTAGCGCTTCGCGATCGTCAGCAGCGCATCGACGCCATCGTAGTCGGGGAGCGATTCGTCGATGAGCAGTACATCGGGACGCTCGCGCGCCACGAGGTCCATCGCGGACGCGCCGTCCTCCGCGAGACCGACGAGCTCGATGTCGTCGACGGAGCTGAGCGAACGCTGGATCGCCTGACGGACCATCCGCTGGCCGAACGCGAGCGCGACGCGGACGCGCAGAGTCCGCTCCTCCGGGACCCGAGCATGCACGCGGTCAGTCTGCCGACCGCTGAGGCGGGGGGGGATCACGCAGGTGCTAGCGCGATCTCAGTAGCCGACTACTCGATCGCGACGATGCGGCCGGTCAGCGCCGTCGGATCGTGGGCCTCAGGCCCGGCTTCAGGCGCGACCCGCGGTACCCGGCCGAAGGCCCGGGCGATCTGTCCCACCGCAGGGAGTGACGCTGCAAGCACCGTGACAGGAGCGACACTTTCGCATCACAAGTTCGTAACGGTCCCGAGCGTTCTCTCGGCCGTCGAGCGAACGAGAGAGCGGTGAGGGGGCACTGCCACGCGACCACGGGATGAAACCGCGCCTCCTCCTTACGCGGTGAGCGCCTCGCTGACCGTACCGCCGCCGACCACCTCATCGCCGTCATAGAGGACGGCGGCCTGCCCCGGCGCGACGAGCGCCGGCTCGGCGAGGCGCAGCATGGCGCGGTCGCCGTCCATCTCCACCTCGCACCGGATCGGATCGCCGCGGTAGCGGAGCGCGACCGTCGTCTCGAACGACGTTGCCGGCGGCGCGTCCGCCGTGAACCGCACGTCGCGCAGGCTGTACGTGCGCGTCGCGACCTCGTCGCGCGTCCCGACGACGGCGGTGTTGCGATCGAGCTCGAGGCGCAGCACGTAGAGCCGCTCGCCCGTCGCGACACCGACGCCGCGGCGCTGTCCCACGGTGAGCGCAGCGATCCCGTCGTGGCGCCCGACGACGGTCCCGTCCGTGCGCTCGACCGGTCCGGACGTGAACGCCTCCGGCACCCGCGCCCGCACGAGGTCGCGGTGATCGGTGGGCACGAAGCAGATATCCATGCTCTCGGCCTTCGTCGCGTTCGGCAGGCCGTACTTCGCGGCCAGCGCGCGCGTCTCGTCCTTGCCGCTGAGCTCGCCGATCGGGAAGAGCGTCCGCCCCAGCTCGCGCTGGCCGAGCATGTACAGCGCGTACGACTGGTCCTTCGCCGCGTCGCGCCCGCGCAGCAGGCGGTAGCGGCCGCCGTCGCTCACGACGCGCGCGTAATGGCCCGTCGCGAGCGCGGTGCCGCCGAACTTCGCGATGACGTCGCGCATGAGCGCCTCGAACTTCACGTGGGCATTGCATGCGACGCACGGGTTCGGCGTCTCGCCGCTCGCGTACGAGCGCACGAAGCGGTCGACGACGCTGCGGCCGAACACGTCCGCGTAGTCGAGCGCGTAGAAGGGGATCCCGAGGTGCGCCGCGGCGCGGCGCGCCTCCTCCCCCGCCTCGTCCGTGCCGCAGCAGCGCGGCGCGTCGGTGGCGACGGCCTCGCGTGAGAGCCGCATCCACACGCCGACGACGTCGTAGCCGCGGTCCTGCAGCAGCGCGGCCGCGAGCGAGCTGTCGACGCCGCCGCTCATCGCTACGAACACGCGCTCGCTCATGTCGCTCCCACCCGCGCGTCCACCAGCGCGGCGCGCAGCGCACCGACCGCCATGAGCGCGCAGCCTTCCTTTCGCGCGGGAAGCCCGCCGAGCGAATCGATCACGTCGGCCGGCCCGATCGCGCGCGCCTCGTCGATCGTGCGCCCGGTGGCGAGCTCCGTGAGCGCCGACGCCGAGGCGATCGCCGCGACACAGCCGAACGTGCGGAAGCGCGTCTCCTCGATGCGACCATCGCGGACCTTCAGGGTGATCGTGGTGCGATCGCCACAGGACGGGTTCGTGTCCGAGCCCTTCCCGTCAGCGTCCTGCACACCGCCGACGTTGCGCGGGTTCGTGAAGTGGTCGACCGCCGCCGGACCGTAGAGATCGTCCGCGGCGCCGAAGCGCTCGACGCTCATCTCGCGGCGATAGGCTCCTGCGAGACCGAGCGGATCCGCTCGACGACGCCCGGCAGGACCTCCAGGAGCCGATCGACACCCGCGTCCGTGGTGTCGCGGCCGACCGTGACCCGGAGCGACCCCTGCGCGACGTCGCGGTCGAGCCCGATCGCGGTCAGCACGTGCGAGGGCTCCGTGTCGCCCGACGTGCACGCGGACCCGCTCGACACCGAGATGCCCTCGAGGTCGAGAGCGACGATGAGCGACTCGCCCTGCGTGCCGGGGAAACAGAACGAGGCGTTGTTCGGCAGACGTCGCGTCGGGTGGCCCGTAAGGACGGCGCCCGGGACGCGCGCGCGGATCCCCTCGATGATCCGGTCGCGCAGCGCGGTGAGGCGTCGCGCGTCCTCGTCGCGGCGCGCCGCCGCGATCCGCATGGCGACGCCGAGCGCGACGATGCCCGCCACGTTCTCCGTCCCCGTGCGGCGGCCCTTCTCCTGACCACCGCCGGTCTGCATCGTCGCGATGCGCGTTCCCGTGCGGACGTAGAGGGCGCCGACGCCCTTCGGTCCGTAGAACTTGTGCGCGTTGATCGAGACGAGGTCGACGGGGAGCGCGCGCACGTCGAAGGGCAGCACGCCGACCGTCTGCACGGCGTCGGTGTGGAACGCGACGCCACGCTCGCGGCAGATCCGTCCGATGGCCTCGATGGGCTCGATCGTCCCGATCTCGTTGTTCGCGTGCATGATCGAGACGAGCGCGGTGCGATCGTCGATCGCGCGCTCGACATCGGCCGGGTCGACGAGGCCATCGCGATCGACCGGCACCCGCGCGACCCGCACGTGCGCGTATCGCTCGAGGTCCTCCGCCGTGTCGAGCACGGCGTGGTGCTCGATCGTGCTCACCACGAGACCGTCCGCCTCACCGCGTCGCGCCTTCAGCACCCCCCGGAGCGCGAGGTTGTCGGCCTCCGTGCCACCGCTGGTGAAGACGATCTCGCTCGGCTGGGCGCCGATCGCGGCCGCGACCTCCTCGCGCGCGCGGTCGACCAGCGCCCGCGCCTGCCGGCCCTCGGCGTAGATGCTCGAGGGGTTGCCCGGGATCCCGGTCAGGACACGCGCCATGGCTTCGGCGACCTCGGGGTCCACCGGTGTCGTCGCGGCGTGGTCGAGATAGACGCGATCCATCGAAGAAAGTGTAGGAGCCGACGCTCGCTACGAGCCGGTGCCGCCGTGGAAATGAACAGGCCCCGGCTCGCGCCGGGGCCTGCATCGATCGTCGCTCGCGAAGGCTACTGAGCGGGGATGGCGGGTGCCCAGATGAGCGTCGGGCCCGTGCCCGCGGTCGAGCTCGTCGCGTAGAGGCCGCCCCTCGAGGTCGCGGAGAGGATGTCCACCGCGGTGACGATGCCGTCGCCGCCGTTCGGGCAGCCGTCGCCGACGCTCGGGACCGCGTCCCCGGAGCTGGTGACGGTCAGCGCGCCGAAGCCGGTCAGCTTGAACCCGGTCACATTGCCTTGCGGGTTCTTGCGGGTGACGCTGGCGAGGTCATAGGCCACGGTGTCGTTGACGGACCGCGTGTTCGTGACCGCGTGATGGATCGTCTGGATCTTGTTCACGGTGTCCCACTCGCACGTGACGCCGTAGTCGGCCGCGTCCGTCTGGACGTACGAGAACGTCACGCTCCCGGCCGCCGACTGCAGCTTGGCGTTGTTCCAGCCCCACGGGATCTGGATGTCGCCCTTGCCGACGAAGCCCGTCCCCGTTGCCGGGTCGAACGTCACGGTCGCGAGCGCCGGCTGCGCTGTGATCGCGAGGAGCAAGACCGCGAGGATCGCTGTCGCCTTGATGCGCATTCGATGGACCCCTCTTCTTTGTGATCCCACCTGATGCCGCCCCGTTCGGGACGGCGGTCGCTGACGAGAACGCTAGACACCAGCGCCGTACAGGTCCGTTACGGAACCGGTGTCCCCACGGTCTCAGGCGAGGCGCGGCCGTGACAGATCGCGCCAGAGCGTGTCGTACGACGCATTCATCGCCGAGCGCATCCCTGTTCGGGACGCGCGCCGGGTCGCTAGAGGAGCTTCGAGAGCGAGATGAGCGTGGCGGCCTGCGCGCTCGTGAACGCGCGACCCACCTGCGCCTGGACCTCGTTCTGATACGACGCGATCGCGTTCCCCTTGGCGATCTCGGAACCCCTGCTATCGGCCATCGCCGCGGCGCTCAGCTGCGCGCAGAGCGACTCGCCGACGGTGGCGCTCGTCGAGAACGACCCTGTCAGCGCACACACGCCGCTGTACGTGACCGTCACCGTGAACGACGTGCTCGCGCTCGTCGTGTTGCCGGCGAGGTCGGTCGCGGTGGCGGTACGCGTGACGACCGTCGGGTTCGCGGTCACGAACGAGTACGCGGGCGCGCTCGCGACGGCGGGACACGTGGTGGTCGCGACACCGGATAGGGCGTCGGTCGCGGCGCACGTGATCGCGACGGTGTGGTCGACCTCGTACGCGCTCGCGTTGCCGGAGAACGCGATCGTCGGCTCGGTCCGATCGATGTTCACGCCCGCGACCGTCGCGGTCGACGCGTTGCCGGCACGGTCGGTCGCGCCGCGGCTGACGCTGAGGCCGGCTCCCTCGTCGACGATCACCGCCGTCGCGCCGCAGCTCTCGACGCCCGACAGCGCGTCGGCGCACGCGAACGTGACGACGACATCGTCGTTGCTCCAGCCGTTCACGTTCGCGGCGGTCGGCGTTCCGACGATGGTCGGCGCGGTGCGATCGATGTCGATCCCCGAGACCACCGCGCTCGCGGTGTTGCCCGCGGGGTCCCGGGCGGATCCGCTCGCGCTCTGCGCCGCGCCTTCGGCCGAGAGCACCACGGGCGCCGAGCACGATGCCAGGCCCGAGAGGGCGTCGGCGCAGCTGAACGTCACGGTGACGTCACCACTGCTCCAGCCGTTCGTGTTCGCGGGCGTCCGCGAGGCGGCGATCGTCGGGGCCGTGCGGTCGATGTTGATCCCCGCCACGGCGGCCGTGGCGGTGTTGCCAGCGCGGTCCTGCGCGGTCCCCGTCGCGCTCTGGCCGACCCCTTCGGCTTCGAGGGTCACGCTCGGCGAGCACACGACGGATCAGGAGCCACCTCCGGGCGGCTCCTCCCCGCGGACCTTGAACATGACCCCGACGCCTGGCACGGTCTGGAGGAGCCGAGGATCCGCCGCATCGTCACCGAGCTTGCGCCGCAGACGATGGACCGTCACGCGAACGACGTCGCTGCCGCTCGGATCGTCGTGGCCCCAGACCCGCTTCAGCAGCGCGCGCGTTCGCACGACGGAGCCCGCTTCCCGCATCAGCGCGTTGAGGAGCCGGAACTCCGTGACGGTGAGATCGACCGGACGGCCGTCGACATGGACGGAATGCTCGGCGACGCTCAGGTGGACCGGCCCGATCCGCATCTCGCGCGGGCCGGCCCCGTGCTCCGGGACGTCCTGGCCCAAGCGCCGCAAGTGCGCGCGCACGCGCGCCACCAGCTCGCGATGGCTGAACGGCTTCGTGACGTAGTCGTCGGCCCCGAGCTCGAGGCCCTTGATCTTGTCGTCCTCGGAGTCGAGCGCCGTCAGCATGACGATCGGGACGCGTATGGCGCTGCGCCGCAGCTCCTGGAGCAGGTCCAGCCCGTTCCACGCGCCGAGGTTGATGTCGAGGATGACGATGTCCGGATGCTCGCTGTCGTAGAGCCGCAACGCGGCCGGCGAGGTATTCGCGACGAGCGGCGTGAACCCCGCGCGGCGGAACGCGAACTCGAGCAGCGACGTGAGCTCGCGGTCGTCGTCGACGAGCAGGATCTTCGCGGTCATGTCGCCTCCGGCAGCGTGAACCACACGCTCGTTCCCCGCCCCGGTTCGCTGTCGATCCCGATGTGGCCACCATGCGCCTCGACGATCCCCTTCGCGATCGCGAGACCGAGCCCGATCCCCGGACCTTCGACGCGCGGACGGTAGAAGCGCTCGAAGAGCAGCCGCTGCTCCTCCTTCGGGATGCCGGGACCCCGGTCGTCGACCGCGAGGCGGACGTGACCGGCCTCGCGCTGCCCGTGCAGCCGGATCGGGGTGCCGGTGGGGCCGTACCGTGACGCGTTGCCGAGCAGATTCGTGAGGACCTGTCGCGCATACCGTCGGTCGGCGCGCACGATGATCCCGTCGGGCATCTCGACGTCGACCCGCTGCCCTCGCTCGAGGATGAGCAGCTCGACCGAGTCCATCGCGTCGCTCACGATCCGCTGGAGCTCCACTGGCTGCGGGTCCACATGGAAGCGGCCCGCCTGGATGCTGCCCGCGCTGAGGAGGTCCTCCATCAGGGTGCGCAGGCGGCCGGCCGTGCGCTGCGCGGAGCCGGTGATCTTCGCGAACTCGTCGGCTGGCAGGTCGGCGTAGCCCTCACCGAGGATGTCGAGCGCGTTCTCGAGCACGGCGAGCGGCGCGCGCAGCTCGTGCGCGACGCTGTACAGGAGCTGCTCGCGCATCGCGTTCAGGGCGAGGTGATGCTCGCGCTCGCGCCGCGTGCGCACGAGCAGGACCGCGAGGGCGTTGAAGATGACGAGACGGGTGAAGCCGTTCCACGCCGAGACGCCGACCGCGAGGTCGCGCGACGCGGCGATGTCGGCGGCGACCCAGATGAGCGCCGCCGCCGTGGCGGCGATCGACGCGTGCGGCTGGCCGAGACGCCAGCCCGCGACAGCGATCGGGACGAGGTAGAAGAGCGAGAAGCCGATGTTGGGCCCCGTCACGTAGTCGATGAGGCCGATCGCGACGGTCGACATGAGCACGACCGCGATCGCGATCTCTCGGCTCATCCCGCGATCACGCTAACGCCTCGCGTCAGCGCTGCGGCTTCCCCACCACGCGGAGGCCCAGCTCCTCGAGCTCGGGACCCGTGATCGGCGCGGGGGCGTCGAGCAGCGGGTCGTAGCCCGTCTGCGTCTTCGGGAACGCCTGCAGCTCGCGGATGTTCTCGGTGCCCGCGAGCGTCATGCAGATCCGCTCGATGCCGCCCGCGAACCCACCTTCCGGCGGCGCGCCGTACTCGAGGGCATCGAGGATCGCGCCGAAGCGCTCCTGCGCCTTCTCCTTCGGGATGCCCATGAGCGCGAAGATCCGCTCCTGCGCCGCCCGCTCGTGGATCCGGATGCTGCCGCCGGCCGTCTCCCGGCCGTCGAGCGCGAAGTCGTACTGCGAGCTGCGCGCGCGCTCGGGCTCCGTGTCGAGGTACCCCAGCTCCTCAGGCGTGAGCGGCCCCGAGAACGGGTTGTGCGAGAACGTCCAGCCGCCGTCGGACGTCCGCTCGACGATCGGGAACTCGTGGATGAGCACGGCCGAGTGCTTCGATGCGTCGATCAGGCCGAGCGTCTCGCCGAGATGCTGCCGCAGCGTCCCGACCGCTTCGCTCGCGTGCCGCTCGGCGTCCGCGACCGCGAGCACGAGGTCGCCCTCGCGCGCGCCGGCGATGCGCCGCACGGCAGAGAGCTCGTCGGCCGTGAGGAACTTCGCGACCGGCGAGCGCACCTCGGCGCCCGCGAACCCGAAGGAGAGCAGACCCTTCGCGCCCTTGCGCTTCGCGACCTCGGTCCAAGCGTCGATCTCCTTGCGCGATGCGTCCGCTTTGCCCGTGACCACGACCGCGCGGACCCGTCCTCCCTTCGCGACCGCGTCACGGACGACCGCGAAACCGCTCTTCGGGAACGCGTCGGTGAGATCGACGAGCTCCATCGCGAACCGCAGGTCGGGCTTGTCCGACCCGAAGCGGCGCATCGCGTCCGCGAACGTGAGGCGGGGCCACGGCTTCCGCATGAGCGGCTTCGCGCTGAAGCGCTCGATGATCCCCGTGTAGAGGTCCTCGATGAGCGCCATGACGTCCTCGCGCTCGACGAACGCCATCTCCACGTCGAGCTGCGTGTGCTCGGCGACGCGGTCCGAGCGCGGGTCCTCGTCGCGATAGGCGCGCGCGATCTGGAAGTACTTGTCGATGCCGCCGTAGATGAGGATCTGCTTCAGCTGCTGCGGTGACTGCGGCAGCGCCCAGAACTTCCCCGGGTTGTAGCGCGACGGCACGACGAAGTCGCGCGCGCCGGTCGGGTCGCCGCGGATGAGGTTCGTCGTCTCGATCTCCCAGAAGCCGCGCTCGATGAAGTACGAGCGGATGTGCGCGACGACCTCGTGGCGCAGGCGCATGAGGTCGCGCGAGCGCTCCCGGCGGAGGTCGACGTAGCGGTACTTCCAGCGCAGCGTCTCGTCGACCGGGGTCTCCTCGTTCACGTAGAACGGCGGCGTCTTCGACGCGTTCAGGACCTCGATCGACGTCGCGACGACCTCGACCTCGCCGGTCGGCAGCTTCGTGTTGCGCGTGCCGGCCGGGCGCTCGCGGATGACGCCGCGCACGCGCAGGACCCATTCGCCGCGCGCGGCCTTCAGCGCGGCATGCGCGTCGGGCTGGTCCTTGGCGCTCGCGACGATCTGCGTGATGCCGTAGCGGTCGCGCAGGTCGATGAACGTGAGGTCGCCGTGGTCGCGGCGCGTGTGCACCCAGCCGCACAGGGCCACTTCGCGCCCCGCGTCAGTCGGCCGGACCTCGCCGCACGTGTGCGTCCGCAGCACGGCTAGGCTTCCGCTCCCGCGGATGGCGGCTGGTCCGTCAGGGTCGGTTTCGTGTACTTCGGCGCGTGCCGCCCGACCTCGGCGACGACGGCGGCGAGGCGCGTCACGCGCTGCGTCTTCGCGGTGAGGTCGCGAACGATGACGTTGCCGCCTCGCGCTTCCTCGGTACCCCGGATGACCGCGACCTTCGCGCCGTGCTTCACCGCGTTCTCGAGCTGCCGCTCCACGGGCCGCGTGCTGTACTCGATCGCGACGCGGAACCCCGCATCGCGCAGGGGAGCGGCGAGCTGGATGCGGTCCGCGACGTCGTCGGCCTGCGCCGAAAGGACCCAGACCTCGGCGGTGGGCTCTGGAGGCATCGCGACACCCTGGCGCTGTAGCGCGGCGTGGAGGACGTCGACACCGCCGGCGATCCCGACCCCGGGCAATGCGGGTCCGCCCATGCGCGCGACGAGCTCGTCGTAGCGGCCGCCCGCGGCGACCGCTATGTCGCCGCTCTTGGTGTACTCGGGATCCGTGAGGATGAACTCGTACACGGTGCGCGTGTAGTAGTCGAGACCGCGCACGAGCGTCGGGACCACGCGGTGACGGATCCCGAGACGGTCCAGCCCGACGACGACGGCATCGAAGTGCGCACGGTCCTCCGCGCAGAGCAGTCCGTGCACGTCCGGAGCGCCCTCGATCACCTCGCGGTCCTTCGGGTCCTTCGAGTCGAGGATGCGCAGCACGTTCGAGGAGAGTCGCCGCTGCGATGCTTCGCTGAGGGCATCCTTGTGCTCGGTGAAGTACGCCGCGAGCGCCTCGGTCACCTTGGGCCGGCAGGCGGCATCGCCGACCGTGTTCACCTCGAGGTCGAAGTCGGTCAGCCCGAGCTCCGCGAAGAGACCGTTCGTGAACTCCACGATCTCGACGTCCGCGCTCGGCTCCTCGGCACCATCACATTCAAGGCCCCACTGCCAGAACTGCCGGAAGCGCAGCAGCTGCGGGCGCTGCCCGCGGAACATCGGCTCGTAATAGGCGAGGCGGATCGGCCGCGGCGCGCGATGCAGGCCGTGCTGCAGCAGCGCGCGCGTGACCGCCGCGGTGCCCTCCGGACGCAGCGCGAGCCCGCCCTTGCCTTCGAGCGACACCTCGTACATCTCGTGCCCGACGATGTCGCTGTCCTCACCCGACGTCTTCGCGAAGACCTCGCGGTCCTCGACGATCGGCGTCGAGATCCGCGGGTAGCCGTACCGCGTCGCCCGCGCGAGGATCACCGCCTCGAGGCGATCGAAGGTCGTCGACTCGGCGGGCAAGAGGTCACGCATGCCCCGGGGGGCCTGGTACTGCGGCACGGTCCGTCGAGCCTAGCGGCTATCGTCGTCAGGTGCCGCGTTCGGTCGCATTCACGATCATCGCCGCGCTCCTGCTCTCCGCATGCGGCGGCGCGCGCGTCGTGCGTCCACCGACACCGTCACCGACCACCACGCGCACACCCACACCGAACACAGGAGGTGTTGACACGGCCGCTCCCACACCCGCGTCGACAGGCCCCGCGACCACGGCGATCGTCGAGCTCGAGAAGGGCGGATCCTTCACCATCGCGTTCCGCGCGGACAAGGCGCCGAACACCGTCGCGAACTTCGTGAAGAAGGCTCGCGCGAAGGACTACGACGGGACCTCGTTCCACCGCGTCGTCCCTGGTTTCGTCGCGCAGGGCGGCGACCCCTACAGCAAGACGGGCGCGGGGACGCCCGGCACCGGCGGCGGCCAGCAGCCCACCGAGCTGAGCGATCTGCCGTTCGTGAAGGGCGCGCTCGGCATCGCGCGCGGCGGTGACATCAAGGTCAGCAATGACAGCCAGTTCTACGTGTGCCTCGACGACGCACCGCACCTCAATGGGCAATACACGAACTTCGGCAACGTGACGTCCGGGATGGACGTCGTGCTCAAGATCGCGATGGGCGACAAGATCAAGACGATCCGCATCCCGTAGTGAGCGTCCGCGGCACGCTCGCGTACGTCGGCGCGTTCACCGCGTTCTGGCTGGCCGCGCTGCCGCTCGACGCGCGGGCCGACGCGGCCGGCCACACGGCGCTCGGGCTCCTGGCATGGGCGCTCCTCGCGGTCGCGCTCCGGCTGCAGCCGCCGGCCATCCGCGTGCAGGTCATCGTCCTCGTCTGCGTCGCGACCGCCCTCGAGGTCTTCGGGTCGCTCATCTGGCACGCGTACACGTACCGCCTCGAGGACCTGCCGCTCTACGTCCCGGCGGGCCACGGCCTCTTCTATCTCGCCGCGCTGCGCGCCGCGTCGCTGCCGATCCTCGTACGCGGTGCGCGCGCGATCGTGACCGTCGTGACCGTCGCCGCGACGGCGTGGATGCTCGTGAGCCTCGCGCGGCCGCCGCTCCCGGATCTCCTCGGCTTCGTCGTCTGGGCGATCTTCCTCCGCTTCGTGCTCCGCGGCCGCTATCCGCTGCTGTACGCGGTGAGCTTCGTGATGACAGCGGCGCTCGAGTGGTACGGCACGGGCCTCGGGATCTGGACGTGGTCGCCGGTGCTCCCGGTGGTCTGGCTGCCGGCGGGCAACCCGCCGGCGTGCATCGGCGCGGGCTACGCGGCGATGGACGCCCTCACCCGACGGATCGTCGGACGCTTGGCACGCCGACGACCGCTGCCGGCGGCGCCGCCCGCCGCGGCGACAGCGTGAGCGCGGCGCCGCGTCACGCCGTCGGGTCGCGCCGGTAGCGCCACAGCGACGCGGTGACGATCGCGAAGATCGCGAGGGTCACGACCGCGCCGAACGTCTCCGAATGGCGCTGGAGCGCGATCCAGTACATGACCGGGGTGGCGACGAGCAGCACCGCGGCCCCGGCCCACAGCACGGCTCGGCTGCGACCCGGATCGCGCGCGTGAAGCACGCCCGCGGCGAGCACGACCGGGACGATGAGCAGGATCTGATCGTACGAATTCGTGTACGGCGCCGCGAGCAGCGATAGCACCGGCCACACCGCCATCCAGGCGAGGCCGCGCGGATGGAACTGCAGCGCGACGGCGGTGAGCACAAGGACGACGATCGGCGCGAGCACGAGCCCCGGACCGCCGATGATCGTCACGAGGAGCGCCGGCACAGTGTCCGAGAACGGCCGCGTCTGCTGAGGCAGGACGATCTGGGCCCAGGTCGGCCACCACGACGGGAGCAGGATCCAGCCCGCGGCGAGGAGCGTGAGCGCGCCGGCGAGCGCGATCCCGACCGCGCGCAGGCCGGTCCGCGACGGTGGCCCGCCCGGGCGCTCCGGCCAGAGGGCGTGGACCGCGAACGCGGGCGCGGCCAGGAGGAAGAGCTGGGGCTTGGCGAGGAATGCGAGGGCGGCGAGGCCCGCGAGCATCGCGTGGCCGCTGCGCACCGCGAGGACCGCGGTGAAGAGCGCGGCCACGAGCAGGTAGCCCCACTGGCCGAGGACCAGCGTGAGGATGCCGACCCACGAAAGAAGGAGCGCGACGGGCGCGACCGCGTGATCGCCGGTCCGCGCCGGCAGGAGGAGCCGCAGCGCATAGCGCAAGGCGAGCAGCGCCGCGGCCAGGCTCGCGACGAGCCACAGGATCGAGACGACCGGCAACGGGAGGAAGCCGAGCGGCAGCAAGGGGACCGCGACCCAGGGCGGGTAGATGTAGACGGGCGTGTCGAACAGCTGCGTGCCGAGCGCGACGGAGAGCGGGCGCCACGTCTCCGGGTCATACGGGTCGTGGCCGGTCGCGATGGCACGAGGGCCGGCCCAGATGCCCGAGAGGTCGTCCTCGCCGATGAGCTCGATGCGGCGCTGCAGCGGGCAGAGAACGACGATGGCGAGGGACGCCAGTGTGGCGATCGCGAAGGCCCTGTCCGCGCGGCGCACCGCTGCAGCATCGCGGGATCCGGCGTCGGCGCCTAGCCGAGCACCTCGCGCATCGCCGATCCCCACAGATCGACCATCAGTCCCAGCGATGTCTGGTCGATCCGCTCGTTCCTCCCGTGGAACATGGACGAGAACTCGTTGAAGGGGATCCGCTCGCTGAAGAGCCCGTAGCCGTACGCCGTCACGCCCTTGCGGCGGAAGAAGCGCGCGTCGGTCGCACCGACGACGAGGAACGGGATCGTCGTGCCGCCGGGGACGAGCCGCTCGGTCGCGTTCGTGAGCGCGCGCCAGAGCGGTGTGTCGACGGGCGACGCCGTGGCGAGGTTGTCGCCTTCGTCCGCGATCTCGACCGAGGCCCACAGGTCGCCGATCGCGTCGCGCAGCATCGCGTGGACCGCAGTGCCGTCGATGCCCGGGAGCGTGCGGATGTCGACCTGGATCTCGGCGCTGTCGGGCACGATGTTCGTCTTCACGCCGCCGTGCATGACGTTCGGCGAGAACGTCGTATGGGTGGCCGCGTGCATCATCCGCGCGACCCCGACGGGCATCCGGCCCAGCTCGCCTTCGAGGTCCGGCGCGCTGCGCAGGAGCGCGCGCTGCGCGGGCGGCAGCTCGAGACCGTCGATGAAGCGCAGCCAGACCTGGTGCGTGTCCGCCGGCGGACGGTACGACGCGATCCGCCGCACGACCTCGGACATCTTCACGACCGCGTTCTCGGTGCGGTACGGCATCGACCCGTGGCCCGGCACACCCGTCACGCGCAGGCGCATCCAGTGCGAGCCCTTCTCGGCGACCATGATCGGAAGCCTTGGCGCGCTGCCGAGCGGGATGCGCGCGCCGCCGAACTCCGTGACGAGCAGGTCGCACCGCACGGCGTCCCACTCGTGCTCGACCAGCCACTGCGCGCCGTACGTGCCGAGCGCCTCTTCGTCGGCGACCGCGAGGTAGATGAGCGTGCCGCGCGGCCTCCAGTCGCTCCGCATCGCCCGCTTCACGGCGACGGCCATCGACGCTGTGATCCCGAGCATGTCGATCGCGCCGCGGCCCCAGACCTCACCGTTCACCAGCTCTCCGCCGAACGGGTCGCGCTCCCAGCCCTCGGCGCTCGCCGGCACGACGTCGATGTGACCCATGAGGCAAAGGGTGGGCGCGGTCGGGTCGGTGCCCTCGATGCGGAGCACAAGGTTGCCGCGCCCCGGGACCGCCTCGTAGCGCCGCATCTCGACGCCGGGACCGGCGAGGTACGCCTCGAGCGTCTCGACGCTGCGCGTTTCGTTCCCAGAGCCCGGTGTCCCGTCGTTGACGCAGCGGTTGCGGATGAGCGTCTGGAGGAGGTCGGTGACCTCCTCAATAGCCGTCGGCTCGCTTCGCTCGCTCGCGGCTAGCCGCTCCGCTCTTGTAGAGCTCGCTCGGACCGGCGGAGCCGGATCCTCGCTCGCCCTCACTCCATCACTCCATGACGCCGCCGCGGGTCATCGGCAGCGGGTCGAGCACGCGACGCAGGTCCGCCTCGGGGAGGACCTTCTCCTCGAGTGCGACGTCGAGGAGCGAGCGCCGCTCGGCGATCGCGCGCTTCACGAGGGCAGCGGCGCGCGCGTACCCGATGTGCGGCGACAGCGCCGTGGCGATGAGCGGGGGGCTCGCGTCGAGCAGCTCCTGCGCCCGTTCGCGGTCCACGCGCAGGCCGTCGATCGTCCGCGTGCGCAGCTGGCGCACCGCGTTCGTGAGGATCGTCGCGGAGAGGCAGACCGCGTAGTTGATGCCCGGCATCATCACGTTCAGCTCGAGCTGACCGGCCTGCGCGCCGAGCATGACGGCCGTGTCGTTCCCGATCACCTGGAAGCAGACCTGGTTGACCATCTCGACGATCGCCGGGTTCACCTTGCCCGGCATGATCGAGGAGCCCGGCTGCACCGCCGGGATGTGGATCTCGCCGAAGCCCGTGCGCGGCCCCGAGACGAGCAGCCGGATGTCGTTGCACATCTGGCCGAGCTCGATGGCCGCCGTGCGCATGCCGCTCGAGATGCGGACGAAGGCCGCCATGGACTGCATCGACTGGAAGAGGTCGGCCGCGGGCACGATCGGCTCGCCGTACCACTGCGCGAGGTGACGGCACACGCGCTCGCGGAACTTCGGGTCGGCGTTGAGGCCGGTGCCCGCGGCCGTGCCGCCGATCCCGAGCTCACAGAGCTCCTGGCGTCCCGCGCGCAGCCGCGCCGCCGCCGAGCGGACGCGCGCGGCCCAGCCGCCGAGCTCCTGGCCGAACGTGACGGGGACGGCGTCCTGCAGGTGCGTCCGTCCCGGCTTGACGACCTCGCGCACCTCCTGCGCCTTCGCGGCGATCGAGGTCGCGAGCTGATCGAGCTCCGCCGTCAGCGCCTTCGTCAGCTCGAGGTGCGCCAGGCGCATGGCGGTGGGCGTCACGTCGTTCGTCGACTGCGCCATGTTCACGTGGTCGTTCGGGTTCACCTTCGCGTACGTCCCGAGCGCTCCGCCGAGCTTGCGGTCCGCCAGGTTCGCGATGACCTCGTTCGTGTTCATGTGGAACGAGACGCCCGCGCCCGCCTGGAAGACGTCCACGACGAATTGATCGTGGTACTTGCCGCCGAGGATCTCGTCGCACGCCCACACGATCGCGTCACGGCGTTCGGCTGAGAGGCGCCCGGCCTCGGCGTTCGCCAGCGCCGCCGCTTTCTTCACCGACACGATCGCGCGGATGAACGCGGGGAACGCGCGGTACCCGCTGATCGGGTAGTTCTCGACCGCGCGCTGGGTCTGGGCACCCCACAGGGCGTCGGCGGGGACCCGGACCTCGCCGAGCGTGTCCTTCTCTATGCGCGTGCTCGTCGTCGCTCCCTCGGGAGGCCTCGTGATCGTCGTCATCTGGCCGCTCCTTCGCTCAAAGGTACGTCCACCTTCGCGACCGCTCCGCGTCGCGGCAAAGTGTCATTCGGCTCGAAGACGGGCCTCCGAACGGCTTTCCGCAACGTAGAATAGGCACATACCCCACATGCAGAAGAACCGGCTCACCTGGCTGATCGGCGGGCCCCAGGGGAGCGGGATCAACGCCTCCGCCGAAGTCTTCGCGAAGGCCTGCAGCCGTGCAGGACTGCGGGTCTACGCGAACATCGAATACCACTCGAACATCATGGGGAAGCACTCCTTCTATCGCGTCCGCGTCGACGACGAGGACGTGCGCTCCTACAAGGAGAAGACCGACATCCTCGTGGCCCTCGACCACGAGACGCTCGTCGGTGACGGGGACCATCGCCGCTGGCCCACCCACTACGGGCATCTCCACGAGGTGAACGAGGGCGGCGGGGTGGTCTTCGACAGCGACATCGGCTGGGATCCGCCGGCGGACCGCTCCGACGTGCGCTTCTTTCCCGTCCCGTTCCTGGAGATCATCAAGACGGCGCTCGACGAGGTCGGCAAGGGCGAGCAGGCGCGCCGCTACGAGGTCATGAAGAACACCGTCGCGCTCGGCGCGTCGCTCGCGCTGTGCGAGTACCCGTTCGACCTCGTGGCCGAGGTGATCATCGGGCAGTTCAAGGGCAAGCGCAGCGAGATCGGGCAGCTGAACGTCCGCGCCGCGCGGCTCGCCTTCGACCACGTCCGCGACAACTTCGACGCGAAGGCCTTCCCGTACCGGCTCCAGCCCGGCGCGGACAAGAAGGCGCGCATCCTCGCCAAGGGGTACGAGGTCATCGCCATCGCGAAGCTGAAGGCGGGCTGCGCGTTCCAGACGTACTACCCGATCTCGCCGGCGACGGACGAGAGCGTGTACCTCGAGCGGCACCAGCGCGATCAGAACCTGCTCGTCGTGCAGTGTGAGGACGAGATCTCGTCCATCAACATGGCCATCGGTGCCGCGCACATGGGTGTGCGCAGCGCGACCGCGACGAGCGGCCCCGGGTTCGCGCTCATGGTCGAGGGCATCGGCTTCTCGTCCATCACCGAGGCGCCCGGTCCCGTCATCACGATGTACCAGCGCGGCGGCCCGTCGACGGGCCTGCCGACGCGCCAGGAGCAGGGCGACCTCCAGTTCGTCCTCCACCCCGCGCAGGGCGATTTCCCGCACGTCGTGATCGCGCCCGGCGACCTGCGCGAGTGCTACCAGGACGTGTTCTCGGCCTTCAACTGGGCGGAGCAGTTCCAGCTGCCGGTCATCGTGCTGCCGGACAAGAAGCTCGCCGCCGTCTATACGACGATCGACAAGCTCGAGCTGAAGTACGACAAGGTCGAGCGCGGAAAGCGGTTCACCGGCTCCGAGTGGACGCCGTACGAAGCGAAGGGCAACGACGTCGTCGGGCAGGACGGCGACGGCGGCAACGGCCACGAGCCCGACGCGCAGAACGAGTACCTGCGCTACGCGCTGACGTCGGACGGGATCTCGCCGCGGAGCCGCCCGGGCGTCGTCGGCGGCCGCTTCTGGAGCACGACCGACGAGCACGACCCCGACGGCCACATCACCGAGGGCGTCGAGATGCGCATCGCGATGATGCACAAGCGCATGGGCAAGCTCGCGCTCCTCTCGAAGGCCATCCCGAAGGATCAGCAGCTCGCGTTGCACGGACCCGAGAAGGCCGACGTGACGATCGTCGCGTGGGGCTCGACCAAGGGGACGATCCTCGACGCGATGCGGATCCTCTCCGACGAGGGCAAGAGCGTGAACTTCCTGCAGTGCCGGCTCATGCGGCCGTTCCCGGCGGAGGACGTCGAGCGGATCCTGCGCGCGGCGAAGCGCGTCGTGCTCCTCGAGGAGAACTACTCGGGGCAGCTCGGCTCGCTCATCGCGGAGCAGACCGGGATCCGCATCGCCGACAAGGTGCTGAAGTTCGACGGCCGTCCCTTCAGCGAGGACGAGGTCGTCGCCGCGCTCCGCGCGCGCCTCGATGGCAAGGCCAAGGAAGGGATCGACGTGGTGATGACGCATGTCCGTTGAGGCGCCGGTGAAGAAGTTCGCTATCAAGGACTACAAGTCCGATCTGCACAACGACTGGTGTCCAGGGTGTTTAAGCCCTGACACGTTGATCGCGATGGCCGATGGCCTATGGAAGCCGATCCGTGACGTCGTCACGGGTGATCAAGTGATCGCCCACGATGGCAAGCCGCATCGCGTGACCGAGACGATGTCCCACTGGCACCCCGACTCGATGCATCGGGTGTCGGTGAAGTGCTTCGGCACCATCACGTTGACGCCGGACCATCCGATGTATGTCGTTCGTCGCCAGCGACGCAAGCGCGTGAACACGGAATGGAACGCGACCTGGATCCGCGCGGATGAAGTCAAGCCTGGCGACTACGTGGCGTATCCGCGGTCGCTTGCGAGCGAGGACATCGCGTCCCTCCCGCTGAGCTACGAGCGGAAGGCCAAGGACACGCGGAGCAAGCCGCTCCCGGGAGCGATCGGGCTCGATGCGGACGCGATGCGTCTCGCGGGTCTGTACATCGCCGAGGGCCACTCGCATGGCCGCGAGATCGTCTTCACATTCGGCTTCCACGAGCGCGACCTCGTGGACGAGACCGTTGCGCTGGTCGGGAAGACCTTGGAGCTCGGTGCGACCGTTCGCGAGCGTCCCGAGAAGGGCTCGACGGAGGTCCACGTCAGCTCGAGTTACCTGGCTGAGATCTTCGCATCTTGGTTCGGGACGTCAGCCGAGACCAAGCGCGTCCCGGCCGCTCTCATGTCGCTGTCGCCGACGCGCCAGCGCGCGCTGATCTCAGGTCTATGGGCCGGCGACGGCTGGAACAACGCGCGCAAGGCGCACTTCAAGACGATCTCGCCGGTCCTTGCCCAGCAGATGAAGACGCTCCTCGTGCGGCAGGGCATGGTCCCGACGGTCACCGCCCAACGCGCGAAGGACATCCATCTGGAGGCATACGCCGTCGAGGTCGTCAGCACGCGCGACTTCAACCTGTTGGCCACGATCGTCGACGCGCCGCAGCGGGAAGTGCGTCCGGGCAAGCCGCCGATGGTCATCACGGACGACTACGTCTTCCTGCCGGTCCGCAAGAACGAGGTCATCTCCTACGAGGGATACGTCCACAACTTCGAGGTCGAGGGTGTCCATTCCTACGTCAGCTCGGTCGGCGCTCTCCACAACTGCGGCGATTTCGGGATCCTCACCGGGATCCAGATGGCGCTCGCGAGCATGGGCCTCGACCCCGACAAGGTCGCCGTGTTCAGCGGCATCGGCTGCTCCGGCAAGACGCCCCACTACATCAAGGCCTACGGCTTCCACACGCTGCACGGCCGCGTCCTGCCGGTCGCGACCGGCGCGCGCCTCGTGAACCGCGACGTCACGGTCATCGCCCTGGGCGGCGACGGCGACGGGTACGGCATCGGCGCCGGCTACTTCGTGAACAGCGGCCGCCGCAACGTCGACATGGCGTACCTCGTCCACAACAACAACGTCTACGGGCTCACGAAGGGCCAGGCCTCACCCACCCTCCGCAAGGGCAAGCGCACGAAGTCCATGCCCGAAGAGGCGATCCAGGACGGCATCAACCCGATCGCGATGGCCGTCGCCGCGGGGTACACGTTCATCGCGCGCGGCTACGCGCTCGAACCGAAGCACCTCGCGGGGATCATCCAGCGGGCGATCGAGCACAAAGGCGCCGCGCTCGTCGACGTCCTCCAGACGTGCCCGACGTACAACGACCTCTACACGAAGGAGTGGTACGAGGGCGCGGACCTGCCGGAGAAGAAGAGCCGCCTCTACAAGCTCGAGGCGACCGGCTTCGACCCCGTAGTGCACGACGTCACGGACGAGCAGGAGATCGTCGCGAAGAAGGCGGCGGCGGTCGTGAAGTCGTACGAGAAGGAGCCCATCCCGATCGGCATCTACTACCAGGCGGAGCTGCCGACGTACGAGGACGCCCTGAACGGGCGCATCCCCGCGCTCGCCGAGAAGCCGCTCGTGGACATAGACACCTTCCACCGCGACGTGAACGTGCTCCTCGAGGCGATGCGGTAGCGCGGACCCGCCTGCCGGGGCGTCCCGGCGGAAGGGCGATCGATCCCATAGCGTCTCATCGAAGGGAGCGCGGGGCCTCAGACTACCTTCGATGGACCTTCGCCTGGATCACGCGGTCATCGCCGTCTCAGACCCTGCCCGCTCCGATGCCTTCTACCGCGACGTCCTCGGCGCAGACGTGCGCGAGCTGCCGCGCGGGCGGCGGGCGTACCGCTTCGGCGAGCAGCAGCTGAACGTCCACACCCCGGGCGCGACGCCCGAGCCGGTCGCGCGAGTGCGCATCACGCCCGGCAACAGCGACCTCTGCTTCGTGTGGGACGGCCGCATCGAGGACGCCGTCGCGCACCTGCGCTCGAAGGGCGTCGCTGTCGAGCTCGGCCCGGTCGAGCGTACCGGCGCGCACGGCGACGGCAGGAGCGTGTACTTCCGCGATCCCGACGGCTCGCTGCTCGAGCTCATCACGTATGAGGGGACGCGCTCGTGATCTTCTCGGGCGTTGACGGCTACGCGCGGGGCTGGCTCGTCCTCCGCTGCTCGTTCGACCGGCGGGGCCGCATGGACATCGTCGGCCTCGAGGGACACCGCGGATTCGCCTCCGTCGTCGCGCTGCCGGACAAGCTTCTGGTGGTGGACGTGCCGATCGGCCTCGTCGAGCGTCCGGGCGACGGACCCCGGGCCTGCGACGTCGAGGCGCGGCGCCTGCTGGCGGCGCGAGCGGCTTCGGTCTTTCCCGCCCCGACCCGCGCCGCGCTGAACTGCGCGACGTTCGCCGCGGCGAGGGCGATCGGGCCGATGAACCTCCAGACGTTCGGGATCCTGCGCAAGGTCGCCGACGTCGACTGCGCCATGCAGCCGGCGACGCAGACGCGCATCCGCGAGGGGCATCCCGAGCTGAGCTTCCGCGAGATGGCGCACGGCGCGGCGCTGCGGACGAAACGGTCCGCGGAGGGTCGCGCGCAGCGCGAGCGGCTCCTCTCGAAGCTCGGCCTGGACGTTGCCGCGCTCGTCGCGCGCCGGCCCTCCGGCGCGAACGCCGACGACGTGCTCGACGCCGCGGCGATGGTGTGGACGGCCGCGCGCATCGGGTTCGACCAGGCGCGCCCCATCCCGACCGACGCGCCGCGCGACGCGATGGGCCTGCGCATGGAGATCTGGGTCTAGGACACGGTGACCGCGACCGCCGAACTCCGCTTCCGTCCGATGACCGAAGCGGACCTGCCGCTTGTGCGCGAGTGGCTGCTCCGGCCGCACGTGCGCCGCTGGTGGGACGACGGCTCGGAGCCCGACTTCCCGGAAGGCTCGATCCGCGAGCGCCGCATGGCGATCCGCGGCGAGGATCCGACGGAGCACTTCATCGTCGAGCTCGATGCTCGCCCGATCGGCGACATCCAGTCGTACCGCACGACCGACCACCCCGACTACATCGCCGAGATCGGGATCGACGAGCCTGCTATCGGCATCGACGTGTACATCGGTGAGCCGGAGCTGATCGGTCGAGGGCTCGGGCCCGAGCTGATCCGCCGCTTCCTCCGCGACGTCGCCTTCCCGCGGTACCAGGTCGACCTCGCGCTCATCGGTCCGACGCGCTCGAACGCCGCGGCGATCCGGGCGTACGAGAAGGCGGGATACCGGTTCCGCAAGGTGTACGACGAGCCCGACACGCGGGAGCGCGAGCACTACCTCATGGAGCTCCGCCGCGCCGACATCGACGCGTGAGCGACCTCGCGGATGCGCTCGCGCGCGAGGAGGAGCTCGAGCTGCGCACGCGCGGCCGTCGCAGCGGACGGACGCATTCGGTGCGGGTCTGGTTCGCGCACGAGGACGGCACGCTGTGGCTGCGCGCCGACGAGCTGACGCCCGACTGGCTGCGCAACTTGCGTCGGCATCCCGAGTGCGCCGTGCGCGTCGGCGCGCACGAGCTCCAGGCGAGATACGAACGGCCGCCCGATCGGGACGCGGCGCTGCAGCGACTGGTCGAGCTGTGGCGCGCGAAGTACGGCGCGGAGTGGGTGCAGCCCTGGTACGTCGAGAAGGGCCGCGAGCCCGTGCTGCTCCGGCTCGAGATGTCGGCCTAGCGCGCTGAGACCGCGAGCGGCACGGGATCCGTGAGCGCGGCCATGCGCTCGACGAGGCCACTTCGGAGATCGACGTGCCACAGGCCGGGGTCGGGACCCGCGAAGTAGGCGAACGGCCAGAGCGCGACCGCGTGGTGCACCCGCGTCGTGACCGCGAACGGACCACCGTTCAGCACGCCGGAACGTGCGTCGTAGGTGCTCACGGTCGCTCCGCTCGCGGTCCGCGCGAAGACCGCGAACCGCTGCTCGTCCGACGCGACGATCGCCTCAGGGACGGTCGCGCCGTTCGGCAGCTCGGGTCCGTCGATAAGCGCCAGGTCGCCGCGCTTCACGCGATGGAGCGTGCCCGCCGTCGTGCCGACGACGAGCCCGCCGTCGGCGAGCATCGCGGAGGCCACGATCGGTCCGCCGGGGACCTCGACGCGAGCGGTCTGTCCGACGAGGGTGTCGATCGCGATCTTGGAGGCTGAGGCGCAGACGATCGCGATCCGGCTTTGGCTCGCGAGCAGGCGATCGCCGCACTCGGCTTTCGAGATCCCGCCTCGCACCGCGAGCGGGGACGTCGCGATCTCCTCGACGCGTACGCCGCTGCCGGCCTTCACGAGCACGAGCACGCGGTCGATGCGATCCTGCGCGATCGCCAGCCCGTCGGCGGGCTCTTCGGCGAGCGTCGTCGACCCGATCTCGGCGCCGGTGGCGGCGTCGAGCGCGCGGATGCGCGTGGACCCGTCCTTCCGATCGAGGACGTACAGGCGGGCGCCGTCGAGGCTGACGACCGCGTGCGCCTTTCCGGACACGGGGATGCGGAACGGCGTGAAGTGGTTCTGCAGCTTCACGGCGTGGATCTCGCTGCCGGCGAGCGTGAAGACCGTCGCGGGCACGAACGACCCACCCATCATGTCGTCGACGTTGATGGTCGGCGTAGCGGTGGCCGCCGCGCGGAGCGAGGCGGTCGCCGCGGGCGATCCGGCCGGCCGGGTCGCGGCCGGAGCGCACGCGGCCGCGACCACGAGCAGCAGGACGCCGAGACGCATCAGGCCACCGAATGCGTCGCCACGAGCCGGCGACGCCGAATGAGGACGGCAAGGGCACCGAGCGCGGCGAACGCCGTCGCTCCGACGACGCCGAGGGCGCGACCGTCGAGCGCCGGGCCGTAGTCGAAGCGGACCGGTGCCAGGACGGGCAGGTCGGCGTCCGCGGGAACGGACGTCGTCGCGCGAGCCGACGTCCCGACCGTGAAGCGGATGTCGGTGATGTCCTCGACGCTCTCGCCGATGGCGAACCGGCCGTCGTAGGCAGCGGCGCGGAACGGGTAGAACACGCCGGCATACGTCGCGGTCCCGCTGTCCACCGATACCAGCTTCATCGCGACGTCGAGGCACTTCGTCCGCTCACCGTCGGTCTGCATGACGACGGAGAGCGCCTTGTCGGGGAAGGCGAGGCCGGCGGGCGATGTGGCCTTCACGACGAGGACGATGGGCGCCCCTTCCGCCCAGGGCGATCCATCCCGCGTCTGGACCGACACATCCGAGACGGCGAACGAGCCGGCGGCCGCGGCGGCAGTGGAGAAGAGCACGAACGAGAGGCCGAGCGCGAAGAGAGATGACCAGACCCGCATGTCTGACCTCCTTGGGAACGCTGCTCATCCCCATACAGCCGGGCTGCTGAGCTGGTTCCCTACACGGAGCCAGGCGTGGTCCGGCGGAGCGACCGTAGGTCTACCGCCGCGCGGCGGGTCGCATGCGGAGGCGCCGGGCAAGCGCGGGATACGCGAGCGTGCCGACGAGACCGGCGAGCAGGTCGCCGGGCTGATCCCACCAGGCGCGCACGTTGTGCGTGCCGAAGAAGACGTCGGTCAGCGACTCCTGGGTCTCGAGCGCGACGTGCACCGCGTTCGCCGCGATGAACGCCCGCCGTCGAGGCAGGCCGAACGCTCGCTCGAAGACGAGCGCGATCGCGCCCGCGCCATGGCAGTGCGGGATGAGATCGAAGTGCGTGTGCGAGTCGTAGAGGTCGAACGAGTTCCCGGCCATGTCGAGCCAATACAGCGACAGGTAGAGCGCATCCCAGCCCCACGGGTAGCGACGCCAGCGCTTCGTGAGCATCTGGACCGCCGGGAACAGCATGCTCATCCCGCTGACGATCACGAGATTCCGGATGGGGATCGCCTTTCCCGCGAAACGCGGATCGTCCTGGTGCGTCATCACCTCCCACAAGAAGTAGGCGAGGTGTGCGCGGATCAGGACGTTCAGCACGCCGGCCAACACACCGCGCCGACCTGCACGCCGCGATCCCACTCGCGCTGGCCGGGCAAAAGAAATGAGCGACGCTCCTTGCGAAGCGTCACTCGACTGGCGCTAGAGCAAGTTGCGCGACAGCGCCGTCCGCAGGTCGTGCGAGCCATCCTCCCGCGTGAACTCGTAATACGCGCGCACCGAGCCGTCCAGCATCTCGACGAGCTCGGCGTAGCGCACACCGCCGGCACCGCTCGCGGTCCCGATCGCGGGACCATCCACGCTCACCTTCCGCCACTCCACGAGATCGGAACTGACCGCGACCCCGCAGCGCTCCTCATAGTTGCCCTCCACTCGGCTGCCGTCGTAGAGGCCGACCCACTCGTCGCCGACGCGGATCGCCGTCGTCAGTCGCGCGGTGTGGTCGTCCCAGCGGCCGGGAGTCGGCCCGAGGACCGCGCCGCGCCACT
>WNFV01000841.1_pt1 | contig 56039 bp, 59 predicted proteins | sample 5400101 | NCBI WGS metagenome assembly WNFV01 (sample SAMN13153361, study PRJNA577476) | soil metagenome | isolation source: 115 cm soil or saprolite under grassland replicate 1 | place: USA:California | collected 2016-06-15
CGCCTCGATCCCGCGCTGGAGCGGCGCGTGGACGAAGAGCTCGCCCGCTTCGACGAGGGCTGAGCCTTTCTGACGCGGATCCCCGTAGCTTTTCTGGCGGGGCTCATCTCGGTGATCACGCCCTGCGTGCTCCCGCTCGTGCCGGGCTATCTCTCGGCGGTGTCCGCGGTCGAAGCGAACAGGCTGGGCGAGCCGGGTGCGGCCAGGCGGGTTGCCCTCTCCAGCCTCCCGTTCATCGCCGGGTTCACCGTCGTCTTCGTCGTCCTCGGCGCGGGCGCGGCCGCGATCGGCGGCATCCTGGATTCCGACCGGCAGGCTGAGCTGGCGGGCTTCGTCCTCGTCGTGCTCGGCCTGACGTTCATGGGCCTCCTTCCCTGGCCCGAGCGGGTCGTTGCGCCCGGTCTCCTGTCGGGAGCTCGCCGCCGAGGCTCGAGCACGCTCCTCGGCGCCGCGTTCGCCGTCTGCGCGGCACCCTGCATCGGCACCGTCCTCGCCTCGATCCTCGTCATCGCGAGCGACACGGGGACGGTGCTTCGAGGGGCCGTCCTCCTCGCCGCCTACTCCGCCGGGCTGGGGCTGGCGTTTCTCCTCGCCGGCGTCGCCTTCACGCAGGCGATGGGGACCTTCCGCTGGCTCCGTGACCACTACGTCGTCATTCGCATCGTCGGCGGCGTGATGCTCGTCGCGCTCGGGCTGCTGCTCTTCTTCCACAGAGACTGGTGGCTGCGCGTCTTCCTCAGCCGCCTGCTCGACGATCTCGGGCTAGGGGATATCTAAGGCGCCGCTTGCGGTGCCGACCATCAGGACGCGCGGGCTTTGCCCGTGCGTCCGTCTGAAATGACCGGTCGAGATCACTCCGAATCAACCGATAACACCTCTAAGGGGCGGAGCTGAAGCGAGCCCAGCTCCTGGGCGGCCTCGACCTGTCCCAAGAGCGCTGCGACGTCCACTCCGCGGTGCTCGGGCGCAAAAGGTGAGAGGCGGCGGGCGGCCTTCTCGAGCTGACGCTCGCATCCGGTCTCGTTGCCGCGCCCGGCCTGGTACCAGGCGACGACGACGTGCACGAGGCCCTGGAAGAAGTCCTTTTCCTCCCGCTCGGCCGCTCGCCACGCGTCCTCGAGCGCCTCGTGCGCCGCGAAGTACTCGCCTGCGCGGGCGAGGTCGAGGCCTCGGGCGAGATCAGCCGAGAGCGACTTGGACGTTGCCACCTTCGACTCGGACCTCGTAGGTGCGGGCCTGAATGGCGAGGTCGAAGTCGTTCTTGCCCGTCGCGACGTGGTACTTCCAGCCGTGCCAGGGACAGGTCAGATAGTGATTCGCGTCGACCTTGCCCTCACCGAGCGGCCCCTGCAGGTGGAGGCAGACGCCCTGCAGGGCGTAGAGCTCGCCGTCGACGTTGGCGAGCGCGATCTTCTCGTCGCCGGCCTCCACTGCAGAGACGGTGCCGGGAGGGACGTCTTCGAGGCGCGCGACGGTGACGAAGTTCCCGTTCGCCATGTTCTCTCGACGCTAACAGAGTGCTACCCTCAGGCGGCCGTGGCGACGATCCTCCTTGCGGGGGTGGATCTCTTCATCCGGGGCAAGCTCGAGGCTTCGCTCCCCGGTCATCACCTCGTGACGACCGACAGCATCGAGCTGCCTGATCTCGTCGTCGCGGACGTGGCCCGAGTCGATCCGTACGACGTGGCGGACTCCTATCCGGACGTGCCGCTCCTCGGCTTCACGAACCACAAGGACACCGCCGGCCTGCGACGGGCGAACGAGGCCGGCTTCGACCAAGTGGTCGCGAAATCGGCGCTCGACGAGCGGGCTCCGGAGCTGATCGACCAGCTTCTGGCCTCGATAGACTGATCTGCTCCGATGACCTACATCATCGCCGAGCCCTGTATCGACATCAAAGACCTCTCGTGCGTCGATGTCTGCCCGGTCGACTGCATCCACGAGTTCGAGCGGATCCTGATCATCGATCCCGAGGAGTGCATCGACTGCTTCGCCCCCGGCGAGCAGCTACTCACGACCTACGGCCTGCGCTCCTTCGCCGAGCTCGAGAACCAGCCTTGCCGGGTGCTCACGGACGACGGCTTCAAGCCGGCGCTCGTCAAGCGGTTCCGCCGCAAGCCGCTCGTCAAACTCGAACTGGCGCCGGCGTTCGAGGAGAGAGACCGTTACGGCGGCTGGCGCTTGACCACACGCAACATCTCGAGGTTCAGGCGAACGATCTGGGCGACACCGACCCACTCCTGGTTCCTGACAGACGGTGACCGAACCGATTCGCTGGCGCCCGGTGACTTCGTGCCGGGCATGCGGCATCAACCGAAGCGCGAGAATGAGAGCTACCGGCTGGGCGTTCTACACGGCCTCGTCTATGGCGATGGGAACTGGAATCGGCAGGAAATCCGATCAGGCGATCACGTTCACTACGTATCTCTGTTCGGCGAGCGGGTGGGGAGATACCGCGACTTCTTCGATCAAATCAAGTTCTGGCCTTCGTTCGACATCCATCCGGGCTACGCGGGTACCGGCGTGGTGCGCGCCGGTGTCAATCTCAAGCGCTCGCTGCCGGAGACGGCTGACACCGAATACATCGCTGGCTTCGCGGACGGCTGGATCGCTGCGGACGGTGACCCAGTCAAGGCAGGGTCCTGGCGACTCCGGTCGACCGACCACGAGGCGCTTTCATGGCTAGAGGCGGTTGCGCCGTACGCCGGCCTCGTCACCGTCGGATCCGGCGAGGAAGGCAATCGGGAAACGAACTTCGGGGTCCGCACTCGTCCGATCCGCTGGCTGTATCTCGCGTCGCGCGAGGTCTTCTGGAGGGTCATGAACGTCGAACCGCAGGAGGCAGACGCCGAGGACACATTCTGTGCCGTGGTGCCCGAGAAGCACTCCTTCACGCTGGCCGGCGGCGTCTTGACAGGTAACTGCGGCGCCTGCGAACCGGAGTGCCCGGTCGAGGCGATCTTCCCCGAGGACGCGCTCCCCGACAAGTGGGAGCCCTTCGTCAAGATCAACTACGCCTACGGTGACGGCGCGGACGTGGTCAACAAGCTCACGGACGAGTACGCGACCGAGCACAACGTCCAGAACCCACCCCTGGAATAGAAAGCTCGCTTTCGGGAACGATCCCGAGGCAAGCGAAACAGGGGGTCACATGCCTCAGCAAGCGTGGAGCAACAAACGAGAGCGCCAGTACGAACACGTCAAGGAAAGCGCCAAGGAGCGCGGCGCGTCGACCAAGCGGGCGAAGGAGATCGCCGCGAGAACGGTCAACAAGGAGCGTGCGAGAAGCGGCGAGGCCAGGGAGTCGTCGCGCTTGTCGCGTCAGGACATCTCGTCCGGCCGCCGCGGCGGGCTGCGCTCGCGCTCGGGCCGTTCCACCGGGCAGACGAAAGAGCAGCTCTACAACCAGGCGAAGCGCCTGAACATCACGGGCCGCTCCAAGATGAACAAGCGACAACTGCTCGCTGCCGTCAATCGCAGGAAATAGGGATCGCTCGGGCCTCGTTTCGCTAGATAGGGTGAGAGCGAGATGAGGCCCAAGATCCTCGATCACGTCGCGCTGTGGGTGGCTGACCGCGACCGCATCGCAGATTTCGTCACCCGTCATCTCGGGATGCACGTCATCGAGCGGACGGACAAGTTCACGCTCGCCGGCTCCGATGCACGGCACGGGAAGCTCACGCTCTTCGCGGAAGAAGGCCCGCGCGAGCGCGGCGCACTCAAGCACATCGCTCTCAGGGTGAGCGATCTGCAGAGCGCGCTCGGTCAGCTGCCCGAGCTCGAGCTCGAGCGGGGTGATGGGGCTGCTTACTTCGACGTTGCCGAGGGGCTCCGGCTCGGCCTCGTGGAAGCACCGACCGAAGTCGAGTATGACCTCGACCACGTCGCGCTCTTCTCGGCCGAACCGGATGCGACGGCGCAGCGCTACGAGGATTTCGGCTTCTCCCCAGGCGGCGAGCGCCGGGTCGAAGCCGGCGGTGCCTATGTCGAGTTTCACGACGGCGAGCCTGGAGATCCCGAGCGCCCCCTTCTGAACCATCTCGCAGTGCTCGTCGATTCGGCTGAAGAGACGCTCGACGATGCGAAGCAGGCCGGGATGGAGATCGACAACGTCGTCGACGCGCCGAACACCTACGCGGTCTTCGTCTGGGGGCCCGAGCGCGTGAAGATCGAGTACGTCGAGCAGAAGCCGACGTTCGCACTCAAATAACCGGCCTAGATGCCGTGGTGGTGGAGCCGAGTGGGTCGACCGGTCATTTCAGACGGATCCACGGGCAAAGCCCGCGGATCCTGAGGACGGCATCGCAAGCGACGCCTTAGTGGTTGTCGGGGCGGGCATGGCCGGCCTCGTCGCGGCGGCACGCGCGCGCGAGCTGGGCGCGGAGCCGGTTGTGCTCGAGAAGGGGAACCGTGCCGGCGGCTCGATGCTGCTATCGAGCGGGGTCGTCTGGCGCTACCTCTCGCTGGACGCATTCCAAGCCGAGTGCCCCGGCGGCGACCCGGCCCTACAGCGGGAGATCATCGAGCGCCTGGACGAGGGGCTCGAGTGGCTCGAAACCCTTGGCGCGCCGGTCGTCGCACGGGAGACAGGCAACCCCCGCACCCTCGGCAAGCAGTTCGACCCACGAGGCTTGACCGAAGTGCTCCTGCGCGCCGCCGGACAGGTCCACGTTGGCCGTGGCCTAGTGCCAGGCACCGAGACAGGTCTTCAGGGGCCGGTTCTGCTCGCCACCGGTGGCTTCCCGGTGCGGCTCGCGCGCGAACGGGGCTTGATGCTGCGCGCGAATCGCTGGAGTGAGGGCGAAGGCCTCGAGCACGGGGTGGCTCGGGGCGCACAGACGGCCGGAGACCTCGATGAGTTCTACGGACGCGCGATGCCTGCCGTCGCGGAGGTCGCCGAACGGGATTTCGTCCGTTTCACCCAGCTCTACGGTAAGTACGCGACGGTGACCTCGCACGACATGGCTGAGCGCTTCGAGGGCGAGCCGAGCTGGTCGGAGACAGATCTCGTGCAGCAGATTGCGCGGTGGCCCGAGGCTCTCGCCTGGTACATGGTTGAGCAAACAGCCCTGGAGGAACGAGTCCGCGAGCGAACGGTCGGCGAGATGATCGAGCGGGCGCGCGAGGCCGGTGCGCCGGTCGAGCAAGAGGACGGACGCATTTCCGTGCTCGTCCGGGCGAGCGTCACGCAAACACTAGGCGGCCTCAGGATCGACGAGCGTGCACGGGTTGTCGGGGCAGAAGCCCTCTACGCGGCCGGCGCCGACGTCGGCGGCATCTCGAGCGGCGGCTACTCGAGCGGCCTGGCCGCTGCCCTCGTCTTCGGGCGGATCGCCGCGGAAGAGGCGCTCAGCCGGGCGTAGGCTGGAGGTAGGCGCAGGGGCGGCGGTCCTGCGGCAGCGGGGAGGGGCTCACCCGCGAGACGAACCACCGGCCCTGGCCGTCGAGGTCGACGACAGATCCGACGGCAGGTGGCTCGCCTTCGCGCTCGACGAGCTCGTAACCGGTCGGTTTCGAGACGAAGAGGACGTGTCCCTCAGCCATTGCGCCGCGAGTCTAGCGACGGACTCTGTACGGCGGGAAGACGATTCGGACCGCCGTCCCCCCGTCGGGGCCGGGATCGATGCTCATCCGCCCGCTCAGCGAGCGAGCGCGCTCCGCGATCGCGTCGAAGCTCGCGCGCCGCCGCTCTCCGGGAGCGTCGTCCGCGATCACGGCCTCGACGCCTCCGCCGGCGACCTCGCCGATCCGCACCGAAACGCGCGTCGGCGGGCCACGGCGGATGGCCTGATGGAGCGCTTCCCGGATGATCTGGAAGATCGCGACCTGAGCGTGCTCGGACAGCGCCTCGGCGCTTTCCACATCAAGATCGATCTGGATGCGGTTCGACATGCCGAGCTGGTCAGCCAGCGCCCGAACCGCGGGCCCGAAGCCCTGGTCGCGGAGCACGACCGGCTCCAGCTGGAACGAGAGGTCGCGCAGCGAGCGGATCGTCTCGCGCTGCTTCTCGAGCGCCGAGCTCAGGATGCGGTCCGCCTCCTCGGTCCGGCCGGCCTCGACCGCGGCGCTGACGGCGTCGAGCATGAGCGCGATCCCGGACATCGACTGCAGGGCGCCGTCGTGAAGGATCAGAGCAAGCCTCCGGCGCTCTTCCTGCTCGGCTGTGATCAGCTGGTCGGAAAGGCGAGCGTGCTCCGCCGAGAGGCGCTCGATCTCCTCCCCGATCCGCTCGTCCCGTTGTTGCTCGCTGATCAAGAGGAAGGCGGCGAGCGCTCCCGCGCCACCGACAGCGACGAGCAGTCCGAAGAGCGCCAGCCACTGAGCGTCCAGGCCGAGCCCGATCAGCGCGAGCATCGCACCGGCGACCACGACCCCAACGAGCAGGCCTGGTCTAGTCGATGATCGCTTCGCGAAGCGCAATCGCCACCGCGTGCGTCCGCGTGTCCGCCTCGAGCTTTGTGAGGATGTGGCGCACGTGGCTCTTGACGGTCTCCTGGCTGATGAAGAGCTTGGCGGCGGCGTCGGCGTTCGACATGCCGTCGGCGAGCAGCTGGAGGATCTCGCGCTCGCGACCGGTGAGCATGTCCTCGGCCTTGCCCGTCAGGAAAGCGGGCATCAGGGCGGGGTCGACGTAGCCCTCGCCCGCGACGACCTTCTCGATCGCCCGCAGCAGGGTCTGGTGCGGCGCCTCCTTGAGGATGTAGCCCTTGGCCCCGGACTCGAGCCCGCGCCCGAGCAGGCTGCGCTCGCTGAACGCGGTGAAAATGAGGACGGCCGTTCCCGGCACCTTCTCCGTCAGCTGCTTCGTCGCCTCGAGCCCGTCCATGCCCGGCATCCGCACGTCCATGATTACGACGTCGGGCTTCCGCCGCTCGGCCAGAGCGACGGCGCTCGCCCCGTCCGCGGCCTCGCCGATGACGCGGATATGCGCGGCGCGCGAGAGCGAGAGCCGCAGGCCTTCACGGACGACCTCGTGGTCGTCGACGATCAGGCAGGTGATCTCCGGCTTCCCGTCGGAGTTGGCTTCTTCGGGCACGGCCAAAGGATTGTATTCGCGTAATCAGACCGCGAGTGAAAGCTGTTCCGGCTTCTGCTCCGGCTCGACGGCGTCAGTCGCCGGTCGGACACGCCGAACGTCGCGACTGCTCGACCAAGGTCAGCGGTTGAACCAGCGCTCCCGGCGGCTTGCCCCGAAGTGCTTCTTTTCGGCGACGAGGTCGCTCGACGGCTGCTTGAAGGTGCCTGTCGGCTTCGGCCCCGAAAGGAAATCGACATCGACCCGACCGACGCTGCCGGCTCCGAACTCGACATAGCAGGAACCTCGTCCGTCATACGCCGCCGGCTGCTCGTCTCCGCGGAGTTGAGCCAGGAGCGACGTGGCAACGACGCGCGCCGCCCCTTCCGAGAACACGCCCGCCTTCGGCACACCGACGGTGGCGACGTCCCCGATCGCGTACACGTCCGCGAAACGGGTCTCGAGCGTTCGCGAATCCACGGGTACGTAGCCGTCCTCGGCCATCCCGCTCTCGAGGACGACGTCAGGCGCGCGGTGCTTCGGGACACCGAGGAAGAGGTCGTACGGCAGCTCCGCGCCGTCGTCGAGCACTGCTACGCCGCGCCCCGGGTCGAGCGAGCTCACCCGGCGACCGGGGACGAACTCGATGCGACGCTCGGCGAACGCTGCCAGAAGCGCCGCCGAGGTGTCCGGTGAAGGGGGAACCGGCGTCCCGAACGGCATCACGAGCGAGATCTCACAGTCGTCGCGGACGCCCCGCCGCGACAGGTAGTCGTGCAGAAGAAGCGCCGCCTCGCTCGGCGCGGGCGGGCACTTGAACGGCGCCCCACAGACGCCGACGATGGCGCGGCCGCGGGTGAACGTCGGCAGCACCTCGCGCAGCCGCTCGGCGCCGGGGACGGAGTAGAACTCGTTGCCGCACTCGGCGAGTCCGGGCGTCGCGTCGAAGTCGTAGTCGGCGCCGAGGGCCACGACGAGGACGTCAGCCTCGTGGGAACCCTGGTTCGTCGTCACCCGCCGCGCTTCGGGGTCGATCACGGTGACGGTCTCGCGCAGGAACCGGACGCCGGGTTTGACGATGACGGCATAGGGCAGGCGGACCTCCTCGAGCGTCGCCCTGTCGAACATCACGTCGAGCTTCGAGTAGCCGAAGACGAAGGCGTCGTTCTCGTCGATCAGCGTGACGCCGGCGTTGTTGCCGAGCGCCTCGGACAAGACAGTCGCGAGCTCGAGACCGCCGAAGCCCGCGCCCAAAACGAGGAAGCGCGCCTGCATCGGAGGAGCTTAACCACCTGCGTCGGCCCGACATCGCGAGCGGAGGCGTGGAGCTGCCGCACGGGCAGGTGCCCCCTCTCGTCCGGGCGAACTACACCGCCAGTGCTAACTGCTCCGCAACCACCGGCGGCTCTGGCTCAAGTCGGATGGAGCGGCGGTCTCGCACGCCGTACTCCTTCGCCAGCTCGTTGACCAGCTCGCGAAGCGGCTTCGTCTCCTCCTTGCCGAGGTAGGCTCGACGCCGATAAAGGCGCTCGTACCGCGCGAGTTCCTCGGGCCAGTTCCGCGCTAGGTTCTCAAGAAAGTGCTCCCGGGTGCCGGGACGAAGGAAGAGGAGGTTGGCCCACACGCCGCAAGCTCCCGCATCACGCGCCGCGCGCACGACTTTGGCCAGTTGGGAAGGCTTCGAAGAAATCCCGGGCAGGATCGGTGCCATGCCCACACCGGTCTTGATCCCGGCTTCTACGAGCTTCGACACGGCTTTCAGTCGCTGGCGTGGATGGGCCGTCGACGGCTCGGTCTTGCGCCAGACCTCCTCGTCGAGCGTCGGGATCGAAAAGGTGACGTCGACGCGCGCCCGGCGCGCGGCTTCGACGAGGACGTCGATGTCGCGGACGATCATCGGGCCGCGAGTGATGATGCTGAACGGGTTCGCCGCCTCGCCCAGCGCCTCGATGCACGCTCGCGTGAGCCCGTAGCGGCCCTCAGCCGGCTGGTACGGGTCGGTCGCGGCCCCGATCGCGACCCAGTCGGGCTCATACGAGCGGCGGGCGAGCTCGCGGCGGAGCACCTCGGCGACGTTGACCTTGACGCGGATCGAGGTGCCATAGCGGTCGTCCGAGGGCCTGTCGGCGCGCCGCTCGAACGCACGGACGTAGCAGAACGTGCAGCGGTGGACGCAGCCCATGTAGGGGTTGAGCGACCATTTGAACTGCATGCCCTTGACCCGGTTCAGCGCGCTCCGGCAGGGCTCCTCCCGGTAGTCGACGCGCATCCTTGGGATTATAGAACATATGTTCGTGATCGAGTTCGTGGTCGATTTGAGTCGATATGGAAGTCTCTCTGGCGCACGGCCTATCGTTGGTCGATGGGTCCGGATCCGAACGAGCCTGACTGGCTTCAGCAGTCGTACGACAAGTTCCCGCGCATCGAGAAGGCGTTTCAAGCCGCGCTCGGCGAGACCCTGCACCCGCGAAGCCCGGAGCTGCTCTACGAGCTCGCTCGGGACCTCGAGTTGCCGCATGGATCGCTCGCTGTTGACGTCGGGTGCGGCGAAGGGACGCACTCCTATCGCCTAGCAAAGAGCTTCGGTTTCTCCGTCACCGGCATCGACCCCGTCCCCCGCCATGTTGTGCTCGCTACGGCAGGGCTCGAATCGCTGGATGCTGATGTGGGCGCGCCGCATCCGCTTCACGCTCGGAGCGGCGGAGGCGCTGCCGATCGAGGAGGGAACCGCCGACCTCGTCTGGTGTCGTGACGTCTTGGTGCACGTCGCCGACCTCGAGCGAGCCTACGCGGAGTTCCGCAGGGTGTTGCGTAACGGCGGCCGAGTGCTCGTCTACCAGATTGTTCGCGACCGACCGCCTCGAGCCGCGCGAGGCGGAGTGGTTGTGGCGGACGATAGGCGTCGTCAAAACAACCGCCGACCCCGCCCGGACGGACGCCGCGATCGCCGCGGCCGGGCTGCGGGTCGACGCCCGCATCGATCTCGCGTCCGAATGGGGCGAGTGGTCAGAGGAAAATGCCGGCGCCGTCGGGCGAAAGCTGCTGCACGCAGCACGCCTCTTGCGTGAACCCGAGCGGTACAGCGCGCAGTTCGGCCAGCCGGCGTACGAGATCATGCTCGGCGACTGCCTTTGGCACGTCTATGCGATGATCGGCAAACTCGAGCGGAGGGTGCACCTACTGACCAAGACGTGAGCCCGTCTCGCTCGGCTGCTTTCAAGCCGCCGAGCGGTAGATCTCCGTCCGTTCCCACGCCAACCGACGCTCGCCGGCGACGCGCGCCGTCACGAAAACACCGGTGCCAAGTTCGCGCTCGTCGAATAGCTTGAGCCGGCGGGCCCGGAAGCGGTAGAAGCGATAGGCGCCCGGGTTGTACTGGTGATAGGCGGGGAATCGCTTCGCGTAGAGCTCTTCGACGGACTCGAGATCCGCGCCGTCGGCCTCACGGGCCGAACCGAACAGCTGGATCCCGCGGTCGGGCCTGCCCCATACTTGTCTCGAGTCGTAGACAGCAACCGCAACCGTGTTGCTGGCGCGGACGTTGCGCGAGTGCTTCGCACGCGGCTCGGACAGCCAGACGAGATCGTACTCCGGGCTCCACGCGAAGTAGGCCGTGTTGACATGGGCGTGGCCGCCGGACGTGACCGTCGCGATCGCACAGACGGGCGAGGCGTCCAGGAGCTCCCGCGCGATCGCCGTCATCCGCGTAGTGGCGACCGGACGTTTCGATCGCTCGATTGCCATCGCGATCTCTTCCCAGACGTTCTTACCCGAGGACGCGAATCTTGGAACGGACGGCGCAAGTCGCACCCGACGCGTATCCATTCCAATCGAATATGGACATATGTTCGTGGAAAGGGAGGGAATCGTCGCGCTTTTGCCACAGAAGCGCGCGTTTGCGGCAATTACGCTCACCGCGGGTGGCGGGTGGAACCTCCTCCCCACCCAGGGTGGGGATCTGGGCCGATGACTCCGCCGATGCCTCACCTATACTCAGAGACGATCGCCGTTGGACGACGACCACCCGCCTAGTACCCGCGCCCCGGAGAGCGGGGCGTGACGATCCTTCTTCAGCTTCTCGCCGTCGCAGGGCTCCTGCTGCTGAACGCATTCTTCGTGGCGGGCGAGTACGGGCTCGTCACCGCTCGCCGAACGCGCATCACCGAGCTCCGCGACCAGGGCAACCGCGGTGCGCGGCTGGTCCTCCAGATCACCGCGAACCCCCCACGGTTCATCGCCGCGATGCAGCTCGGCGTTACGATCACCAGCCTGGGCATCGGTGCCCTCGGCGAGCCCGTCTTCGCGCACATCTTCGAGCCGATCCCCGCGACGATCGTCTCTTTCGGGCTCGCCTTCCTTCTGATCACGTATCTCCACGTCGTCATCGGCGAGCTGATTCCGAAGGGAATGGCGCTCGGCCATCCGGAGACGACCGCGCTCGTCGTCTCGACTCCGGTGCGCTGGTTCTTCGTCCTTCTCAAGCCGCTCATCTGGGTGCTCGAGCGCTCGTCCGACGGCGCCCTGCGCCTGCTTGGGCTCGAGCCGCCGGGCGAGGAGCGTGGCGTCTACTCCGAGGCCGAGCTGAGGATGCTGCTCGCGCGCTCGACCGAGCACGGCGAGCTCGAACAGCAGGAGCAGGAGATGCTCTACAAGGTCTTCGACTTCGCGGACAAGGAGGTCGCCGACGTCATGGTGCCGCGGCCCGAGGTCGTCGCGCTCTCGATCGACCTCCCGCCGGAGGAATGCCTCGCCGCCGTCATCGACTCACCGTACACGCGCTATCCCGTCTACCGGGAGACGCTCGACAACGTCGTCGGCATCCTCCACGTGCGCGATCTCTTCTCGGCGATGAACGACCGCGGCATCGCGAACATCCGCATGGAGGAGATCGTTCGCGACGCGTACATCGTCCCGGAGACGAAGGATCTGGCGGCGATGCTGACCGAGTTTCGCCGCACGAACCAGCACATGGCGATCGTCGTCGACGAGTACGGCGCGATGCAGGGCATCGTCACGCTCGAAGACCTGCTCGAGGAGATCGTCGGCGAGATCGAAGACGAGTTCGACCTGCCCGACGAGTCGTTCGAGCGTATCGATGACGACACGATCCGCATCGACGGCACGTTCCCGATCGACGACTTCAATGAGCAGTTCGGGACGCAGCTTCCGATCGAGGACTACCACACCATGGGCGGCTTCGTCTTCGGCCTCCTGGGCCGCGCACCCGAGCCCGGGGACTCGGTCGACTCCGACGGCATGCGCTTCGACGTCGTCGAAGTGGAGGGCTCGCGCATCCACAAGATCTCGGTCACGTTCATCGAGCGCCGCCAGCAGCCGACGAAGGAAGAAGCTGCGGCCGAAGGGTAGTGCCGGCGTCCGCGTGCCGGACCTATACTCGGCGGCACCCTGAGCAGACAGCTTCCGACCGCTTTCGCCGCGCTCACGGAGCCGCCAGAGTGGCCGCGCCCACGGACCTTTCCGTGGCCTGAGCGGCTGGAGCGCGGCGTGGAGAGCCTCTCGGGTGTCGGGCCGGCGCTCGCCAAGAAGCTCGCGAAGCTCGGCTTGCACACGATCGCCGACCTGCTCGCACACCGTCCACACCGCTACGAGGCCGCCGCTCCCGAGGTTCGGATCGCCGACCTGCTCGCAGGTGAGGAAGAAGTCGCGATCGCGGGAGAAGTCGTCCGCACCTCCGTGCGGCGACCTCGGCGCCGCCTCGCCATCGTCCAGGCCCGCGTAGCCGACGAAAGCGGCGAGATCACCGCGGTCTGGTTCAACCAGGCCTGGCTGGTCGACAAGCTCAAGCCGGGCACGCGAGTGCGACTGCGTGGCCAGCTCCGCCGCAACGAGTTCACTGTTCGGTCCTACGACCTGAACGGAGCCTCCGCGACGGCCGACTTCGCCCCGGTGTATCCGGCGAGCGAGGAGGTCACGGTCAAAAAGCTGCGTGAGCTCGTCGGCAGAGCGCTCGAGCAAGCGCGCGACTTCCCTGACTTCCTCCCTGCGCACCTGAAGGCGACAGCCGGGCTGCCTCATCGCGCGGACGCGCTCGCGGTCCTGCACCGGCCGGCCGACACGGAGCAGGCTGAGCGCGGGCGGCGCCGGCTCGCGTTCGACGAGCTGCTCGTGCTCCAAGTCGGCCTGGCGAGGCGGAGGAAGGGCCGGGAAGAGGAGCAGGCACCCGCGCTCGGCCGGCCCGGCGAGCTTGTGGCCCGTTATCGCGAGCTGCTGCCGTTCCGGTTTACACCGCACCAGGAGCGGGCAATCGCGGAGATCGACGCCGACTTGGCCCGGGCGACGCCGATGGAGCGCCTGCTCCAGGGCGAGGTCGGGTCGGGCAAGACCGTCGTCGCGCTCTACGCGCTCTTGCGGGCCGTCGAGTCCGGCCGCAAGGGTGCGCTGATGGCACCGACCGAGACGCTCGCCGAGCAGCACTTCTTCACACTCGAGGAGCCGTGCCGCGAGCTCGGGATCGAGGTCGCCCTCCTGACGCGGTCGGTCAAGTCGGATCCCTCTTCGGCGCAGATCCTCGTCGGGACGCACGCGCTGATCCAGGAAGGCGTCGATCTGAGCGAGGTTGCTGTGGCGGTGGTTGACGAGCAGCATCGGTTCGGGGTCGAGCAAAGGCGGGCGATCACGGGTGGACGTACGCCGCACGTGCTCCACATGACGGCGACCCCCATACCTAGGACGTTGGCGCTGACCGTCTACGGCGACCTCTCGGTCAGCGAGATCGCGAAGCCGCCCGCGAACCGCAAGCCTGTGAAGACTGCGTGGGTGACCGAGGAGCGCTCCAGCGAGGCCTACCGGCGCCTCCGGAAGCATCTGGACGACGGGCGCCAGGCCTACGTGGTCTGCCCGCTGATCGAAGAGTCGGAGACGAGCCTCGCCCGCGCGGCCGAGCGTGAGGCAGAGCGTCTCCGCAGGGGCGAGCTCAAGGGTTATCGCGTCGGGCTCCTCCACGGCAGGCTGCGCCCGGCTGAGCGGCGCGAGCTGATGGCGCAGTTCAAGGCGCGCGAGCTGGACGTGCTCGTGGCGACGACCGTGATCGAGGTCGGCGTCGACGTCCCGAACGCGACGATCATGATCGTCCAGGAGGCCGACCGCTTCGGGCTCGCCCAGCTCCATCAGCTGCGCGGCCGAGTGGGCCGGGGCGCGGAGCAGTCGTACTGCCTGCTCGTCTCGCGCCCCAAGGAGGCGCTGACGGACTCGGCGCAGGCGCGGCTCGAGGCCCTCGTCGCCTCGAACGACGGCTTCGAGCTTGCGGAGAGGGACCTCGAGATCCGCGGCGAGGGTCAACTCCTCGGCACGCGCCAGGCGGGCCTCTCGGACCTCCGCTTCACGCGCCTGCGGGCAGATCGGAAGCTCCTCGAGCAGGCCCGTCAGGTCGCGGACGATCTCGTCGACTACGAGGGCCCGCTGAACGACGAGGTCGAGCGCGTCTTCGCGGGCCGCGAAGTCCAGGCTTGAGCTGTGCGCATCATCGCGGGCAGCCGTAAGGGGGCGACGATCTACGCGCCCAAGAGCGAGACCCGCCCGACCGGCGACCGCGTGCGCGAGGCGGCCTTCAATCTGATCGGGCCCGTCGAGGACATGGCCGTGCTCGATCTCTTTGCGGGCTCGGGCGCCATGGGCCTCGAGGCGCTCTCTCGCGGTGCGGGGAAAGCCGTCTTCGTCGAGTCCGACCGCGACGCGCAACGTGCGATCGAGCGCAACCTCGAGAAGCTCAGTCTGAAGGGCGCCGCCGTCGTCAAGCAGGACGCCCGGCGCGCTCTCGCCACCGAGGCTGCTGCCGGCAGGCGGTACGATCTCGTCCTCGTCGACCCGCCGTACCGGATGTTCGACTCGCTCCAGCCAACCCTCGCCGCATATCTCCCGGCGGTTCTCGCCGAGGACGGCCTCGTCGTCGTCGAGACCGACAAGCGCACCCAGCCGGAGCTGCCGCCGCTTGCCGAGCGAACGAGCCGCGCTTATGGCTCCGCGCGGGTGACCGTCTTCGAACACGCGTGAGCCCGAACGACCTCCGCACCGCGATCTGCCCCGGAAGTTACGACCCGGTCACGCTCGGCCACCTCGACATCATCAAACGGGCCGCCGAGATCTTCGACCGCGTCGTCGTCGGAGTCGTCCGAGAGCCGAGCCACAAGCAGACAATGTTTTCGGTCGAGGAGCGCGTCGGCTTCCTCGAGGAGGCGCTGCGCATGGAGGACAACGTCGAGGTCGACGTCTTCGCCGAGCTCGTCGTCGCCTTCGCCAAGCGCTGGGGTGCGAGGACGATGGTCAAGGGGCTGCGGGTCATCTCCGACTTCGAGTGGGAGTTCCAGATGAATCATCTGAACCGGACACTCGCGCCCGACGTCGAGACGGTCTACCTCATGTCCAACCCGCAGTACAGCTTCGTCTCCTCGAGCGGGGTCAAGGAGGTCGCCTCGTTCGGCGGCAACGTCGACGAGCTCGTTCCAGCTCCCGTTGCCCGCCGCTTTGCCGAGATGTTCCCGCAGGGAAAGCCTGGGGCTCCGGTTTCGCCCCAGGAGTGACTCTCAGCCGCCGCGCTCTACTCCTGCTAACCGGGGCAACGGGCACGACGAATAGGGAGATCTCCGTACAACCGACTACACTTCGGTTATGGACGTCCTAGTGCTCATCGACAAGCTCGACGACCTGGTCCACAACGCGAAGGCCGTCCCCTTGACCGACCAGGTGAGGATCGACCGCGAGGAGATCTACGAGATCCTCGACCAGATGCGCGCCACGATCCCGGAAGAGATCAAGCAGGCGCGCTGGATCGTCAAGGAACGGCAGGAGATGCTCGCCGAGGCGAAGCGCGAGTGTGACCGCCTGCTCGGCGAAGCTCGCGAGCAGGCCACGCGCGAGGCCTCGCAGACCGAGATCGTCAAGCTCGCCGAGCGCCAAGCTCAGGACATCCTCGAAGATGCCCGTCGTCAGGCTCGCGAGACCAGGCTCGAGATGGAGGACTGGGCCGACTCGATCCTCTCGACGCTCGAGGTCAATCTCGATAAGTTCCTCGGCGCGGTCAAGCGTGGCCGGGAGCGGCTGCATGAGCGTTCGCAGGAGACGGTCGTCGCCGGCGTCGGCGCACCCGGCTCCGACAACGACCAGCCCAGCTACTAGCGTCGCGCTACCCTGGCGGTATGACTAGCGTCAGCCTGCGCACGATCCGGCTGAGGCCAGGCGAGGAGCATCGCGAGGAGAAGGAGGTCGCGCTCGAGCCGCTGTGGCTCGGCGGCCAGCGGTACCTGCCGGTGCCCGAGAAGGTGCCGTCCGAGCTCGTCGTCTCCAGGGCCTCCAGCGGAACAGTCTTCGAGCTGCGTTTCCGAACGCGGCTCCACGGCCCCTGCTATCGCTGCCTCGCGGATGCCGTCGTCGACGTCGACGTCGCCGGGCGCGAGTATCAGGCAACGAGCACCGAAGGCTCCGACGAGCTGACGACTCCGTATGTCGAGAACGACCAGCTCGATCTCACGGCTTGGGCGCGGGACGCACTCGTGCTCGAGCTTCCGGACAAGATTCTCTGCCGGCCCGACTGCGCGGGGCTCTGCCCTGTGTGCGGCCGCGACCTGAACGTCGAGCCGCACGCCCACGACGACAAGGAGCTCGACTCGCGCTGGGCAGCGTTGTCCGAGCTCCGCGACCGGCTCTAGCCTCGTCGAGGCTTCGAGGGCCGTTTCGGCCACGTCTCGGTGCCTGGCACCGAGCCATGTCCGGGGCCTGGCCCTGGACATGGCTGAAAAGGTTCGGTGGCTATACTGCGCGGCCGGCCATGGCAGTCCCGAAGCGCAGACAGACGAAGACCCGCCGCGACAAGCGGCGCGCGACACACCGCCTGCAGGCGCCGCGCGTCAACGAGTGCCCTGTCTGCCACCAGCCGAAGCAGCCGCACCGCGTCTGCCCGACGTGCAAGACGTATCGCGGCCGCGAAGTCGAGCCGCTCAGGGCTCCCGCGCCTTAGAGCGTTGGCCGCCCTGAGCCCGGTCCGCGTCGCTGTCGACGCCATGGGCGGCGACCGGGGCCCGGACGAGATCGTCGCCGGCGGCCTCGAGGCCGCCTCGGCCGGCGTGCAGCCGATTATCTACGGGCCTCCGGGCCTCGAGACCCACGGGCTCGAGCTCGTCGAAGCAGCCGACACGATCGCCATGCACGAGAAGCCGGTCGAGGCCGTGCGCGCGAAACCGGACAGCTCACTCGTCGCCGCCTGCCGCTCGGTCGGTGAGGCTGAGGCCCAGGCCGTCGTCTCGGCCGGAAACACGGGCGCGATGCTCGCCGCCTGCCTCTTCAATATCCGGCGACTGGCCGACGTCGACCGGCCGGCGATCGCCGTCGTCATCCCGGCCCGCGACGGCCCCTCTGTACTTCTCGATTCCGGCGCGAACGCAGACGCACGGCCCGAGCACCTGTTCCAGTTCGCACAAATGGGAGCGATCTTCGCCGAGGAGATGCTCGAGATCGCGAATCCCGAGGTCCGGCTGCTCTCGATCGGCGAGGAGCCCGAGAAGGGCAACCAGCTGACGCTCGAGGCGCACGCCCTCCTCGCCGAGAGCGACCTGCGCTTCGGAGGGAACGTCGAGAGCCGCCATCTCCTGCGCCACGCCGCCGACGTCGTCGTCTGCGACGGCTTCACTGGCAACGTCTGCCTAAAGCTACTGGAGGGGACGATTACGACGCTGATGGAGGGACTGCGCGAGGAAATCAGCTCTTCCACCCGCGGCAAGATCGGCGGGCTCATGATCAGACCCGCGGCCCGTCATCTGCGAGCTCGTCTCGATCCCGATACCTACGGCGGCGCGTACCTGCTCGGGCTGCGCGGGCTCGCCGTCACAGCCCATGGAAACTCGACCAGCCGCGCGATCACAAATGCCATTCTGCTCGCTGCCCGGGGCGTCGAGCACCGCCTCGTCGAACGCCTTGCCGAGCGGCTCCATAAGACCGTGTTAGCATCCGCGCGCCCCGAGATCCCTAGCTCCCAAGCGAGGTGAAATGGCCGCGTCCCGTGAGGAAGTTTTCGAGCGTGTGAAGGAGGTCCTGACCGAACAGCTCGGCGTGGAGGAGAATGAGATCACCGAGGAGGCTTCGTTTCAGGAGGATCTCGAGGCAGACTCGCTCGATCTAGTCGAGTTGATCATGGAGCTCGAGGACCAGTTCGGAATCAAGATCTCGGATGAGGACGCGCAGAAGATCCAGACCGTCGGTCAGGCCGTCGACTACGTCTCCTCGCACCAGTAACGCCCCCTTAGAACGCCTCATTGAGGAGCTTCCGCCCGAGCGGCTGGAGAACGTCTTCACGCACACGTCCTGGGCGCCCGATCGGGCCTCGTCCTACGAGCGGCTCGAGTTCCTGGGCGACAGCGTGCTCGAGCTCGCCGTCGCCCGTGACCTGTATGAGCGCTATCCGGACTTCGCGGAGGGACAGCTGGCGAAGATCCGCTCGCACGTCGTCTCACGCGCCAGCTGCGCGGTGGTCGCCCAAGAGCTTGGCCTCGGCGAGCGGATGATCGAGCAAGCGGCGGTGTCGGTGCCGCGGGAGGAGCTCGCTCGCCTCTCGCGCAACCGAAACGTGCTCGCCGCTTTGCTCGAGGCCGCGCTCGGGGCTCTCTTCCTCGAGTACGGCTTCGAACAGATCGAGGACTCCGTCATCGGCGCCTTCGCCGGCCGGATCGAGTACGCGCTCACGACCTACGTCGACCACAAGACCGAGCTCCAGGAAGCACTCGCGCGGCTCGGCAGCTCGGTTACCTATTCCGTACTCGACGTGGACGGCCCTCCGCACGACCGAACGTTCACGTCTGCGGCGGTCATCGACGGCCAAGAAGCGGGTGTCGGGAAGGGCCCGTCGAAGAAGGCCGCCGAGCAGGAAGCTGCGCGCGGGGCGCTCGCCAAGCTCTCCGGCTCAGGACCCGGACCTTCAGACAAGGGGTCTGTCACCTAGAATCGCGGATTCACACCTGCCATTGCTCTCCATGTGGACTAGACGCTTCGCCCAGCCCTGGCTCGCAGCCGCCGCCGGCGCAACGGTCGCGGCCGCGGTCATTCTTCCCTTCGCAGCATCCCCGTACGCGCCGCCCGAGCTCCTCACCGCGCTGGCGCTGGTCATTGCAGGGCTCGCCGGTTTCCTCGGCGGCCCGCTCCCGGGCCTCGTCGCTGTCCTCGCGGGTCTCGGGTCGGTTGCGGTCGTCGTCGATCGTCCCGGACGAGTCGCGCTCGCACTCCCGGTCGGCGCGGCACTGGCCATCGCAACCGGCCTCCTCGGCGCCCGCGTCCGCCGCCGGGAGCTGGAGCGCGCCCTCGCTCTCACGGAATTGAGCGCGATTCGCGAGACCGCAGAGGAAGCGATCGTCGACCTCGATCGAGACGGAGCGATCACGACGTGGAGCCCCGGCGCGGAAGCGATCTACGGCTATTCCTCGGAGGCTGTCGAGGGCCGCCCGCTCAGCACGCTTGCGACAGAGGAACGAGGTGCAGAGATCGACGGCCTGCTCGAGCAGGTGCGCGACGGCAGCACGGTCCACCGCGAGATCGTGCAGCGGCGAGCCGACGGCGGGACGTTCCTGGCCTCACTGACCGTTGCCCCCGTTGGCAACGGATCCCGGGAATCTGGCGGAGCCGTCGCGATCGCGGCCGACGTCAGCGAGCGGTCACGGGCGGAGAAGAACGCGAGGGAAGCCGACTCGAAGTACCAGACGCTCGTCACGCGGCTTCCGCTCGTCACCTATCTCTACGCCAGCCACGATCGCTCCTCTCCGATCTACGTCAGCCCTCAGATCGAGGCGCTGCTCGGTTACACGCCTGCCGAGTGGCTCGCCGAGGGCGACCTACGGTCGCGGCTGATCCATCCCGACGACCGGGAGCGGGTGCTGGCAGAAGCGGCGAACAGCGCCAGCGCGGACGCCCAGCTTCGCTCCCAGTACCGCATGCTCGCCCGCGACGGTCACGTGATCTGGGTTCGCGACGAGTCCAGCACTGTGCGAGACGAGAAGGGCAACCCCGCGTACATCCAGGGTTACCTCCTCGACATCAGCGAGCAGAAGCTCGGCACTGATGAGCTCGCGCGGGTGCACGAAGCGGAGCGGGAAGCACTCGCCCGCGCCGCCGATCGCGAGGGGCGGCTCAACTTCCTGGCCAGAAGCACCGATGCGCTCGCGGCCTCGCACGACTACGAGCAGGCGCTTCGACAGATCGCCGATCTCGCTGTGCGACGCTTCGCTGACTGGTGCATCTTCGACATCAGCGACGACGCGGGGGCGCTTTCACGGCGCGTGGTCGTACACGCGGAGCCACTTGCCGCAGGACGAGCCGCGCAGCGTGGGCCCGACGAGGATCCAGATCAGGTCGCAAGGCGTGTCGTCGCCAGGCGGCGAGCGGAAATCGTTCCGGCGCCCGACTCTGCACCGACGGCGATCCCGTCCGTCAGCGGGATCGAAGCCGAGTCGTACATGTGCCTCCCGCTGCTCGTGCGCGAGCGCGTCGTCGGTGCGGTGACGATCATCTCGACGACTCCGGGCCGCAGATTTACCGCAGGAGACCTTGGCCTCATCCGCGACCTGGCCCGCAGGGTGGCGCTCGCGATCGACAACTCCCGTCTGTACGCGGAGGTGGAAGAGCGCGCCGAAGCCGCGCGCGTGCTGACCTACGTAGCGGACGGTGTTTTCCTTCTCGACCGCGCAGGCGTGATTCAACTGTGGAATCCGGCTGCCGAGGCTATGACCGGACTGGCTGCGAGCGCCGTGCTCCATCGCCCTGCCACGGACGTTCTCCCTGACTGGCAAGAGATCGCTGAGCGAATCCCGATCGAGAGCTCAGCGGAGCCAGGGCAGGAGGAGACCGTTCCATTCGAAACGCCTACTGGGGAGCGCTGGTTCTCGATTGTGGGCGTCAACTTCTTCGGTGGCACCGTCTATGCGTTCCGGGACGTCACGGAGGCGCGCCGCCTGGACGAGCTCAAGGCCGAGTTCGTCACGACGGCTTCGCACGAGCTGCGGACGCCGCTCGCGGCCGTGTACGGCGCCGCCCAGACGCTAAGCCGGCACGACTTTGCGCTCGACGAAGCAGGCCGCGCCCGCTTCATCTCGCTGATCACCGACGAATCGGAGCGGTTGAGCAGGATCGTGAACGAGATCCTGCTTGCGAGCCAGCTCGACGCAGGGCGCCTCGACCTCGTGAGCGAGCCGTTCGATCCCGCCGATCTCGTCGAGCGCGTCGTCGAGGCAAGGCGCGCGCACCTGCCGCCGACGGTCACGCTGGACCTCGCTCTTCCGGAAGAGTCCGCGCCTTCGGTAGCCGCCGACCGCGACAAGGCGCGTCAGGTCCTCGTCAACTTCGTCGAGAACGCGATCAAATACTCGCCGGACGGCGGACGCGTCGAGGTCGGGATCGACCAGACGGAGGGCGCCGTGCGCTTCTATGTCGCTGACGAGGGGCTCGGGATCCCAGAGGTCGAGCACGAGCGGATCTTCGACAAGTTCTACCGCCTCGATCCCGAGATGACCCGAGGCGTTGGCGGTACCGGGCTCGGGCTCTACATCTGCAGCGAGCTCGTGCGCCGAATGGGCGGCCGGATCTGGGTGCAATCGGACCACGGTGAGGGCTCGACATTCTCGTTTGAGCTGCCGATGGCTGAGGTACCGCTGCCGGCGGGGCTGGGCCCGGAGCCGCAGGAGGCCCCGACCGACCGCTGACGCGGCGTCCTGGCGGCCCGTCAAACTTCGGCACGCGTGCACCTACGTGCGATCAAGCTGCGCGGCTTCAAGTCGTTCCCGGACCCTGTCGAGGTTCGGCTCGAGCGCGGCGTCGCCGTCGTCGTCGGGCCGAACGGCTCGGGGAAGTCGAACGTCTCGGACGCGCTGCTCTGGGCCGCCGGCAGCCTCGCCCCGAGCGAGCTCCGCGCCGAGAAGCCCGACGACGTGCTGTTCGCGGGCGGCGGCGATCGACCCCGGGCCGATTTCTGCGAGGTCGAGCTCCTCTTCGACAACGAGGACGGGGCGCTGGCCGAGCTGCCCTTCGCCGAGGTCTCGTTCCTGCGCCGCCTGCACCGCGGGGGCGAGGGCCAGTATCTGGTCAACCGTTCGCCCGTCCGGCGCACCGACCTCGTCGAGCTCCTGGCCGACGTCGGACTGGGCGGTCAGATGGGCTCGATTATCAGCCAGGGGCGTGTCGAGGAGATCCTGTCCAGCAAGCCCGCGGAGCGCCGCCTGCTCGTCGAGGAGGCCGCGGGCCTCGGTCGCTTCAAGCGCCGCCGTCACCGGGCCGAGCTGAAGCTCGCGCGCGTCGCGGTCGACGTCGAGCGCGCCCGCGACCTCGAGGCCGAGGTCAAGAAGCGGCTGCGCCCGCTCGCGCTCCAGGCGACCGCCGCCGAGCGTGCCGAGAAGCTGCGCGTCGAGATCGGCTCGATCCGCGCCCGGATCGCGCAGCTCGAGCTCACAACGGTCGACGACCGCCGGGCCGAAGCCCAGGAGCGCCGCGAAGCAGCAAACCTTGCCCGCAATCGCACGGCCAAGGACCTCGAGGGGCTTCTGCGTGAGCGGGACCGCGTCGAAGGCGAGCTCGTCGGCGCCGCCGGGGGCAGGGAGGAGGCCACCGCCGGGCTCTATCGTCTGAAGAGCGCCGCCGAGCGGCTCGAGCTGCGCCGAGAGAGCGCCCAGGCGCTCGCCGAGCGCTTGCGTGCCAACCCGCCCCGGGTGCGCTCGCTCGAGCGGGAGCGCTTGCTCGAAGAGGCTCGCCTTGCCCGGGAGCGCCTCGGTGCGCTCGAACGCACGCTTGCGGAGCTCGAGGGTCTGCCACCTGCCGCCCGTGCGCTCGCCGAGCAGGGTGAGCGCCTCGTCCTGTCGTCGCTGGACGTGGACGAAGGGGACGAGCGTGCCGTCGCGGCCGCGCTCGCCTGGCGCGCGGCGGCTGTACTCGCACCCGATGCGGCGGCGGGACTGAAGCTGCTCGAGCAGGCGCGGGCCGCCGGGCTAGGCAACCTCGGCGTCGTCCTCGGCGTCGCGAAGCCCGAGGCGCCGATCGTTGCCAAGGAGCAGCTGCTCGAGTCGACGGAGCTTTCTGTGACGCGCGAGGGCTTTGCGTACGACCCGGCGCGCGGCGAGCTCTGGTACGCAGGCGAGGCCGCCGAGGCCGTCCTGCTCGAGCTCGAGGCCCGCCGCCGGTCGATCGAGGCCGAGATCCAGGAGCTGGAGCGGGCCGCGGAGCGCGCCGCCGCCAACCCGGCGCCGCCGGACTCGCGGCTCGCTGAGGCCGCGGAACGGCTGGCCGCGATCCTCGCCGAGGCTGCGAAGCTTGCGACCCGCTTCGAGCCGAGCCTCGGGGCACGGGCCGATGCCCGAGGCGAGCGGGCACGACAGTTGGGCGAGGAGCTGCGCGAGCTCGGCGCCCGCGAAGCCGAGCTGCGGCGGACTGCGGCGGCGGCCGCCGAGCGCGCCGCGGCGGTCGACGTCGAGCTGGCGACCCTCGCGGCCGAGGCGAAGGAGCTCGCGCGTCGGATCGAGGAGGCCGGCGCCGAGGCGGCCGAAGGCGACGACCCGGACGACCTCGAAGCGAAGCTCGAGCGCCTCGAGCGCCGGCGTGAGGCCCTCGGCAGCGTCAACCCGCTTGCCAAGGAGGAGTACGAGCGCGAGCAGGAGCGGCTCACCGAGCTTCGTGACCAGACGGCCGACCTCGAACGGAGCCTGAAGGAGCTGAAGAGTCTGCGCGACGAGCTCGCCGAGACCGTCGAGCGCCGCTTCGAGGAGACCTTCGCGGCCGTCCGCGATCACTTCCAGGAGGTGGCGGCGACGCTTTTCCCGGGCGGAGAGGGCCGGCTCCGTCTGACTGAGCCGGAGCTCGAAGGCGAGGACGAGGGCACCGAGCCCGGGATCGAAATCGAGCTCCGGCCCGCCGGAAAGCGCGTCACCCGGCTCTCGCTGCTGTCAGGGGGCGAGAAGGCGCTGGGTGCGATCTCGTTCCTGTTCGCCCTCTTCCTCGCGCGGCCGCATCCCTTCTACCTGCTGGACGAGGTCGAGGCCGCCCTCGACGACGCGAACATCGGCCGCTTCGTCGAGCTGCTCCGCCATTACTCGGAGCGCGCGCAGTTCATCGTCATCACCCACCAGAAGAAGACGATGGAGGCCGCGGATATCCTCTACGGCGTGACGATGGGCGCCGACGGAGTCTCGCAAGTCGTGTCGCGGCGCCTGCCCCGCGAAGCCGTCGCGGCTTGACTCGCGCTCCTGGGGCGCCGCTGGCGGTGCGGGGCCGGAGGGAACAGTGCTCACCAGCACGGGCCCGGAGAGCACCGTGCCGCCAGCGGCGTCAGGTGGCGGCCAAGGGAGCGGGAGTTCACCTCCCGCGACCGCAAGACTGCTTTCGCGGCTTCGCCCGGCGGGAGCCGCCTCTGGCCAGGAGTGCGAGGTGACTACGTGGGCTGCGCTCCTCGGGGACGAGGAGCCGGCTGAGGAACGGGCGGCCGAGCCCAGCTTCTTCGGCCGACTGCGCGATTCGCTCGGCAAGAGCCGCCGGGCGCTGACCGAGCAGCTGGCGGCGGCCGCGTTCGATCCGGCCGACGACGAGGCCTGGGAGCGGCTCGAGGAAGCCCTGATCGCGGCGGACGTCGGCGTCCCGGCGACAGCGGAGCTCGTGCGCCGGCTGGAGGTGCGCGGCGAAGTGGGCGACCTCACCGAGGCGTTGGTCGAGGAAGCCTCGGCGATGCTCGGTGAGCCCGGAACGCTGAGCGTGCAAGAGCGGCCGAGCGTGCTCCTGGTCGTCGGCGTCAACGGCACGGGGAAGACGACGACGATCGGCAAGCTCGCCCACCATCTCCACGAACACGGGCGCTCGGTGATCGTCGCGGCGGCTGACACGTTCCGCGCCGCGGCGGAGGAACAGCTCGAGATCTGGGCCGACCGCGCGCAGGCCGACTTCGTCGGCTCGGAGCGCGGCGGCGATCCGGCCGCGGTTGCCTACGACGCGATCGAGGCCGCGTCGGCGAGGGACCGTGACATCGTCGTCGTCGACACCGCGGGCCGCCTGCACACGCAGACGAACCTCATGGAAGAGCTGGCGAAGGTCAGGCGAGTGATCGAAGGCAGGCTGGCGGGCGCGCCGCACGAGACGCTGCTCGTCGTCGACGCGACCACCGGCCAGAACGGTGTCCGCCAGGCGCAGCTCTTCGGCGAAGCGGTGCAGGTGACCGGAGTCGCGCTGACGAAGCTCGACGGCTCGGCGAAGGGCGGGGTCGCGCTCGCGATCGCTTACGAGCTCGGGCTACCGGTGAAGCTCGTGGGGGTAGGCGAAGGGGTCGAAGACCTCCGCCCGTTCAACCCGCGCGACTTCGCCCGGGCCCTGCTGACCTAGCTCCTCTCGATTCCGAACGCGATGTTGACCGTCGTCTTGTACTGGCTGATCTTGCCGTCCTCGACGTTTGCGCTCATCGAGATCACATCCGCGCCGCTGATGCCGCGGATTGTCTTTGCCGCCTCCTGAACGGCTGCGTCGGCGGCCTTGGCGAAGCTCTCCGGCGACGAGCCGATGACCGTTACGACTTTTGCCACGTTTGCCATGTCTCTCCGCTCCTTTGTACGTTAGGGGCGGCGAGAATAACGCCTCTCAGGCCGAAAGCTCGGGCCCCACGGGCGGGATCTCCGGTCCTACGGGCGGCGGCTCGTCCGGAGGCGCAGGCTCATCCGGAGGAGGCTCTGGCTGCGGCGGCGGCTCCGGTTGAGGCGGAGGAACCGGCTGCTCCTGCATCCCGTCAGCCTCCCGGTGAGACCAGCGCCTTGTAGTCGCTGATTACTCCCTCGGCGGTCACTCGCAGCCGAACGTCGTACTCCGTTGGCAACTCTTCGCCCCGCTCGCGGAATGCTTCCTCGGCCCTCTCGACCGCGTCTCGCGCGGCATCGGCGAAGCTGGTCTTGCTTGTGCCCTCGAACCATTCTCGATCTTCGGACATCATGAGCGCCTCCAGTTCGTGTTGACCTCGCGGACCATACGACTTACGGCGACAAGGTTCCCCTTTTGCTCGTAGATCATCCGTGCTCGGGCAATGAGCTGATCAGCCTCCTCCGTCGTCCCCATCGCCTCGAGGACTTCGGCGAGGCTCAGAAACGCTATCGCCTGGAGATCGGGAAAGTCGGTGCTCTCGACCAGGGCCTCAGCCTCGCGGGCAAGCTGCTCGGCCTGATCGAGCTCGCCGCGCTTCGCGAGCACCTTTGCCTTGACGCTGCGCCAGAGAACCTGGGGCTCGAGGTCATCGACAGCAGCAAGCTCATGGGTGATCTCTGCGAACCGGGCCGCCTCGTCGTTTCGGCCCTGCCTATAGATCGACTCGGCCAGAAAGGCCGCGATCGACGCGCGCGCTCCTCTTTCGCCCATCCGCTCGAGGGTCTCATAGCCCCAGCGAAGCTCCCGCTCGGCGGCTTCGTCGTCGCCGGCTAGCGTCTCGATCGCCGCTGCGAGCAACGACCGGGCAGCACGCCGGTGCCCGAGCCCGAGTTCTTCGTACTGGTCGCGCGCCGCGGCCCAGAGCTTTCGTGCCTCGTCGAAGTCGCCGCGCATCGCGCGCAGGCCGGCGAGGATGTTCCAGATCGCGGCCTCGAGCGCGCGCGCGCCGGTCACCTCGGTCAGGAAGCTCTCGCAGCGAGAGATCGCCTCCTCGACAGGCGTCGGACCGAAATAAAGCGACACGGCAAGCAATGCCACCAGCGTCGCTTGCTCCCGCACGTCTCCCGCCAGCCGCGCGTGCTCGAGAGCCCGCTCGAGCGCCTCTGCACGCGCTCCCCAGTGGCTGGCGCGGACGGCGACCTCGCTTCGCAGTCGCCACGCTCTGGCGAGTCCGAGGTCATCACCGGCATCCTCGAGGACGGGAATGGCTCGAGCGGTCACCTCCGGAATCGTTCGGGTCGCCTCTGCCTCCATCGACCCCGCAAAGATCTTGTGGAACTCGCGCTCGATCAGCGCCCGCGCTTCCAGGCGGGCGTCTCCGGCCGCGAGCGCGCCGTCCAGCGCCTCGCTGAGCACGTCGCCGGCGCGTTCGAAGTCGCCCGTCACCATCAGCGCGCTGCCCAGCTCGGTCAGAAGTTCACCCCGGAGTGTGTGCTCGCTCGGAAGGAGCAGAACCGCGCGGGAGATCAGGTTCGCCGCCGCGGTGACATCCCCGCCGCCAATGACCGCGCGGCGGCCTGCCGCGCCGAGCCGCTCGCCGGCCCGCGTTGCGAGCGCCACGTCCTGCTCGCTGACCGGCCCGAGCTCTTCTCGATAGCGGAACGCCTGCTCGAGGTGGTAGCCGAGGATCTCCTCGAGCTCGCCGGCTCGCTCACCGGCCGTGTGCTCCAGCCAGTCGGCGTAACGCTCGTGGAGTTCGGCGCGTGTCCCCTTGGGGATGCCCAGATACGCCGCATCGCGGATGAGGATGTGGCGAAAGCGGAAGCCGTCCTCTCGTGGGAAGATCGACCGGGAGGGCCGGATCAGGTCCTTCCGCATCAGCGTCATCAAATGGGTGCCCACCGAGGGCGCTTCCTCGTCGGAGAGGTCGATGACGGCGCCGCGCCAGAACTCCTTGCCGATGACTGACGCTCGCTCGATCACGGCCCGCTCCTCCGGCTCCAGCCGGTCGAGACGCGCGGCCAGGAGCGCGTGGATCGAGGGTGGGATCGAGAGCCCAGTTGCGGGCGCTCCCTCCTCGATGATCATCGCGAGCATCTGCTCGACGAAGAGCGGGTTGCCCTCGGCGGCCTGCGTGATCCTCGCGAGCAGATCGGAGCTCAGCTCGGCTTCGCCCCGCATGAGCTCCAGTAGCAGCGACTCCGCCTCGTCCTTCGAGAGCGGGTCGAGCCTGATCGAGGTCGAGTTCGGCGAGACGGCGAGCCACGCCGGATGCTTGTCGAGAAGCTCCGGACGCGCCAGGCAGACGACGAGGATCGGCGCGTCGCGGCTCCAGCCGACGAGATATTCGACGAGCTCGAGGAACGTGGGCTCAGCCCACTGGAGATCGTCGAAGGCGACGATGAGCGGCCGATCGGCTGCGAGCCGTTCGAGCAGGCGGCGCACGGCCCAGTTGGTCTCCTCGGCCGCACCGGCCTGCTCGGCGACGCCGACGGCTCCGGCGACGCGGGCAGCGATGCGCTCCGCATCGTCATCGCCGTCGACCAGCTCTTCGATGTGGGACTGGGTCAGGTCGCCCGCAGCCTCGCGCACGACGTCGCGAAGGGGCCAGTAGGTGATCCCCTCGCCGTACGGCAGACAGCGGCCGATGAGCACGGATGCCTCATCGCCGACGTTCGCCAGCAGCTCCTTGGCCAGCCTGGACTTGCCGATCCCGGCCGAACCGACGACGGTGACCAGGCGGCATTCGCGCTCCTGCACGGCTTCGTCGAAGGCAGTGCGCAGCGTGGCGAGCTCCTGCTCCCTGCCCACCATCGGCGCATCGAGCCGGCGCGCGAAGGCCGGGGCGCCTTCCAGGACGCCGAGCAGCCGCCAGGCCTCGACTGCCTCCTTCTTACCCTTGACCTCGATCGGCTCCATCGGCTCCACGAGGGCCGCGTTCTCGACGAGCCGGCGCGTCGCCTCGCCGAGCAAGATCTCCCCGCCGCGCGCGGCCTTCTGGAGGCGCTCGGCGACGACGATCGCGTGGCCGGTCGCAAACGCCTGGCCGCTCGAGTGGTCGCCCGCCACCACCTCGCCCGTGTTGACGCCGGTGCAAACCGAGATCTCGACTCCGAAGTCCCGCTCGAGCCCCTCGTTTAGTTCCGAGAGCGCCGTCCGCAGCTCCGTGGCGGCCCGAACCGCGCGCAGTGCGTCGTCGTCGTGCAGGGTCGGGATGCCGAAGACCGCCATCACCGCGTCGCCGATGAACTTCTCGACGGTGCCGCCGTGCCGCTCGAGCACCGTCTTCACGTCCTGGTGGTAGCGGGAGAGGACCCGCTGCAGAACCTCCGGGTCGAGCCGCTCGCCGAGCGGCGTCGAGTCGGCGACGTCGCAGAAGAGGACCGTCACGGTCTTCCGCAAAACGGCCATGGCACGAGTGTACGACTGAGGGCACCGCTTGCGGTGCCCGCCTCAGGACGTGCGGGCTCTGCCCGCGCGTCCGTCTGAAATGACCGGTCGACGCGATCGAACTGCAACCAGACCGATCTCTGGGGCTCAGTTCCGAGTCCCCCAGAGGGCCGCAAGTACACTGGCTCGGTGTTCGACGCCCTCTCAGACCGGCTTCAGGCGGCCCTGCACGACGTGCGGGGGCGCGGACGGCTCGACGAGGATTCGGTCTCGCGCGCCATGCGCGAGATCCGTCTCGCTCTGCTCGAGGCAGACGTCAACTTCAAGGTCGTGAAGGACTTCGTCGCCCGCGTGCGTGCGCGAGCGCTCGGCGCCGATGTCACGAAGAGCCTCACCCCGGGCCAGGAGGTGGTGCGGATCGTTCACGAGGAGCTGACCGCGCTCATGGGCGCCGGCGACTCGAAGCTCGCGTTTGCGAGCAAGCCGCCGACCGTGATCCTCCTCGCCGGGCTCCAGGGGGCGGGGAAGACGACGGCAGCCGCCAAGGTCGCCTTGCTCCTCCGCAAGGAAGGGCACACGCCCGCGCTCGTCGCGGCCGACCTGCAGCGCCCCGCCGCAGTCGAGCAGCTCGAGCAACTCGGCCGGCAACTTCAGATCCCGGTCTATACGGCGGGCGATCCCGTGTCCGCCGTCACAGAGGGGATCGAGCAGGCCCGCAGACAGGGGCGGGATGTCGTCGTGCTCGACACCGCCGGCCGGCTCCATGTCGACGAGCCGTTGATGGAGGAGCTGGCTGCGGTCCGCAAGGCGGCGAAGCCGACAAACGTCCTCCTCGTGCTCGACGCGATGACCGGCCAGGAAGCCGTCTCGGTCGCCGAGGCGTTCCAGGAGCGCGTCGCCTTCGACGGAGTCGTCCTGACCAAGCTCGACGGCGACGCGCGCGGTGGCGCCGCGCTGTCGGTGAAGGCGGTCACCGGCAAGCCGATCAAGCTCGCCTCGGTGGGGGAGAAGCTCGACCAGCTCGAGTACTTCCACCCCGACCGCATGGCCTCGCGGATCCTCGGCATGGGCGACGTGCTGACGCTGATCGAGAAGGCGGAAGAGGCCGTCGAGGAAGACGAGCAGGCGCGGCTGGAGCAGCAGCTGCTCGCAGGGGAGTTCACCTTCGACGATTTCCTCGCGAGCTACAAGATGCTGCGGCGCATGGGGCCGCTGAAAGGCGTGCTTTCGATGATCCCGGGCCTGGGCAAGCAGCTCCAGGGGCTGGACGTGAACGAGAGGGACATGTCCAAGGTGGAGGCGATCGTGCTTTCGATGACGCCCAAGGAGCGGTTGATGCCGCACCTGATCGACGGCTCACGGCGCAAGCGCATCGCAGCGGGGAGCGGGACGACGATCCAGCAGGTCAATCAGCTGCTCTCAGCCCGCAAGCAGATGCAGAAGATGATGAAGCAGATGAAGAAAGGCAAAATGCCGGGGCTTCCACCGGAGCTTCTGCAGCAAGCCCAACAACAAGGCCGTCGGTGAACGAAATCGAGAAACTGAATCGCGGGCGGAGCCGGGCTTTGCCCGAGCGCAGCCCACGTAATGTGGACTCAACGGAAGGTGTAAAGGAGGGGGCTCATGGGGGAACCATGGGTTCCCCATGCTGAAAATGCCGGGGCTTCCACAAGAACTGCTCCAGCAGGCCCAACAACAACAACAAGGAAGAAGGTGAAATGGCGGTACGGATGCGTTTGACCCGAGTGGGCTCGAAGAAGAACCCGATCTACCGGGTTGTCGTCGCCGATTCGCGCTCGCCGCGGGACGGCAAGTTCATCGAGATCGTCGGGCGCTACAACCCGCAGACCGACCCCTCGACGATCGACTTCGACGAAGACAAGGTCAAGGAGTGGCTCGCGAAGGGCGCGACGCCGTCCAATACGGTCGCACGCCTGCTGAAGGCGGCAAAAGTCGGTGGTTGAGCTCCTCGCTCATCTCGCGCGGCAGCTCGTCGACGATCCGGACGCGGTCGAGGTCGAGGAGGTGCGGCGCGAGGGCTCGACCGTCCTCCAGTTGCGGGTGGCAAAGGACGACGTCGGCCAGGTGATCGGCCGCCAGGGGCGGATCGCCCGCGCGCTGCGTGCCATCGTGCGCGCCAGCGGCTCGCGCTCGCACCACCGCGTCGTGCTCGAGATCCTCGAATAACCAAAAGATGCGCGTCGCTGCGCTCTACGACATCCACGGCAATCCGCCGGCGCTCGAGGCCGTTCTCGCCGAGCTCCCCGAGGACGTCGATCTGATCCTCGTGGGCGGTGACTTCTTCGGCGGCCCCCGTCCGGCGGAGACGCTCGACCGGTTACGAGAGCTCGGCGACCGAGCTCGGTTCATCCGCGGGAACGCCGAGCGGGAGCTCGTCGATCGCGACCCGCCGAGGCCGGCCGGGCCGCCCCCGGGCGCGCTCGACGAGCAACGGGCGAAGCTGACGGAGGAGCAAGTCGCTTTCGGCTACGGGGTGCCTCCGCAGCAGGAGCTCGAGATCGAAGGGCTCGGTTCCGTGCTCTTTTGCCACGCGACTCCGCGCAACGACGTGGAGATCGTCACGCCCGCATCGTCGGAGGACCGTCTGCATGAAGTTCTCGCCGGCGTGAAGGCGAATGTCGTCGTCGTCGGTCACACGCACATGCAGGACGACCGCCTCGTCGACGGCATCAGGTTCGTGAATGCAGGCAGCGTCGGCATGCCGTACGAGGACGCGCCGGGCGCCTACTGGGCCCTGCTCGGGCCCGATGTGGAGTTCCGGCGCACTGAGTTCGAACCGGTCCAGTTCGCGGACTACGAGTTTCCGCAGGCCACGCGGGCCGAGGCGACCGAGTACTTCGAGAGCCTCATCGCATGAGCGATCTCATTCGCGTCGGCCGGGTCGGGCGCCCGCATGGGCTGGACGGCGCGTTCTTCGTCGAGGAAGCCAGCGAGGATCCGGAGCGCTTCGCGGTCGGCAACGCGCTCCTTGCGCAAGGTGTCCGCGTCGAGATCGTCGAGTCGAAACGCTCCGGCGGGCGGCCCGTGATCCGGCTCGACCGCGCGCTCGAGCGCGGCACCCCACTCGACGTGGAGCGCGGAAGCCTGCCCGAGCCCGACGAAGGCTCGTACTACGCCTTCCAGCTCGTCGGCCTCGAGGTGGCGGAGGAGGGGGGTGGCCGGCTCGGGGTCGTGGTCGAGGTGTCTTCCGGCCCTGCGAACGACGTGCTCGAGCTCGACAGCGGGCTCGCCCTGCCGCTCGTCGACGCGTGCGTGCGGAAGGTCGATCTCGACGCAGGTCGAATCCTGGTGCAGCCCGGCTTCGCATCCCACGGGTAACCTCATTCGTCTTTGCGCATCGATGTCTTCACGCTCATCCCTCACGCGTTCGGTTGGCTCACGGAGCAGCGTCCGCTTGCGGCGGTGCTCGGTACCGAGCTCGAGCTTCGCCTGCTCAGCTACCGCGACACCTCGCCGCTCAAATCCGGTCAGGTCGACGACGATCCCTACGGGGGCGGGGCGGGCATGGTGCTGCGGGTCGACGTCGTCGCCGCTGCGCTCGACGCGGCCTACGGCGGAAAACCAGATCATCGGGTGGTTGCGCTGACGCCGCAGGGACGCCAGCTCGACCAGCAGTTGGTGGAGGAGCTTGCAGGGACGGAGGAGCTGACCCTCCTCTCCGCGCGCTTTGAAGGCTTCGACGAGCGCGTTGTCGAGCATCTGGCCACCGACGCCGTCTCGATCGGACCGTACGTGCTCTCCGGCGGCGAACTGCCGGCCATGGTCCTGCTCGACGCGATCGCGCGACGGCTACCCGGCGCGCTCGGCAGCGAGGACTCCGGGGTCGAGGAGAGCTTTTCGGCCGAGCTCGAGGGCGGCTTCGAATACCCGCAGTACACGCGCCCCCCGGAGTTCAGGGGCTGGACGGTGCCCGAGGTGCTGCTCTCGGGAAATCATGCGCGGATCGCCGAGTGGCGCCGCGAGCAGAGTCGCGCAAGGACAGTCCGCTGAGGAACCCGGCGACAGCGTCGCCTGTCCGCGATGCGGCTTGCCGCACCGCGGACCAGTGGAGGGGGTGCGGGGGAACCGGGAGGTTCCCCCGCCGAAGGCGCCTGGTATGAGAAACCCGGTCGACGTGCTGACGCACGGCCTGCCGCGCGAATGGCGCATCGCCATCGACTGGGCGGTGACGATTCTCGGTGCGGTTGTGATCGTGCTCGCGATCAAGGCCTACGTCGTCAACCCGTACCGGATCCCGTCTTCATCGATGGAGCCGACACTCCACTGCGCGCGACCTCTGTCCGGCTGCATGGCCCGCTTCTCCGACCGCGTGCTCGCGAACCGGTTCATCTACCACTTCCGCGATCCGCACCGGGGCGAGATCGTCGTCTTCAAGACGCCTCCTCGTGCACAGATCGCATGCACTCACGCGGCCGGCGGGGGCGGGGGCGACACCTTCGTCAAACGCCTGATCGCGCTGCCGGGCGACCGCTGGCGCGAGCAGGACGGGTACATCTACATCAACGGCGCCAAGCTCAACGAGCCCTATATCGAGGCCTCGCGCCGGGACGCACAGACGATTCCGGAAAAGACGGTTCCGAAGGACCAGTACGTGATGCTCGGCGACAACCGCTCCTCCTCGTGCGACTCCCGGTCTTGGGGCACCGTTCCGCGTCAGAACCTGATCGGCCCGGTCTTCGCGACCTACTGGCCGCCCAGGCGCATCGGCTTTCGTTAACGCAGGTGCGCTAGCATCCCCGCAAGGCCCGCGAGAGGCCTCATCGCCATGACGAACCCGATCGAACTCCTCGAGCAGCGACAGCTGCGATCCGACCTGCCGCAGTTCAAAGCCGGCGACACCGTGCGTGTGCACTTCCAGGTCATCGAAGGCCAGCGCCGGCGCGTCCAGGTCTTCGAAGGCATCGTCCTCAAGCGCCAGGGCGCCGGCGTGCGCGAGACGTTCACCGTCCGGAAGCAGTCGTTCGGCGTCGGCGTCGAGCGGACGTTCCCGCTCCACTCGCCCAAGATCGAGAAGATCGAGGTGCAGGCGATCGGGGACGTCAACCGCGCGAAGCTCTACTACTTGCGCGCGAAAGTGGGGAAGAAGGCGCGCGTCCGCGAGGTGCAGCGGGGACCCACGCTATCCTCGCCCCGTGCCGCCGACGACGTCGAGCCAGGAGCAGAGCCCTCTGCCGAGGAGCCCGCTGCCGAAGAAGCTGCCGGGGATGAGCCCGAGGCAGAAGAGTCGGCTGCAGTCGTCGAGGACGGGTCAGAGGCTGCTGAGGTTCGACCGAAGGCTCGGCGCTCGCTACGTCGCCGGGGCTGACGAGGCCGGCCGAGGCTCGCTCGCCGGGCCGCTCGTCGTCGCGGGCGTCCTCCTCGATTACGAATCCCTTCGCGATCACCGTGTCCGGCCGCTTGCGCAGCTGAACGACTCGAAGCAGGTCAGCCCCGAGCACCGGGAGGAGCTCTTCCGGGCCGTCGTCGGGTGCGCGGCGCGGATCTCGGTGCAGGTGATCTCGCCGGGGGAGATCGACCGCGAGGGCCTGCACCGCTCGAATCTCGCGGGTCTGCGCCGTGCGCTTCACGCTCTGACGCCTCCCGCCGAGGCGTGCCTCGTGGACGGTTTCCGCCTTGGGCCGAGCGCTCCCGAGCACGTTGCCGTCGTCGACGGCGACGAGCGAAGCGCTGCGGTCGCTGCCGCCTCGATCGTCGCCAAGGTCGTCCGTGATCGCACCATGCGCCGTCTGGACTCGCTCTTTCCGGGCTACGGCTTCTCTTCGCACGTCGGTTACATCACGCCGCGACATTCGCGGATCGTGCGGGAGCGCGGTCCCTGTGAGATCCATCGTCGCTCCTTCCAGGCGCTCTGCTATCTCAGCGAAGAAGAAGCCGCCGCCCGCCTCGCCGCGGTCCAGTAGTAGTACGCGCGCGATCGGTTCGCGTGCGGAACGCCGCGCCCTGTGGCATTACCGGCTGCGCGGCTATCGAATCCTGGCCGCGAACGCATGGGTCGGCGGCTACGAGCTCGACCTCGTCGTGCGCCGCGCCCGAACGATCGTCTTCTGCGAGGTGAAAGCCAAGCGTGGAGTAGAACGCGGCGACCCGCTCGAGATGGTCACCGCCGAGAAGATGAGGCGCATCGCTCGTGCGGCGGAGGCGTGGCTCGCCGTGCATCCCGAGCTGAGCACCTGCGAGCTGCGTTTCGACGTCGCCGCGGAGCGGACGGGAAAGATAGAGCGTGTTGGAAACGCCTTCTGAGGTCGAGCGGGTTCGGTCCTCACGCGCCGGAGCGAGGGCGTCCGGCGGCTCGCCAAGTGCTGACAATGGCGCATTTAGGCATCCGCCTTGGTTCTTAGACTGACTCCCATGGCAGGGAAGACCCAGAAGACGCTTTACTCGGAAATCGCTCTCGACCTATCTTGGTCGGAGAGCGAGTTGCCCCAGGTGCAGCGGACGAAGCACGTCCATGCTCTTCATCCCTATCTCGGAAAGTTCATTCCACAGCTCGTCGACGTGTTCCTCGAGCGGTACTTCTCGCCGCGCGACTGCCTATACGACCCGTTCGTCGGGTCGGGCACGACTCTCGTCGAGGCGAATGCGTTCGGCGCTTCCGCGATCGGCTGTGATATTTCTGCGTTCAACTGCCTGCTGGCGCGTGTTAAGACGAGCTCGTATTCGCTCGGGACGCTTGATCTGACCCTACGAGGCGCGCTCGAGCTCGCGCGGCAAACAGAAGAAGTCGTGGAAGTCGCCGATGCGAGCAAATGGCTACGGATGTGGTACGCCCCGCAGACTCTCCGCGAGCTGCTTGCGTACGAGTGCGTAACAGGTGCGACGCTCGAGAATCCAGCGTGGGACGTAGCGCGAGTCATCCTCTCGCGCTCGGCGCGCTCGGCGCGTCTAACGACGCATTTCGACCTCGATTTTCCGCGAACGCCGATCCGCAAATCGTATTGGTGCCATAAGCATCGGCGGACGTGCTCGCCGGTCCGCGAGGCGTCCAAGTTCCTGCGCCGGTATACGACAGATACGGTGCGACGCATCCGCGCGTTCTCCAATATTCGGACGGCGGCTTCGGTAAAGGTGATTCACGACGATGCGCGCTTTGTTGACATCGAAGCCGATGTCCAGGGAATCATCACTTCGCCGCCCTATCCAGGACTCATCGACTACCACGAACAGCACCGATACGCCTACGAACTCCTGGGACTCCAAGATCTTCGCGAGCATGAGATCGGTGCCGCGAAAACGGGGACGAGTCGTCGCGCGATTGAAGATTACGTGTCGGGGATCGCCGCTGTCTTCCGCAACGCCCGCCGGTTCATGGCTTCAGGTGCGCCAGTCGTCATCATCGTTAACGACAGTCGCAACCTCTATCCTTCGATTCTCGACGAGGCCGGACTCATACTTGAAGACCGCCTGAAGCGGCATGTCAATCGTCGGACTGGGCGTCGCGCAGGCGAGTTTTTTGAGGACGTTCTCGTCTGTCGAAGTCGCTGAAGGGCACGGTTCATGTGATCGGCGAGCCTACGCAGGCGGAGATCAAGACGCTTCTCCGCGCGTTCATGGACGCATGGATCGCGAAGCAATACCAAGAGTTACGGCGAATCGAGGAGGAGGGAAGTTCGCCGAACGGAATCCTTGCGCCTTTTCATGATGCACTCGTTCCTGGAATCCGTGGTCTCGGCGAACGGGGTTTTTCGACGGCGCTCGGAAATCGCCATGAGCGGATCGCACTCGCGATAGCGAGCGATGTTCATGCAGAGGCTCACCGGGCGTATGACTTGGCGGGGAGCCTTCCGGTCCTAGGCCGCGAGTTCATCACTCAGCGCATTGATCAACTCGAACATGCGGCGACCGCGCCTGATCATCGCTACGAACGTCAACAGCTACTTGATGCGTTCGGCGCAGAGGTTCCGGAAAGGACTCGTATCGACCTCTACGTCAAAACCCATGACGGCGAAGAGCATTACTTCGAGATCAAGAGTCCTAAGCCGAACAAGGGGCAATGCATTGAGATGAAACAAAGGCTCCTCACCGCTCTGGGGATTCGCGAAGACAGCGTCTTCGTTTGGTGGGGAGTCCCATACAACCCGTATGGAACCCCCGAGGCGTATGCACATCCCTACCCGGCGAGATTCTTCGACTTTGCCAACGAAGTCAGGCTCGGCGGAGAATTTTGGAACTTTGTCGGAGATGACGAGGGGACCAATGATCTCCTCCTCAACCTCTATCGCCGAGTGGGTGAGGAGTACACGGAACAACTCGACGACCTTCGTGAAGCCCTAGCCGGCCGCCCCGTCTAACCGAAGCCGCCGGCCAGCAGACCGGCCGCCGCGCCGGGGAGTTCTTCGAGGACGTGATCGTCGCGCGGAGCTAGCGGGAGGCCGGAGGGATGCGCTCGGCGTCGCTGACGCTGTAGATGTCGGTGCGGCCCGAGCGGCAGAGCGTGCGATCGAAATAGACCCTCGACGTGGTGATCGGGATCGGCGGCAGCGTCACCACGAGCTCGGCATAGCTGACGGAGAAATCCTGCCCGCTCGGGAAGGAATAGAGCACAACCGTCCCGCCGTCGAGCGTGGTCTTGACGAGCTCCGCCGAACCCCCGCAGGCCGGGCCGCTGCGTCCGTAGTAGGTCGTCCCGGTCGACGTCACGGACGGCGCATAGAGGACCTGGCCGGTCGCCGGCATCTGCGTCGCTGTTCCGTTCACGATGTCGTAGCGAAAGACTTTGCAGCTCGTTCGCGAGGTGCACTTCAGCCAGACCGCGTAATTACCGGCCACCTGGCCGGCCTGTAGGAAGCCAGCCTTGCTCTGGAGGGTGTCGAGCACCCGTTGCTCGCCGGTGACGATGTTGCGCAGGATCACGGACTGCGAGAGGCCGAAGACGACACCTCGACCGAAGAGGAGCCAGTCACCGGAGATCGTCGGTCGCCATTCCCAGCGCTTCGTGTTCACACCGGCGGGTGGATTGCTGCGGCGTCGGGTCGTGAGGTCGAAGAAGCGGAGGTCCGAGTTCCTTTTGCGGAGCTGCTGGTACACGAGCCGCGTCCCGTCGATTCCGCCGGACCAGCCCGAGGTCCCTGGACCGTTCACCTTGAAGGGGCTCGAGCCTTCCCGCTGAGCCCACACGTCGTAGACACGTGGATGCCCCCGTCTGCTCTTCGCCCAGGAGAAGTACACGCCGCCGGCTGCAGGCGTGCTTTCGTTACGGGTGCTGGTCTTGACCGGTACCGGCGCCGTCGCTGCTGATGCGGTCGCGACGAGGAGTCCGCCGACGGAGAGCAGGCCCAGGAGCTTGCCCGGCTTTCCCTCCATACCGACGTTTCTATCCTGCCGGAGCCGCGGGCAAACTCCGCCGAGCGCGACGAGACGCTTTCGGCGCAGTTCCGGCACAGACATGCGCGCGCGTCCCGCCTAGCCTGGCCACGTGCTGGCGCGCACGGTCACGCATGCGCTGGTCGGGCTCGAGGCCCGCCGCGTCGAGGTGGAAGCGCACCTCCAGCGCGGCGTGCCCGGATTTTCGATCGTGGGGCTCGCCGACCGCGCGTGCCAGGAGGCGAAGGAGCGGGTTCGCAGCGGCATTGCCTCGGCTGAGCTCGAATGGCCGGTGCGCCGCATTACGGTCAACCTCGCTCCGGCGGGCCTGCGCAAGGAAGGCTCCGGTTTCGATCTTCCCATCGCCCTTTCGATCTTGGCGGCATCGGGCCAGCTTCCCCGAGAGCGGCTTGCCGACCACGCCGCAGTGGGCGAGCTTGCCCTCGACGGCCGGCTGCGTCCGGTCGGGGGCGTGCTGGCGCTGGCCGAGGCCGCGCGGCAGGCCGGCCTCTCGCGGATCCTTTGTGCAGCCAGCTCGGCGCCCGAGGCTGCACTCGCGGGAATCGATCCGGTGCCGGTGCGTCATCTCGCGGAGGCGGCGGCCTACCTGCGCGGAGAAGGCGAGCCCGAGCCCTACGTCGAGGGGAACGGGCATCCGCCGGAGCCGCTGTCGCTCGACCTCGCGGACGTTCGTGGCCAGGAGCGGGCCAGGCGCGCGCTGGAGATCGCCGCCGCGGGTGGTCACAACCTCCTCCTGGCCGGGCCGCCGGGCACGGGGAAGACGATGCTCGCGCGCCGGCTGCCGGGGATCCTGCCGAGCCTGACGCCGGCTGAGGCGCTCGAGGTAACGCGCATCCACTCGGTGGCGGGCCTGCTCGCCGCTGACCGGCCGCTCGTCACCTCTCGCCCGTTGCGCGCGCCGCACTACAGCAGCTCGGTGGCCGCGATCGTCGGCGGCGGCTCGGGGCCGAAGCCGGGTGAGGTCAGCCTCGCTCACCGCGGGGTGTTGGTGCTCGACGAGTTCGCGGAGTTCCAGCGGTCCGCGCTCGAGGCCTTGCGCCAGCCGCTCGAAGACGGGGTGGTCAGCATCGCGCGGGCCGGCGGGCGTGCGATCTTCCCGGCCCGCTTTCAGCTCGTGGCCGCGATGAATCTCTGCCCGTGCGGCGCGCGGGGGGATCCGGCGGCGGAGTGCTCGTGCTCTCCGCAGCGGCTCGCCGCCTTCCGCGACAAGCTCTCACGCGCCTTGCTCGACCGCTTCGACCTCGTCGTAGCGATGCCGCGCCCGCGCGCCGCTGAGCTTGCCGCCGCGGCGGCGGAGCCCTCGGAGCCGGTGCGTGGTCGAGTCGCCGCCGCGCGCGAGCGCATCGAAGCTGGGCGCCCGAAGTGGTCGAAGGACGCGACCGAGCTCCTCGACAGCGCCGTCGAGCGCCTGCCGCTCTCGGGCCGTGGTCGTGCCAGGGCGCGGCGCGTCGCGGAGACGATCGCTGCGCTCGCGGCCGAGCCGGGCGTCGGCGCCGAGCACCTGGCCGAGGCTCTCGCCTACCGGTCGCCGACCGAGCTCGGGACGGCATGACCGAGCTCGCGCTCGCGGCCTTCGCAGCCGAACGCGACGCGCACGTCATCCGTGCGCCCCACGGACGAGCCTTCGCCCTCTTTGCCCGTCGCTTCGACGAAGCCGGCTACCTGGGCCGGCTGCAGGCAGGAGGCGTTCGCTGGCTGGCCCGCTCTGACGACGACTTTCCGCCGCTCCTGCGCGCGATCCACGATCCGCCGGCGGGGCTCTTCGTGCGCGGAGCCGCGGAGGTCGAGCTCCTGCGCCGGCCCGCGGTCGCGGTCGTCGGGGCGCGCTCGTGCTCACCCTACGGTGCGCAGGTCGCCCGCATGCTCGGTCGCGAGCTCGCCGCGGCCGGCCTTGTCGTCGTCAGCGGCCTCGCCCGCGGCGTCGACGGCGAGGCCCACCGAGGCGCGCTCGAATCGGGAGGGGCGACGGTTGCCGTGCTCGGCTGCGGGATCGATCGCGACTACCCTGCGGCGCACGCCGAGCTTGCGTCTCGGATCCGGGCGACTGGGCTCGCCGTCTCCGAGTACGCACCGGGTGTCGAGCCGGCGCCGTGGCGCTTTCCGGCCCGTAATCGAATCATCGCCGGGCTCTCGGCGGCAACGGTGGTCGTCGAGGCGAGAGAGCGAAGCGGTGCGTTGATCACCGCCGACCTCGCGCTCGAGGAAGGGCGCGAGGTGTTTGCGGTGCCGGGTGAGATCACCTCGGCGCTCTCGCGCGGGGCGAACGATCTTCTCCGGCTCGGGGCGACGCCGCTGACAAGCTCCGACGACGTGCTCGAGCTGTTCGGCCTCGAGCAGGCGCCGACCGAGGCGGTGGAGCTGGGCCCGGCAGCCGATGTGGTGCTCGCGCGCCTCCGCGACGCGCCGGCGAGCGCCGACGAGCTCGCGCGCGCCACAGGGCTCGACGCGGGCGCGCTGGCGTCGGCGCTGACGGAGCTCGAGCTGGCAGGGGTCGCGATCGCATCGGGAGGTATGTACCGGGCGGGCTGAATAGCATCGAGACATGACCGAGTCGTACTGGCTCGCGGAGCCCGCCCAGGTGCTCGCCGCGGCGCACGCCGAGGGCCGCGCCGACGTGGCGGTCGTCGGCGCCGGCGTCACAGGCTGCGCGTGCGCGCTCGCTCTCGCCGAGGGCGGCCTCCTTGTGCGCGTCCACGAGGAGCGGCGAGTGGCCTCGGGGGCGAGCGGGCGCAACGGGGGTTTCGCCCTCCGTGGGGCCGCCATGCCCTATCCCTGGGCGGGGCGCGAACTGGGGCACGAGACTGCCGCCGAGCTCTGGCGGCTCAGCGAGCGCTACCTCGACCGGATGGAGGAGCTCGCCGGAGACGCGTTTCGGCGCGTCGGCAGCCTCCGGCTCGCCGACGCCGAGGAGCTAGACGAGGTGCGGGCCGAGTACGAGGCGCTGCGCGAGGACGGCTTCGCCGCGGACTGGGTCGACCGGCTCGAGCCACCCTTGGACGACCTCTTCGTTGCGGCGATCCGGCATCCGGGCGATGGCGCGCTCCAGCCCGCGCGCTGGGTGCGGCGGCTGGCCGCGCAGGCCGTCGCGGCGGGCGCGAGGATCGTCGAGGAGAGCAGAGTCGTGTCCCTCGACGCCCTCGACGCCGACCAGGTCGTGATCGCGACAGACGGATACACGCGCGACCTGTTCGAGCCGCTGGATCGCGCAATCCGGCCGGTGCGGGGACAGGTGCTGGCCACGGAGCCACTCGAGCGGCGGCTCTTCGACTGCCCGCATTACGCTCGCCACGGCTTCGATTACTGGCAGCAGACTCCTGAGGGAAATCTCGTCCTGGGTGGGCGCCGCGACGCGAGCCTCGAAGAGGAGTACACCGGCGAGGAGGCCGTGACCGACGCCATTCAGCAAGAGCTCGAAGGCCTCGCGGCGCGGCTGCTCGGGGAGCCGCCGAGGATCGCGTACAGGTGGTCGGGGATCTTCGGCGCCACCGAGGACCGGCTCCCGCTGGCAGGGCCGATCCCGGGCCGGGAAGGCCTCTGGGTCGCCGCGTGCGCCCATGCCCTCGGGCACCGGTGCGCTCTCGTCGCTCTGCCAGATGCCGAACTGATTGCCCTCTGTGTCCTTTCCTTGCGCGAACCACCCCATGTTCGGGACGGGCATCTTGTCCTCGGTATTGCCCCCGAGCTCGCGGACGCGGTCGATTTCCGCGTCGATGTCATCGGTCTCGAAGTAGACCATGATGCCCTTCTCGCCCTCACGCGACGGATAGAGCCCGCCGCCGGGCTCGCCCTCGAACATGTTGTACTCGGGCGCGCTCTCGTCACCATCTCCGTAGGACTTGAACTGCCAGCCGGCGAGCTCGCCCCAGAATTTCATCGCGCGCTGGGTGTCGTCGGCGGGAATTTCCACGTGCACGATCTTGCCCTTCATACCCTCTCTCCTTCCCTAGCCGAAGATTTCGATTGTTGAGACGCTATCGAAGAGCGTTGAGTTGCTGTCGGGTCTCGCGAGAGGAGAAGGAATGGTTGAGGAAGCACGCCTTGCCGAGGTGGGTTCCGGCCTCGCACCTGTGACGGAGGGCTGGTTCGTCGTCAACGTCCGGGACACGGCCTGGATCACGAGCGACGCCTTTGGAGCTGCGTGCCCGTTCGAGGCCAACATGCCCGTTCTGCGCGAGCGCTCCGATCTCCCCGAGCAGAAATTCGCCGATCTGGGATTCAAGTTGGCCGTGATCGCACCTGGGCAGGCGAGCGGCTTGTACCACGCTGAATCGAACCAGGAGGACTTCCTTGTCCTCGCCGGCGAGTGCCTGCTGATCGTCGAGGGGGAAGAGCGGCGGCTTCAGGCGTGGGACTTCGTGCACTGCCCGCCGGGCACCGAACACGTCTTCGTCGGGGCTGGGAAGGCCCCTGTGTCATCTTCATGACCGGCGGGCGAACGAGGGAGAAGAGCATCGTCTACCCGAGCTCGGAGCCGGCCCGCCGCCACGGCGCGGGCGTCGAGACGGAGACGAGCTCGCCCGCCGAGGCGTACGCGTCGTTCCCGCACTGGCAGCCCGGGCGGCCGGAGAACTGGCGCGAACTGCCGTGGGCCTAGTCGCCCATATGACCTAGCGTCTGATCCGCTCGCTCGAGCGCTTGAACGACGCGCGCGAAAGGCGTTCAATCGGTGCGTGCAACGGATCGTCTGGGCGTTGTCGAGCATCAGCGGTGTGCTGCGCAACGTGCAGCTCCGCCGCGTCGAGCTCGCGTGGGGCGCTTCGGTCGCGGCCGAGTGGGCCAACTTCGTCGCGTTGGGCGTCTTCGCGTATGACGTGGGCGGGACGCTCGCGGTGGGCCTCGCCGGTCTCGTGCGTCTTCTGCCGGCCGCGCTCGTCGCTCCGTTCGCCGCCTTCGTGGGCGATCGGTTCCGCCGTGAACGCTTCCTCGTAGCGATCAGCGCGGGCGGGTGTCTCGCCCTTGCCGGCTCGGCGGCGGTGTACTTCGTCGACCGGAACGAGTACGTCATCTTCCCGCTGGCGAGCATTTTCGGGCTCTCCTCTACGCTGTTGCGTCCCGCGCTGCAGGCGCTCCTGCCGTCGCTCGCGCGGACACCTGAGGAGTTGATCGCGTCCAACGGCGCGACTTCGACGATCGAAGGGCTTGCCACTCTCGTCGGTCCGCTCGTTGCCGGGGTCCTCATCGCGGCGACGGATCCGGGTGTTGTCTTCGCGCTCGCCGGCGCCGCCTTGCTCGCTGCGGCGCTTTTCTTCGCGCGCGTCCACGTTGAGGGCCGCATGCGTACAGCGGCTGCGAGCGGTGCCCAGAGCCTGCGCCGGGCGCTGCTGGCCGGGTACCACACCGTCCTGCGCGCTCGGAGGGCTCGGCTGGTCGTGGGATTGATAGTCGCGCAGACGTTCGTTCGCGGTTGCCTGAACGTGCTCATCGTCGTCACGGCATTTCGCGTGCTCCACGCCGGACCGGGCGCGGTGGGCTACATGACCGCCGCCATCGGCGTCGGGGGCCTCGTCGGAGCCTTCGCGGCTCTGGCGCTGGTGGGGCGTCGGCTCGCGACTCCGTTCGGCCTTGCCCTCGTCGTCTGGGGTCTCCCCATTGCGCTGGTCGCGCCGAGGCCGTACCTCGCCCTTGCGCTCGTTCTGCTTGCGCTCGTCGGCGCGGCCAACAGCGTCGAGGACGTCGCCGGATTCACGCTGCTCCAGCGCGTCGTGCCCGACGAGCTCTTGACCCGCGTCCTCGGCGTCGTCTGGGGACTTGCGATGGGTGCGCTCGCGCTCGGCTCGATCTCGGCGCCCGCGGTCGTCAGTGTGATCGGGCCGCGGCCGGCGCTCGTCGTCGTCGGCGCGATCCTGCCTGTGCTGACACTCGTGACGTGGCGCGGACTCGTCGAAATCGACCGGAGCGTCGCGGCTCCTGCCGAGGAGCTTGCGGTGATCGAGGGTGTGCCGATGTTCGCGCCCCTCTCGATAGCGGCCAAGGAACACTTGGCGGCGACACTGACGCCGGTGTCGGTTGTAGCGGGGGACGTCGTCATTCGCGCGGGCGACGTCGGAGACCGCTTCTACATTGTTCGCCACGGCGACCTGGAAGTTGTGGCGCCGGGTGTGCGCGCGACCGCCGGCGACGGTGACTACTTCGGCGAGATCGCCTTGATTCGAGACGTGCCACGCACTGCGACGGTCACGGCGCTCGCCGATTCGCAGCTCTACGCGATGGACCGCAACGACTTTCTCGCCGCTGTCACCTCGCATTCCGGGGTGCAAGCGGCGGGCGAGGTGGTGGTCGAGCAGCGACATGGCACCGGCGCGCGCGTCGGCGGGCCTGCCTGATATTCGCGGCTGCGTTAACGGCTAAAGCTCGATCGTCGGCAGGTCCAGCTCGTCGGCCTTCTTCATCGCGACGAGTGCGATGGCGAGATCCTGGATCGCCAGGCCGGTCGAGTCGAAGCTGGTGATCTCGTCGTCGCTCGTGCGCCCGAGTGCGTCGCCGACGAGCACCGCGCCGACCTCCGTCACTTGTTCGCGGGCGACCACGCCGGCCTCGACCGCGTGGACGAGCTCCCCGTTGTGGCTCGCCTGCTCCCAGTCGTCGCAGAAGATGTTCGTTCGGACCAACTCCTCGACGGCGATCTCGGCCTTGCCCGGGCCGTCGGCGCCCATCAGGCTCACATGCTGGCCCGGCCGCAGCGAACCCTCGGGCAGCAGGACCTCGTGGCCCGGCGTCATCGTCACGAGCAGGTCGGCACCGAGGGCCTCCTCCCGAGTCGCGACTCGGGCGCCCAGCTCGTCGGCGGCGCTCGCGGCGCGCTCGGGATCCACGTCGTAGAGCGCGACCTCGCGGCCCCTGGCCATGAAGGTGCGCGCCGCGGCCTTTCCGTTGATCCCGGCGCCGGCGACGGCCGCGGTCTGAGCGTCAGGTCGCCCGAGCGTCTCGGCGGCTAGCACCGCGGCTGCTCCGGTGCGGAGTGCGGTCACCGCCGCCGCGTCGAGCACAGCGCGCAGCATTCCGTTCGAGGCGTCCGAGAGCAGGACGAGGCCCGTGACCGTCGGCAGGCCCTGCGCGGGGTTGCCGGGAAACGAGGTCACCCACTTGAGCGCGGCGTGCCCGGCACCGAGAGCGGGCATTGCGCGGAAGTCGCCGGCCGGATACGCAGGGACATAGACCTTCGGCGGCATCGACCACTCGCCGCGCGCGTACGCGACGAATGCCTCGCGCACGGCCTCGAACGCACGCTCCGTCGAGACCGCCGCCTCGACATGGAGCGCTGAGAAAAACGGAAGGCTGGTCAAACGGACTTCACGGCGGCGATCAGCTTCTCCATCGCCGCCTTCGCGTCGTCGAAGAGCATCACCGTCTTCGGGTCGTAGAAGAGCGGGTTGTCGATCCCGGCGAAGCCCGGGGACATCGAGCGCTTGATGACGACGACGTTCTGCGACTTGTCCACGTCGAGGATCGGCATCCCGTAGATGGGGCTCCCCGGCTGGTTACGAGCGGCCGGGTTGACGACGTCGTTCGCGCCGATGACGACGACGACATCCGTCTGCGGGAACTCCGGATTGATCGTCTCCATCTCGTAGAGCTCGTCATAGGGGACGTTGGCCTCGGCCAGCAGGACGTTCATGTGGCCGGGCATGCGGCCGGCGACCGGGTGGATGGCGTAACGGACGTCCACGCCCTTCTCTTCGAGCAGTTCCGCGAGGTTGCGGACGTCGTGCTGCGCCTGGGCCACGGCGAGCCCGTAGCCCGGGACGAAGACGACGCGCCGTGCGAACGCGAGCATGACGGCGACGTCGTCGGCCGTCGTCGAGCGCACCGAGGCGCCGTCGGCGCCGGCGGCCGCCGCTCCCGGTGCCGCCACGATCTTTCCGAATGCGCCGAAGAGGACGTTCGCGAGCGAGCGGTTCATCGCGCGCGCCATCAGCGTCGTCAGCAGCGTTCCGGAGGCGCCGACGAGCATTCCGCTCACGATCAGGACGTTCGAGTGCAGGACGAAGCCGGTCGCGGCCGCCGCGAGGCCCGTGAACGCGTTCAGGAGCGAGATCACGACCGGCATGTCCGCACCGCCGATCGGGAGCACGAAGACGATGCCGAAGAGCGCCGCCGCGCCGATCGCCGCCGCGAGCAGCCAGAACTCGATCGAGCCCATGGCGACGACCGCAAGCGCGATTGCCCCGACGAACAGCAGCGCATTGCCGACTTGCTGTCCCGGGTAGGTGATCGGGCGGCCGCTGACGAGCTCCTGCAGCTTGCCGAACGCGATCATCGAGCCGGCGAAGGAGATCGAGCCGACGAGCGCGGAAAAGACGGTCGCGATGCCCCGCTCGACACCGACGTCGCCCGCGGGTGCCCAGACGCCGTGGAACTCGACGAGCGAGATGAGCGCCGCCGCGCCGCCGCCGACGCCGTTGAACAGCGCCACCATCTGCGGCATCGCGGTCATCTTCACCTTCCTGGCGCCGACGACGCCGATCACCGACCCGATCAGCACGCCGGCCGCCATCCACCACCAGCCGGTGACGACCTCGTCCAGGGCCAGAGTGACGACGACGGCCCAGAGCATCCCGGCCGCGCCGATCTGGACGCCGAGGCGCGCGTGGCGCGGGGAGGAGAGGAAGCGCAGCGCGAGGATGAACGCCGCGATCGTAATCAGATAGAGCAGATTGGCTGTCGTCGTACTCATGCGTCGGGGCGCTTCTTGAACATCTCCAGCATCCGGTCGGTGACAACGAAGCCGCCGACGACGTTCGCGGTCGCGAGGATCACGGCGACGAAGGCGACGAGCCGCATGAACCACCCGGGATGGTGCGCGCCCATGACGATGATCGCGCCGACGATGACGATCCCGTGGATTGCGTTCGTGCCCGACATGAGCGGCGTGTGCAGCAGCGTCGGCACCTTGGAGATGACCTCGAAGCCGACGAAGGCGGCGAGCACCAGGATCGTGATCTCCGTGACGAGCTGAAAGCTCACGCCGGGACTTCCTCCTTGCGTGTCACGCAGGCCCCGGCCGTGATCTCGTCCTCGAAATCGAGCTGCAACTCACCCTCGGGCGCGAGGTGTTGCACGAGCGCCGAGACGTTTCGCGCATAGAGCTGGCTCGCGTGGTAGGGCATCGTGCTCGGGAGGTTCGTCGGCCCGAGAATCGTCACGCCCTGATGGACCACGTCCTCGTCGGGCTTCGTCAGCTCGGCATTGCCGCCGGCCTCAGCGGCGAGGTCGACGATCACCGAGCCGGGTCGCATGGACTCGATCGCGGAGCGGGGGATGAGCTTCGGCGCCGGCCGTCCGGGGATCAGCGCCGTCGTGACGACGACGTCGAAGTCGCCGATCCTGGCTTCGAGCTCCTCCTGCTGGCGGCGCTGCTCCTCCTCGGAGAGCTCGCGCGCGTAGCCGCCCGCGGTCTCCTCGCCGACGACGCCGAGCTCGAGGAAGGCCGCGCCCAGGCTCTCCACCTGCTCCTTGACGACGGGCCGGACGTCGAAGCCGGAGACGACCGCGCCCAGACGGCGCGCGGTCGCGATCGCCTGCAACCCGGCGACGCCCGCTCCGATGACGAGCACCTTCGAGGGGGTGACGGTGCCGGCGGCGGTCATCAGCATCGGCAGGAACCTGGGCAGCCGGTCGGCGGCGAGCAGGACCGCCTTGTAGCCGGAGACCGTCGCCTGGGACGAGAGCGCATCCATCGGCTGCGCGCGCGTGATCCTGGGGATCGACTCCATGGCGAAGGCGGTCACTCCCTGCGAGACGAGCCGCTCGATGCCCTCGCGGTCGGTCAGCGGCTGGAGGAAGCCGACGAGCACCTGGCCTTCCGAGAGCTGCGCGGCCTCGTCTTCGCTCGGCTTGCGCACCTTCGCGACGAGCTCGGCCGGCCAGGGGTCGCCGAGTGCCGCGCCCGCCTCCCTGAAGGCGTCGTCCGTGAACGAGGCGGCCTCGCCTGCGCCGGGCTCGACGACGACGTCGATCCCCGACGCGGCGAGCTTGGACACGATCTCAGGCACGAGCGCGACCCTCCGCTCGCCTTGCGCGGTCTCCTTCGGCACGCCGACCTTCATGCGAGCCGAACTCTAGACTCCGCCGATGCGCGAGGTCAGGACGCCGGACGGGCGGACGCTCGCGGTCCGCGAGGGCGGGGACCCGGCCGGAGTTCCAATGCTCGTCTACCACGGCACGCCCGGCTCGAGCTTGTTCTACGAGCCGCATCTCCGCGACGCGGAAAAGGAGGGGATCCGCCTCTTCTCCTACGATCGCCCCGGTTACGGCGGTTCGACGCGCAACAAGAGCCGGAACGTCGCCGCCTGCGCAGAAGATGCCGCCGCGGTCTGTGATGTGCTCGGCATCGAGCGCTTCTGCCTCTGGGGAATCTCCGGCGGCGGGCCGCACGCGCTCGCTACGGCCGCACTGCTGCCGGATCGAGTCGTGGCAGTTGCTGCGCTCGCGCCTGTCGCGCCGTTCGAGGCCGACGGGCTCGACTTCTTCGAGGGGATGGGCGAGCAGAACATCGAGGACACCCAGGCTGTCCTCGAGAGTGAAGAGGCGCACCTGGCCGTGCTCGAACGGGAGCGGAAGGAGTTTCTCGCCACAGCTCCTGATGAGCTCGTCAACGTGCTGGAGACCCTGCTGGGCCCGGCCGACCGCGAAGTGCTGACCGGTCGAATCGCCGCCTTCTTGCTGGAGAACATGCGGGTCGGCGTGAAGGGAACCCTCGACGGATGGTTCGACGACGACGTCGCATTCACGCAGCCGTGGGGATTCGATCTGGATTCGATCCGCGTGCCCGTGCTGCACTGGCAGGGCGAGCAGGACAAGTTCGTCCCTCTCGGACACGGCATCTGGCTCTCCGATCACATTCCCGGCGTCGAATCTCACCTCTCGCCTGAGGATGGGCATCTCACGCTGGCCGAGCGCCGGGTGCCCGAGGTGCACGCGTGGCTGCTCGCCCGCTTTCGGGCATAGGAGGGTTTGCGCTCGCGGTCTTGAACAGTCGGAGTCTGTGGGGAGCCTTGCCGCCCTCTCGGCCACGATCGAAGCCCGCGATCCTTATGCGCGGGGTCATTCGTCGCGCGTAACCGTCTTCTCCCAGGCGATGGCGAAGCGGATCGGGGTCGACACCGAGCGCCTCGCCGTGCTCCGTCTGGGCGCGCTCCTCCACGATGTCGGGAAGCTCGCGGTTCCGCCGGCGGTGCTGCTGAAGCGCGGGCCGCTGACGGCTGAGGAGTTCGACCAGGTCCGGCGCCATCCCGCCGCCGGGGTGCGCATGCTGCGTTCCCTCGGTGCGCCACGGGACATCCTGCCGTCGGTGCTCCATCATCACGAGCGCTGGGACGGCACCGGCTACCCGCGTGGCCGCGCGGGGGAGCGAATCCCGCTCGAGGCGCGGATCCTTTCCGTCGCCGACTCCTTCGACGCCATGACCTCGATCCGCCCCTACCGAACCCCCAGGCAGGTGCAGGATGCGCTCGAAGAACTGGAGCGCTGTGCCGGCTCGCAGTTTGATCCCGAGCTCGTCGCCGTCTTCGCCGAGGCGTGGGGCGAGGGCGAGCTCGTCGCGCTTGTGTGGCAAGAAGCCGCAGCTTCGTAGACTCCCGCTCAGCTCAGATGTCCGGCAAGCAGCTGCTCGTGTACGTCACGATCACGTCGCTCGCGGCGACGGCGGCGCTCGCGATCGGCGTACTCCTGCTCGGCGACTTCCGCGACACGGAAGCGCGAGTCCTCTTGACGACGCTCGCGATCTCATTCAGCGGCCTCCTCGCCCTGCCCGCTGCAGTACTGCTCGAGCAGGGCCGCTCTACGACGCTCGCGGGCGCGACCATAGCCCTGACGGCGGCACTCTTCGCCGCCTTCGAGTACATGCTCTGGCTGGCCGACGACAGCGAGAGCGGCTGGAAGATCGTCGGGACGCTCGCCGCCGCTGCCGTCGCCTCGACCCAGATCTCAGCACAGACCACGCGGCTGCGTGCGGGCGACCGACAATCCGTGCGGGCGGTCTTCTACTCGGCCGTGAGTCTCGTCGTGCTGATAACGGTCATGGTTGTGGCCGCGATCTGGGAGGAAATCGACGACAGCGGCTACTACCGGACTCTCGCAGCACTGGCGGTGTTGAACGTGTTCCTCGTCGTCGTGCAGCCGCTCCTGAGACGGCTCGGCCCGACTGCGGACGGCGCCTTTCGCGTCCGCCTCGCGACCGAGCCGGGCGGCGACGAGGAGCTCCAGCTTACGGGCCGTGACTTCGCCGACGCCGTCGCCAGAGCGATCCGCAAGCTCGAGCGGGAAGGCCGCCGCGTCACCAGCCTCGAGCGCCTCTAGAGGGTCGACCAGACCTCGAGCTTCGACTTCACCCGTCGAATGACCTCGTCCGTGAACTCTGTCGTTGCGGCGTGGCCGCCGAGGTCGGCTGTGCGGAAACCTTCGGCCACTGCCTCGAGCGCCGCTTCGCGGATCGCGCGCGATGCTTGCTCCCCCTGCTCGCCCGCGTAGGCGAGCAGGGCGGCACCGGCGAGGATCATCGCCAGGGGGTTGGCGACATTCTTGCCCTGCAGCGCCGGCGCCGTGCCGTGCGCGGCCTCGGCCATGACGGCCGTGACCTGATCGGGATCGTCGGCGTCGAAGGCGACGAGGAGAGACTCGGCTCCGGCGATCGAGCCGAAGAGTGGGAGGACGAGGTCGGAGAGGATGTCGCCGTCGCGGTTCAGCGAGGGGATCACAAGCGGGTCGCCGGCAGTGGCGATCAGCAGCGCGAAGGTGGCGTCGATCAATTGAGGGTCGTACCCCACGTCCGGATGCCGCTCGGCAGCGGCGTCCATCTCCTCCTTCAGCATCCCCTCGTAGACCGGGCTGACGGTGTACTTCGGCCCGCCGAAGACCTTGGCTCCCGTGCGCTCCGCGAGCTGGAACGCGAACTCGGCGACGCCGTGGCAGATGCGGCGCTCGATGCGCTCCGTGCGGAACGCCGCCTCGTCCATGCCCTCGCCTTCACGCCATTCCTTCGCCCCATAGGCGTCCCCGACCGCCATCCGGACGACAGAGATCGGAGCGTGGACGCCGCCGTGCGGGATCACGCCCGGGATGCGCCGACCCGTCCGCACGATCACTCGTCCTCCGATCTCCTCGCGGAGGATCCGATTGGGAGAGCCGACGTCGTCGGCCCCCTCCGGGGTGATCGTCGCCGCCTTCAGCCCGAGCCCGCACTCGCGGATCGCCGCCGCCGCCTCGTGGACGACCGCGTTCTTCGTTGCCCGCCGCGACTGGAGCGAGAGATCGAATCGCTGGAGGTCGAGGTCGAGGCCGACGACCTCGGGCGCGAGCACGCGCAAGGCTTCCTCGAGCAGTTCCTGCCCGGTCTCGTCTCCCTCCAGAACGGCGACCGTTGTTTCGGCCATCCGCTGGATCCTACGATTGACCGCTTGCAAACGGGGGTACACGGCTCGCATGGCACGGCGAGGGGGCTGGCGGCGCAGGGGCCGCAAGGGGAGCTTTCGTTACGTCAACGCGCACGGGAGGCCGATCATCGATCGGGAGAAGATCGAGCGGATCGAGGAGCTCGTAATTCCTCCGGCCTGGCGAGACGTCTGGATCTCGCCGCGACCGCGGGCGAAGCTCCAGGCGACCGGGATCGATCGTGCCGGGCGGCGGCAGTACCTCTACCACCCCGAATTCCGCGCGCGCCAGGAGCAGGAGAAATTCGACCGCCTGGTGCGGTTTGCCGAGCGCCTTCCGGAACTCCGGAAGGTGATGAGCAAGCATCTGTCAGGCGAGGCATTCGAGCCGGAATGGACCTGCGCGCTCGCCGTGCGGCTGATCAACCTCGGCTGGTTTCGTGTCGGGACCGATCGGTATGCGCGGACGACGAAGACGTTCGGCATCACGACGCTGCGCAAGAGCCATGTCTCGGTTCGCGGTGGCAAGATCACCTTTCGTTATCGGAGCAAGCATCGCTCCTGGGTACGATCGGCCGTCGTCGACGCTGAGCTTGCGGAGGCGATGAAGGAGCTCCTTGCGCTTCCAGGAGGCAGTCGGCTCTTCCGTTATCGCTACGACGACTCGTTCTGCAATCTGACCGGCGCTCGCCTGAACGAGTACATCAGCGAGCACCTGGGCGAGGAATTCACGGCGAAGGACTTCCGGACCTGGGGAGGGACGCTCCTGGCCGCGATCGCCTTTGCCGAGCAGGGCCTGCCCGAGAGCGAGACAGACGCGCGACGAGTTGTGGCAGGCGTGATGCGTGCGGTCGGAGAGCGACTCGGAAATACTGCCGCGGTTGCCCGCTCATCCTATGTGAGCCCCGCCGTCGTCGAGCAGTATCTCGACGGTAGAACCATCGACGACTTTCGTCCTCGGCATTTGCGTATCGTCAGTGCACGCGATAGTGGTCTCGATCAAGAGGAGCGTGCACTCCTCGCATTGTTGCGTTCGTGGCGAATTCGACGGGCGCGAGTTGCCGCCTGAATTTCCCTCGCCTTTGCGGTACCCTTCACCCGGACGGATCCTTTTCGAGGAGGACAAATCAGATGGCACGAAAGACAGTTCTCGTTTGCGACAACTGCGGCCGCGAGGTTGGCGAAGGCAAAGGCGCGACTCTCAGACTGAACTACACCGACGCCAGGCGTGGCTCGAAACAGGCTGACCTCTGCGACAATTGCGCGGGCGAGATGCCCGGACATGCCGCTGCGCGCAGAGGCCGCAAGCCGAAGGCTGCAGCTGCCCGCAAGTAGCCCGCCTGCGTTTCACGCACATTCCGGTTTCCGGCTGAGTCTGTAAGCAGAACGGCTTCTCGGGCCGTCGGACCGCAGGTCTACGATAGGTCGATGGCCACCGGCCAGGGTCTGACGCTGCTCTCGGGGCCGGCGAATGCCGGCAAAGTCGCCCTGCTGCTCGAGCGCTACCTGGGGATGCTCGACAGCGATCCGGTGCTCATCGTGCCCTACGGGTCGGACGTCGAGCGGATCGAGCGGGAGCTCCTTGCTCGTCACGGGGTGCTCCTCTCCGGGGAGATCGGGACCTTCGACGACCTCTTCGAACGGCTCGCGCGCGACGGAGGCTCGCGCCGGCCTGTGGTCACCGACGCGCAGCGCCAGCTGATCGTGCGCAGCGCAGTCTCGGCGGCCTCGCTCAACGGCTTCGGCCGCTCGGCCCGCTTCGGGGGCTTCGCGGACGCGCTCACCGGCGCGCTCTCCGAGCTCGAGTCAGGGCTCGTCGATCCGGGCGAGCTCGAGGGCGATCTTGCTCGCCTGTACGCGGCCTACCGGGTGGAGCTCGACCGGCTCGAGCTCTGGGACCGCGACCTCGTGCGCCGCTACGCGGCCGAGCGGGTTGCGGTCGAGCTCGAGGCCTGGGCCGGGCGCCCGGTGTTCGCGTACGGGTTCGAGGACCTGACCGGCGCCGAGTGGGGGCTCCTCGAGGCGCTCGCCGGCCGCACCGAGGTCACCGTCTCACTTCCCTACGAGCCGAATCGACCCGTGTTCGAGTCGCTTCGACGCACCTCGGAAGACCTGACCGCGCTTGCAGGCGGGCGCATCGAGGAGCTGCCGCCGCGCTATGCCGAGGTCGCTCCCTCGGCGCTGGCGCACCTCGAACGCCACCTCTTCGCGGAACAGCCGCCGCAGGAGCCGGAGCTGGACGGAGCGATCCGCTTCCTCGAGGGTGCGGGCGCGCGAGGAACGCTCGAGCTCGTCGGCGAAGAGCTTCTCGAGCTCATTCGGAACGGGACCGCCCCCGAGCAGATCTTGTTGATCTGCCCGAGCCTCGACCGGCAGCGGGCCCAACTCGAGACTGCGCTCGGCGCGCTCGGTGTGCCGTACGCGATCGAAGGCAAGCTGCGAATCGGCAAGACCGCTTTCGGTCAGGCGCTCCTCTCGCTGCTGCGCTTCGAGTGGCTGCGTGGCGGAAGACACGACCTCTACGGCTTCCTGCGCTCGCCCTTCTCGGGCCTCTCCCGCGCGCACGTCGACTACCTCGAAGGCCGGCTGCGCGGCCGCGCCGTCAGCGAGCCCGAGCGCGTGGTCGAGGAGACGCTGAAGCTGCGCGGCCAGCCGCTGCGTATGCTCGACGCCTTCCGCGAGACAACGGATCCGGTGGAAGCCGTGCGCTTCCTGGCGCGCTCGATGCTGCGGGCCGCCTACGGGCTCGAGTCCCCGCCCGTCGGCGACGACGCCGCGCTTGATCTCCGCGCTCAGAAGGCTGTTGCGGAGCTGCTCGACGAGCTGCAGTCCTGGCTCGACCTGGGCGGTGCTCTGACCCGCGAGGAGCTCATAGCGGCGCTCGAGCGAACGACGTTGCGCCTTGGGCGCGGGGACGAGCCCGGCCGCGTGGCCGTGACCGACCTCCTCCGCGCCCGGACGCGCCGAACCGAGATCGTCTTCCTGCTCGGCCTGGAGGAAGGCAGTCTGCCGCGCCGGCCGCAGGGCTCGCCGTTCCTCGCCGAGGAAGAGCGACGCTCGATCGACGAGCGCTCGCGGGGCTCGAGGCTGGCAAAGCCCGATCAGGTCTCACGAGAGCGGTTCTTCTTCTACACCGCGTGCACCCGGCCCTCGAGGCGTCTCTACCTCGTCCGCGAGGCGTCGACGGACGACGGGTCGCCGCGAGAGCCGAGCCCCTTCTGGGACGAGGTGCGTGCACTCTTTGCGAGCGAGGACGTCGCCCGGTGGACGCGGAAGCGCCCGCTGGCTGCCCTCACGTGGCGTCTCGACGCAGCTCCCACCGAGCGCGAGCGGCTCCGCGCCCTGAGCGCGCTTGGGGCGTCGGACCCGGACGAGGCACTCGCGCTCGCGCGCGTGAACGGCTGGGAGCGCAGGCTGGAGCGCGCGCGCGCTGCCTTCTCACGGTCGACTCGGCTGACCGACCCGGTCCTGCTCGACGAGCTGCGGGGCCGGTCGACATTCTCGGTCACCGAGCTCGAAGGCTTCGCCGACTGCTCGTCGATCTGGTTCCTGGAGCGCGTCATCGACCCGCGCACGATAGACGGCGAAGTCGACGCGCGCCTCCGAGGCTCGGTCGCCCATCAGACCCTCTTCAAATTCTTCTCGGGGGTTCCAAAGCGCCTCGGGGTTGAACGTGTCGATTCAGACCGCCTGGAAGAGGCCCTCGTCTTCCTCCGCGAGTGCCTGGCGGAGGCGATCGAGGGCGGGGTCTGGATCGAGCTCGGCGAGCTGCAGCGTCGAGAGCTGGAGGAGAGTCTCTGGCGCGACCTCGAGCACTTCGTCCGCGAGGAGACCGGGTCGCCGCTCGGGCTCGTTCCGCGCCGCTTCGAGGTCTCGTTCGGCTCGGACCGCTCCGCTCCCGAGCTCCAGCGCGGCCTGCAGGTGGACGGCTTCTCGCTTTCGGGCAAGATCGACCGGATCGATCTCGACCCGTTCAGCGCGCGCGGGATCGTCCAGGACTACAAGTCGGGGAAGACGGCGCACTCGGCGGCGAAGATCGAATCCGAGCTGCGACTGCAGATCCCCCTCTACATGCTCGTGCTCAGGGACCTCGTGGGGATCGAGCCTCTCGGCGGGCTCTACCGCGCGCTCGCCGGAGAACGGCATGCGCGGGGACTGCTCCGGGCCGAGGCGAAGGAGGACGTCCCGGGTTTCTCGGCGCGCGACTACCTGGAGGAGGAGGAGTTCTGGGGCCAGACCGAGCGTGCGAAAGAGCACGCGGCGCGGTTCGTCGAGCGGATCCGCACGGGCGACGTGCAGCACGACCCCAAGGGCGGCTTCCCGTGTCCGAGCTGGTGCGA